>Ga0080006_1130761_pt2 | contig 99392 bp, 89 predicted proteins | sample RS3BMetagenome_FD_69209 | JGI IMG/M metagenome (GOLD analysis project Ga0080006, IMG submission 69209) | Ferric oxide microbial mat and aquatic microbial communities from Rainbow Spring, Yellowstone National Park, USA - RS3B (SPADES... ... | reverse complement strand
GGGGCGAGGCGCCGGCCGGGGGCGAGGGCGAGGTCGGGGTCGAGGTCGAGGGCGAGGTCGAGGTCGAGGTCGAGGTCGAGGTCGAGGTCGAGGTCGAGGTCGAGGGTCGAGTCCCCGAGCCCGGCTCGCCCTACCGCTCGATGTGGCTCTTGAGCTTTCGGTGGTAGGACGGCAGGCGCAGCTTGCGGAGCGCCTTCGTCTCGATCTGCCGGATGCGCTCGCGCGTCAGCTCGAAGCTCTTGCCGACCTCCTCGAGCGTCTGGTCGCCGGGCGAGTCGATGCCGAAGCGCATGCGCAGCACCTGCTCCTCGCGCGGCGTCAGCAGCTTGAGAAGGTCGCGCGTCTCGCGCGACAGCTCGTTGTCGCCGAGCGCGTCGTCGGGGGCGGGGAAGGAGAGGTCCTCGACGAAGTCGCCGACCGTGGCACCGCCGTCCTCGCCGACCGGCGAGTCGAGGCTGACCGGGTCGCGCGTCGCCTCGAGCAGCATCCGGATCTTCTCGACCGGCACGTTCATGCGCTCGGCGAGCTGCTCCGGGGTCGGCTCGTCGCCCCCCTCCTGCACCATGTCGCGCAGCGTCTTGGAGAGCTTGTTGTGCGTCTCGACCATGTGCACCGGGATGCGGATGGTGCGCGCCTGGTCGCTGATGGCGCGGCTGACGCTTTGGCGGATCCACCAGCTCGCGTACGTGCTGAACTTGTAGCCGCGCTTGTACTCGAACTTGTCGACGGCGCGCATCAGGCCGAGGTTGCCCTCCTGGATCAGGTCGAGCAGGTGCAGCCCGCGGTTGCGGTAGCGCTTCGCGATCGACACGACGAGCCGGAGGTTCGCGGCGATGAGGCTCGTCTTGGCGCGCTCGCCCACGGCCTCCCCCTCGCGGATGGCCGCGAGCGTCGCCTCGATGGAGCGCCGCCTGGCCGCCGGGGCCGCCTCGCGCGCGGCGCGCAGCTTGGAGACGACGCGGTCGACGGCGCGCTTCGTGAGCCGCACGTCGAGCAGCGCCTCGACGAGCGCCTCGCGCGACTTGGCCGACAGCTTGCGCGATCGCGCCGCCGACGCCGCGCGCTCGAGCGCCTCGGCGATGGCGCGCACGGCGCCGTCTTCGTCGTCGCCCGCGTCGTCGTCGACCGTCGCCCGCGTGACGTCGCGAAGGCGCATCTTGCGCTCGCGCGTCGCGCGGCCGATGACGGCGAGCTCGCGGGCGCCGACCGGGTGGGAGACAATCGCACGCAGCGCGCGCCGCTCGCCCTCCTCGATCTGCCGGGCGAGATCGACTTCGCCCTCGCGCGTGAGGAGCGGCACGCGCGCGAGCTGCTCGAAGTAAGTGGTGACCGCGTCGGACGGAGAGTCCCCGCGGACGGGGTGGATAGGTAGGGTGCTATTCACTTCGCCTCGGAGGTGACGTACGGGCCAAACGAACGGTTCGGTCTACGTTGAAACCGCAACGTTCCGTGGGACACGGTTCTTCCACACGGGTTGGCCGCGTCGACCTGAGCCGAGGCAATTTGCGACGGATTTGTGAGAGGCTGGGCGCCTCGACCGTGCTGGCCGTCCGGGGCCCGGCACCTCTCAGGCCGTGGCGGACGTCTCGGACCGCTTGAGCATCCGGCGGTGCAGCAGGCGCTTCTTCAGCGGCCCCAGGCGGTCGATCATCAGCATGCCCTGTAGGTGATCGTATTCGTGCTGGACCGCGATGGCGAGCAGGCCCTCGGCCTCGAGCTCGAACCATTTCCCCTCGCGATCCTGCGCTCTTACGCGCACACGCTCGGCTCGCTCGACCTCCTCGCGCGCCCCCGGGAAGCTCAGGCACCCCTCGTCGAAGGTGACCTTTCCCTCGACCGACAGGATCTCGGGATTCACGAAGACCCGCAGGTCGCTCGGCTCACCCTCGCTGGCGCAGTCGACGACGAAAATCTGCCAGGGCTCGCCCACTTGCGTGGCGGCCAGGCCGACGCCCGGGGCGGCGTACATCGTCTCGGCCATGTCGTCGATGAGCTGCTTCAGCTCGTCGGTCAGCGCCTCCACCTTCTTGCCGGGCTCGCGCAGGCGGGGGTCGGGGTAATGGAGAATCGTACGGACGGCCATGGCCTGCGCTCCAATGTAATCCGCGCGCGCTGGGATCGCCAAGGCGTGCGGCTCACCTCGGTGGGTAGCGCAGCTGTCCCCAGACGTGCGCGTCGACCCCGCACACCTCCCACTGGGGGTCTTCGATGCACGGCGCCTCGGCGGGGGTCGCCGGGCCCGCCCAGTCGACGGCGCCCGGGCGGCCGCGCGGACCGAGCAGGATGGGAGCGATGAAGCAGTGCAGCTCGTCGACGACGCGCCCGGCCAGCACGCTGCCGGCCAGCTCGGCCCCGCCCTCGATCATGACCGTGACGATCCCGCGCGAGGCGAGGACCTTGAGCGCCACCAGCGGGTCGATGCGCCCCTCGGCCGACGGCGCGGCGCGCAGCACCTCGACGCCGCGCTCGACGAGCGCCTCCTCGGCCGACGACGCCGCGTCGGTCGTGCAGATGACCCACGTCGGCACCTCGCGCGCGGTCTGCACGAGGCGGCCGGCGACCGGCAGCCGCAGCTTGGTGTCGAGCACCACGCGCAGCGGGCTCTGGCCGGGCGCGTCGCGCACCGTCAGGCGCGGATCGTCGGCCAGCGCGGTGCCGATGCCGACCATGACGGCGTCGTGGTGCGCGCGAAGCAGGTGCACGCGCGCGCGCGCCTCGGGGCCCGTGACCCACTTGGACGCGCCGGTGCGCGAGGCGATCCGGCCGTCGAGCGAGAGCGCCAGCTTGAGGCAGACGTAGGGGACGCCGTCGACGACGAACTTGGTCCACGGCGCGATGAGCCGCCTGGCGTCGGGCTCGCGGCAGCCGACGTCGACGTGGATGCCGGCCTCGCGCAGCTTGTCGACGCCGCCGCCGGCCACGTGCGGGTTCGGATCGGGGCAGCCGACGACGACGCGCGCCACCTTGGACGCGACGATCGTGCTGGTGCACGGAGGCGTGCGCCCGACGTGGTTGCACGGCTCGAGCGTCACGTAGAGCGTCGCCCCGCGGGCCCGCTCGCCGGCCTCGCGCAGCGCGGCCACCTCGGCGTGCTCCTCGCCGGCGCGCTCGTGGTGGCCGACGCCGAGCACCTGGCCGTTCTTGACGACGACGGCGCCGACGTGCGGGTTGGGCGACGGGTTGCCGCGCGCCCCCCGCTCGAGGGCGAGGCCCATCCACTTCTCGTCCTCGGCCGAGAACGTGGGCGCGGCGGCGGCGGCCGGCGCGATGCTCACGACGCCTGCTCCTGACCGGCGCGGGCGCGCGCCATCTTGTCGAGCTCCGTCCGGAACTCCTCGATGTCGCGGAAGCTGCGGTACACGCTCGCGAAGCGCACGTACGCCACCTCGTCGAGCTCGCGCAGCTTCTTCATCACGCGCTCGCCGATCTCCTGGCTGGCGACTTCCTTGGCCTCGCCCTCGATGAGCTCGCGCTCGAGCTCGTCGATGAACCGCTCGATGCGCTCCATGGCCACCGGGCGCTTGTTGCACGCGAGCCTCACGCCGTGCATCACCTTCTCGCGGTCGAACGGCTGGCGCTCGCCGCCTTTCTTGACGACGACCGGCAGCACGTCCTCGACGCGCTCGCGGCTGGTGAAGCGCCGCGCGCAGCTCTCGCACTCGCGTCGGCGCCGGATGACGTCGCCCGCCGTCGACACGCGCGAGTCGATCACCTTGCTCTCCAGGTGGGAGCAGAACGGGCACCTCACGGCGAGTCGATCTTCGCGACACGTCGCACGTGCCGGTCGCCTCCGCTGAACGGCGTCGCCAGCCACACGTTCACGATCTCCCACGCCAGACCCACGCCGACCACGCGGCCGCCGAGCGTCAGCACGTTCGCGTCGTTGTGCGAGCGCGAGTAGCGCGCGGTGAAGACGTCGGCGCAGTTGGCGGCGCGCACGCCCCGGTAGCGGTTGGCCGTGATGGCCATCCCCACGCCGGTGCCGCACACCAGGATGGCGCGCTCGTAGGTCCCCTCGACGATGCCGCGCGCGGCGACGTGCGCCACGTCCGGGTAGTCGAACGGCTCGGTCGAGAAGCACCCGAGATCGTCGACGACGTACTTGAGATCGCGCAGCCCCTCGACGAGCTCCTTCTTCAGCTCGAAGCCGCCGTGGTCCGCCCCCAGCGCGATCTTCATGCTCACGGGATCACCCCTCGAAGCGCGACAGCACGAGCGTGCAGTTCGTCCCGCCGAAGCCGAACGAGTTGTTCATGGCGTGGCGCACCCGCCGCTCGCGCGCGGTGTTGGCCACGTAGTCGAGGGGGCACTGCGGGTCCTGGTCGACCAGGTTGATGGTCGGCGCGATCTTGCCCTCCGCTACGGTCAGGGCGCACACCGCGCTCTCGACCGCTCCGGCGGCGCCGAGCAGGTGGCCCATCATCGATTTGGTCGAGCTCACCCAGAGCTTCTTCTCGAGCGCGTGTGAGCCGAACACCGACGCGATCGCCTTGGACTCCTCGACGTCGCCGACGGGCGTCGAGGTGCCGTGGGCGTTGATGTAGTCGATGGCGTCGGGCGACAGCCGCGCGTCCTCGAGCGCCATGCGCATCGACCGCTGCGCCCCCTCGCCGTCGGGCGCGGGCTGCGTCAGGTGGTGCGCGTCGCTCGAGGCGCCGTAGCCGGTCACCTCGGCGTAGATGCGGGCGCCGCGCTTCCTGGCGCGCGTCAGCGACTCGAGGATGAGGATGCCGGACCCCTCGCCGCAGACGAAGCCGTCGCGCCCCTTGTCGAACGGGCGGCTGGCGTGCGCCGGGTCGTCGTTGCGCTTGGAGAGCGCGTACATCGCCTCGAACCCGGAGATGCCGACCGGCGTGATGGTCGCCTCCGCGCCGCCGGCGACCATGACGTCGCACCGGCCGCGGCGGATCCACTCGGACGCCTCGCCGATGGCATGCGCGCCGCTCGAGCACGCGCTCGTCGTGCAGTAGCTCGGCCCCTTGAGGCCCCACGCCATCGACACCTGCCCGGCCGCCATGTTCGCGATGATGCCGGGGATGGAGTAGGGGCTGACCTTGGTCGGCCCCTTGGCCATCAAGGTCTCTTTCGTCTTCTCGAGGGTGAACAGGCCGCCCAGGCCGACGCCGACGAAGCACCCGGCACGCGGGCGCTCGGCATCGGCCAGCTCGAGCTTCGCGTCGGCGACCGCCATGGCGGCGGCGCCGAGCGCGAACTCGGTGAACCGGTCCATCTCCTTGAGCTTCTTCTTGTCGATCCAGCGCGTCGGCTCCCAGCCCTTGACCTCACCCGCAATGCGCACGCGGAAGGTCGAGCAATCGAACTGCGAGATGGGGCCGATGCCGCCCTCGCCCGAGAGCAGCGCGCGCCAGGCCTCGGCCGTGCCGATGCCGACCGGGGTGACGAGACCGATTCCTGTGATGACGACGCGTTCCATGATGAGTCATGCCCGCCCGGTTGGGGCCGGGACCCCGACCGACAACCTGGGGCCGGGCCGTCCTCACTTCTTAGCGTGCTTCTCGATGTAGTCGATCGCGTCCTGGACGGTGCGGATCTTTTCGGTGTCCTCGTCCGGGATGTCGATCTCGAACGCCTCCTCGAACGCGAGCACGAGCTCGACCAGGCCAAGCGAGTCGGCGCCCAGATCGTCGATGAAGCTCGATTCGGGCTTGATGTCCTTCTCGTCGACGTCGAGCTGCTCTTTGATGATGCGCTTGACCTCGCTGGGGATGTCGGTAGCCATTGGGTTGTCGCCTCGTATCGGAAAAACGGCTGAGAGTCGAGCGGCAGAGGCGCGTAGCTGCATACACGCGCGTAGCCGCTGTCACGAGAAAATCACACGATCACACGTACATGCCGCCGTTGACGCGCAGCACCTGGCCGGTGACGTACCCGGCCTCCTCGCTCGCCAGGTAGACGCAGGCCGCGGCGATGTCGCGTGCCTGGCCCGTGCGGCCGAGCGGGATGACTTTCGCCAGCTGCTCCTTCATCTCCGGGGTCATCGTCGAGGTCATGTCGGTCTCGATGTACCCGGGGGCGACGACGTTGGCGGTGATGTTGCGCGACGCGTACTCGCGCGCGATCGACTTGGCGGCGCCGATGAGGGCGGCTTTGGTCGCCGCGTAGGCCGTCTGCCCGACGTTGCCCATCTCGCCGACGACGCTCGACATGAAGACGATGCGGCCCCAGCGGCCGCGCATCATCGTCTTGCTGGCGGCGCGCGCGCAGGCGATCGAGCCGCGCACGTTGGTCGCGAAGAGCCTCTCCAGGTCCTCGTCCTTGAGGCGAAGGAGCAGGCCGTCGATGCTGATGCCGGCGTTGGCGATCAGGACGTCGAGCTTGCCGTGACGCTTGATGATGCCGTCGACCGCGGCGTCGACCGCCTTGGAGTCGGCGACGTCGAAGCCGGACACGTCGGCCTTGCCGCCCCTGGCCGTGATCGCCTGGGCGACCTCCTGCGCGGCGGCCTCGCCCTTGACGTAGTTGACGACGACGGTGGCTCCCTGCTCGGCGAGCGCCTCGCAGCACGCCCGGCCGATGCCGCGCGAGCCCCCCGTCACCAGCGCGATCCTCCCGTCGAGTCGGAACATGGCAGGGCGTGCCTTATAGACGGCGGGTTTGCGCAGTCAACTGCCGTCGCCCGATCGGCGGCCGTGCGCGCTACCACTCCGCGCCCGTGACCGGTTTCGTCTTTCTCCGCTCCGGAAGGATCGCCCGCGGCCGACCTTTCGGTGCTCGCGCGCGGGTGAGGGGCCCCGGGGCACGACGCCAACGACGCCGTCGCAAGGGCGCCGGCGTCGTCGGCGTCCCTGCCACGCTCTCACCCGCGCGCTGCGCTCCGAAAGGTCGGCCGCGGGCTGTTCACACCGTTCCCGGGACGCATCTTGCCGGAGTGACGCGCTACTGCACCGGAGTAGCGCCTTTCTCCGTCCCAGCGACGCCTTCACCCGGCACGGTGGCGCGTCATCTTGCCGGAGCAGGCCGCTACTCCGGCGGAGTGGGGCGTCACCTCGCTGGAGTAGGCCGTTACTTCGGCAGAGTGGCGCGTCGTCTTGCCCGAGTGGCCTGCTCCTTCGGCAGAGTGGGGCGTCACCTCGCCGGAGTAGCCCGCTACTGCGGCGAAGGGATGGCCTACTCCGCCGCAGTAGCGCGCTACTCGCGCCCAGCAGCGCGTTGCTCCGCCGGAGGAACGCGTTGTTCACGCGAAGTAGGCGCGTGCTCCGCCGGAGTAGCCGGTCCATCGCGCGGATCGACGGGCCGCTCGATGGGAGTGCCGCGATCCCCGGCCGCAATCGCGCGCTACTGCGACGGAGAAACGCGCTACTCCGGCGCATTCGCCCCCGGCCGTGGCGCAAGAGGGCGCCACTTGGCCTCATTGGGGTCGGGGTCGGGGCGCGATCGAAGCTGCGCGCCGGCAGTCTCCTCATTGCCTGCGGAGGCGGCAGCGAGGTCGCTGCATCGACTGCCGCCACGCCCGACGACTCGGGCGGTTACTCCGATGCAGGCGCGACGCAGGACGCCGGCGGCACGCTCGACGCGACTAACGCAAGCGCGGCGGATGCCACGGTCGACGCCGGTGCGACAGGCACCGCGCAGTGCCAGTGGCCGGGTTACCTCAATCCGCCCGCGGGTGGGGGCCCCAGCGACGCGGTGGGACGTTACTTGTTGAGCTGCAGAGTCGCTCCCGTCGACGGGGGTTTCCTTCTATGGGTGCATCAGCAACGATCCGAGCACCTGCCCGGCCCCACCCCATGGGGCCGCCGCGATGGTGCTCGTCGACTGCGTCGACCAGTGCAAGGCCGACGAGTACGCAGTCTCGGTGGAGGACCCGCCGAGGATGTCCATGGCCAATCCGTTCGTCGTTCTCGCTCCTCTCGGGTGCCGCTCGCTCGGCGACGCGCATGGCAGCACCTTCTTCTGCTGCTCCTGCGAGGCCGCCGATGCTGGAGCCGACCTCGATGCCGCCGCCGTCGACTCGGGCCAGCCCGGCGAGCCGACCTGCTCGGCGGACGAGAACTGCACGTACATGCCGAACGGCCAGCAGTGTCTGCCGAGATGCGACGAGCAGGGCGGCTGCCCGACGGGCGACGAGTGCAAGACGATGGTTGGCTGCTGCGCCGGCACGGGTTGCGAGGCCACCCCGGTGCGCGTCTGCTGCCCGCCCACGGGTTGCTAGCTCTTGGCGAGCTTGTAGATGTCGAGTCGTTGGAAGGAGAGGACGTTCATGTGTTCGGCCCTCGCCCGCCGGGGGTCGAACACATGAACGACGCCTCCCACGCACTCGCCATCGCGCCGACGCAGGAGGCGCTGCGGCCGGAGTGCCAGGCGCAGCCTGGCACGAGGACGCGAGGGTCGAGGTCGAGGGTCGAGGGTCGAGCTTCGAGCGTCGAGCTCGAGCCCCTCACCCCGCCGCCTTCGCCTCCGCCAGGAACCCCGCCACCTGCTCGAGCGACGCCGCGTCCCCGACGCTCAGCACCTTCACGTCCTTCGCGATCCGCTTCACGAGCCCCGCGAGCACCTTCCCCGGCCCGATCTCGATGGCGTGCGTCACCCCGCCGTCGACCATCTGCCGGACGCTCTCCTCCCAGCGCACCGCGCCGTCCACCTGGCGAACGAGCAGCTCCTTCACCCGCGCCGGGTCGCGGTTCGGGCGCGCGTCGAAGTTGGCGACGATGGGGAACGCGGGAGCCGCCACCGCGATGCGCTCCAGCTCCGTCGCCACGACGCGTGCGGCCGGGGCCATCAGCGCGCAGTGGAAGGGGGCGCTCACCTTGAGCGGGATGGCCCGCCCCTTCTCGGCGGCGACCAGCTCGCCCACGCGCGCGACCGCCGCCGCGTGCCCGGCGACGACGATCTGCCCGGGCGCGTTGAAGTTCGCGGCGGACACCACCTCGCCCGCGGCCGCCTGGCGGCACAGCGCCTCGAGGCGCTGCGGCTCGACGCCCATGATGGCGCTCATCGCGCCGGTTCCCGGGGGCACCGCCTCCTGCATCGCGCGGCCGCGCGCGCGCACCAGGCGCGCCGCGTCCTCGAGCGACAGCGCGCCGGCCGCGACGAGCGCCGAGTACTCGCCGAGCGAGTGGCCGGCGGTGAAGGCGGGGGCCGCGAGCTCGGGCAGCCGCTCGCGGATGGCGGCGAGCACCGCGCAGCTCGTGGCCACGATGGCCGGCTGCGCGTTCGCCGTCAGCGTGAGCTGCTCTTCGGGCCCCTCGAGGATCAGCTTGGACAGCGGCTCGCCGAGAGCGGCGTCGACGCGCTCGAACACCGCACGCGCCGCCGCCGACGCCGCGAGCACGTCCTTGCCCATGCCGACCGACTGCGAGCCCTGCCCGGGAAACAGCCACGCGATGCTCATGGTCTCGAAACGCGCCTGTAGCGCAGCTCGAACGCCGAGTCACCCCACGGCGGGAGCGTGCCGCTCGACGAACTCGGCGAACTCGGCCCACCACGACTCGATGGGCAGCACGCGTCCCGGCGAGGCGAGGCGGTCGGCGACCAGCTGGCGCACCGCCTCGGTCGCGACCGGCGTGCCGGCCCGCTCGCACGCGAACGCGCGCAGCAACGCGAAGTGGACGCGGACCGGGTCGCTCGCGTCGGCGTTCGCGACGTACGCGTCGATGCGCGCGATGGCTTCCTGCAGCCGGCCGAGGCGCAGGTCGACGAGCGTCTCGGGCGAGACCAGCCCCTCGCGCCGGCCGGGCGGCAGGCGCGCGCGCGCCACCTCGAGCCACTTCTGCGCGAGGTCCAGGTCGCCGCGCGCGGCGTGCAGCTGCGCCAGCCAGGGCAGCAGCCACGCCATCCACACGTCGCGCGCGTCCAGCCAGCCGCCGCGCTGGACGACGTAGAGCAGCTCGAGCGCGCCGTCGGCGTCGCCGGTGCGCGCGCGCGCGATGCCGAGAAAGAGCAGCGCCACCGAGTGGAACCCCGGGTTGCCGCGCGCGTCGGCCACGAGCGCCTCGAGGCTGCGCGTCGCCAGGTGCGGATCGCCGTCGCGCGCGAGGGTGCCGGCGAGCGCCCTGAGGCGGCCGTTGAGCGCGCGCGCGTGCAGGCGCGTGACGACGATGGTCCCGAGGCCCCAGGCCACGGCGGCGCCGAGCAGCCACACGCGCCCGAGCGCCATCGCCGCGATGGCCAGCACGAGCACGGGCGCGGCGCGCAGCCATCGCTGCAGCCGCTCTTCGCGGCGCGTCATCGGCACGTACCGCGGCGGCGGCGGGACGTCGCCGGCCGGCTCCGCCTGCCGGTACGGCGTCACAGGCGGACGATCGCGCTCCCCCACGAGATGCCCGCGCCGAGGGCGCACATCAGGACCGTGTCCCCTTCGCGGATCTTGCCCGCCCGGACGTTCTCGTCGAGCAGGATGGGGATGGACGCGCTCGACGTGTTGCCGACGCGCTCGATGTTCATCAAGACCTTCTCCTGCGGCACTTCGACGCGCGCCATCACCTGGTCGATGATGCGGCGGTTGGCCTGGTGGGCGCACACCCAGTCGACGTCCGCCTTGGTCATGCCGGCGCGCTCGAGGGCGTTCTTGCTGGCCGAGAGCAGGTTCTTCACGGCCACCTTGAAGATGTCCTGCCCCCTCATGTGCACGTACTGCAGCTTCTGGTCGACCGTGGCGTGCGTGGTCGGCGAGACGCTGCCGCCGCCGGGGATGTTCAGCGACATCGCCAGCGAGCCGTCGGTGAGGATCGACGTAGAGAGGACGCCGCGCGGCTTGGTGTCGGTCGGCCTGGCGTCGCTCGGCCCGAGCACCGCCGCGCCGGCGCCGTCGCCGAACAGGACGCACGTCGTGCGGTCGGTCCAGTCGATGACGCGCGACAGCAGCTCGACGCCGACGACCAGCACGTGGCGCATCTGGCCGGTCGAGATGAACTGGTCGGCGATGGACAGCCCGAAGACGAAGCCGGCGCAGGCCGCGCTCAGGTCGAACGCCGGGCAGGTGCCGGCGCCCAGCTTCTGCTGGACGAACACGGCCGTCGCCGGCATGGGCATGTCGGGCGTGACCGTCCCGACGATGATCATGTCGAGGTCGGTCGCCTTCAGCCCGGCCATCTCGAGCGCGTTCCTGGCCGCCGCCGTGGCCATGTCGCTCGTGACCACCCCCTCGGGCGCGATGTGCCGCTGCTTGATGCCGGTGCGCTCGGTGATCCACGCGTCCGAGGTGTCGACCATCTTTTCGAGGTCGAAGTTCGTGCGCACGACGGGCGGCACGTAGTGGCCGGTGCCGAGGATGCGCGAGCGGGGGAGCGCGAGCGTGGGCATGGTGGGCGAGACCCTCGAGGGCGGAGGCGGGGGACAGCGGACAAGCTACTGCATCCTAAGCGGCGCGCACGCTCGCTCGATCGCCCTCGGGCCCCCCCGGGGGCGCCGCCACGCCGGAACGTGACGGCTGCTGCCGGCCTACTCGGTGGCGGCGGCGGTGCGCTTGACGGGGCGGCCCTTGTAATGGCCGCACGCCGCGCAGGCGCGATGAGGCACCACGGGCTCGCCGCAGTTGGGGCACGGCACGATGTTCGGCGCAGCGACCCGGTCGTGCTGCTGGCGTCGCATGTTGCGCTTCGAACGGCTCTTTCGTCGCTTGGGGACGGCCACGGGGGCTTCTCCTTATTCCGTCTGCGTCTTCTTGAGGCGCAGGAGGGGCCGGAGGCGGGGGTCGATGCCGGGCGGCTCCGACGGGCCTCTGGCCGGCTCCTCGCTCGGCTGGGGCCTGATACCCGGGCACGCCTCCGAACACAAGGGGATCATCGGGACGGCCAGCACCAGCTCGTCCCGGACCAGGTCGTCGAGGACCACCGTCTCCCCGTCGTAGGGGATGAGGTCCAGCTGGTCGGCGCCGAGATCCGCCTCGGCGGCCGCCGCCCGGCGGTGGGCCGCCTCGGGGACGGCGACGACGCTGAGCGGCTGGTCGACCGAGACGTGCGCCGGCTCGAGGCAGCGGGCGCAGGGCGCCGCCAGCTCGGCCGAGAGGGTGCCGTGGACGACGACGTCCGTGCCGCTCTTGGACACGCGCACGTCGAGCTCGCCATCCGGCCCGGCCGGGGCGATGTCGGTCCCCTCGAGGGCGCCGCGCAGCCAGCCGGCGCGGACGACGAAGCGCAGCTGCTTGCCGCCGGCGTCGAGCTCGCGCACCGGGATGGAGAATTCGTGGGGGGAGGACATGGTGAGGCCGCCGAAGATGATGCAGGCAAGAGAGGGGCGCAAGGACGGGCGCTGCCGTCGAGCCCCGTCCTCGTCCGCCGGATGGGCTCCGCCATGACGCGCTGCAGCCAGAGAGCTGCCCAGGGGCGGAAACCGGCTTGGGGTCGTCGACCGATGGGACGATACGATGCGGGGCGACCCGCCGATCGGCCGGCGAACGGGCATGCACGCTGCATTCGAGCCGGTGCATGGCATCGACGTTGCCCTGGGAGCGCGTGCGCATCCTGCTCCTCGCGGCAAACCAGGGCGCCGCCGAGGCGGCGACATCCCTCCTCGAAGAGACGGGCGCCCGCTTGTTGCGGGCCTCCTCGTGGCCGGCCGCCGTGGTCCTGCTGTCCGACGTACGCGTCGACGCCGTCCTGGCGCTCGACGGGGGCCTCGAGCTGGCCGCGCTCGATCTCGTGCGCCGCCTTCGCGCCCTCCCGCCGCCTCGCGGGGGAAGCACGCCGCTGGTGCTTCTGACGCTCGATGAGCTCCCGGCGTCCGCCGACGATCGAACCTGGACGGTACGCCCGACCGCCCTGGAGACGATGCTGGCGACACTTCAGCGTGCGGCCCACATGCCGTGAGACTCGGCCGCCGCCCCATTAACGACCCGGGACGTGGCATTCGTGCAAGCAGGCGCGGAGGGCGTCGTCGCCGGTTTCCTCACGCCTTGTACTTCGCCGCCAGTTCCTGCCAGGTCAGCATCGTCGCCAGAAGCTGGCGCGCGTGCTCCGCCCCGTGGCGCGTGGTCTCGTCCAGCTCCTCGAATGCCGCGGCCACGCGCTCGTAGAGCGCCTGCCGCCGGTAGGCGTCGATGACGCGCTCGGCCATCGCCTTGAACTCGGAGCGATGGGCCTCGGGGATCTGCGCCATCAGCGTCTCGTTCTGGATGGCGGCGGCGAGCTTGTCGACGTCGACGTCCCACTCCTCGTCGTCCTCCGGGTCCTCTTCCGCTTCGCCGCTGCCGTCGTCCTCGTCCTCGACTTCGTTCTCCGGCTCGTCGAGCTCGCTGGCGGCCGCCTCGTCGGTTTCCTCGTCGTCCTGACCGCCGAAACCCGGAAAGAGCCCCTGCGCTTCCGCAATCAACGACGAGATCCGCCGGCCGGCGCGCTCGCACTGCTGCGGATCGGCGAGGTCGTGCTCGGCGAGCTGACGGGCCGTGCGAAGGAGCCGCTCGGCCTCGTCGACCCGGCGCTGCAGCTCGTCGAGGGCCATCGTCTGCACGGTCGTGGAGTCGGTGTCAGCCACTCCGTGGGTGTGGTCCGTGGCGTGCGCGGCGTCAAGAGAGCGTCGGTCGGGCTTCGGTCACCGCGTGCGACCTCGTCCACTCCGCCCTCGACCGCGCAGCGCGGCCGCGAGCGCGAGTGCGGCGGCCGCTTCGAGCCCCAGGGGCCCAGGCACCTCGCGCGCGTCGCCCACGCGGCACCCGCAGCCGCTCGAGGACGGGGGAGGCCACGCGTCGCTGGACCCTCCGGCCGCCGCGCCGCCGTCGGCGCCCGCGCCTGAGCCTGCGCCCGCGCCTGCGCCTGCGCCTGAGCCTGCGCCTGAGCCTGCGCCTGCGCCCGCATCCGCGCCCGCGCCCGCGCCTCCACCGCCACCCGCCCCCGCGCCTGCATCTGCTCCCGGCACGCTCTCCAGCGGAATCAGCGCCACGAGCGCCTTCCTCGCGTCGAACCACGCCTTCCCATCCTCCGTCCACGTCGGCGCCTGCCCGCTCGACGCCTGCGACAGCGTCTGCCCGAGCAGCGCGCCGGCGATCGCCTCCGCCTGCGCCGGCGCCGCCGCGTGCGCGAGCTGGTAGTAGGCCGCGTCCTCGATGCCGCGGCGCAGCTCCTTCAGCCGGATCGACGCGAGCACGCCGCTCACGCCGACCGAGTGCACGCTGAACTGGCCATTCTGCTTGCCCGGGTAGAGCAGCACGCCGTCGCCCTCGCACCAGTCGCCGCTCGAGTTGTGGAACGTCTCGGGCGTGACGAACGGATCGTACGGCCCCTTTCCGCCGTGATTGTCGTCGAACCAGAAGGTGGTCTCCCAGTAGAACCAGCGCTCGATGCCGGCCATCGCGCCGATCCAGCCGTTCGCGCGCAGCGCGACCGCGGCCGTGTCGGTGAGGAACGCGTCGGTCTCGGGGCGCACGCCGTTGTAGATCCACGGCCGCTTGCCGGCGGCGCGCGCGGCCGCGGCCTGCTGCGGATCGTAGCTGTCGGCCATGACGATGGGAACGTCGACGGGCTGCTTGGCGGGGTTCTGGCTGCACGTCCAGCCCACGAGGACGCTCTTCGCGTTCGGGTCCGTGGAGCCCGAGAGCAGCTGCTTCCACTGCGAGCCGTAAGAGCTCGAGCACGTCTCGTCGATCGCGTAGACGAACGTGTCGGTCGTCGACAGCACGTTGTGGGCGGCGAGCGCGTCGGCGATCGACTCGACGGTGGACAGCCCCGAGCTCGACGGGGCGCCGAGCGCGCCGTACGCGCCGATGCTCAGGATGCCGTCGCCCGTGCCCTCTCCGGGGCCCTCGTAGCCGTTGGCGGGGGTGAAGAGGCTCCCATCGAGCGCCGCGAGCTGCCGCGTGACGTCGGCGGCGCTCGTCGAGTCGTGCATCGCGCTCAGGCGATGGCGATGGAGCAGCTTCCACAGGTGCGCCTCGGCGGCGGGATCGCCGATCGCCTGCGATAGCTCGCTCGGATCGTAGAAGAGCATCGTCGCGACCGCGGGCTCGTCCGGCAGCGTGGCGGCGACGACGTCGAGGGTGACCGGCAGCGTCGCGAGCGTCGTCGAGCCGGCGCTCACGACGACGCTCCCCGTGTACGTGCCGGGCATCTGCCCCTTGGGCACGGTGATGTCGATCCACACGACGGCGTTCGTGCTCGCCGCGACGTTCATCGGGTACGGGTCCCAGCTCGGCGCGACCTCCACCGGGATGAGCGCGTCCGGCATCCAGCCCGTCCACTCGCCGGCCGTCGGCCCCGAGCCGCTCGCCCAGCCGAGCGAGGCGGTCGGGTCGCTGCCGCCCGAGTCGCGCGTCACGTCGAAGTAGTGCTCGACGAAGCGCTCGATCGGCCGGCCGACGAAGCTCGTCGGATCGGTGGCGCCGGGCGCGTTCGCGATCGTCGCGCCGCCCGGGCCGGTCAGCGAGGCCAGGTCGATCGTCACGCCCGAGAGGGCGCTGGCGTCGGCCTGCACGACGACCTGCATCGCCACCGTCTCGTTGCGCAGCGCGAACAGGTGCACCGGCTGGCCCGGCGTCCACACGGGGTTGTCGCTGCCGGTCGAGAAAGGGAGCGACGTCGCGTCGCGCTTGATCTTCTCGCCGTCGTCGATGGCCCACACGAGCGGCGCCGCGCGCGCGGCCCGCTCGCCCAACGCCCCCACCAGGACCACCGCGATCGCGGCCGCCGACGCCTTCGAGAATGCTCGCATCCCGGACCTCCGCGGCGCCGCCGTTGCGAGAGCTGGACCGAGCGCGTGCACGCGTTTCCGCCGGGCAAATCCGCGTGTGCGGTGCCGCTCGCACCCGATCGGCGCGATCGGATGGCGATCGCGCCGATCACCCGGAGGCTGCCGTCGTCACGCACGACGGGATTCGGGATTGACGATCGCGCGCCCGTCCCTAATATTTCGCACGCGAAACATCTCGGCCCCGAGCGTCTCCCGTGCCCCCTCCGATCCCCTCCGACATCAAGCCCGAGGTCGACCAGATCCTCGAGGCGATCCTCTACCTCTACACGGAGAGCCGCCGCCTCACGAAGGAGCTCGCCCGCTCGGTCGATCTGACCGGGCCGCAGCTCACCGTCCTCAAGATGCTCGAGGGCGTGGGGGACCTGTCGCTGTCGGAGCTGTCCGAGCGCATCCGCGCGCAGAACAGCACCGTCACCGGGATCATCGACCGCATGGAGCGCGAGGGTCTGGTCGTCCGCGCGCGGTCGACCGAGGACCGGCGCGTCGTGAAGATCAAGCTGACCGACAAGGGGTCGAAGATCGCGCGCGCCATCGAGGTCGAGCCGATGGAGATCTTCCGCGGCGCGCTCCAGGGCCTGAGCCCCGGCGAGATGCGCGACCTCTTGAAGATCCTGACCAAGATCGCCCGCCGCGTGCAGACGATGGTCGAGCCCAAGGAGTGACTGCAATGACCGAGAGCCGTGATCGGGACGTGTGCGTCGTGACCTGCGCGCTGACCGGCGTGCTGGCCAACCGCGGCCAGTGCCCGCACCTGCCGTACACCCCGGTCGAGATCGCCGAGGAGGCCAAGCGAGCGTACGACGCCGGCGCGGCGGTCGTGCACATCCACGCGCGCAACGACGACGGGAGCCCGACCTTCAGCCCGGCGACCTTCGCGCGCATCAAGGAGGAGACGCGCAAGCGCTGCCCGATCATCCTCAACTTCTCGACCGGCACGATCCTCGACGACGTGACCGATCAGTGCACGTACATCCGCGAGAGCCGGCCGGAGATCGCCGCCCTGAACATGGGCACGATGAACTACTCGAAGTACTCCGAGAAGCGGAAGAGCTTCGTCTTCGACATGGTGTTCCCGAACACGTACGGGAAGATCGTCAAGCTCCTGTCGGCCATGAACGAGGCGGCGGCGAAGCCGGAGCTCGAGTGCTTCGACAGCGGCCACACGCACGGCATCTGGCCGCTGCTCGACATGGGCGTCCTGCGCCCGCCGCTGCAGTTCTCGTTCATCGTCAACGTGCTCGGCGGCATCCCGCCGACGGTCGAGAGCCTGCAGCTGCAGAAGAAGATCGCGCTCGATCTCGCCCCCGGCAGCGAGTGGGAGGTCATCGGCATCAGCAAGTGCCAGTGGCGGATGCTCGCGACGGCGCTCGTGCTCGGCGGCAACGTGCGCGTCGGGCTCGAGGACAACTTCTACCTGCCGGACAACACGACGATGGCGAAGTCGAACGGCGAGCTGGTCGACGTGGCGGTGCGCATGGTGCGCGACGTCGGGCGCAAGCCGGCGACGGTCGAGCAGGCGCGTCGGATCCTGGGGCTCGGGGCGGCGTCGTGACGCGCGAGTACGGCCGCATCGAGGTCGCGCGCGCCGGCGGAGTGGAGACGATCACGCTCTCGTACCCCGAGCGGCGCAATGCCATCGGCCCGCAGATGACCAACGAGCTCCTCTGGGCGCTCGAGGACGCGCGCGCGGCCGACGAGGTGCGTGCGATCGTGCTGACCGGGGCGGGGAAGGCGTTCTGCGCGGGGGGGGACTTCGCGCAGATGAGCGGCGGCGCCGACGCCGCCAGGCTGCCGGCCAAGGGCGACTACGCGGACCTGCTGCTCGCGCTCGTGCGGAGCGACAAGCCGGTCGTCGCGCGCGTCAACGGGCACGCGATGGGGGGAGGGCTGGGGCTGGTCGCGGCGAGCACGTTCGCGGTCGCATCGACGGAGGCCAAGCTGGGCACGCCGGAGATCGACGTCGGCCTGTTCCCGATGATGATCATGGCGGTGCTCGCGCGCGTGATGCCGCGGCGGCGCCTTCTCGAGATGATGCTCTTCGGCGAGAAGGTCGGCGCCGAGGAGGCCGCGCGCATCGGCCTCGTGAACCGCGCCGTCGCTCCCGAGCAGCTCGACGCGGCGGTGAAGGCGATCACCGACGCGATCGCGACCAAGAGCCCGGTGACCGTGCGCCTGGGGATGCGCGCCTTCGCGGCGCAGGACGACGTGGACCTCGAGCGCGCGCTGCCGATGCTGCGCGAGCGCCTGGGCGAGTGCCTGGCGACCGACGACGCGCGCGAGGGGCTGATGGCCTTCCTCGAGAAGCGCGCACCCAAGTGGACTGGGAGATGACCGATGCCGAACATGCGTGAGCTGGTGGCCGATCTGGAAGCGCGCCGCGCGAAGGTGCGCGAGATGGGCGGGCCCGACAAGGTCGCCAAGCAGCACCAGCGCGGCAAGATGACCGCGCGCGAGCGGCTGTCGGCGTTCTTCGACGACGGCGTCTTCTTCGAGATCGGCGCGCACGGCACGCAGATGGGCCTCGCGGCCGGTCCCGACGGGACCGACAAGCCGGCGGCCGACGGCGTCGTGACGACGTTCGGCAAGATCGACGGGCGGATGGTGTGCTGCGCGGCGTACGACTTCACGGTCAAGGGCGGCAGCATCGGCTACACGGGCGAGGAGAAGGTCACGCGCCTGCGCTCGATGGCGCTCAAGGGGCGCTGGCCGATGGTGTGGCTCATCGACTCGGCGGGCGCGCGCATCGACCCCGGATCGAGCCATCCGGACATGATCTCGCTCTTCGCGGGGACCGGGCACCTGTTCCGCGAGCAGGTCGTCATGAGCGGCGTGGTCCCGCAGGTCGCGGCGATGGTGGGGCCGGGCGCGGCCGGCACGGCGTACATCCCGGGCCTCGCCGACTACGTGCCCATGGTCAAGGGCGTCGGGTCGCTGGCGCTCGGCGGGCCGCCGCTCGTCAAGGCCGTGACCGGGCAGGAGATCACCGAGCAGGAGCTCGGCGGCTCGAAGATCCACAGCGAGGTGAGCGGCGTCGGCGACGGCGAGTTCGAGAACGACGCGGCGTGCCTCGGGGCGGTCAAGAAGTACCTGTCGTACCTGCCGAGCCACTGCGACGAGCCGCCGCCCGACGCACCCTGCGACGATCCGATCGACCGCCGCGACGAGGCGCTGCTCGACATCCTGCCGGAGTCGACGCGCAAGCCGTACGACATGTACAAGGTCATCCGCTGCATCGTCGACCGCGGCGAGATCTTCGACATCAAGCCGCGCTTCGCGCGCAGCGTCATCACGTGCTTCGCGCGCATCGGCGGCAAGAGCGTCGGCGTCGTGGCCAACCAGCCGATGCACCTCGGCGGCATCCTCGACAACGACTCGGCCGACAAGGCGGCGCACTTCATCCAGATCTGCGACGCGTTCAACGTGCCGCTCGTGTTCCTGCAGGACGTGCCCGGCTTCATGGTCGGCTCCAAGGTGGAGCACGCGGGCATCATCCGGCACGGCGCGAAGATGCTGCACGTGATGAGCGCGGCGACCGTCCCCAAGCTGACCGTCGTCGTGCGCAAGGCGTACGGCGCGGGCTACTACGTGATGTGCGGTCGCGCCTACGAGCCGGATCTCATCGTGAGCTGGCCGACGGGCGAGATCAGCGTCATGGGCGCCGAGGGGATGGTCGGCATCGCCGCCAAGAAGCTGTTCGGCGACCAGGAGCCGCCGCCCGAGGTGAAGAAGAACATCGTCGAGATGATCCAGAAGAACATCGACGTCTACAAGTCGGCCGGCTGGGGGCTCGTCGACGAGGTCATCGATCCGCGCGACACCCGGCGCGTGCTCGCCTGGGGGCTCGAGCTGGCGCGCCACAAGCGCGTCGAGCGCCCCGCGAAGAAGCGCGGCGTCATTCCGGTGTGAGAGCAGCAGCGCGACGAGCGCCGCCTCCTCGTCGTCGACCGTCGTCGCTGCACTCTCGACGCGGGTCGGGGCAGCCGTCGCCACGCTCCATGCGAACGTGACGATTGGCGTGACGACCTCGGGCAGCTTCAGGATGCCGCGGCAACGACGGGGTGACGCGTCGGTAGTCGATTGGAGCTACTCGGACGCCGATGGCCTCGAAACGGACGCTGGCTCCGTGCCTCGTCCCTCTTGGTATCGGCTTCGGACCTCGGCCGGTGAGGCGAGGACCGAGGTCGACATGAAGTGGCCCTCTTGCTGTCGGCCTGGGTCCTCGCCCCATCGGTCCCCGGCGGCGCGGGAGAGGGCGAGAACCGCGTCCTCGTGGCCGAGGTCCCGGGCCGACTGGAATGGGTCGCGGGGGGACTGCGGAAGGTCCGCGGCCGACTGGATGCGGACCGCGTGCGAATCGACGCGGACCGTTTCTTGGTGGCTCCGGGACGCCGCCGACTCGTCGCGTCCGTCGGCCGACCCGATCAGGGAGGGGGGCCATCGGCCCGCCGACGTTTTCCGTCGGCGACGGGTCGGGTCCTGTCGGCGAAGGCCCGTCTCCTGTCACCAAAGGGAGCTTTGCTGTCGCCGAAGGCCGCTTCCTCGTCGGCGAAGAACCTTTTGGAACCGACGGATGAGAGTGCCGTTCCGCGTCTCGTCGGTTCCTGCCTATTTAACTGCGCAAGTCTCGATTTGGGACCTCGATTTCTTCAGCGGCCTATCGTTTTCTTCCGACCGCTCGGATCGCGCTGCCTCGCGGAACGTGTCGATGGCTCCCGGACGAGCAGGGCCCCATGGACCTCGTCCTGCGATTGCGCCTGCTTCAGCGGCTCACGGGCGGTGCTGCCAGGGATGCCGGTGCCGCGGCTGCGGGAGGAGCGGCGGGGGTCGCCTGCGGCTCGACGGAGGGATGGCGCAGCGGCGCCGCCGCCAGCCCGTGGTGCAGCCGCACGATCGTCGGCATCATCGCGATCACCTCGCCGTCGAAGGTGTGAAGACCGATGTCGGCGCCCGACGCCTGGCGGGTGTCGAGGCGCGGCCGCACGACGACTAGGCCCGCCTGGTCCAGCGCGTGTCCCGTGCAGTAGGTGGCCAGCGTCACGGCCTGCGTCGACGTCCCCTTGGGCGGCAGTCGCAAGAACAGCTCGCGCATGGGCGCCGACGGGAGCGCCGGCCAGGCGCAGTTCTCGACGCCCGTCGCGCCCGTCACCTCGAACGCGAGCGTCTCGGGGCGAAAGCGGACGATGACGGTCCGCGTGCCGTCGTTGTGGAGCGTCACCGGGATGGAGAGCCCCGTGGCCGAAGGCGCGTCGATCGCGGTCGGCGCCGTGACGTCGAGCTTGGGAGGATACGCGTCGGCGTCGAGCAGGGGCGGCGGGCTCGGCGCGGGGACGGCGGTCGGTTCGTCCGGAAGCGCGATGGCCGGTGCAGCGATGGCCCGCATCGGCGCGACACGCGGCTCGACGCCGTCGATGGGCGAGACGGAGAACGGCGGCTTGTCGGCCTTCCCCGGCCAGCCGAGGTGCGCCACCACGATGGCACCGGGCGCGAGCGCATCGACCTGCGCGCGCCCGAAGCAGTACAGGCGCGGCTCGAACGACTCCGCGTACGAGCGCCCCGGCGGCAGCACCAGCGGCTGCTGCAAATCGTCGCCCGGGCGCATGTCGCCCGGAAGCTCGCACCGCGTCGCCTTGCGCGCGCTTCGCGGCGTCACCTCCAGCCAGAGCGCGCGCGCGTCGGCGACGATGCGCACCGGGATGCTGCCGTCGTTGGTGACGCGCATCGTCCACGGCCCGCGCGTCGTCGGCGCGGCGATGGCGAGATGGACGTCGGGCGCGGGGGCGGCTGCAGCCGGAGCCATCGAGCGCTTGGGCTTCGGCTTCGGCGCCGCGTTCGCGCCCGTCGCGCAGAGCAGGACGACGGGGGCGGCGAGAAGGGCGAACGATTTCATTTGCGGCCTGCCCTCACGAGCTGCGCGACCGGCACGTTGCCGATGACGTTGCGGAACCGCTGCACCTGCTGCTCGGGGACCTCGCCGTGCACCTCGATGCGCGCGCGATCCTTGGCCCGCACGATGCGCAGCGTGGCGCTCTCGATGCGAGGCCGCGACGCGATGTCGCGGAGATCGCCGAGGACGCGCGGCGACAGGCCGCCGCGCGTCAGCTCGAGCTTGCCGTTCTCGATCTCGGCCACGGCGATCGTGATGGCCGCGCGGGCGTTCGCCCACACGAGCAGCAGCCCGATCGCGACGCCGATGGCGCACGCAACCAGGACCGCCATCGCTCAACCCCGCAACACCTCGAGCAGCTCGAGATCCGGGATCGCGACGGCGAAGCGCGTCTTCACGACACCGATCTCGAGCTCCTCGAGCAGCTTGCACAGCGCGATGCCGTCGTAGAGCGCGACGGGCGGTGCGCCGGTCGCGGCGGCCTCCTCGCGGGCTCCCGAGAGCACCTGCCCCGTCGTGATGAGCCACCCGACGCTCGCCGGACCGTAGTGGTGCAGCGCCCCGCGCAGGTCGCTCACGCGCTCGCGCCCGATCTCGCGTCCGTCCTTGCGCACGACGATCGCGGTCGGGATCGAGTCGCCGCCGGTCTTGTGGACCGCGGCGAAGTGCGCCTCGCCGCCGGGCGATCCCGCACGGCGCACGGGCTTCAGCTGCGCCATCCCCGAGCGCTCGAGCGCCAGGAGCACGAGCTCGATGAGCGCGTGACCCGGGAGCTCCTGGAGCCGGCGCAGCAGCGCGCGACGCGAGGCCTCCCGATAGCGCTCGACGGCCGTTACGACCTCTTGTTCGAGGCGCGGCAGCTCGCCGCCGAGCGTCCAGTCCGTCAGCGCGACGCGGGCGCCGCTGGCGAAGCGGAAGCGCGGGCGCTGCCCGTTGGCGACCCGCCGCAGGTTGTCGGCGCGCAACGACGCATTGAGCTGCGTGGTCGCCAGCATCGGATCGCCCTGCAGCCGCCCGCGGCGGATGAGCGCCTCGGCGACCGAGCGCCCCGGCACCGGCCCCGCGTTGCGATCGAACGACGAGAGCACGATGACCGCGGCGTCCGCCAGCTCGCGCCCGGCCAGCTCGTCGCCCTCGGCGAGCGGGATCTCGATGCCCGTCGGCTGGCCGCCCGCCATGATCTGCTGACGATCGCGCACGACCGGCCGCGGCATCGCGAACGGCTCGCGCGATTCGCCGTTGGTCTCGCCGTCGATCGTGACGATCGGCTGCGGCTGGATGGCGCCCGCCTCGAGGCGCGGCTGCGATCCCTCCGGCCGCGGGCCCCCGAAGCGGGCCTCTCCTCCGCCGCCCGCGAAGCCGCCGGCCACCTCGTTCTGGCCACCGCCGCGACCGCGACGACGACGACGTCGTCGTCGGCGACCGCCCTCGCCCGGCTGCTGGGGTCCGGCCCCCGGCTGCGCGAGCGGAGCGAGGATCGGCTGGTCGTCGTCCTCCTCGTCGTCGAAGAGGTCCGCGCCGCTCGCGGCCAGATCGGCCCGCAGCGCCTCGTCTCCGGACACGGGCACGCGCTCTTCCGCCTCGCCCTCGGACGGCTCCTCGTCCTCATCCGCCTCGGCCGAGCCTCGCTGCTCCTCGGCGCCGCGCAGGGCCGCCTCGATCTCGAGCGCGTTGACCTCGACCCCCGCCTCCTCGTCGGTGCCGGTCGCCTCCTCGGCAGCCTCCGGCGCCGGGGCCGCCGCGCCCCTCCTGCCTCGGCGGCCTTCCCACTCGCGCAGGGCGAAGACGCCCGGCTTGACCTTGACGATGGGCACGTCCTTGTCGTCCTTCTTCACGGCCGACGTGAGCCGGTGGCTCATCGTGATCTCGGGCGTCTTGCCCACGTGCGACAGGAGATTCTTGGCGATGGCTCGCTCGGTGATCTCCTTGTAGTGCAGCGGCTTGCCCTCTTGGCGGAGTACCTCCGCGGCAGCTTCGATGAACGTCATGTTCTGCTTTCGTTCCGTCCCCCTGTCGGGGACCCTCTATGTCGGAAGCGCCCGGGGCCGGCCCGCATGGCCGCGCCCGACGCTCACATCCGTCCTCCGTCGCGGCGGCGCCGGCCCTGCCGCGAGGCGAGCCGCACGCTACGCGCGTCTTGGGGACAGCTCATAGCCCGGGTCAGGGTCCTCGTCAATGCGAGCCGGCAGGGGCGGGGGACGTCGGCGCCGCCGCGGGTGCCCCCGTCGATGAAGCGGCCTGCGACGACGGCCTGGTCTGCTCGAGCATCTTCTCGAGCATCTTCTGCTGTGCCCGGGTCGCCTCGTCGCCGCCGGTGCCGAGCTTGCTCGCGTCGAAGGTCAGCAGCGGAAGAGCGCCCGCGTTGTACTGCGGCAGCTTGCCGTCCCAGTGCTCGAGCGCGCGATACTGAAGCACCGCGGGGGTCATCGACAGGCGGATGATCTCGTTGGCCTGCGCCTCGGCGCGCGCCTTGATGAGCAGCGCGTCGGCGTCGCCCTGGGCCCTCTGGCGCGCCGCCTCGGCCGCGCCGTGCGCCTGCGTGATGGCCTGCTCGGCCTCGGCCTGCACCTGCGCGACCTTGTTGCGGCTCTGGATGGCGTTCTGCGTCGCCTCCATCGCCCGGTTGATGGCGTCCATCACGTTTTGCGGCAGGCGCAGCGTGCCGTTGATGGTCAGCTGGTCGATGATGATGCCGTCCTTGCTGAAGACGTCGCGGCACTTCTGCGTCACGTCCGAGAGCATCTTGCTCTTGCCCGCGCCGTAGATGTCCTGCACCGGCAGCTTCGAGCCGACGTCGTTGAACGCCTCGCGCACGGTGTTGTGCATGTAGCCGTCGGCGAGCTTCTGCAGGTCGTTCAGGCGGAAGCGCGCGTAGAGGCGCGGCGCCAGCGACGGGTCGATGTGAAACGACAGCCCGATGTCGGCGTTCACGTTGACGCCCTCCTCGGAGCTGAAGGTGATCGACTCGTCGTACGCCTTGCCCTCGTGGGGCGACTGCGTCCAGACGACGTTCTGCACGCTCGTCGGGAAGATGACGATCTGCTCGGTGAGCGGGTTGTAGAACACCCAACCGGTGACGATGGGCATGTCCTGCACGCCGCGGTCGCTGCCGGCGAGCTTGACGCGGATGCCGACGTGCCCGGCGTCCACGCGGGTGGTCGCGGCGCAGCCGAGGTAGACGATGGCGACCGCCGCAGCGGCCAGCAGCGCGAGGCGGCGCAGCGTGCGCGCAGCCCCCGCGCCGTCGAAGGAGACGAGCCGAGCCATGGGGCGGCGAGCGTACTCCACTCCGACGACGTTGCCATTCGACTCGACGCGAAATAGGGTCGAGCTCCGCATGAGCCATGCCCTGAACGTCGTCGCCAACGCGCTCTGGCCGGTGGTGCGCGCGTACAACGCGCGCTTCGAGCGGCCGTCCCCGCGCCCCCGGTGGGCGCCGGGGCCGCTGCTCAAGCGGCGCGAGCGCAGCTTTCCCCCGCTCGGCTGGCCACGCGAGACCGACTCGCTCTGCCCGCAGTGTGTCAAGGAGGTGCGCTCGGCCATCCTCGAGGGGCGGGCCGAGGTGCGCTCGCTCGTCGAGGGGCGGCCCGGCGAGGTGCGCGCTCGCATCGAGGAGCGCGACGGCGCGATCGTGATGACGAAGGCGTGCCCCGAGCACGGCACCATCGAGGACGTCCTCTCCGTCGACCCTGCCTTCACCGCGCGCATCGAGCGGCTCTTCCCGGGCCGCGACTACCGGTCGCCCAGGACCAGGCTGCGCGACCACGGCAGCTCGAGCATCCAGTACGGGCGCGGCGCGGTGCTGACCGTCGACCTCACCAACCGCTGCAACATGATGTGCGATCCGTGCTTCATGGACGCGAACCAGGTCGGCTTCGTCCACGAGCTCGAGTGGGAGGAGGTCGCCAAGATCCTCGACGACTCGCTGGCGGTGCAGCCGCGGCGGCAGATGAGCGTGCAGTTCTCGGGCGGGGAGCCGACCCTGTCGCCGCACTTCCTGCGCGCCATCGAGTACGCCAGGGACGTCGGCTACTTCTGCGTGCAGTGCGCGACGAACGGCGTCCGCTTCGCGCAAGACGCGGACTTCGCCCGGCAGGCGAAGGAGGCGGGGCTGCGCCTGGCCTACCTGCAGTTCGACGGGGTCGGCGAAGAGGCGAACGCGCACCGCAAGGTTGGCAACCTGTTCGACGTCAAGCTGCGCGCCATCGAGAACCTGCATGCCGCCGGCGTGGACGTCGTGCTCGTGGTCACCGTCGTCCGCGGCGTCAACGACGACCAGGTCGGCGAGGTCGTGCGCTTCGCGATCGAGAACGCCGACAAGGTCACGGTCGTGTCGTTCCAGCCCGTCAGCTTCACCGGGCGCGACGAGGACATCGGCGAGGAGGAGCGCCGGGCCAAGCGCTACACGCTGTCGCACCTCGCGCACGACCTGCACGCGCAGCTCGGCACGACCGAGCCGCTGCGCGATTGGTTCCCGCTCTCGGCCCTCGGCCCCTTCGGCGACCTCACGGATCTGCTGCTCGCCGAGCGGGCCGAGTGGGGCGCGCTCAAGTGCGGCTGTCACCCCAACTGCGGCATGGGCACCGCGCTGCTCGTGCACAAGAAGACCAAGCAGATGGTGCCGCTCGGGGAGGTGCTCGACCTCGAGGGCCTGCTGGCCGACATCCAGGAGATCACCGACGCCGCGCAGCCGCGTCCGGTCACGCTCGCCGAGCTGGCGGTGGCGCTCTGCCGCCGCTTCGACGCGCGCCGCGCGCCGCGCGGGTTCACGCTGGCGACGCTGCTCCGGCAGTTCCTCAGCCAGACCGGGGCGCGCGGCGGGCGCGTGGGCGAGTACGCGACCGACGCGAACGAGTTCGAGTGGCGCGTGCTCTTCGTGGCCGGGATGTGGTTCCAGGACCTGTTCAACTACGACTTCCGCCGCACCGAGATGTGCATCATCCCCTACGGCACCCAGGAAGGGGAGATCAGCTTCTGCGCGTACAACACGGGCGTCGGCTGGCGGCAGATCGTCGAGAAGATGCACGCCTCGGCGACGGTGGCCGACTGGTATCGCACGCGCGGGCGGCACCCCGTGTACGCCAGGAACCAGAAGCTGCCGCTGCCGCCCTCGCGCGGCACGGTGCGCCTGCCGATCATCTCGGGCTGACGGCAGGGCGCCGGTGGGGTGCCGCTGGCGCGGGCGGCACGCTCCGGCACACGTGCATCTCGCGATTTCCGCGACTTGCCGTGGACGGAGCGTGGCGTGCCGCTTGCGCTGGGCCGTCGCATGCACATCGTACGGTCGCTCGCCATCGTCGTGCCCTTGCTCGCCGTGCTCGCGTGCGGCGGCGTCGTGGACCCCGGCCCGCTGGGAGGAGGGGGAAGCAGCAGCGGCGGGAGCAGCGGGGGCAGCAGCAGCGGCAGTAGTGGGGGAAGCGGCAGCGGTGGAAGCAGCGGCAGCAGCAGCGGCGGCGTGACTTGCCCGGACCCGCAGTCGGTGCAGCCCGGGGCGTCGTGCAACGTCGCCGGCTCGACGTGCCCGTCCGACATCGCCTTCGCGTGCGCCGGCGGCCCCGGAGGCGGCGGCGGCGATCCCGGAGGCCCGATCCAGTGCACGTGTACCGGCGGCAGCTGGTTCTGCCCCGAGCCCGAGTGTCCGGTGATGTGTCCGGACCCCTCGCAGGTGGTGCCCGGCGGGAGCTGCGCCTTGCCGTCGAGCCTCAGCTGCGCGGGCGGGCCCATCGTGAACTGCGACGGCACGCCGGTCGGCGACCTGCAGTGCGAGTGCCTCGACGGCAAGTGGGGGTGCCCCGGGGTGGACCCAGTCTGCCCGCCCGACGGTGGTCCGGGCCCCTGCCCGCCGCCGCAGAAGGTGCAGGAGGGCGTGACGTGCAACGCGGCTCCTGGCGAGACGTGCCCCGGCAACCCGCAGGTTTGCGCCGGTCAGGTCGACTACGACGCGTTCGAGTGCCAGTCCGGCGTCTGGACCGCCGTCGCCGTCACCGTCTGCGAAGTCGACGGCGGGGGCGACGACGGCGGGCCGGTGGATGGCGGGACCGCCGATGCGGGCTGGGCGGACGCCGGAATGGGCATCTGACGCTCGAGGTCTCCGTCGAGCTCGAGGTCGACGCCCTCGTCGAATGAGGCTACGGATGGGCGGCGCATGCGCCCGGTCGCCGTCGCCTTCGTCGCCCTGGCCGTCGTCGTGACGGCGGTCGCGTCGTACTTCGCGTTCCTGCCGCAGAGCTCGGGCACGGTCGCGTTCTGGGTGCTCGCGGGCGGGCCGACGCTCGTGCTGGCGGCCGTCGCGGCGGCGTGGGCCAGGCGCGAGGACCTGCTGCGCGAGTGGCTGACGCCCCGCTGGGGCGACTTCACCCGCGGCGCGGTGGGCGCGGTGCTCTTCTTCGGCGTGGCGTACGCCGGATCGCGCCTCGTCATGCCGATCGGCTCGAAGCACGAGATCTGGCTCGTGACGCTCTACGGTCAGATCGGCGACCCGCGGCTGCTGCAGGCCCACGCGCCGGTGGTGGCTGCGACGATCGTCGCGGTCGCCCTCGCCGAGGAGGTGCTCTGGCGCGGGACGGTGACGCAGCTGCTGGCCGAGCGCGTCGGCTCGCGCACCGCCTGGCTGTGGGCCGCCGTCCTATACGCGCTGGTGTACGTGCCGACGGCGTGGTCGCTGCGCGCGGGCGGACCGGCCGGGGGCCTCGACCCGGTGCTGCCCCTGGCAGCGCTCGCCGGCGGGCTGCTCTGGGGGGGAATGGCGCGGGGCTTCGGGAGCCTGGTGCCGAGCGTCCTCGCGCACGCGCTCTTCGACTGGGCCGTCGTGATGATGTTCCCGCTCTGGGGGCGGTGAGCGGAGGGGAGGAGGCCGCGTGCGCGCGGATACCGTTGCCCCGTCGGCGGCCGAGCTGCGCGCGCTGCTTGCCGAGGCGTACCCCGCGCTGGTGCGCGCGCTCGAGGCGCACCCGGAGGACGTCGCGGCGGTCGCACGCGGCACCCGGCAAGCCCGCGACGCGCGCGCGTACCGTCGGTTGCTGGCCAGCACGCCGGGGGAGGGGGACGCGCTCCGCGGGCGTCTCCGTCGGTTCGCCGCGCGCGAGAAGCTGCGCATCGCGACGCGCGAGCTCCTGGCCCACCCGGGGCACGACGTCGACGTCACCGCGCGCGAGCTCTCGGACCTGGCCGACGTGTGCTGCGAGGCGGCGCTCGGCGAGGCGCTCGCGTGGGCCGATGCGCGCTTCGGCCCGCCGCGCACCGCCAGCGGTGAGCCGTGCGCGTTCGTCGTCATCGGCATGGGCAAGCTCGGTGGGCGCGAGCTCAACGCCGGAAGCGACATCGACCTGATGCTCTTCTACGAGACCGACGACGGCGCCGCCGGCGAGCACACGCTGCACGAGCACTTCACGCGCGTGTCGCAGCGCTTCGTGGCCACGCTCGACCAACCGACCGACGACGGCGTCGTCTGGCGCGTCGACCTGCGCCTGCGTCCCGAGGGGACGCGCGGGCCGCTGGTCAACGCGCTGGCCGCCGCCGAGCGCTACTACGAGACGTGGGGCCGCACCTGGGAGCGCGCGGCGCTCGTGCGCGCGCGGCCCGTGGCGGGAGACCAGCGCTTCGGCGCGCAGCTGCTCGACGCGCTTGCCCCCTTCGTGTGGCGCCGCGCCGTCGATCCACGCATCGTCGACGAGGTGGCGAGCATGCTGACGCGCGCGCGCGCCGAGGCCGGCTCCGCGTCGTCGGATGACCTGAAGATCGGTCCGGGCGGCATCCGCGAGGTGGAGTTCTTCGCCCAGGCGCTGCAGCTCGTCTGGGGCGGACGCGAGCCGCGCGTGCGCACACCCAACACGCTCGACGCGCTGCGACGGCTGCGCGGGCGCGGGCTCGTCAGCGAGCGCGAGGAGGCCGAGCTGTCGCACGCGTACCTGTTCCTGCGCCGCCTCGAGCACCGCGTCCAGTTCGCGACCGGCCTGCAGACCCACGCGCTGCCCACCGACGAGGAGCTGCGCGGGCGCATCGCCCGCTCCCTCGGATACGACGGCCCGGACGCGCTCGAGCGGGAGCTCGCCGCCGTGCGCGCGCGCGTGTCGTCACGATTCGCCTCTCTGGGCCGCGAGCCGTTGCGCGAGGAGCCGTGGCTCGAGCGCCTCTGGGCCGCCCTCGACGCGCGCGACGAGCCGGCGGTCGCCGCCGCTCTCGCCGAGCGCCTGGGCGAGGCCGGCCCCGCCGACCTTCCGCGGCATCTGCTCGTGCTCGCGCGCCGCCCGGACGATCCGCTCGCGACGACGACGCGCGATCGCGATCCGGCGTTCGCGCGCCGCTTCGTCGACGCGCTGCTGGACGCCGCCGACCCCGAGCAGGCCGCGCGGCTGCTCGCTGCCTTCTTCGCGCGCCTGGCGACGCCGGGCGTGTACGTGCGCGCTCTGGCCGACGAGCCGCGGATGCTCCAGGCGCTCTCGTCGCTCGTCGGCGCGAGCGCGTTCCTCGGGCAGGAGCTGGTCGGGCACCCGGACCTCGTCGATCGGGTCGTGTACGCGCGCGGCGTCCCGACCGCGGAGGTCGCGCGTGCGCAGCTCGCCGAGGAGGTCGCGGCGCTCGCCGGGGACGAGGCGCACGACGTCGACGCGTTCGTGGGCGCGCTGCGCCGGGCCAAGCGCCGCGTGACCTTCGAGGTGGGGCTGGCGGATCTGGCCGGAGAGCTCGGCGCGCGCGAGACCTCGCACGTGCTGACGGCGCTCGCCGACGCGACGCTCGAGCACGCGCTGCGTTTCGCGCTGCGCGAGCGGCGCTGCGGTGGCGGGCTGGCCATCGTCGGCATGGGCAAGCTCGGCGGACGCGAGATCGGCTACGGCTCGGATCTCGACCTCTTCTTCGTGCACGAGGCGGCCGAGGACGACCTCGAGGCGTGCGAGCGCTTCGCGCGCATCGCGCAGCGCGTGCTGCGCCTGGTCGGCACGCCGCACGGCGAGGGCGCGGGCTACGAGCTCGACACCCGGCTTCGGCCTTCGGGCAGCCAGGGGCTGCTCGTCGTCTCGATCGACGGCTTCGCGCGCTACCAGGCAGAGAGGGCCGAGAGCTGGGAGCGCCAGGCGCTCGTCAAGGCGCGCGCCTGCGCGGGCGACCCGGCGCTCGGCGCACGCGTCATGGCCATCGCGCACGCCGCCGCCTACGAGCGCGGCGCGCCACCGCCCGATCGGGTGCACCACCTGCGTGCGCGCATGGAGCGCGAGCTCGCGCGCGAGCGCCTCGATCGATCGCCGGCGCGCTACGACGTGAAGCTCGGCCGGGGCGCGCTGGTCGACGTGGAGTTCGCGACCCAGTGGCTACAAATGCAGCACGGCCGCGATCCGCGCGTGCGCACGATCGAGACCGAGGTGGCGCTCTCCGCCCTCGAGACGTGCGGCTACCTGGACGCGGAGACGGCCGACACGCTGCGCGAGGGATGGCGCTTCCTGCGCCGGCTCGAGCAGCGGCTGCGAGTCTCGCACGGCACCAGCGCGACGCTGCTCGAGGAGGGCGCGCCGGGGCTGGTCACGCTGGCCCGCCGCATGGGGATGCACGACGCGCCGCGCGCGCGGGCCGACGCGGCGCTGCTCGAGCGTTACGTGGCCGTCACGCGCGAGGTGCGGGCGGCGTACCTGCGGGTGCTGGGGCTCGCCTGAGCGGTGCCGTCGCCGGTCAGCGCCAGAGCAGCAGCCCGACGGTCCACGCGACGACGCCGATGGCGACGCCGGCCCACGCCGTGAGCCGCCCCCGTCGCAGCGCGCGGTGCGCCTCGTCGACCTGCCCCCGGCGCGCGTCGATGCCCGCGCGCAGCACGAAGACCAGCGCCGCCGCGCCCACCGGCAAGCAGAGCACCGTCGCCGCGAGCGCGAGAATGGTGGCGCGCCCGGTGCGAACCTCCCCCGAGGCGCCCGGGAGCTTGGGCCCGCCGGGCAGCGTGAACCCCGCGGGCGGCCCGAATCCGGACGGCATCTCGTAGGGCGGGGTCTGTCGTCCGGGGGTGGCCATCGTCAGCGATAAGGTAGCGTGCGAAGCTCGTCACGTCCGCACACGATGAAGCTCTGCCCCCGCTGCTCCGAACCGTACGCCGACGAGGCCGGCTATTGTCCGATCGACGGCACGGCGCTCGTCAAGAGCGCCGATCCGCTCGTCGGCCGGACGCTGGCGGCGCGCTATCGCCTCGTGCGGCGCATCGGCAGCGGTGGGATGGCCGCCGTCTACCTCGCTCGGCACGTGATGATCGACCGCCTGTCGGCCATCAAGATCCTGCGCCAGGACCTGGGCGTCGACCCGACCTACCGAGAGCGGTTCCTGCGCGAGGCGCGCGCCGTCAATCGCATCAACCACCCGAACATCGTCGAGATCACCGACGTGGGCGAGACCGACGGGACGGTGTTCCTCGTGATGGAGTACGTCGAGGGCGAGTCGCTGCTCGGGGCGCTGCGCCGCGGGGCGATGGCGTGGTCGCGGGCGGCACGGATCGCGCAGCAGGTGGCGTCGGCGCTGGCGCGGGCGCACGAGCTCGGGGTGGTGCACCGCGATCTGAAGCCCGAGAACGTGCTCCTAGCGGCGCGGCGTCCGGTCGGCTCGGGCGAGGGTCGGTCGCTCCCGCCCCCGGGCGGCGAGGCCGACGTCGTGAAGCTCACCGACTTCGGGATCGCCAAGATCCTCGACGCTCCCGCCCTCACGTACAACGCGCAGCGCTTCGGCACGCCCGGGTACATCGCGCCCGAGTACATCGAGGGGGCGCCCGCGGGCCCGAGCGGCGACCTCTACGCGCTCGGCGTCGTGCTCTACGAGATGCTCACGGCGACGTTGCCGTTCGACGCGCGCGGCGCGGATCTGCTCGCGGCGGCGCTGCGCGAGGCGCCGATCAAGCCGAGCGCGCGCGTACCGGGGATCCCCGCCGAGCTCGAGGAGCTGGTGCTCGCGCTCCTGGCGCGCCGGCCCGAGGACCGGCCGCGCGACGCGTTCTCCGTGCACGACGTGCTCGCCGACGTCCTTCGACGCCTGGCCGGCACCTCGGTGCGCCCGCCGCCGTCGTCTGGCGGCGACGAGCGCGAGGCCGCGCCCACCATGGTCGACGCCGTGCCATCGAGCGAGCCGCCGTCGTCGCGCGCGGAGCTCACCGCGGCGCTCGCTTCGCTGCCGACCGCGGAGATCGCGGCACGCTGGCACGCGATGCTGACCGACCTGTCGGCGCAGATCGACGCGGCCGCGCGCTCCCGCGGGGCCGAAGCCTTGGCCGTGAGGCGGGCGCGCGAGCTCGCGGAGGTCGCCGGGGGGCTGGTCACCTCCCTCGAGCGCGCCAAGGCGACGATCGCCGAGCACCAGGCGCGCGTCGATCGGCTGGAGGCGCACGGGCGTGCGTTCCGCGCCACGCTCGGTCACGCCGTCGACACGCTCTCGCGCGACCGCTCCCGCGAGCGCGCGCACCTGGACGCGATCGCCGCGCGCCGCTCGAGGCTCGACGAGGGCTCGACGTCGCCGGGCGTGGACGCGCGCGGCCGGGAGGCGCTGGCGTGGGAGATGGCCGCCCTCGAGACCGAGGAGGGGCGGGCGCGCGCCGTCGAGGGCGACCTCACGTTCCAAATCGAGTCGCTCCAGCGGCAGCTCGATTGGCAGAACGAGCAGCTCGAGGCCGACCTGGCGCAGGCGACCGGTCAGCTCGAGGGCGCGCTGTCGGCGATTCGGCGGATGACCGGGGAGCTGGTGCGCACGATCGAGGAGGCGGCGAGCGCGGTGGCCGCGCGCTGAGGCGCTGCTCGGTCAGGGGCAAGGGCCCGCGTCGAGGACGTTGTGGCACTCGGGCGTGTTCATCTTCACGCAGCAGACGACCCCGGGGTCGGGCGGGCACTGCTGGCATTTGTTGCACACCATCATGTTGCTGCACTGGACACCGCTGCAGGGGATCAGGCCGCAGCACGTGTTGAACCCGGCCGGGGTCACGCCCGGGCAGCTCCACGCGCCCGCTTCGGTCGGGCCGTCGGTCGGGCCGTCCATCGGACCATCCATCGGACCGTCCGTCCCGACCGCGTCTGCCGGAGCGTCGCGCGCCGCGCCATCCTTCGCAGCAGCGTCATCGGCGTAGAACTGCACGTCGGGGACCGCGCAGCCGAGCGTCGCGCCGGCGAGCGCGAGGCAGGACATCGCGCAAGGCAAGGACACGAGGCGCATGGTCAAAGCGCGCCGCCCACGACGAGCAGCCCACCCGTGTTCGTTAGCACGGGCGCGACCCGGACGCCGGCCGACGGCGCCGCCGGCTGCGAGGTGGCGATCATCCAGATGCCCGCGCCGAGCGCGACGACGGCGCCGCCGGCGAGCCCCAGGCCGAGCGGCCCCTCGATCTGCGCGGCGTGGCGCGCGTCGTTCACCTCGCCCGCGCGCGACTGCGGGCACGACAGGCTGCCCGACGCCAGCGTCTTGCAGTCGTTCGAGAGCGTGTTCAGGTTCGACTGCCGCAGCAGCAGCGACACGATGGACCCGACGGCGAGCACGCCGCCGGCGCCGAGCAGCACGTAGGCGCCCGTCGGCGTGCCGCCCGCGGTCGTGTCGGGCGGAGCGACGGGCACCGAGGTCGGACCCGGGCTCGGCGCCGGCGCCGCCGACGCGGCGGCGGTCGGCGTCATCGTCGCCGGGGAGGGGAGGGGCTCGAGGGTCACGGTGATGGACATGCGCCCCCCTTCCGGCAGCGTGACCCCGGTCTGGAAGGGGGTGCGGCCCGGCGCGGTGGCCGCGATCGTGTGGTGCCCCGGGTCGAGCGGCAGCGGATCGCCGAGCGCGGTGCGGTCGATCGGGCTGTCGTCGACGCGCACCTCGGTGCCGCTCGGCGCGTCGGGCGGCACGACGATCGCGAGCCGCGGGACGGTGCGGTCGAGCTCCGCCGCCTTCGCCGACGCCGCGCTGACGACGGCTCCGGCCGCCTTTTCTGCCTCGCCCAGCTTGATCGCCTGCTCGTAGTTGGTCAGCGCCTCGGCTCGCCGGCCGAGCGCCTCGAGGCAGGTGGCGATCCGGTAGCGCACGTTCGCCGTGTCCTTGACCGCGGCCACGCGCTGGAATTCGTCGAGGGCCGCGTCGTAGCGGTGGGCGTTCTGGTCGGACAGCGCGTCGCTGAACAGCTGGCGGGCGGCGGTCAGGTCGGCCTCGGTCTGTGCGGCGGCCGGCACGGCGCGAAGCGCCGCCATCGCGACGGCGGCGAGAACCAGCCCCCGCCTGAGCGCGCGTGCGCCACGCATCGAGGCCACACTAGCAGCCGGAGGGGCGAGCCTGAAGTCCGAAGGACGCGAAACCCTGGTACGATGGCCGCCGGCGATGGCGAACGAGGACACACGCGGCGGCACGGAGGTCAACACCGGCATCCGGCAGCGCACGCTCTCGGCCGTCCCCAAGCTCGTCGCCGTGGCGGGCCCCGGGGCCGGGCGGGCGCTGGCGATGTCGAGCGCGCTCGCCACCGTCGGCCGTCATCCGACCAACGACCTGATGCTGCCCGACCCGCGCGTCAGCGGCGTCCACCTCGAGCTGCGGCGCGTCGGCGAGCGCGTGCACGTGCGCGACGCCGGCAGCACCAACGGCACCTGGCTCGGGCCGCACCGCGTCACCGAGGTGGAGCTCGCGGCCGGCGGCGAGATCGTCCTCGGCGGCACCACGCTGCGGCTCGATCTCGACAACGCCGCGACGACGGCGTCGGTCAGCCCCCTCAACTCCTTCGGCGAGCTCGTGGGGCAGTCGATGGAGATGCGCGAGCTGTTCGCCACGCTCGAGCGCGTCGCGCCCAAGTCGCTGAGCGTGCTGGTGCAGGGCGAGACCGGCACCGGGAAGGAGGAGGTGGCGCGCGCCCTCCACGCGCGAAGCCCCCGCTCCGGCCAGCCGTTCGTCGTCATCGACGCGACCGCGCTGCCCGAGACGCTGGCCGAGTCGCTGCTCTTCGGTCACGAGAAGGGGGCGTTCACGGGGGCCGACCAGCGGCGCATCGGCTTCTTCGAGGCGGCGTCGGGCGGCACCGTCTTCATCGACGAAATCGGCGAGCTGCCGGCGACGCTGCAGTCCAAGTTCCTGCGCGTGCTCGAGCGGCAGGAAGTGGTGCGCGTCGGCGGGCACGCGCCCGTGAAGATCGACGTGCGCGTGATCGCCGCGACCCACCGCGACCTCCGCCACGAGATCGAGGCCGGGCGCTTCCGCGAGGACCTGTACTACCGCCTCGCGCAGGTGCGCGTCGTGCTTCCCCCCCTCCGCGATCGCCTCGAGGACATTGCCATCCTCTGCCAGAAGCTGCTCGCGTCGCTCTCGAGCGACCGCGACATGCCGATCCTCATCGAGCAGGGGGCGCTCGATTTCCTGGCGACGCAACCCTGGCCCGGCAACGTGCGCGAGCTGCGCAACGTCCTCGCGCGCGCCGCCGCCCTCGCGCACGAGGGGATCGTGCGCCGGCCGGACGTCGCCGGCGAGGGCTTCGGCTTCCGCGGCACCCGCCAGGAGCGCGAGGCGCTCGACCTCTCCGGCGCCTTCGCCGCCGCGAAGGACCGCGCCATCGAGCGCTTCGAGAGCGCGTACCTGGCGGCGCTGATGAAGCGCTGCGGCGGCAACCTGTCGCTCGCCTCGCGCGAGGCCGACGTCGCGCGCCACCACCTGCGCGATCTGCTGAAGAAGCGGGGCCTGTACGGCGTGTCGTGGCTGGACGAGAAGGCGGACGAGGGGAGCTGAGCGCGCCGCCGCCGGGCGCGCGTCGTCGCGTCACTCCGGCCCCCGTCGAAGCAGCCCACCGAGAGCGCGCGGGCGCGGCGCCGGATCGGTGTCGCGCAAGAACCGCAGGTTGGCCGCGTTGATGAGCGCGTGCGCCGCGATCGGGCCGGCCAGGCTGCCCGTGGCCGCGAACACGACGCCGAAGAGCAGCCCCATGAGCGCGGCCCAGGCCATCCACCCCCAGCGCGCGCGCCCGCGGATCTGGTGCAGCACGCCGAAGAGAACCGCCGGGAGCACGACGCCGAGCAGCGGGACGAGCAGCCCGCGGAAGAGCAGCTCCTCGCCGAGCGCGCTCGCCACCGCCACCGCCACGAGCGCTCCGTCGCCCGCGCCGTGCACGGCCGGCCGCAGCGCTTCGTGCAGCGCCCGCGCCCACTGCGCCCGTCGCACCATGGCGCGCGTGGCGGCGATCGTCAGGGCGCCGATGCAGACGCCCGAGCCCAGACTCGAGAGCACCGCCGCCGGCCCGCGCATGCCGAGCCAGCCGTCGTACGCGAGCGGATTGCGGCCCAGCGCGACCGCGATGACCGCCGCCGCTCCGCCCAGCGCCGCGTAGGCCCCCAGGACCGCGAGCACCGGACGGCGCCGCCCGAACGCGCCCGGGTGCTCTCCGCCCGAGCCGAGCCGCTCGGCCTGCGCGCCGAGCGATGCGCCGTGTCTCGCCGCCGTCATCGCTCCCGAGCGCACGCTTTCACACGCGGGGGCCGCGAGCAAGCGCCGCCCTCGCCACGGCCGAGCCACGCATCCCGTGCTGCTGGGACGTGGGTGGATCTGGTACAGTTCACCCGACTCCAGCCGATGACAGCCTCCTCCGCCCCCGACGAACGCCCCCGCGTCCTCATCGTCGACGACGAGAAGTTCATCCGGGACATCCTGGCGGATTTCCTCGGGATGGAGGGATACGTCGTGCGCACCGCCGAGGACGGCGCAGCCGCGCTGCAGGAGCTCGGAAACGCGCACTACGATCTCGTCATCAGCGACCTGAAGATGCCGCGCATGGGCGGCATCGAGCTGCTCGACGCGATCGGCACGGCCGCGCCCAACGCGCTGACGGTCATCATGACCGGCTTCGGCACGGTCGAGACCGCGATCGACGCGATGAAGCGTGGCGCCTACGACTACATCCTCAAGCCGTTCAAGGTGGAGGAGGTCATCCGCGTCGTGCAGCGCGGGCTCGAGAAGCAGCGCCTCTCGGCCGAGAACCTGCGCCTGCGCGAGGCGGTGTCGCTCTACACCGTGAGCGAGGCCATCGCGGCCAGCCTGTCGCTCGAGGAGGTGCTGGCGACGATCGGCGACACGGCGCTGCACGAGCTCAAGGGCGACCTCGTGTCGACGTGGCTCGACGACGGCGAGGGCGGCTACTTCGAGCGGCAGCGGCTCGTGTCGGCGCGCGGCGGCCACTCGTCGCAGCCGCCGCCGCCTCCGGCCGGGCGTGTCTCCGACCTGCCGCAGTCCGGGGAGCGCCAGATGCTGTCGCTGTCGAGCGGCAGCGGCGACGCGAGCGCGGGGACCGAGTACGGCGTCGTCGCCCCGCAGGCGTTCATCGACCACTACGCGGCGCACTCGACGCTGCTCGAGCAGGGCTCGCGCGGTGCGCGGTTCTTCGCGACGGCGCCGACGGTGCCGCTCGTGTCGCTCGTGTCGGTGCCGCTGCGCATGAAGACGCGCCTCCTCGGGTGGATCTGCGTCGCGAGCTTCACGAAGCAGAAGCGCTTCAACGAGGGGCACCGCAAGCTGCTGTCGATCGTCGGCTCGCGCGCCGCGGCGGCGATCGAGAACGCGCGCCTGTACGAGGATCTGCGCGCCACCTTCCAGCAGACGATCCAGGGCCTGGCGCGCGCCATCGACAAGATGGACCGCTACACGGCCGGCCACTCCGAGCGCGTGGCGACGTACGCGACCTACCTGGCGATCCGCCTCGGCCTGCCGCCGGAGGTGGTCGAGATCGTGCGCCAGAGCGCGCTGATGCACGACATCGGAAAAATCGGCTGCGTGATGAACCTGAACAAGCCGGGCAAGCTCACGCAGGAGGAGTACGAGATCTTCAAGCGGCACCCGGCCTACGGGAAGGACATCCTCGATCCGATCAAGTTCCTGCACCCGCTCGTGCCGGGCGTGCACCTCCACCACGAGCGCTGGGACGGACGCGGCTATCCGCTCGGCCTCAAGGGCAACGACGTGCCGCTCATCGCGCGCATCATCGCGGTGGCCGACACCTACGACGCGATGACGAGCGATCGCGCGTACCGTCGCGCGCTGCCGCACGAGGTGGCGGTCGGCGAGATCGAGCGCTGCAGCGGGACGCAGTTCGATCCCGAGGTGTCGCACAGCTTCACCGCGGGCCTCGACGACTTCCGCGACGAGCAGTCGGCGAGCGGGAAGAAGATCCCGGACTGAGGTCACGCCCGGCGTTCGGCGTTTTCAGTCGCCGCGTGTGGCCGCTGCGAGCGGAGCTTCCGAGCTGCTCACCGAGCTCTCCCTGGCCTCCGATGTGCCAGGCCGTGCGAGCTTCCCCGAGAAGCCACGGCAAGCTGCGTGGCATGGTGGGCCTCCTTGGCCTGGCGCTGTACGCGCGTGTCGCCAGCCGTGGCACGACCGAGCCTCGTCTGGCGCTCCGTCGCGCGCGCCTGGCGCATGTTCTCGCGAGACGGTGGACCGCCGCGACCGATCAAGCGCCAGAAGCGACGCATCATGCGCCATCAGCGAGCGATGATGCGCCAGTCGAGTCGCGCGCTGGCGCGCTTCGTCGCCGTCGTTAGCCGATGGAATCATCGATGGCGCCCGTTCGTCGTCAACGGGCGCACGCCGTCGCATGGCGAGCTCCACACGCGACACGCTGTGCGCCGCATGCGCCGAGGTGATGCACCGGTCGCGACGACTCGGCGCCAGCCGTTGCGGCCCGTGCGCCATCCGTGCGCGAAAGAGCGCCTCGTGGCTCACGCGGGACGCCGGCTGGCGTCGACGTTGCGGCGTTCTTCGCACGGCCGGCGCATTCTCTGTCGCGCTCGTCCGCCGCCGAAGCAGAGAGTGCGCCATTCGTGTCGCGGCGGCGCACCGTCTCGCATCGTCCCACGCCAGAACGCTTCTCCCGGGCTCCGGGCGCCCCCGAGCGAGCGCCTCCATCCTCGGTCGATGCGCCAGGATCATCCGTCGATACGCCGCACGCATCCGCAAGCCGACCTAGGCCGTCGGCGCGCGCGACGATCTTCCATGGCGGCGCGACGGCCAGGACGGAGCGGCGCGTGGGCGCGCCACCCGCGTGCTCCGCCGTCGGCGGCGACCGCGGAGCACGTGTCCAGCCCGGTCCGATGCTGGCTGGGCGGAGGAGGTCCGAGCTGCGCCGGCCGCCGGATGGCCAACACCGCCGCGCACCTGGTCGACCGCGTGCTCCCGGCGGTGCCCGTGCGCCAGTGGGTGCTGTCGCTGCCCTTCGGGCTGCGCGCGCTCGCAGCGTTTCGTGCCGACGTGCTGTCGGCGGTGGGGCGCATCTTCGTCGAGGCGGTCTTCGCGCGCTTGCGATCGTGGGCCAAACGGCAGCGCCTCGGCGGCGAAGCGCCATGCGGCGCGGTCACGTTCGTGCAGCGGTTCGGCTCGAGCGTCAACCTCAACGTCCACTTCCACGTCGTGGTGCTCGACGGCGCCTTCTCTCGATGACCAAGGGCGCGCTCGGTTTCATCCTGCGCCGCCGCCGACGCGCGAAGAGCTCGAGGATGTCGTGCGGCGCGTGCGCCGGCGCGTCGTCGCGTGGCTCGCGCGCAAGGGACACCTCGACGGCCGGCGGCGGAGAAACATTCCGGCGGAACGACGCAGACGCCACTCGATGCCTGCGCGGCGATTGCGATGCAGCGCGGCTCGACGCGCGCCTTGCGCGAAGACGGGCACGCGCCCGAGCAGGAACGCATCCCCGGGCCTCCCCCGAGCCAAGGCGCGGTCGAGCACGATGGCTTCAACCTGCACGCGAGTGTTGCGGTTGCCGCCGACGACGACGTCGGGCGCGAGCGCCTGTGTCGTTACGGCGCGCGACCGCCGCTCGCGCTCGACCGTTTGCGGCGCCTGCCCGACGGGCGTGTCGCGTACCGCATCAAGGCGCAGCGCGACGGCCGCGCCAAGTACTGGGTCATGACGCCGCTCGAATTCCTCGCGCGCCTGGCCGCCTTGGTGCCGCCGCCTCGCTATCCGCTCGTGCGGTTCCACGGCGTGCTGGCGCCGCGGTCCTCCTGGCGGCGCGACGTCGTGCCGCGGGGCAGCAGGCGCACGTCTTCGATCGCTTCCACCGCGTGCCCGGCCAGGGCGGCCGCGGGCACGGCCTCGGGCTGTACATCACCCGCGCGCTCGCGCGCCTGCACGGCGGCGACATCGAGATCGAGTCCGCCGCGGGCCAGGGTCGACGTTCACGCTCGTCCTCGACGCCCTGGCGTGAGGCGCGCGGGGCGCCTTCGCGGATCTCGGTGACGAGCGGGTACCGGATGCCGTCGCGAGGTCAGCGCGGTCACGCAGGTCTCAGGAGCGCCACGAGAACGCGACGAGCGCGAGAAGCGTCGCTCCCAGGATCACCCACCCGAGGATGGGCCTCGCGTCGAACGGACGCAGCGCGGCGACCTCGCGTGCCGCTGGCGCCGAAGGCGAGAGGCCTCACCGCCCTCCATCACCTCGTCGAGTGCAAATGCTCTCTCGACGTCGATCGCGCGCTTGACCGTCGGCGCCAGATCCACTCGCCGCCGCCTGACCGTCCGGTCGACGTCGACCTGGACACGCCGCACCTCCCATGCCCACGCGCGCGGCCACGGTGCGTTCACACCGTGGCACGCGCGGGCTGGCCGAGCGGACGGGATCAGAAGCACCTGGTGCCGATGCAGCCGACGGGGGGCGGCGTGAGCACCACGGACGGGACGCGCACGTCCGCGCTCGCGGACTGTCCTTCGTACGTCGCGTCGACGTCCACGAGCTTGCTCGCGCCAGCATAGGAGCTCGTGATCGTGAAGGTCGCCGTGTAGGCGCCCTCCGGGATGATCACGCTCGCAGGAAACGAGACGCCCGTCGCATTGGTGGCCGAGAGGGCCACGAGGGCGCCGCCCGCGGGCGCGGGCCTGTTCAGCGTGATGGTCGCCGTGCCCGACGCGCCGGTCGCGAGGGAAGATGGGACCGACAGCGTGATCGCCGGCGAAGGCTCGAGCTGCAGCTTGGCCGTCGCCGAGCTGCCCTCGTACGAGGCCGTGACCGTCACGGACTCGGCCTGCGCCGACGGATCGACCACCAGCGAGAAGCTCGCGCTGAGGCTCCCGGCCGGCACGGTGAGCGTCGCCGGAACGACCACCTTGCTCGGATCGCTGCTGGCGAGGCTCACGACGGCGCCGCCCGGGGGCGCCCACCCGTCGAGCCCCAGCGACCCGGTACCGCCGAAGGACACGTTCAACGAGGTGATCGCGGGCCAGGGATCGTAGGTGAAGACGTCCGCGGACGACGACGCGCTCACGATGCCGTAGACGCTGACCTGGACGTCGACCGGTCCCGCGAAGCTCACCGGCGGGCTCAGCGCCTGGCACCAGCCGCCGGGGAAGCAGCTGACGCTGGGGGAAGCGACGCCGCCGAAGAGGATCTGCGTACTGCCCGTGGCCGACGCATCGTCGTCGAGGCCGTCGCCGTCGATGGCGATCATCGTGCCCCCGGACACCGGCCCGTGCGTCGGCGAGACGGAGGTCACGATCGGCGCCGCGTACGCGAAGCGGTCCGCCGGCGAGGGGCGAGACGTAAAGCCGCCCGAGGTGACGATCACGTCCACGGTGCCGGCGCCGGCCGGGACGGTGGCGACGCAGTCGGGGCCGGGATTGCAGTTGACCGAAGGCGACGCGTGCGTGCCGAACATCACCGTCGTGCCGCCGGTCTGCAGGCCGATTCCGTGGATGGTGACCGTGTCGCCGGAGAAGCCGCTCGCCGGGCTGACGCCGGTCACGCTGGGGACGTACGAGAAGCCCGAGGCCGCGCTGGCCGCGCTCTTGAAGTGGTTGACCTGCACCTCGACATCGACGCTGCCATTGCCCGGCGGCGCCGTCGCGGTGCACGCCGTCGAGGTGCAGCTCACGTTCGTGGCCGGCGTGCCGCCGAAGAAGACCCGGGTGCTGCCCAGCGCGTCGAAGTGGGTGCCCCCGATGGTGACGCTCGTGCCGCCCGCCGGGTCGCCGGTGCCCGGGTAGACGGAGGTCACCGTCGGCGGCTCGGGGAACGGGATGACGCACGCGCCCTGTGCCTGCGACCAGTACGCCTGCAGGGTGAGCCCGTCGAGGACGTCGACCGTGTCGTTGCAGGCGTCGCCGATCTCCTGGCCATTGTTGATCGTGCGATCCATCAGCCAGGCGGGCGCGTGCGGCTCGGGGTCGCTGATGGACTCGACGAGCTCGTGGCTGAAGACGTCGGTGGTGTAGGCGAGGTTGCCCGCGCCCACCCAGCCGACCCAGGCCCAGTTCACTCCGGACAGGTCGTCGGTGTCGATCTTCCACGTGTCGCCGTGCGCGCCCCGCGCGGTGCCGCCGCCGTAGCTGACGGTCTTCGGCATGAAGACCATGTACAGGATGCGTCCGCCGGAGTCGCTCGGCTCGGGGAAGGTCCCCTGCCCGATGAGGTTCCAGACCATGTTGGTCACGTCGTCGAAGGTGAACGACGACGGCGGATCGCTGTCGACCTGCAGGGCGCCGCGCAGCGCGATGCTCTGGTATCCGTACTGCCCCATCGCGTCGAGGTACGTCGACGCCATGATCTTCTGCACCGTGGAGACGATCGTGCCCGCCGACGGGTTCTCGGTGCTCCACGCGTTGCCCCAGAAGAGGAGCTCCAGCTGCACGTTCGAGATCGTCGTGCCGCCCTGATCGGTGGCGAAGTCGCTGACGAGCGCGTCGCCCGGGACGGCGTACGAGGCGATCTGGTTGCCGTTCACGTCGGCGTAGCCGGTGGGGGTGGCCGGCGACGGGTACCCCGTGCCGTAGGAGGCGGGGGGATCGAGTCTCACCGCGCCGGTGTGGGCGACACCGGGCGCGATCACCGGCCCGGGCGTCACGTGCTCGATGACGGGAGCACCCGGGACGAGGGGCCCGATCGGCACCATGGTGCCCGCCGGCACGACGGCGCTCTCCACGGTGGTCGCGGAGCGCTGCTCGCTGCCGGCCTCGGGCGAAACCTTGTCCGCCGTGCAGCCGACGGTGGCGATCAGGCATGCGAAGACGAGTTTCAACCATAGATTCGACGGGGTCTTCATGGCTCTTATCCGTTGCGCAGGGGGATGGAGGGCTCGCGGTGGAGCGCCAGCCAACGGGCATGCGCCGGCACCGGCCGACATCTGACAGGCGCGTCTCGCGCCCCGGTCGCCGCGCGGACGGTCGCCCGGCGCGTCGACCCGGCGTGTCAGATCCTCGCCAGCCGCGGCGCAGTTCCACGGCGCGGGGAGCTGGGCCATCAGCGCGCCGGGCCAGATCGACCCGTTCGTCGTCCCCGGCGCGGCGCCGGCGGGCACGGACACCGTGGCGAGCGGGGAGCCGAGGGCCGGGATGGTCGTCGAGGGCTCAACTTGGCCCGCGTTTCCGCTGTCTTTGTACGGGACGCCTAATCGGCGCTATGGGACCATCGCGGGCACGCCCGCTTGCCCGTCGAGGCCCTCTTGCACGGCCTTGTCGCCGGCCTGAAGCTGGTAGTCGCCGCTGGCCGGGTCGACGAACTTCGGGTCCGTGGGCGCCACCGCGCCCGCGCCGAGCGCGATCCTCTCCGCGGCTCCGTCCGGCTCCGCGGGCCTGTCCGATCCTGCTCCCGACGCGTCGGCGTCCGCGCGACAGGCGGGTGCTGCCACGGCGCAGCGACCTGCCAGACCGCACGGAGCGGGGGCCGGCTCGGACCCGCCCCCGCCCAAGCCGCACGCCACATTCGACCTCGGGATCTGAGCTGGGCCATACTGCGTGCCGCCTCCCATGAATACACGCCGACTCTCTCTGGCTGGCTCCGCCGTTCTCGTCGCTCTCGTCACTGCGTCGAACGCCACCGCACAGAGCGACGCGGATCGTGCCACGGCGCGCATGCTGGGACAGCAAGGAGCCGACGCGCTCGCGGCCAAGGATTACAAGACCGCCGAGGACGACTTCCGGCACGCGGACGCGGTGTTCCACGCGCCCACGCTCGTCCTCGGCCTCGCGCGTGCGCTGGCTGCGCAGGGAAAGCTCGTGGCTGCGCAGGAGGCGTACATGCGCATCCTGCGCGAGGGCGTCGCGCCAGGGGCGCCCGAGGCATTCAAGCGCGCGCTCGTCGACGCCAAGCGGGAGGTCGAAGACGTGTCCCCGCGCATCGGCGGGATCGTCGTCACCGTGAACGGCAAGGACGGGGGCGCCGTGCCAAACGTGAAGATCCTCGTCGACGGCATTTCCATCAACAGCGCGTCGCTCGGCATCCGCCGCGAGGTGGACCCCGGCACGCACGCGGTGAAGGCGTCGGCCGAGGGGTACCGCAGCGCCGAGATCCACGTGACGGTGCCGGCCGGCGGCTCGGCGACCGCCCCGCTCTCGCTCGAGAAACAGACGAGCGCCGCTGCGTCCGCGCCGACCCGGGCCCCGGCGCCGGCCGCCGTCCCACCTGCGCCGGTGGGAGGACCGCCGGCTCCCGATGCCACGCCGCCCGAGCCCGCCGCCACGTCGGGTGGACGGGGCATCTGGCCGTGGGCCGCGTTCGCGCTGGGCGGCGCGGGGCTCGCCGTGGGGACGGTCGGCGGCATCCTCGCCATCGGCAAGCACTCCACGCTCTCGAACGAGTGCACGGCTACCTGCCCGCCGTCGGCCGGCAGCGATCTCGACGCGTACCACACGCTGTCGACCCTCTCGACGATCGGCTTCGTCGTCGCCGGCGTGGGCGCCGCCACCGGGACAGCGCTCCTCCTCTGGCCTCGAAGCGAGAGCACGACGACCACGAGCGGCCTGCACGTCGTGCCGATCCTCGGCGCCGGAACGCTCGGCGCGACGGGCACGTTTTGATCGCGGCCGCTCACTTCTGCAGGCAGAAGATCGGGAGCGTGGCCCCGCAGGCGACGGGAAACCCGCTGCCGTTGCCGACGCTGCCGCCGCGAAAGGCGAAGAACTCGAGCTGCGCCATGTCGCGCAGCCCGACGCTGCCGGTGTCGGTGGCTGCTCCGCTCGTCCAGTCCTTGCACGTGTCGGCCGGCGAGCTCGCGGGAACGAGGAGCGCGTTCGCGGGGGCGTTGGGGTCGGGATCGGCGAACGCGCCCGTGCGCGCGTAGCCGTCGGGTGGGCTGACGGGCTCGAACGAGCCATCGGCGTACTGCGTGAGGGCGGTCAGCATGCTGCCTTGCATGAAGAGCGCGGCGGTCGCTGCGAGCGGAATGCCGTCGGGGCGGACCCACGTCGGGCCGGTGGTGTCGAACCGCGACGCAGCGCTTGCGAGGATCGTGGGCAGGAGCGCGAGGAAGGTGCCGGGCAGTCCCGCGGCGTTTGACTCGGTCTGGCAGAGGACGTCGGCGCTCCCGGTGGTACTCGGGGGCGAGCCGCCGGACAGGCCTTTGCTGGTGTCGAACGGCGCCTTCGGAAGGAAGGCGATGCGTCCGGGCGTCTTCGTGTACGTCAGCGAATGGCTCAGCGACGTGCCGAAGCAATAGAGGTGGCCGGCATTGAGACACCCCGTGGTACCGGCGCCGTTCCAGGAGCCGCCGAGCGCGAAATCCATGCCGAACGACCCGATCGCGGTGGCGGAGGCAGACGTGAACCCCGAGCAATCCGTGCCGCTCGGCGTGCCATCCGGGTTGGCTCCGGTCCACACGCCCCCGAGCACCGTGTCGCCCTTCTCCGTCACCCAGAGCGGCGTGCGGACGACGCCGGAGGTGAGATCGGCGATCTGATCGGCGAAGGGCTGTCCGTCGACGCGCACCCAGCCGCGCGCCCCCGCTGCGGTGAGGCGCGCGGTGAGGTTGGGCATGCCGCTGGTCACGACGAGCGCCTGGTAGCCGTCGGGAGGTAGCCCGGCGCTCGCCGCGGCCGCCTGGCAGAGCGCGTCCGCCGCCGAGACTCCACCGAAGCTCGCATCGGTGGTGGTCGACGTCACGAAGGCGAAGTTGGCCTGCGAGACGACGAGGTGCAGCGGCGCGTCGGCGGTGGGCACGAACGTGCAGGTCGCGCCCGAGCCCGCGCACGCGCCCGTCCAGCCGACCAGGTCGTTGCCCGACGTGGTCACGCTGAGGGTGACGGAGGTGCCGGCGACGAGCTGCGCCGATTTCGAGCACGGGCCGCTGCAGGCGATCGCGCTCGGCGGGTTGGTGGACACCGAGGCGGTGGCGCCCCCGTAGACGGCCATGTCGAACGCGATGGTGACCAGACACGGGCTTCCCGTGCACGTCGAGGCCTCGGCGTGAGCGTCCGTAGCGTCGGGCCCGCCGTCCGCCGCGTCCGTCCCGGTCTCGCCTGCGTCCGGCGTCGCCTCCGCGCAGTCCGCGCCGCTCTCGACGCCGTTCGCCTGGTCGGCCGTGACGTCGCCGGGCCCGCCATCGCCGACGGCGCCGAGCGACCAGTCACCGAGGATGACCGAGCAGCCGCCGACGAGGAACGTCGACGCGATCGCGCTCGAAGCCAGCGCAGTCCAGCGGGTGTCCGGCACCATCCCCTCCGGCCATCACTTTTGCAGACAGTAGACGGGCAGCGTGGCCCCGCAGCCCACGGGCATGAACGAGCCCGCGCCGATGGTGCCGCCACGGTAGCCGAAGAAGTCCGAAGAGACCGCGTCGCGCAAGCCCACGCTGCCCGTGTCCGTGCTCACGCCGCTCGTCCAGTCGTTGCACGTGTCGGCCGGCGAGCTGGCGGGCACTTCGAGTCCGCTCATTGGGGCGCCGGGATCCGGATAGGCCCAAGCGCCGGTGCGCACGTAGCCCCCCGAAGAGGTGAGCGGCGCGAACGACCCATCGGCATGCTCATTGAGCGCCGTGACGAGCGTGCCCTGCATGAAGATCGCCGCGGTCGATGCGAGGGCGATCCCGTCCGGCCGCACCCACGTGGGCCCGGTCGAGTCGAAGCGCGATGCGGCGCTGACGCCCGTCGTGGCGAGCAGCGCCAGGAACGTGCCGGAAAGCCCCGCCGCGTTCGCCTCCGTCTGGCAGAGCACGTCGGCGCTTCCGCCGGTGCTCGGGGGCGAGCCGCCGGAGAGGCCCTTGCTCGTGTCGAAGGACGCCTTGGACAGGAACGCGATGCGTCCGGGGGTCTTCGGATAGAGCAGCGGGTTACTCAGGCTCGTGCCGAAGCAGTAGAGCTGGATGCCCGCCTTGTCGCACGATTCGGTGCCGCCCGCGTTCCACGAGCCTCCGAGCTGGTAATCGAGGCCGATCGTGCCGTTGCCGGTCGAGGCGCTGGATGTGAATGCCGAGCAGTCCATCCCGCTCGGGGTGCCGTCCGGGTTTGCTCCGGTCCACGCTCCGCCGTTGACCGGGGTCCCCTTCTCGGAGATCTCGAGCGGGGTGCGTACGGCACCCGAGGTGAGATCGCTTGTCTGATCGGCGAAAGGCTGGCCGTCGACGCGCACCCAGCCGCGCGCCCCCGCCGCCGCGAGGCGCGAGGTCATGTTGGTCATGCCGCTGGTGACGAGCAACGCCTGGTACCCGTCGGGAGGCAGCCCCGCGTTGGTCGCCGCCGTCTGGCAGAAGGCGTCGGCACCGGAGAGACCGCCCAGGTTGCCATTGCTGGTCGTGGCCGAGGTGACGAAGGCGAAGTTGTCGTGGGACACGACCAGGTGCAGCGGAGCGTTCGCCGCGGGCGTGAAGGTGCAGCTGGCGCCCGAGCCCATGCAGGCGCCCGTCCAGCCGATCAGGTTGTTTCCCGACGCGGTCACGGTGAGGGTGACCGGCGTCCCGACGACGAGTGGCGCCGACTGCGAGCAGGGGCCGGTGCAGCTGATGGCGCTCGCCGGGTTGGTCGACACCGACGCCGTGGCGCCTCCATAGACGGCCATGTCGAACGTGATCGTGACCAGGCACGCCCCGCCGCTGCACGTGCCGTTGCCGCACGCGATCCCGTCGGACACCGGGCTCCACGTCGAGGTGCTCACGTTGGGCTGGCAGCTCTGGCACGCATTGCCCGCCTGCAGCGTGCCCGGCGAGTAGAACGACCCGCCGATGTAGCAGCCCGCGCCGCAGGTGCCGCCCACGCAGACCGATCCCGGGCCGCAGTACGTGCCGTCGCCCAGGCTCGTTCCCAGATCGGCGCACGCAATCCCGCCGTCGCTGCAGGTGGCGCTCCCCTCGTGGCAAGGGTTGGCCGGCGGCACGCAGGAGCCCCCGTCGGCGCACGGGGCGCAGCCGCCGTCCTCGCAGTAGAGGTCGTTGCCGCAGGGCGTCCCGTTCTGGGCCGGACCAGCGACCTCGCACCTGGGCGAGCCGCCGGCGCACGAGATCGAAGCTCGCTGGCACGACCCGGCCTCGCTGCAGTCCTCGCCCGGCGTGCACGTCGAGCCCTCGCCCGCGACGTCCGCCGGCGCGTCGACGCCTCCGTCCACCGGGGCGACGTCCGGACCGGCCTCGCTCGCGTGCCCGTCGAGGGAGCCCTCCTGGTCCGTCGTCGCATCGGACGGCCCGCCGTCATCGCCGGTCTCCCCGAGCGACCAGTCCCCGAGGATGGCCGAGCAGCCGGCCAGCAGGGCCGATGCGACCAACGAACACGCGATCAGCGGCTTGTTGCGTGCCCCCATGGTCGAACTCTCGCGACCGTACCCGAGGCTCCCCGGCTCGCCAAGTCACTCATCGCGCGCCTTCACGTCGGCGCCGGCCGCCCTTGCCTGGCTGCGTCCGTTCATACCCAGACCGCGCGAGGGTCCGCCCGCGGCGATCATCGTGGCGGCTTGCTACGCTCGGGGCGTGCTCGAGGACCTCTACATCCCGCGATCGTCCCATCGCGCTCATTAGGCGTCCCGGACAACGACAGCGGAAACGCGGGCCAAGTTGGCGGCGAACGAAGCCGAGAAGCTCGTCGCCGAGAAGCTTCGTGAGGGCTACGTCGAGCAGACCGGCGCGCCGTCGCCGGGCGAGGCGAAACCGGCGCCCGAGGCGCGACCGGCCGCGAGCGCCCCGACGGCGGCCGCGTCGGACCACGGCGCCGACGACCCCTTCGGCCTCGAGCCGATCCGGGCGGCGACGGGCGAGCCGTTCCTGCACGCGCGGTATCGCTTCAAGAACACCGCGCGGCACGTCGCATTCCTGCCGGGGACCGGCTCGCTCGTCCTCGGTGCGATCGAGCAAGGGGCGCTCGCCGTCGTGGACCCCATGACAGGCAACTACGATCGCGTGCCGCTGCCGGGGACGAAGCTCCGGCGCGTTTGCCTCGTGCGCGGGGGCGCCTCGGCCCTTCGAACTCGACGGGTGGTCGGCCCGCGACACCCACGGAGCGTCCTTCGACCGCGCCGGAAAGCGCCTCGCGCTCGTCGAGAAGACGACCGCGGCGATCGTCGACGTCGAATCGCTGCGCGTCGAGCAGGTGCTCGACCTCGCCCCATGGCTTCGCAGCGAGGACGTGTTCGGCAAGGCGGTCCTCGAGACGGCCGTCTTCTCGCTCACCCCGCGCGGCGATCGAGCGCTCCTCGGGCGCTCCGACAGGGTCGTCGCCTTCCCGCTGGGCGGCGGCGCGCCCAAGCTCCTGTGTGCTTTCGTCGTTGAAGTACCCATGGGAATCATCTCCGTGTCTGTCTGGGAAAACTGCGGTTTCGAAGCGAAGCAATGGGCGGGTGAGTCGTCATCGTGAAGCCCTGGACGGAAATCTTGGATCGGTCGACTGGATCCCGACCTCGTCGGACCCGACCGCCACCTGTTTCGGTCCGCCCCCGCAGGGTTTCAGCTGGGCGACGGCGACGTTCCGTGCGACCTCGGCATCGGCGAGTCGGACGCGCGCCTGGTTCGGTCCGACCTCCGCCTCGTCCGGCTCGGACCCCGACGGGGCGGACCGAAACACGACGACGTCGGACTCGACCCCGAGGTCGTCGGGCTCGACCTGCGCCTCGTTCCGTCGAACGCCGTCCTGGTCGGACTGATCCCCGACCTCCCCCGACTCGCCGTCGTCGTGTTCGAGCCCGACGCCTTCGTGTTTGCGTCGGATGTGGATCTTCTTCGGTCGGCGCCCGACCTGGGCGGACCGAACCAGTGCCTGGTCGGCCCGAACCATTGCCGGCGTCCGATCGAAGAGTGTCGGGGTCGAGTCGAACCAGGTCGGGTTTGCGTCCGCCGCCCTGGGGAGCGTGTCGAAGGTCGTCGGGTTTCAGTCCGCCGCCTTCGGGATCCTGTCCACCGCGCGTGGTTTTCGACCTGCCGCGGCCGATCGCCGCGAAATCGCGGGCGATTCGCGGTGGCTCGCGGCCGGAAGGCCGACGGCGAGGGCGGCGTCCGCTGCAGCGGCTTCAGAGCTTCCCGATGGGGCGCGGGACCGGGACGGGGGGTAGGTAGGGGTTCGGAAGCTCGAGGTAGTCGACCGAGCTCCAGCTGGGCGCGCCGGATGCCACCCAGTCCGAGGTGGCGCCGTTCTGCCTCGAGTCGATGGTGAGCACGCGCAGCTCGTAGCTCGAGGGCGCGAGGATCGAGATGCCCCCGCTCGCGTCCCCGACCGGCACGTTGCCCGTCGCCCACTGCTGCCCGCCGCTCGTCGACGAGTACCAGGTCGGCCCGTTCGACGGGTTGGCGCTCTGGAAGACGACGTCGAGGTAGCCCGGCTGGCGCGACACGGCGGCGATCGGTCCACCCGAAGCTCCCTCGCTCGGCAGGCCGACCTTCGTGGCGAGGAGCGTCGGCTGGCTCGGGTACGCGGAGTATGCCCGCCACAGGCTGCCGCTCGTGTCGACGAAGAAGACGTCCAGGTCGTTCACCGACGGGGCGACCGCCGTGACGTAGGCGCCCGGCGTCGCCACCCCGGCCGTGCTCAACTTGGCCCGCGTTTCCGCTGTCGTTGTATGGGACGCCTAGCAGCCGCCGTCCAGGTGACATGCACTCGACGCCGGGCAGGGCGTTTGCGTGCGCGTGCTACCTCGACGATGAGTCTCGAACGACCGGCCCTCGATCGTCACGACGTACCGCCGCGTTCGACGTCGATGGCACACTCCGGGGCGCTCCCGTCGAGCGGCCAGCCCTGCGTCGAGCGTGACACGCGAGTCGCCCGCCACGGCTGCGTCGTCCGGCGAACTCGCGTCGCGTTGTAGGGCGTGGGCGAACAGTTTCCATCGCGGGATCCCGGTGCGCGACGCTGGGTGGGGCCAATCGCGCCGCCGCGGCGAGACGTCGCTCCAGCTCGCCCGGCTGATGGATAGCCGAGGCGGCGAACGTGACACGAGCCGAGAGCATATGGCCGGCTCGCGGACCTTCGGCGGAGAGCGGCACCGGGCGACCCGTTCGCAAGCCGCGGCCGCCGCGCTATACAGTGACATGCTCGACGACAAGCTCCGCGAGTGCCTGACGTTCGACGACGTCCTGCTCGCCCCCGCCTACAGCGAGGTGCTGCCCAAGGACGTCGAGGTGAAGACGCGCCTCTGCCGCGGCCTGGAGCTGAACATCCCCATCCTCAGCGCCGCGATGGACTCGGTCACCGAGAGTCGCACGGCCATCACGATGGCGCGCGAGGGCGGCATCGGCATCATCCACAAGAACCTGCCGATCGAAGCCCAGGCGCGCGAGGTCGAGCGCGTCAAGCGCGCCGAGAGCGGGATGATCCTCGGTCCCGTGACGGCCCGCCCGTCGCAGTCCCTGCGCGCGGCGCTCGAGGTCATGCGCGAGCACGACATCAGCGGCGTCCCCGTCGTCGAAGGCGAGCGCCCGGTCGGCATCCTCACCGCGCGCGACATCCGCTTCGAGCAGAACCTCGACCAGCCCGTCAGCGCGCTCATGACGCGCGAGCTCGTGACCGTGCCGCCCGGCTGCGGCGTCGAGGAGGCCAAGCGGCTGCTGCACAAGCACCGCATCGAGAAGCTGCTCGTCGTCGACGGCGACGGAAAGCTCGTGGGGCTCATCACCATCAAGGACATCCTGCAGGCCGACAAGTACCCGCAGGCCGTCAAGGACGACCAGCGGCGCCTTCGCGTCGGCGCCGCCATCGGCCCGGGGCCCGACCGCCACGAGCGCACCGCGGCCCTGGTCGCCGCGGGCGCGGACGTCATCGTCATCGACACCGCCCACGGCCACTCCAAGGGCGTGCTCGACGCGGTGCGCGCCACCAAGAAGGAGTTCCCCGGCATCCGCATCATCGCCGGCAACGTCGCCACCGCGGAGGCGACCGAGGCGCTCGTCGACGCGGGCGTCGACGCCGTCAAGGTCGGCATCGGCCCGGGCAGCATCTGCACGACGCGCGTCGTCGCGGGCGTCGGGGTGCCGCAGATCAGCGCCGTCGCGGACTGCGCGCGCGTGGCCGACCGCTACGACGTACCGATCGTCGCCGACGGCGGCGTCAAGCACTCGGGCGACGTCACCAAGGCCATCGCCGCGGGGGCGAGCAGCGTCATGGTCGGATCCCTCTTCGCCGGCACCGACGAGTCGCCGGGCGACCTCGTGCTCTACCAGGGCCGCAGCTACAAGGTGTACCGCGGCATGGGCAGCCTCGGCGCGATGAAGAAGGGGAGCCGCGATCGCTACGGCCAGGCCGGCACCGCCGACGAGAAGCTCGTCCCCGAGGGGATCGAGGGGCGCGTGCCGCACCGGGGGTCGCTCGCCTCGATCCTCTACCAGCTCGTCGGAGGCCTGCGGAGCGGCATGGGCTACACCGGCAGCCGCGACATCCACGACCTGCGCACCAAGGCGCGCTTCGTGCGCATCACGTCGCAGGGCCTTCGCGAGAGCCACGTGCACGACGTCATCATCACGGAAGAGGCGCCGAACTACTTCCGATCGTAGGCGGCGAGAGAGAAGGAAATGCGCAGCTTCGAGGCGCACTGGCTGGGTCGGATCCGCTACGGCGACGCCCACGCGCTTCAGGAGCGGCTGCTAGCGGCGCGGGTGCGCGGCGAGATCGGCGACACGCTGCTCCTGCTCGAGCACGAGCCGGTGGTCACGCTCGGCCGCGGCGCGCACGAGGAGAACGTGCTCGCCCCACGCGCGCACCTCGAGCGCCTCGGCGTCGACCTGCACGAGACGGGGCGGGGAGGAGACGTGACCTACCACGGCCCGGGCCAGCTCGTGGCCTACCCCATCTTCGATCTGCGCCCCGACCGCTGCGACGTGCGCCGCTACGTGCGCGACCTCGCGCGCGTGATGATCGCGCTGGCGGCCGACTTCGACGTCGCCGCGAGCTTCATCGAGGGGGACCCGAAGCTCGTCGGCGTGTGGGCCGACGAGGGCAGCCCGGCCGCGTGGCCCGGCGACCCGCGCGAGCCGGGCGGCGCGTCGCGGCCGGCGAAGATCGGCGCCATCGGCGTGCGCATCTCCCGCTGGGTCACCATGCATGGCTTCGCGTTCAACGTGTCGACCGACCTCGCGGGATTTCGCCTCATCGTCCCGTGCGGGATCGCGCAGTACGGCGTGACGTCGCTGGCCGCGCTCGGCAAGACCCCGCCCGCGGTCGAGCAGGTCGCGCGCGCCAGCGTGGCGCACTTCGCGCGCGTGTTCGATGCGGAGGCGACGCTGGCGACCGAGGCGCAGACGGCGCGGCTCTGACGGGCGAGGCCGAGGCTCACCCCGCCGGGCACAGGTGCTCGACCTGGCTGACGAGCTGATGGAGCGCGATCGGCTTGGGCAACACGAGGTAGGCGCCGGGCACGTCGATCCCGCGTTCCAGCCCGGTGAGCACGACGACGCGCAGGTGCTCGAGCCGGCCGCTCTGGCGCAGCACCTCGAGCACCTGCTCGCCGGACATGTCCGGCATGACGAGGTCGAGCAGCACGAGGCACGGATCGAGCTGATCGAGAAGCTCGAGCGCCTGCCGCCCGCCGGCGGCCTCGACGACGTCGTAGCCCTCGGCGCGTAGCGTGTCGGCGAGCACCATGCGTGCGTCGGCGTCGTCCTCGACCACCAGGATGGGCTTCATCGCGCCGACTTCCCGTAGCGAAGGACGTGCCGGAACCCGCTCCGGCGCGCTGCTGGCCGACCGATTGCACCGGTGGTGCGGTCCTGCAGCGAGGAGCGGTGCGATGACTCGTGCGAGGAGACTCGCCGCGGCGGCGGTGATGGGGTCGGCGGTTCTGCTGCCGGGTACGGCGTGGGCGCAAGGGTTCACCCCAGGCACACCGACGGGAACGCCCGTGCTCTCGCCGGGCACGACGCCGATCGCCGGTGGCCCGACCGCGACGCCGACCCCGAGCCTGGCCCCCGCCCCTTACCCGACCGCGACGCCGACTCCGACCCCGTACGCGACCCCGACACCGCTCGCTCCGCCGGCCATCCCCGGCTGCCTTCAGACCGGCCAGTACGGCGCCGGCGGCGCCGGCCAGAATCCCGGCGGCGGCTTCGCCTACGGCGGCATGGGCGCGGGGCTGCCCGGCATGAACAACGGCTTCGGCCCGCCGGGCGGCCCGCTCGCGCCGCCCAACCCGTGTGCTTTCGGCCAGTACGGCGCAGGCGGGATGGGGCAGAACCCGGGCGGCGGCTTCGGCTACGGCGGGGCAGGCGCCACGACGCCCGGCATGAACAACGGCTTCGGCCCGCCGCTGCCCGTGCCGTGAGTCTGTCGACCTCCGGTCGCGTACCTCGCCCTTCGGCGAGGTCTCAGCTCGCGCCGGCGGCCCCGGCCCCCGCGGGCGGCGGCGGCTGCGAGCGCGTCGACTGCAGCATCCGCAGGTACATCTTCGCGCGCACGTTCTCCGGCTCGATCTCGAGCACCTTGCGCCACTGCTCGGCGGCGGCGTCGGGCTCGCCGAGCGACAGCAGCGTGACGCCGAGCTGGATGCGCGCCGGCACGTAGCTCGGTCGCGCGGCGACGGCCGCCTCGTACTGCTCGCGCGCGCGCGGCAGATCGTTGATCTCGCGCAGCAGCGTGCCCAGGCGCGTGCGAAGGTCGGCGAACTGCGGGCAGAGCGCGACGGCCTTCTCGTATTCGGCGATGGCCTCGCGCGCGAGGCCTGCGTCGGCGTACGCCTGCCCCACCTCGGCGTGCATGTTGGCGATCTTGCCGCGCGCGAACGGATCGAGCCCCTGCAGGTTGCCGCCGGGCAGACCCTTGATGCGCGCGTAGACCTGGCGCGCCGCCTCGTACTTGCCGCGGTCGTTGTAGGTGACCGCGAGGTTGAGTGCCGCCTCGGTGTAGCTCGGGTTGATCGCGAGGGCGCGCTCGAAGTGGTACTCGGCCTGCGCGAAGTTGGCGCGCGTGTGGCAGATGACGCCGAGCATGTCGTGCACGTCGGCGAGGCGATCGTCCTTCTCGAGGACCTCGCGCAACATCTGCTCGGCCTTGTCGAACTCGCGTTTCTGGTAGTGCTCGCGGCCGAGGAGCAGCCGTTGTTTGGTGTGCTCGTCCATCACGCTGCTCGAATCATCCCGATGGGTGGGAGGTCCGTCGACACGAACTCCCCGCGGCGAGCGTACTTCAGAACGCGCGCCGCGGGGAGCGCGATTTCGATCCACCAGCACAAGCGCGTTGCGCTCGGAGGCGTCTCCCGGTAAGGCCTGTGCCCTCAGTGGACGGACTGGACGGCAAGACCCCGCCGGAGGCAAACGGCGGCGCGGCCGACACGGCGCCCGTGGAGACCACCGGAGAGACGCCCCAGACGGCGTCGATCTCGCAGGTTCCGCCGGCGCCGGCGGCCACGGGCGGCGTCAGGAAGGCCAGGGGGCTCGGGGCCCTCAAGGCGCTTCCCTGGCGCACCCGCGCCGCCCTGGTCATCGCCGGCGGGCTGGCCTTGCTCGGCGCCGTCGCCCTGCCGCTCGTCCGCCGCGCCTCGGCGCTGCCGCCGGCGCGCGCGACCGCCGCGTCGCTGGCGGGCGAGCTGTCGGCGGCCGAGGCGATTGTCCCCGACGACGCGGGCAGCGACGCCGAGGCCGACGCGGCCGACGACGCGGCGCCCGCGCAGGCGAGCCAGTGGCGCGTCGCGCAGCTCGAGGGCGATCCGACCGTCACCGTGGTGAATGGCGCGCTCGGGGAGCGGCCGCTGCTAACGGCCCTCGCCGCCGCGGGGCTCTCGCGCCAGCAGGCGCACCGGGTCACGCGCGCGCTCGCGGCCGTGCGCGACGTCAACCGCTTCGAGCCGAAGGACACGTTCACGATCGCGCGCGACAAGGCGACCGGGCGCGTCGTCGCGTTCGAGATCGCCAGCTCGCCGACGGAGGTGTGGCAGGGCCGCGAGCAGGACGCCGCCGACGCCGGGCCGAGCGCCGACCAGGCGGGCGCGGCGACGCTGGGCGGGCGCGGGGACCTGGTCGCGCGCAAGCTCGATCTTCACACCGAGCAGGTGCGCGTCGCCAAGGCGGTCCTGGTCGGCAGCGATCTGCGCGCGTCGATCGCCGACGCGGGCCTCGGCGGCCCCGTCGACGACGTGATGCGCATGCTCGACGACGCGCTCGACGGGCACACCGAGCTGTCGGACATCCGCCCCGGCGCGCGGCTCCGCCTCATCGCCACGCAGGAGCGCGTCGACGGGCAGTTCGTGCGCTGGGCATCGCTCGACGCGGTCGAGTACTTCCCGGCCGCGCCGAACGCGCCGCCGGTGCGAGTCTACTGGTTCGGCGACGAGCACGGCGGCAAGCACCACGGCTGGTACGACGCCAGAGGACGGCAGCCGTTCCACGGGGGCTTCCGCACGCCGGTGCCGTTCGCGCGCATCGCGTCGCGCTTCAACCCGCACCGCATGCACCCGATCCTGCACGTCATCATGCCGCACAACGGCGTCGACTTCGCGGCGTCGACGGGCACGCCGGTGTACGCGACGGCGGCGGGCACCGTGTCGGTCGTCGGCCCCGGCGGGCCGTGCGGCAACATGGTGCAGATCCAGCACGCGGCCGGCATCACGAGCGTCTACTGCCACCTGTCGCGCTACGCCGAGGGGCTGCACGTCGGCCAGCACGTCGAGCAGCGGCAGCTCATCGCGTACGTGGGGGCGACCGGGCGTGTGACCGGGCCGCACCTCCACTTCGGCATCAAGCGAAACGGCGTGTTCATCGACCCGATGACGCTGCGCCTCGACGGGGTGCGCGTCGTGCCGCGCGGCATGAGGGACGAGTTCGACCGGCGCAGGGCGCAGCTCGACGAGGAGCTCGACGCCATCGCGCTGCCGGCGCCGCCGAGTGGGGCCGCGGCGCCGCCGCCTGCGGAGCCGGGGGAGAGCGAGACGTACAACGAGGAGCCGCCCTGACGGGGCGCGCGACTGCCGCCGCGCCCGCGGCACGTCGCGCACGTCGAACATCGCGGCGGATGGTGCTCCATCCCGGAGCGCGGCCCAGCGCGCGCGCCGGCTACTTCGCGACGCAGGTGACGGAGCTGACGTTGGTCCAGCACACGGCCATCGTGGTCTGCGCGATGAACCAGACCTCGCCGGCATTGGTGGCGAGCGCCGTGGTGGCGCCGCCGCCGACGGGGCTCTTCATGACCGCCTGGGCCATCTGGTCGGTCCAGTAGACGTAGGCGAGATCGGCCGCGATGCCGAACGGATACGTCCCGGTCGCGATGAGCTGCACGGAGGTGCCGCATCCGGCGAGCGGACATCCGTTCACTTGACCGTTCGATTCGGCGTTGGTCCAGAACACCTGGTTGTTGCCGCCGAGGGCGATGGCGTACGGAGATCCCGCGTAACCGCCGGGCGTGATGGAGGTGGGCGCGCCGCCGCAGCCGCCCCCGCTGCACTCGAAGACCGCGCCGGGGTTGGGGCCGATGGTCCAGTAGACCTGGCCGCCCGACGTCGTCGCGGCGATGCCGGAGCCCGAGTAGCCCGAGGCCAGCGCGGTCGGGTTCCCTCCGCATCCGGCGACCTTGTTGCAGGCGAACACGTACGGCTGACCGTTCGTGCCCGGGTTGCTGACCCAGTACACGTCGTTGCCGTCCACCGCGATCCCTTCCGGGTCGATGCTGCTGGCCAACACCGTGCCCTGCGTGCCGCAGGAGGCGCCGACGGCGCACTTCTGGATGCGTCCGGTGCCGTTGTCCTCGGTCCAGTAGACGAAGGCCCCGTCGCTGGCGACGCCCCACGGCTTGTACTGCTGCGAGGCGATCGTGGTCGGCGTCGTGCAGCCGCCCAAGGGGCACGCCATGACGTTGCCCGGCGTATTGTTGTCGGTGAAGTAGACGTTGGCCGAGTCCATGGCGATACCGAGCGCCGTCGTCTTGACGAGGACATAGGGCTGGCACTGACCGGCGACGCACGCGCCGCCGAGACAGCCGTGGCCACATGCCCCGCAGTTCTGCGGATCGGTCTGGAGATTGGCGCACGAGGTTCCGCACATCGAATACAGGCACGTGCACGACCCGTTCTGGCAGGACAGGCCGTTGGGGCACACCTGTGCGCAGCTGCCGCAGTTGTTCGGATCGTTCGACGTGTCGACGCAGGCGCCGGCGCAGCAGCTGCGGCCGCCGCTGCACGAGCCGGGCGTGCACGGCCCGCCGCCGCTGCTTCCATCGCCGCCGCCGTCGCTCCCCGAAGACCCGCTCGAACCGTCGGTGCCGCCGCCGGAGCTGGAGCCGCTCGACGCGACGTCGGGGCCGGCCTCGCCTGCGGCCTGGTCGGCCGTCGCGTCGGCGCCGCCGTCGCCACCGGGTCCCGTGCTGAAGTCGCCCAGGATCGCGGTGCACCCCGCGGCGGCAGCCAGGAGAGCGAGGGAGGCGATCAAGACCGAGCGCATCGGTGCTCGGGCGAGCGTATCGCCGTGCATGTCGCGTCACAACCGCGGCTCGTCCGGGTGCCCGGCGCCTGCGCCGCGGCGCGGGTGTCACTGCGCGCCGGCGTCGCCGGCCCCGCACGGGCAGCAGTAGTAGCCGCCGCCGCCCGCCGCGTCGCCGACGGCCGTGCGGCAGCTCGCCGGCGGCATCGGCCCCGTGGGCATGTCGGTGGTGCCTCCCAGGGCGAGCGCGTACTCGTTCGCCTCGCAGTTGTTGATGCACATCAGCGGGCCGCCCGCCGTGTCGCCCGGGCACGCGTGCGGATCGTCGGTGGCGCAGACGTCGACCGGGCCCGCGTCGATGGAGAGGTGCGGGCAGCTCAACAGGTAGCGCCCCACCGACCAGCCCCCCGCGCCGCCGGCGGGCGGATTGAGGTCGGCGGGCCACGTGCACTGCGCGTCGCCCGTGGCACCGGCTTCGGCCCTGGCGCCCGAGTCGGCCGTCGTCGTCGCGGGAGCCGGGGAGCCGCCATCGGCCGCCGCGCTCGCATCCGGAGATGCGCCCGCGTCGTCGGACGTGGCGGCGGGCGACCCCGTCACGCCTCTGCGGCTCCCGCAGCCGACGAGCAACGAGCCGACGAGCAGCCCGAGAGCAACCGGGCGGATCACGGCGAGCCGCCGTCGGAGTCGACGACGTTCCAGAGCGGCACGGGCCCCCTGGAGGTGATGGGTTTCGTGGAGCCCGTCGTCGGGGTGACGTGCCTCCCGGCGCCGATGCGCCTCGCGGGGCTGGCGCCGACGGTGCCGTCCGGCGCGGCGGCATCGAGTGACGTGCCCGCGTCGTCCGAGGTGGTGGCCGGCAAGCCGGTCACGTCGCTGGCGGCTCCGCAGGCGAGGACATTCGAGGCGACGAGCATCGAGAGGGCAACCAGGCGAGTCCGCATGGAAGGGGGAATCTTCAAGGCGCATGCCACGACGCACGCGCCCGTGGCTCGAGCGTGCACGCGCGCGCGCGCGTCACACCGTCCTTGCGCCCATCACGCCGCTCACTCCGCCGGGCAGGGCACCGCGTCGAGCACGAACTCGTTCGGCTGCGTGCAGAACCACGCGGTGAGCGCGGGCTTCGGGCGGGTCAGTGGTCGCGCGCGTTGTACTGGACGATGCAGGCGTAGGCGTCCGGGTCGGTCACCTGGTCGGCGGCCAGCAATTCGTTCCGGTCGCCGATGTTCATCCACACCCACGGCTGGCCGTCGGGGCCCGTGAACTGGTTCAGAACGTTCGAATAGTGGATGTCGCTGCCGTCGAGGCGCTGCTGGCGAGGATCGTAGGTGCACGTTCCGCCATCGGGGGCCGACGAGGAGCAGTCGACGCCGTGTGCGGGGACGACGAGCTGGTCGAGCCTCGCGAGGCTGCGGAAATAGGCGAGGAAGTCGCTCACGCGAGAAAACGAGTACGGCGTGATGCCGTGCTCGATGGCGGAGATGAATGTCGAGCACGAGACGGCCGCGTCGTTCGCCGCCGCGGCGTCGGCCGACGCGTTCACGGTCGGCGCGCCGGCGTCTTCGGGCAGCGAGGAGCCCGTGTCGGCGCTATCGGCGAGGCGGCCGCCGCAGGCCAGCAGCGAGGGCACGGCGAGGAGCGAAGCGAGGCGCAGGAGGCGGTTCGGGTTGGTCGGCATGATCGACCCAGTATTCGCGTCGGCATCCGGCCCGCAAGTATCCGGTGCGGGCACAGTGACGCAGATCACGGCGCGGACGGTCCGACAGCCACGTTGCGGCGAGACCTCTGGCGTACATCCGTTGACCGAGTAGCTTCCCATCGAGCGGGGGTGTCATGCGCGCCGCGTTTCTCTTCCCGTGGGTTTTCGCAGGGGCCCTCGGCTGCACCGGACAGAGCACGGCGAGCACCTCGGCGGACGCGGCGATTGGCGGCGACTCGTCCGACGCGGGGTGGACCTGCACGACCGTCGACGCGCAGCCGTTCGACGACGCCGACGCTTGTCTCGGTCCGAGCACGATGGTCTCGGGCATCTGCTTCCAGCGTGTCGGCCACCCCCCGACGACGGGCATCGAGCCGGTGTGCGCCGCGGATGCATCGGACCAGCTCTTCATCGTGCTCGCCCCGACCGACGCGCTGCTCGGGGGAGATGGGTGGACGTTCGGGCCGCGCGCGGCGCAGAACCTCGTCGGCGACACGGACACGCTGTCGGCGGCGGATCAGACGCGATGCGCGACGGCGCGCTCCGCGCCCGTGTGCAGCCGCGACGCGGCTTCGGACGCGCGAGAAGAGTGAAGCTTGTCGTGCCGCCGCCGGCGGTGAGGTGCGCCGGCCACCGGCCTGCGCGTTCGGCTGGCACCTGCTTCGCATATGCCTCACGTACACACCCAGGAAGCGCCCGCATGACCGCCAAGTCGCTTGCCTATCTCTTCTCGACGCTTTGCCTCGCGGGATGCACGGCAGGGAAGGGGATCCCGGACGCGAGATTGCAGCGCGAGGCGTTCTCGGATGCGGGCTCCGCCAGCGGTTCGCAGCCGCAGGACGGTGCGAGCTCGACGTGCCGGTGGCCGAGCGGTGCAGACACGTACAGCGACGCCTCGGGCGACGGCTGCCGGCCGCGACCGGCGCTGGAGGTCTGCGGCGTGCCGTCCGGCTCCACGGTGTACGCCGACGGCGCCGTGAGCACTCCCGACGGGGCGCCCGCGCAGTGCGCCGATTCGTGCACGGACAGCGAGTACGCGCTGAGCTGCCGCGGCACGGCGGCCGCGGCGTCGCTCGGGTGCCGCGTCATTCCTCTGCCGACGCCGCAGGACGTCACCGAATACTGCTGCCCGTGCGCTCCGTAGCGGCACCGGCGTCCACGCCCGCGTGCGCGCCCTCGCATGGGCAGCAAAGGAACGGTCGCACTCGTCGACGCAGTCGTAAAGCATTCCTGCCGGGCCAACGGGGCATGTCGCCGGATCGTCGGTGATGCAGCTTTCGAAGGGCCCGCCATCGGACGGACCGACCTTGCACCTTGGCGAGGCGGAATTGGCAGTACGACGCGTGGATCGCCGGCTCACCAGGCTTCGCGACGAGGCGCGAGCCTCGCGCGGCGTCGCGCCGACATCGCGGCGCGCCTCACTTGCACGTGCCTCCGCCGAGGTTGCCCACGAGGGAGCTGGCGCAGAAGCTCAGCGAGCCGGCGTCGTTGGTGAACGTGCAGCACAGGTTGTTGCCCGCGCCGGCGTTCGTGCAGTCGCTCGCCGCGTTGCACAGCTGCACCTGCTCGGTGCCCGAGCACGAGAGCCCCCCGAGATTGGTCGGGCACGCCGACGCCGCCTTGCAGCTGGCCGTGAGCGTCCCGGTCGTGCAGTTGGGCACCTGCCCGCCGGTGATCGGGATCGTCGCGCAGCAGACCTGGCCCGGACAATCCGAGGGGACCATGCACCCGGAGCTCGAGCCCCCGCTGCTGCTGCCGCTGCTGCTCCCGCTGCCGCTGCTGCTCCCGCTGCCGCTGCCGCTCCCGCTGCCGCTCCCACTGCTGCTGCCGCTGCCACTGCCGCTGCTGCTCCCACTGCCGCTGCTGCTCCCACTACCGCTGCCACTCGAGCTGCCGCTTCCTCCGCTGCTGGCGCCGCTGCTCCCTCCGTCGTTCGTTCCCTGCCCGCCGCCGGGGCTTCCGCTGCCGCTGCAGGCCGCGAACACGAGCGCGGTGAACACGAATGCGAGTCGATGGATCATGGTGGCCTCGTTGGCTGCGGCGCCTATCGCAGCGCCAGCCCCGGTCCGCATAGCAGATGCCGCTTCGCCGGTCGCCAGGACCGACGCGGCCACGCTCTTGATACGAGAGCCGCGCTCGGGGCGGCCACCTGCCGGTCGCTCACGTTCATGCCCGCGCAATCGTGGGCGTCCGCGCGGTCGCCCCAGGACGACAGCGCTGGTCGGAGGGTCGTCGCTCACCGGGTCCGCAGTTCTCCGGCGGGGTGACGCGTTCATCCGGCGGAGTAGCGCGTCATCTTGCCGGAGTAGCCGGCTACTCCGACGGAGTAGCGCTCGGCCGTGCCGGAGTAGCGTGCTACTCGGACGGAGTAGAGGGCTGCTGCGACGGAGTAGCCCGTTGCTCCGACCGGGTAGGACCCTACTCCGGCCGAGTAGCGCGTTCATCCGGGCGAGTAGCGCGTTACTCCGACGAAGTAGCGGCCTACTCCGGCCGAGTAGCGCGCTACTCCGGGGAAGTAGGCGCGTACTCCGGCCGAGTAGCGCGTGGCCGCGACGGAAGAACGCGTTACTCCGGCAGAGCAGGGCGTTACTCCGGCGGAGTAGCGGGTTGCTCCGGCGGAGGAGCGCGTTCCATCGGCCCAGATCCACCTATACTACAACCTTGCATCCACGGCGCACGCATGGTGCGATGATGCGAGGGCGTCGTCGTGGGCCTGGGCGGCCCGCGGCCGGAGGTGTGGGTCGTGCGCAAGTGGCTTCATTGGGCGTGGCTTGGTGCGTGTGCGGCGGCCGTGGGGGTCGGGTGCGGCAGCTCGGGAGGCAGCTCGCAGGGTTTTGCGCCGACCGACGACGGCGGCTCGAGCACGAGCAGCGGCAGCAGCTCCGGGACGAGCGGTAGCAGCAGCAGCAGCAGCAGCAGCAGCAGCGGCACCTCGTCGGGGGACGACGCGACCACCAGCAGCAGCAGCAGCGGCGGTGGCCCGGTCGACGCCTCGCTCGACATCGCGTTCCCCGACGCCTTCTACGGCCCCGACACCGGCAGCGGCTCCTCGGGCGGCCTCCAGGACGCCGGCAGCGACGGCCCCCAGTGCTTCCCCGACGGCATCACCTGCCAGAACGGCGTCGCGTACACCTGCAAGAACGGCGTGCAGACGACGCAGAGCTGCGGCGGCAGCCAGTGCGTCAACGGCTTCGGCTGCATCGTCTGCCAGCCGGGCACCGGCTCGTGCAGCGGCAACGTCGGCACCGCGTGCAACGCGAGCGGCACCGGCTACGTCACGAACGACTGCGATCCGCTGCAGGGCGAGTCGTGCAACCAGACCAACGGCCAGTGCACGGGCGACTGCGCGAGCGTCGGCGAGAGCTACATCGGCTGCGAGTACTACGCCGTGACGATGAGCAACGAGGAGCTCGATCAGACCGTCTTCCCCTTCTCCGTCTCGATCTCGAATACCACCTCGAAGACGGCAACGATCACGATCACGGGACCCTCGTACAATCAGCAGTTCACCCTCGCCGCCGGGGCCATCCAGAACTACCAATTGCCGTGGGTTTCCTCGCTCTCGTGTCAAGGGGGCACGTGCAACGGGACAGCGCTGTTGACGCCAAAGACGGTGCTCGTCGCGGGCGGCGCGTACCACATCAGGAGCACCGAGCCCGTGACAGTGTACGAGTTCAATTCGTACGACTACCAGCTCAACGTCTCCTGCGGCAGCGACCCGAACGGCAGCCCGCCGTGTCACTCGTACACCAATGACGCCTCGTTGCTCATCCCGGTGAACGCGATGACGGGCAACTACCGCGTCCTCGCCGGTGCGACCTGGGGCTTCAACAACGGAGGATCGATCCAGGTCCCCGGCAACGCGGTCATCGTCGGCACGGCCAACGGCACGAAGGTCACCTTCACCATGGCCAAGGGCAGCATCCAGGCAGGGGCCGGCCTCGGGGCGAGCGGCGGTACGGTGACGCTCAACCAGGGGGACGTTCTGGAAATCTCAAGCGCCCAGGACGCGCCGGAGCCCGGATACGGCAGTGACATGAGCGGCTCGCTCATCTCGGCAACCCAACCCGTCGAAGTCATTGGAGGCAGCGACTGCTCCTTCGTCCCCGCAAGCAACTGGGCGTGCGACCACCTCGAGCAGATCAACTTCCCGCTCGAGACGTTGCGTGGCGACTATCTCGTGACCGTTCCCTTCAACAACAACGGCGACCCCAATGCCAACCCGCCGATCTATCCGCGACAGTACGTGAAGATCGTCGGCACGGCCGCGAACACGGTGTTGACCACGAGCCCCGCTCAGGCCGGAGTGCCGTCGACGATCGGCGCGGGCCAAGTCGTATGGTTCGAGACGACGCAGGACTTCCGCCTGACGAGCAGCGCGCCGGTGATCGTCGGTCAGTTCATGGAAGGCCAGTACCAGTTCGACGGCGCCTGCAATCAGCCGGGCCTCGCCGGCCCGCCGGATTGTGGCGACCCGTCGATGTCGCTGGCGGTGGCTACGTCGCAGTTCCGCACGAGCTATCAGTTCATCGCGCCGCCCAGCTACTACGAGAACTGGGTGAACGTGATCGCGCCCACGACCGCCACGGTCACCGTCGACGGCAAGCCCGTCACGGGCTACTCGGCCATCGGCAACAGCGGCTATCAGGTCGCGCACGTCCAGCTGTGTGGGCCGCAAACGACCGCCTGCTCGGGCAGCAGCGGCATCCACAGCACTTCGGGCACCGCGGCTTTCGGCATCGAGGTCTACGGGTACGGATACTTCACCAGCTACATGTACCCCGGAGGCCTCAACCTCACGCGCCAGTAGTTGCCTCTCGGTGCGCGAAGGCTGCTAGCGTAGCCGCGCGGATCGATGTCGACGGCTTCGCAGGCAGCCAAAGTCGGGCTGTTCGTCGCACTGACGGGTGCGGCCGCCTATGGCATCTATCGCTACGTCAGCCCGGAGGTGAGCGGCGGCGGCTACGACGTCTACGCCCGCATCCACGACGCGACGGGCCTGGCCCCGCGCTCGCGCGTCACCATCGCCGGCATCCCGGTCGGCACGCTCGAGAAGATCCAGCTCGTCGACGACGAGGCGCGCCTCGACATCCGCGTCAAGAACGACGTCGCGCTCTACGACAACGCGACGCTCGGCAAGAAGAACACCTCGCTGCTCGGCGAGTCGGTCATCGTGCTCACCCCCGGCACGTCCGACCACCGGCGCCTGAAGGACGGCGACGAGATCCACATCATCGTCTCGGAGACGACGCCGCAGGACCTGATGGAGGAGGTCAAGGAGATCGCCGACAGCGTCAAGGCGGTCGCGGCGCAGCTCGCCGCCTCGATCGGCACCCAGCAGGGCGGCCAGAACATCCGCCTCATCCTGCAGAACGTCGCCGACGCGACCGACGCGCTCAACAAGACCATCCGCGAGAACCGCGAGGTCATCCGCGAGACGCTGCGCAACGTGCAGCAGATGACGCAGACGGCCAACCCCGAGATCGCGCAGATCCTCGAGAACGTGCGCGTGGTCACGCAGGACGTGCGCGAGCTGATGGCGGCCGCCAACCAGACGCCGGCCGGGCAGAAGGGCGAGCTGCGCGACACGATCACGCGCCTCGACGCGTCGAGCAAGAGCCTCGAGAGCGCGATGGAGCACGTCGACAGCATCACCGGGCGCATCGACCGCGGCGAGGGGACGATCGGCAAGCTCACGAAGGACCAGGCCATCGCCGACGAGGTGCAGGGCGTCGCCGAGGGCGTGAACGACTACGTGCAGAGCATCAACCGCCTGCAGACGATCGTCGGGCTGCGCGCGGACTACAACTTCCTCGCCAACACCATCAAGAGCTACGTCGAGCTGCGCCTGCAGCCGACCGAGGACAAGTACTACCTCATCCAGCTCGTCAACGACCCGCGCGGCTTGACGACGATCAGCGACACGACGACCGACACGACCAACACGACGCAGCCGGCGCACTACCGCACCATCAACACGACGGTGACCAACTCGTTCCGCTTCACGCTGCAGTTCGCGAAGCGGCTCGGGCCGTTCACCGGGCGCTTCGGCCTGATGGAGTCGACCGGCGGCATCGGCCTCGACATCAACCTCCTGCAGAACCGCTTCGAGATCGTCAACGACCTGTTCGGCTTCAGCGAGCTCGCGATCCCGCGCTACCGCGTGTACGTGTCCTACGAGTTTCTCAAGGGCCTGTGGCTGCTCGGCGGCGTCGACTACATGTTCGACCCGACGCTGCGCGACTACTTCCTCGGCCTTCAGCTGCGCTTCGACGACGAGGACCTGAAGACGATCCTGCCGTTCTCCGGCGGCGCTGCGGGGGCCGCGGCGACGCACTGACGGCGCCGCCGCCGCTCACTGCAGAACGAGCAGCTTGCCCGCGAGCAGCAGCTCGAGCGCCCGCAGCGCGTCGCTCGCGGTCGACTCGCCGCCGCGCGCCACCTCGGACAGCGCGTCGCGCAGCGGCTTGGGGGCGTCGATCACCTCGAGCAGCCGGCGCACGACGGGCGGCCACGCCGCGGCGAAGAGCTTGGGGCGCCTCGTCGGCGCCGGCGCCGCCGTGGCGTCGAGGCGCGCGCGCCAGGCCTCCACCGGGGTTTCGCCGGGCAGCGCCGCTTCGAGCCCCGCGAGCAGCAGGGGCGGCAGCTCGAGATCGAGCGGGAACTCGACGTGCGGCGCCGTCTGCCCCGCGTAGAACGTCAGCCGCCCGCCGTGCCACTGGAAGAGGTCGACCAGCCGGTCGCGCCCCTGATCGCGGATGGCGCGGAAGATCTCGAGCGACGGCACGAGGCCGAGGGAGATGAGCGTGTCGCCCATGCGCCCGCCGTAGCGGGGAAGGACCGCGAGCGCGAAGTCGAGCTCGTCGCGCGAGATGACCTCGCGCCGCACGAGGAACTCGCCGAGCAGCTCGCTCGCGTTGTTCGACGCGATGTGGTGCAGCTTGCCGCCGACGAAGTAGAGCTCCTTGCGCCCCGCCTCGGCCTGCGCGCCCGGCGCGTCGGAGCCGCGCGGCAGGCGACGCGACTCGGTCGCACCTTCCGCGAACAGCACGCCCGTCGCCTCGGTCTCGATGACGCGCAGGAGCACCGCCAGCAGCGACGCGCGCGAGCAGTCGTCGACGAAGTCGGGCGCGCCGACGCCGTCGAGGCGGTTGGTGGTGGCGGTCATCGCCGGGAGGAAGCGCGCCAGCTCCTCGATCGTCTCGATGGGCGCGAGCCCGCGCCCCATGTAGTCGACCATGTCGCCGCGCCCGATCTCGCCGGTGGCGATGGCCTCCACCAGGCGCGCGAACGCCCACGGGCCCTTGCGGTCGCCCGCCTGCTGCACGACGAACGACGGGATGGGGGCGTACTCGCCGGTCGTGCGCTCCGAGTCGGCGGCCTCGCCGGCCGCCTCGCCGGCCGCGTCGCGCGCGGCGACGACGGCGCGGATCTTCCCCGCGCTCTCGCGCACGGCGCTCATCTCCGCCGACGACGACGCGGACTGCACCCAGCGCACGAGCGCCGCGAGCTCGGCGCGCGCCGGCTTCGGGCTGACGTCGAACGGCGCGAGCGCCTCGCTCAGCGCCGCAGCGTTGGGGAAGCGCTGCGCCGGGTCGCGTGCCAGCGCGCGCTCGAGCACCTCGAACATCCCCTTCGGCAGCGACGCGCGCGCGTCGCGCAGCGGGTCGATGCGGCAGTCGCGGATGGCGAGCAGCACCGCGAGCTGGCCGCTGCCGGCGAAGAGCGGGCGGCCGAGCAGCATCTCGCTCAGCACGACGGCGACCGCGAACAGGTCGGCGCGCTGATCGAACGGCTCGCCGGCCACCTGCTCGGGCGCCAGGTACGCGAACTTGCCCTTGAGCATCGCGCTGCCGGCCGACCGCAGCGTCGCGCGCGTGGCCGATCGCGCGATGCCGAAGTCGCCGAGCTTGACGCGCCCGTCGGCCGCCAGCAGCACGTTCGACGGCGTGACGTCGCGGTGGATGATGCCCATCGGCTGCCCGCTGTGCGGGTCGCGCGCGCCGTGCACGCTCTCGAGCGCGCGCAGCACCTCGCGCGCCACGTGCGCGGCGATGCTCGGCGCGAGCTTGCGGCCCTCGCCGCCGAGGCGGCGCAGGAGGCGGTACAGATCGCACCCGTCGATGAGCTCCATCGCCAGCCACGGCTCGTCGTCGACGACGCCCGAGGCGAACACCTTCACGACGTTGTCGTGCGTGACGGCCGCGTGCAGCGCCGCCTCGCGCTCGAACATCGTGCGCCCCTCGGGGTCCGTCGCGAAGTGCGGCAGCAGGCGCTTGACGATGAGCTTGCGCGGCTGCGCGCTGGGATCCACCGGGTGCGCGATGTACACCTCGGCGGTGCCGCCCACGGCGAGCCGCGCCTCGAGCACGTACGGCCCGAACCTCACCGGGCCACCCGCGAGCGGGCGCGGCACACCGCGCGTGGGAGGGTTTTCGCCCGACGTCATCCCGATGGAGAGTGTATCTATGCGGCGCGTCGAGATAGAGAAAATGGCACACGGCCGCATCCTTGGTCACGTTTTGCGCCACATCGTCGTGGTCGTGCCCGCCCTGGCGGTGTCGCTGGCCGCGTGCGAGGGGTGCCGGTCGTCGGCGACGCCGTCGCCCACCGTCCCGGCCTCGGGCGCCGACACCGAGGGGTCGCCCACGGTGCGGCTGTACTTCGTGACGGACCTGGCCGGCGCGCTCGAGCCCTGCGGCTGCACCAAGGACCAGCTGGGCGGGCTCGATCACTTCGGCGCGTGGGTGCGCCAGAGCCACGCGCACGCGCCGGCGGCGCTCGTCGCGTCGGCCGGGCCGCTCTTCTACATGGACGACACGCTCGCGGGCGACCGCGCCGGCCAGGACCGCATCAAGGCCGAGACGATCGCGCGCGTGCTGCGCGAGCTCGACTTCGCGGCGTTCGCCCCCGGGCGCAACGACTGGGACGACGGGGCCGCGGGGTTCGACAAGCTCGCCGGCGAGTCGGGCGCGGCGCCCATCCTCCAGGACGGCAAGGCGGTCGTGCGCGAGGTCGGCGGGGTGAAGGTCGGCTTCGTCGGCTACGGGCAGCCCGGGCCGGCCGAGTGCGGCGCGGCGGCCGCGGCGGGCGGCGCGGGCGGCGACGTCGAGGCGGTCGTGCGCCGCGGCGTCGAGGACGCGAAGAAGCAGGGGGCGGAGGTGCTGGTCGCGCTCGCGGCGGTCGGCCGCGGCGAGGCCAAGCGCATCGCCGACGCGGTGCCGGAGCTGACGGCGGTGGTCGTCGGCGCGCCGCGGTCGGCCGGCGACGCGAACACGACGGCGCCGCAGCCCGAGCGCATCGGCAACGTGCTCGTCGTGCAGGCGGCCAACCACCTGCAGAGCGTGGCGGTGCTCGACCTGTACGTGCGCGAGGCGCCGACGCCGGGGCACGTCGTCAGGTTCGCGGACGCCACGGGCCTCGAGCTCGCGGAGAAGCGCGAGGATCTCGCGCGCCGCATCGACGAGCTGCACACGAAGATCGCCGCCTGGGAGCGCGATCCGAAGGTCGCCCCGGCCGACGTGGCGGCGCGGCGAAAGGAGCTGGCCGACCTCGAGGCGCAGCGCGACGCGCTCGACCGCAAGCCGCCGCCCGCCAAGGGGAGCTTCTTCCGCTACAAGCTCGAGGAGATGCGCCCCTCGCTCGGCGAGGACCCGACCATCCAGGCCGACCTCTCCGGCTACTACAAGGCGGTCGACGAGCACAACCGCGTCGCGTTCGCCGACCGGCTGCCGCTTCCGCACACGCCCGATCAGGCGACGTACATCGGCGTCGACGCCTGCTCGAGCTGCCACCCGGGGGCTCGCAAGGTGTGGAACGGCACGGCGCACGCGCACGCCTACGCGGCGCTGTCGACGCAGTTCAAGGAGTTCAACCTCGAGTGCGTGTCGTGCCACGTGACGGGCTACGAGCAGCCGGGCGGCAGCACCGTCACGCACGTCGACCGGCTGAAGGACGTGCAGTGCGAGGTCTGCCACGGCCCGGGCTCCAAGCACGCGGTCGACCCGACGGACCCGACGCGCATCGTCGCCAAGCCCTCCCCTTCGCGGTGCCTCGACTGCCACCACCCGCCGCACGTCGAGGGGTTCGATGCCGTGGCCAAGATGAAGGAGATCCTCGGTCCCGGCCACGGCATGCCGGAGAAGTGACGGGCGCGCGCGCGCCCGCGCACGCTACTGCGAGACGATCTTGCAGTGCGTGAGCATCCCGTCGGCCTGCGAGTCGTAGCACTGCAGGAGCTGCGGCGCGGGGCCGCCGGTCTTGCCGTTGACGAGCACGAAGGTGCTCAGATCGCCGGCGTTGACGGCGACGTTGGTGCCGACCGTCTCGTTGCCGCCGCCCGTCGTCGGGTGGGTGCTGAGGGTGCCGCCGCCGAACGGGGCCACGTCCATGAAGCCCGCGCCGTCGACCGTGCCCGCGTCGGTGTCGGCCTGGCTGCTCGCGCTCGCGAAGGCGACGTTGGTGAAGAACGTCTGGAAGGTGGCGCCGGCGACCGAGCCCCGGCCGAAGTCGGCGGCGGCGATCGACGGCGAGGCGTCGATGAATCGCAGCGACCCGTCCTGGCTGTTCATGACGGCGGAGTCGTCGCCGAACGCGACGAGGCTCAGGGCCGGGTCGCTGCCCATCTTGGTCACGTCCCCGACGGCGGCGACGGTCTCGTACGCACCCGCGGCGAGCGCCGGGAGCGAGGTGAGGTCGGAGCCCATGCCGGTCGCGCAGCTCGTCGCGCCGGCGGCCACCAGGCGCACGTCGTACTGGCCGGGGGCCAACTGCACGAACGCGCTGACCTGCGGGAACGTCAGCCCGGCGGCGCCCGCGTCGGCGAACGCCTGCGCGAGCTGCGGCCCCTGGAAGCTGGTCGAGCCGTGCGGCGCAACGCAGAAGTCCACGGCCATCGCATCCGGCGACCAGTTCGCGAGGCGCAGGTACGCCGGGTTGGCGACCGCCCCGTCCGCGTCGCCGCCGGCGTCGCTGCCGCCGCCGTCGTCGCTGGGCGCCGCTTCGCTCGGCGCGTCGACCCCCGCCTCCTTCACGGTCGAGCCGGCGTCGGTGGCGTTCGTGGGTGACGAGCTGCAGGCCGTCGCCAGGCAGACGCCGGACACGACGGTCAAAGCAAACGAAGCAACGCACTTTCGCATGGATCCCTCTGGGGCGGGTGCCGGATGCGCCGCGATGGGGCAGGGGCCCCGGTCGGATTGACGCAACTGTTTGGCGCCCAACAGACCTCGCCGGGGGTCTGTTCCTGCAAATTGCTCACCGAGCCTCGAACAGCGCCGGCAGCACCTCACCCGCTCCGCCCAGGCGGCATTCGTCGAACGCCGTTGCATTGTCCGGGGCCTCGGGGCCCACGTAGACCGTCCTGGCGCGCCCGCGCACGGCGGCGACGAAACCGGCGGCGGGGTGAACTGCCCCACTGCTTCCGACGGTGAGGAAGACGTCGCACGCGTCGAGCGCCCGCGCGATGCGATCCATGCCGAGCGGCACCTCGCCGAACCAGACGATGTGCGGGCGAATCCGGGCCCCGCACGAGCAGCGCGGGATGGTCGCGTGGGCGACGCGGTCCTCGAACGGGGGCTCGCGGCCCGACTCGCAGCGGCTCTTCATCAGCTCGCCGTGCATGTGCAGCACGCGCGTCGAGCCGGCTCGCTCGTGCAGATCATCGACGTTCTGCGTGCAGAGAAAGAGGCGGTCGCCCATCGCCCGTTCGAGGGCGGCCAGCGCGCGGTGCGCCGCGTTGGGCTCGCAGGTCGCGGCCTGCGCGCGCCGCTGCATGTAGAAGCGCCAGACCACCTCGGGCCGGGCCGCCCAGCCCTCGGGCGAGGCCACGTCCTCGAAGCGGTACTGCTCCCAGAGCCCGCCGGCGTCGCGGAAGGTGCGGATGCCGCTCTCGGCGCTGATTCCGGCGCCCGTCAGGACGAAGACGCGCTGGTCGGGGCCGACACGCAGGGGAGCGAAATCGCGGAAGGGAGCGGTGCGCGGCATGGGGCAGGGGAGGGTAGGGGAAAGGACGAGTGGAGGAATCCAGATAGGGGAATCGGCGCGCGGAATGGGAATGGGGCGGGGTGTCGCCCGCTGCGCTCGAGGGTGGGACAGCGCGCCCCGCTCCCCGTTCCGCATTCGGGGGGCCTAAGTTGCCGACCCGGCTCGATGCGGGGTATGGAAAGCATCGTGAGCCCGACGAAGGAGCCCCCGTCCGCTCCGGCGTCTGCCGCAGCGAATCCCGATGTCACGCGGCCTTCGCGGCGCGAGGCGCTGGTGCGCCTGGGGACGATGGCCGGCGTGCTGGGCGCCGCCGCCGGCGGGGCGCGGGTCGCGTGGGACAAGGGCGGCTTCGACGTCGTGCAGTCGAGCGCCGCGCGTCAGGTGCGCGACTACCGCATCAAGGAGCGCGACGCCGATCACGCCGAGCTGGCCATCGCGCGCGCCGCCCCCAAGGAGGCGGGCGACGACTCGCCGCACCCGACCGCGACGCCCGAGCAGCTGGTGCGCCGCGCCGTCGACGCGATGGGCGGCATGCGTCGCTTCGTCTCGCGCGGCGACATCGTCGCGATCAAGCCGAACATCGGCTGGGACCGCATGCCCATCCACGCGGCCAACACCAACCCCGAGGTGGTCGCGGCGGTCATCAAGCTCGCCTACGACGCGGGCGCCAAGAAGGTCATCGTGGCGGACGGCTCGTGCAACGACCCGAACCGCTGCTTCCAGCGCTCGGGCATCTGGCGCGCCGCCTACGACGCGGGGGCCGAGGTCGTGCTGCCGCAGGAGCACCGCTTCCGCACGATGCGCCTCAAGGGCGACGTGCTCGACGAGTGGCCCGTCTTCACGACGCTGGTCGACGTCGACAAGGTGATCAACTGCCCGGTCGCCAAGCACCACAACCTCGCCAAGTACACGGCGGCGATGAAGAACTGGTACGGCGTGCTGGGCGGGCGCAGGAACCGCCTGCACCAGAGCATCGACATGTCGATCGCGGACCTGGCGACCTTCATGCGCCCGACGCTCGTCGTCGTCGACGCGTGGCGCGTCTTGATGCGCAATGGGCCGCAGGGCGGCAACATCGACGACGCCAAGGACATGTACACCGTCCTGGCGACCGTCGATCAGGTGGCGGCGGACGCGTACGGCTGCACGTTCATCGGCCAGAAGCGCGAGAACCTCGACTATCTCGCGATGGGCGAGAAGCGCGGCCTCGGCACGATGCACTGGGAGAACCTCCGGGTGAAGGAGGTTTGAAGCCGTGTCGCAGTCGCGTGTCGAGGACGTGCACGCGCGTCCCATCCCGTGGGTGACCGGACAGGCCGGCCCGGTGCCGTCGCTGGACGGGGGGAATCCACAGGAAGACGGGAAGAAAGGAAGGGTCGGAGCGGAAGGCGGCTCCCCCCAAACCTTCCCGTCTTCCCGTCTTCCTGTTCAACCAACCAAGCGCGCGAAGAAGCTCCCGGGCAGCGGCATCCCCCCGCGACGCATCGTCGTCGTCCTGAAGTGGGCGCGCCGCGTCTCGCAGGGCGGCTTCTTCGCCCTCTTCATGTACTTCCTCTTCCAGACGACGTTCCGCGGCAGCTTCGCCGCGCGCGCCGACGCGCCGGTGCGCCTGCCGCTGCCCGTCGAAGGGTTCCTGCTCGCCGACCCCTTCGTGGGGGCGATGACCGCGCTCTCGACGCACACCGTCTACCGCGGCCTGCTCTTCAGCCTCGTGCTGCTCGGCATCACGATGCTCGTCGGCCGCGTCTTCTGCGGCTGGATCTGCCCGTTCGGCACGCTGCACCACTTCTTCGGGTGGCTGCTGCCGAGCACGCGCGGGCGCGGAGCGCACCGCGTCGAGGCGAACAAGACGCACCTGTACCAGCGCGCCAAGTACTACCTGCTCTACGCGTTCATGGTGGCGGCCGTCGCCGGCAGCGCCATCGGCGGGCTGTTCGACCCGATCTGCATCGCGGTGCGGTCGATCGGGCTCGGCGTCATCCCGGGGGTGCAGTACCTCTCGGGCCGCGGCCTGGGCGCCGCGCAGGACGTGCACGCGCGCGCCGTCCAGACGGCGGCCGACCACGCGCAGGACTGGCTCGCGCAGACGGTCTGGCAGAGCAAGCAGTTCTACTTCCACCAGACCTGGTTCATCCTCTTCCTGCTGGTCGCGGTCCTCTTCGCGAACCGCTTCATCCCGCGCTTCTGGTGCCGGGTGCTCTGCCCGCTCGGCGCGTTCCTCGGCGTCTTCGCGCGCTTCGCGCTGTTCGGGATGACCAAGGACCACGCCAAGTGCACCGACTGCAACCTGTGCCTCGTCCACTGCCAGGGCGCCGACAGCCCGCAGGGCGGCGTCAAGTGGCGCCAGGACGAGTGCCACATGTGCCTCAACTGCGAGAACGCGTGCCCGGAGGACGTCATCAAGTTCACGTTCCTCCCCAACCGCCGCAGCGCGCGCACCACGCCGGACACCGAGCGGCGCACGGCGCTCGCGGCCGTGGGCGCCGGAGCGGTGTTCCTGCCTGCGGCGCGCGTCGCCGACTCGCTCGACGTCAACTACCAGTCGAAGGTGATCCGCCCGCCGGGCGCGGTCGAGGAGCGCGCGTTCCTCGAGCGGTGCATCCGCTGCGCCGAGTGCATGAAGGTGTGCCCGAACAACGCCATCCACCCGGCGTTCTTCGAGGCCGGCATCGAGGGGCTCTGGACGCCGATCCTCATCATGCGCATCGGCTACTGCGAGTACTCGTGCGTGCTCTGCGGGCAGGTGTGCCCGACGGGGGCCATCCAGAAGATCACCGAGAAGGAGAAGATGGGCCAGGGCCAGCCGCCCATCAAGATCGGCACCGCGTTCTACGACCGCGGGCGCTGCCTGCCGTGGGCGATGCAGACGCCGTGCATCGTCTGCGAGGAGTTCTGCCCGACCTCGCCCAAGGCCATCTGGGTCGAGGAGGTCGACGCGCCGGTGCGCGGCAGGAAGCCGGGCCCCGACGGCCAGCCGCCGCCGATGAAGACGGTGCACCTGCAGCGGCCGCACGTGGACCCGAGCCTGTGCATCGGCTGCGGCGCGTGCGAGAAGGTCTGCCCGGTGCAGGACCGGCCGGCCGTCTACGTGACGAGCGTCGGCGAGACGCGCAGCAAGACGAACGTCATCCTGCTGGAGAACACGAACTACAACCAGAAGGCCTGAGCGGCTCGGAGCGGCGGCCGTGGTGGAGGGCGCCGGCCGGGCGTCGAGCGCCGCCGTGCTAGTGTCGACGGCGTGAACGACCGCTTCCTGCGCGCCTGCCGCCGCGAGCCCGTCGACCGAACGCCCGTCTGGTTCATGCGTCAGGCCGGCCGGTACATGCCCGAGTACCGCAAGCTGCGCGAGAAGCACACGCTGCTCGAGCTCTGCAAGACACCCGAGCTCGCGGTCGAGGTCACGCTCCAGCCGATGCGCCTCGGCGTCGATGCGGCCATCCTCTTCGCCGACATCCTCCTGCCGCTCGAGCCCATGGGCGCGTCCTTCGAGTTCGCGAAGGGGGAGGGGCCCGTGGTGCACGAGCCCATCGGCTCGCGCGCGCAGATCGACCGGCTGCGGCCCGTCGAACCGAACGAGTCGCTCGGGTACGTGATGAGCACGATCCGCGCCCTCAAGCGCGAGCTCGAGGTGCCGCTCATCGGCTTCGCCGGCGCGCCCTTCACGCTGGCGAGCTACCTCGTCGAGGGGGGCAAGAGCGCCAACTTCGCCAAGACCAAGAAGATGATGTTCGGCGCGCCCGACGACTTCCGCGCGCTCATGGAGAAGCTCGCCGAGGTGGTGCGCCGCTACCTGCGCGCGCAGGTGGAGGCCGGCGTCGACGCGGTGCAGCTGTTCGACTCGTGGGTGGGCGACCTGGCGCCTGCCGACTACGTCGAGCACGTGCAGCCGCACGTCCGCCGCATCCTGGGCGACGTCGCGACGGCGGGCGTTCCGGTCATCCACTTCGGCGTCGGCACGGCGACGCTGCTCGAGGCGATGCGCGACGCGGGCGGCAGCGTCATCGGCGTCGACTGGTGCACGCCGCTCGACCAGGCCTGGGCGCGCGTCGGTCACGAGCGCGCCGTGCAGGGGAACATGGATCCGTGCGCGCTGCTGGCGACGCGCGAGGTCGCGGTGAAGCACGCGCAGCGCGTGCTCGACGCGGCGGGTGGTCGGCCCGGGCACGTGTTCAACCTGGGGCACGGCATCACGCCCGAGACGCCGGTCGACAACGTCCGCGCCGTGGTCGACCACGTGCACGAGGCGAGCGCGCGATGACCCGAGCGGTCCTGCTCGTCGCGCACGGCACCGTCGACCGGCTGGAGGACCTGGCGGCGTTCGTGACCAACGTGCGCCGCGGGCACGCGCCGAGCGCGGAGCTCGTGGCCGAGCTGCGCCGCCGCTACGAGGCGATCGGCGGCCGCTCGCCGCTCAACGCGATCAACGCCGAGGTGGCGCGCAAGCTCGGCGCGCGCCTGGGCGCGCCGACGGCGCTGGCCAACCGCCTCTGGAAGCCGGGCGTGCGCGAGGTGCTCGAGGGGCTCCTGCGCGGCGGGGCCAGGTGCGTGGCCGTCGTGCCGCTCGCGCAGCACTCGGCGCACGTGTACGCCGAGGACGCGCGCCGCGCCGCCGAGGGGCTGGGCGTCGAGCTCGCGTGCGCGCCCAACTGGGGCAAGAGCCACGCGCTGTGCGCCGCCTTCGCCGCGCGCATCGTCGCGGCGCTCGGGCGCGTGGAGGACTTCGACCGCACGACGCTCCTCTTGACGGCGCACAGCCTGCCGCGCTCGGTCGTCGACGCCGGCGACCCGTACGAGCACGACCTGCGCGCCGCGGCCGACGCGATCGCGGTGCTGGTGCGCGACCGCCTCGGGCGCGACGTGCGACGGGCGATCGCGTTCCAGAGCCAGGGGATGAGCGCCGGCCCGGGCGGGCGCCCGGTCGAGTGGCTCGGGCCCGACCTGACGACGGCGCTCGACGAGGCGGCGGCGCGCGGCGATCGCGCCGTGGTCGTCGCGCCCATCGGCTTTCTCGCCGACCACGTCGAGATCCTCTACGACCTCGACATCGAGGCGGCCGCGATGGCGCGCGAGCGCGGGCTGTCGCTGTCGCGCGTGCCGTCGCTCGACGCCGACGACGATTTCATCGACGTGCTCGCCGAGGTGGCGCGTCCGCTGCTGGACCATGGCTGACGCCGAGCACCTCGTCATCGTCGGCGGTGGCATCGCGGGGCTCGCCGCGGCGCACGCGGCCGTCGCGCGTGCGCGCGAGCGCGGGGGCGCGGTCGACGTGACGGTGCTCGAGCGCAGCGATCGCTTCGGGGGCAACCTCGTCACCGAACGCGTCGACGGCTTCCTGCTCGACGGCGGGCCCGACTCGTGGGTGGTGACCAAGCCGCAGGCGACCGCGCTCGCGCGCGAGCTGGGCCTGGGTGGCGCGCTGGTCGGGACCAGCGAGGGGTCGCGCCGCTTCTACGTCGCGTGGGGCGAACGGCTGCACGAGGTGCCGGAGGGGATCGTGCTCGGCGTCCCGACGCGCATCGCGCCGCTGGCGCGCACGCGGCTGTTCACGTGGCGGGGCAAGGCGCGCATGGCGCTCGAGCCGCTGGTGCCGGCGCGCCGCTTCGAGGGGGACGACGACGAGTCGATCGCGGGGTTCGCCGCCCGCCGCCTCGGGCGCGAGGCGGCCGAGCGCCTGGTCGCGCCGCTGCTCGGCGGCATCTCGGCCGGCGACGCGAGCGACATCTCGGTGCGCGCGGCGTTTCCGCAGCTGGTGGCGATGGAGCGAGAGCACGGGTCGCTCGTGCGCGGGATGCGCGCGGCGCGGCGGGCGAGGGCGCGCGCGCAGGCGACCGCGGGGACGGCGGCGAGCGGCGGCAAGGAGGGGAGCGCGTTCGTGTCGCTGCAGGGCGGCGTCGGCCAGCTGGTCGAGGCGCTGGTCGCGCGGCTGCGCGCCGACGCGGTGACGCTGCGCGCGCGCGCCCCGGTCCAAGGCCTCGCGCGGCGCGAGGGCGGCGGATGGCTCCTCGACCTGGGCGGCGGCGACCGGCTCGAGGCGGACGCCGTGCTGCTCGCCGTGCCCGGGCACGCGGCGGCCGCCCTGCTGCGCGACGTCGACGCGACGATCGCGGGGACGCTCGCGGCGATTCCCTACGGCTCGACGGCCACCGTGTTCGTCGGTTACCGGCGCGCCGACGTCGCGCACCCGCTCGACGGCGTGGGCTTCGTCGTGCCGCGCGCGCTCGGGCGGCCGATCCTCGCGGGCACCTGGGTGTCGAGCAAGTGGGAGGGCCGCGCGCCGGAGGGGCACGTGCTGCTGCGCGCCTTCTTCGGCGGGGCGTGGGGCGAGGGCGTGCTCGAGAACGACGACGAGGCGCTCGCCCGCCTGGCGCGCAGCGAGCTGCGCGCGGTGATGGGGCTCGACGCCGAGCCGCTCTTCACGCGCGTGTTCCGCTTCGAGCGCGCCAGCGCGCAGATGCGCGTCGGCCACCTCGCGCGGATGCGCGCCGTGCACCAGCGCCTCGCGCAGGTCGCGCCGCGCCTTCGCGTGGCCGGCGGCGGTTACGACGGCGTGGGGATCCCCGACTGCATCCGCCAGGGGCAGGAGGCCGCGCGGGCGCTCCTTTCGCCGGGGGTGGGAGGATCGCCCGCGGCCGACGTTTCGGTGCTCGCGCGCGGGTGAGGAGCGGGCTGTTCGCACGCGAGGGGGCGGAGCGAGCGCAGCGCCCCGTTCACGAGCGCGAGCTCACGCTGGATGACGCGCGTGACGAGGCTCGGTCCACGCGTCGTATCGCTGCATGACGCACGCCGACTGCTCGAGCACGGTGGTCATGCCGCGGCTCGACGGCCGGATCGAGCTTCACCCTGCGCGGCAAGGCGCGAGGACGTACGGGACGAGCGGGAGCACGCGTGGGATCACGCTGCATGCGGACCGTCATGAGCGAGAGCACGCATGGCACGAAGCCGAGCGCGCTCGCTCGGAGCGAGAGGCCGTGCGGAGCGAGGCCCATGACGGCTGGCATGAGCGAGATGCCGAGCGCCATGAAGCTCGTGCCGTTCGTCATGAAGGAGAGTCCGCTCGGGATGAAGCTCGTGACCATCGTGACGAGCGAGATGCCGAGCGGCACGAGGCTCGTGCCGGTCGGGATGAACGAGATCCCGTTCGGCATGCGCGTCGTGCCGCCGGTCGCGAGCGAGCTGCCATGCGAGCTGAACGCGACGACATTCGCCCAAGAGGATCTTTCGATCCTCCAACTTCGCGCGGCGAAGTGGCTTTTCGCCGGCGAGGGCGGCGCGCCCACCCCACCCGCGCGGAATCGGCGCGTCGAGCCGGGCATATGGGGTTGGAAGGAAGGACATGCGCGGCAGACGGCGCCGAATGCCGCGAACGGCGGCAACGCCACGAGGCAGGCGGGTCCGTTCCCGATCAGAATCCCGGCGTCGTGGCGACGGGCCGGGGCTTCGGCCCGGTGTGTCGCCGCGTCGTGTGCTGCGCGGTCCCCGTCGCGGTGTGCGTCGGGGGCGCCGGCCCCGCGAAGCGCGCTGGGACGGTGGCCGCCGTCGCGGCGGGCGGGGCCGCCGTCGCGTTCCCGGTGCCCGTCGCCGCCGCCGCCGCCGGCGCGGTCGCCGCCGGAGCCTGCGCCGCGCTGGCCGTCGGCGTCGCGGGCGCGCTCGCGACGGGTCGCTGCGCCGCAGCGGCCGCCGCATCGCCCTTCGCCGGCGACCCGTGCAGCGCGAACATCACGCCGCCGACGATCCCGCCGACCGCCACCCCCGCCGCCAGCCACGCGAGCGACGCGCCCCGCCGGCGCGGGATGACGAGCACGCTCTGCCCGTCGATGCTGCGCGCTCCTTCGTTCGCCGCGTCGAAGCCGGCGTCGGTCTCCTCGTCCTCCTCCCAGCCGGCCGGCGGGCGTGTCCTCTTGAGGCTCGCCTCGAGCGCCCCCTCGCTCTCGCCGATGGCCGCGCGCAGCGCGTTGGCCATCTCCTGCGCCGTCGCGTGGCGCTCGTAGGGCTGCTTGGACAGCGCACGCTGGATCTCGATCCACAGCCGCGGGTCGATGCGAGCATCCGGATCGATGTGGCGCTCGAGCACCGCCGCGAGCGACGCCGACGGGCTGCTCGCCGCGAAGGGCGACGCGCCGGCGAGCGTCTCGTAGAGCACGACCGCCGCCGCGAAGACGTCGGCCCGCCCGTCGATGTCGCTCGAGCCGCGGATGCGCTCGGGCGCCATGTAGCGAGGCGTGCCGAGCACCTGCCCGTCGACGGTCTGCACGGGATTCGGCGTCGACTTCGCCATCGACCTGGGCGGCGACGACGACGGGGGCGCCCCGGTGGCCAGCTTGGCGATGCCGAAATCGACGAGCTTGGGCGTGACGTGACCGTCCGGGTCGATGGCGAGGAAGATGTTCGACGGCGTCACGTCGCGGTGCACGATCCCGCGCTCGTGCGCGTGCTGCAGCGCGCTGAGGATCGGGCACACGATCGCGACCGCCTCGCGCGCCGGCCGTGGTCCCTTGCGCTCGAGGTACGACTGCAGCGACTCGCCGCGGAGCAGCTCCATGACCAGCACCAGCGTGCCGTCGGGCTCCTCGACGAGGTCGAACACCTTGACGATGCTGCGGTGCGAGAGCATCGCCGACAGGCGCGCCTCGTGGCGGAAGCGCTCCTCGATCTGCAGCTCCGATGCGCGGTCCGCGTCGCCGCGGCGCAGGACCTTGATGGCGAGGTCCGCCCCCGTCGACTCGTTGCGCGCGACCCACACCTCGCCCATCCCGCCGGCGGCCAGCCGCCGCCGGAGGCGGAACTTGCCGGCCACGCGATTGTGCGGCTCGAAACGGCGAGCCGGTGCGGCGGCGGTCATGCGACCTAGTATCCCATAGGGCCTAGAACTCCGCAGGGTCGGTGTAGGTACCGAACACCTCGCGGAGCACGTCGCAGATCTCCTGCTGGGTGCAGTACGCCTTGGCCGCCTCCACGATGGGCGGCATCAGGTTCGCGCCCGGCGTGCCCGGCGTCTTCTTCGCCGCCTCGCGCACCGCGGCCAGCGCCGCCTGCGCCTTGGCGGCGTCGCGCGTCGCCTTGACGCGCCGCAGGTTCTCGACCTGCTTCTCCTGCACCTGCTCGTCGATGCGCAGAAGCGGGATGTTCGCGTCCTCGTCCTGGCCGCTGGCGTACTTGTTCACGCCGACCATGACGCGCTCCTCGGCCTCGAGCTGGCGCTGGAAGCGGTAGGCGCTCGCGGCGATCTCGCGCTGCGGGTAGCCCTTCTCGATGGCCGTCACGATGCCGCCCATCTCGTCGATGCGGTGGATGTACGCCGCCGCCTCGCGCTCGAGGCGATCGGTCATGTCCTCGATGAACCAGGCGCCGCCCAGCGGATCGATCGTGTTCGCGACGCCGGTCTCCTCGGCGATGATCTGCTGCGTGCGGAGCGCGATGGTCACCGCGTCCTCCGTCGGCAGCGCGTACGTCTCGTCGAGCGAGTTGGTGTGCAGCGACTGCGTCCCGCCGAGCACCGCCGCCAGCGCCTGCAGCGCCACGCGAACGACGTTGTTGTACGGCTGCTGCGCCGTCAGGCTCACGCCCGCCGTCTGCGCGTGCGTGCGGAGCTTCATGCTCTCGGCCTTCCTGGCGCCGAAGCGCTCCTTCATCAGCCGCGCCCACAGGCGCCGCGCCGCGCGGAACTTGGCGATCTCCTCGAAGAAGTCGTTGTGCACGTCGAAGAAGAACGACAGGCGCGGCGCGAAGTCGTCGACGTTCATCCCGCGCTCGATGCCCGCCTGCACGTAGCCGACGCCGTCGGCCAGCGTGAACGCGAGCTCCTGCGCCGCGGTCGCCCCGGCCTCGCGGATGTGGTAGCCGCTGATGCTGACCGTGTTCCACCGCGGCACCTCGCGCGTGCAGAACTCGATCATGTCGGTGACGATGCGCATCGCCGGCCGCGGCGGCACCAGCCACGCGTGCTGCGCGATGAACTCCTTGAGGCAGTCGTTCTGCACGGTGCCGCCGATCTGCCCGCGCGGGACGCCGCGCACGTCGGCCAGCGCGACGTAGAACGCCAGCAGCACGATGGCCGGCCCGTTGATGGTCATCGACGTCGTGACCTGGTCGAGCGGGATGTCCTGGAAGAGGACCTCCATGTCGCGCAGCGTGTCGACGGCGACGCCGCACATGCCGACCTCGCCGAGCGCGCGCGGGCTGTCGCTGTCGTAGCCCATGAGCGTCGGGAAGTCGAAGGCGGTCGAGAGGCCCGTCTGCCCCTGCGCGAGCAGGTACTTGAACCGCTGGTTGGTCTGCTCGGGGGTGCCGAAGCCCGCGAACATGCGCATCGTCCAGAGGCGCCCGCGGTACATCGTCGGCTGCACGCCGCGCGTGAACGGGTACTCGCCCGGCATGCCGAGGTCGCGCAGGTAGCCGGTGCGCACGTCGGCGGGTGTCAGCACGTCGGGGACGTCGAGGTCGCTCCAGGTCGAGAAGCGCGGCTTGCGCGGCGGCATCTTCGCCTCCGCCCTGGCCACGGTCCGGGTGCGCCACTCGGCCGCGGCCTTGCGGATGGCGTCGACGTCGCCGGGGGACTCCCCCTCGGCCGTGTACTCCTGCGGCGCCCCCCCGGCGGGACGAAAGGCGTGGACTTCCTGGGCCATGGCGACAATGTAGCCCGGTTTCAGCCATGGTGCCGAGGATGGCCTGGCCGTATCCTGAGCCCATGTCCGATCCCTTCAGCCGGCGCGACGCGCTCCGCCTCGCGAGCGCCGTGAGCGCCCTCGGCATCGGGCTGGGCGCATCCATCGACGCCAGCGCAGCCGTCCCGGTGCAGACCACGCAGCTGAAGCGCACCGACATCGGGACGCTGTCGCTCAAGCTCTACAAGGTCGAGGGCAAGACGTTCACGCTCCTGCACGCCATCGATCTGACCGGGCTCGCCAGGAGCGACATCGCGACGGTGTCGATGAAGCTGATGAACCAGAGGGGCGATCAGGAGCTGACGCTGAGCGAGCACAAGATCGCCTTCACCGAGTTCAAGCGGTAACCGCGCGGACGGGCCCGCACGTGCCGTTCGTCCTCGCGCGCTCGTCGCCGTTCTCTTATCGATGTCGCGCGTGCAGCCGCTGCTGCCGCGGCAAGACGATCCCCGTCAATCCCTACGAGATCGCGCGGCTCGCGGAGGCGCTCGGCACGACGACCACCGAAGTGCTCGAGCGTTTCACGGCCCATGCCGGAGCGACGCTCGCCGTGCGCGAGGACGCGACGTGCGTGTTCCTGGCCGACGGCGGCTGCTCGGTCCACGCCGCGCGGCCGCTGGTGTGTCGGCTGTACCCCCTCGGACGGCGAGTCGACGGCGACGGCACCGAGCGCTTCGCGACGCTCGAGCCGCACCCGCAGAGCGAGGGCGTCTGGGGCACCGACGGCACGGTGGACGACTACCTGCGCGCGCAGGACGTCGCGCGCCACGTGGCCGCTGCGGCCGCGTACGCGGGGGTGCTCCGCATGATGGTGGCCACGCTCGCCCGTGCGCCGCTCCCGCCCGACGTCCGCGATGAAGCAACCCAGCGGATGTCACGCCCGCCGGTGGCGGCCGACGAGTCGTGGCTCGACCTCGACGCGGTCGTGGCGCGCCGCTGCGCCGAGCGGAACGAGCCCGTGCCGGCCGACGTCGACGCGCGCGCGCGACTGCACGTGCAGGCGCTCGAGGAGATGCTCGACGCGCTGGGTTGCTGAGCGAGGCCGTCGGCCCCGCCCTACTGCGTCAGCCCGCTCGTCGTGCACCCGAAGGCGAGGGTCACCTTGCCCGAGGCGTCGCCGCGCGCGCTCGAGCATGCTCCGCCGCAGAGCAGCACGGCCATGGGACCGGTGGGGTCGTCGTAGTGCCAGCCGTTCGGGTTCGAGCAGTCCGCGCTGTAGGTGAGCACGTTCTGATGGCCCTGCGCGTCGACCAGGATCACGTTGACCGCGTCGGGGTTGATGGTCTCGCCGCTCGGCGGCTGAGGGATCGCGAACCGACAGGGCAGCGACGCGCTGCGGATGGCGTTGAGCGCGGCCTGGAACGCCTGGCCGGTCTGCGTCGGGTCGTTCACCGGGACCGTGATGGCCTGCTTGGTTCCGCCGGCGGACGCGATGGCGTCGAGGTTCTGGAGGTCGGGGCCGACACCGATGACGTACGTCGGGATGGACGGCGTGCCGGCGAAGGCGGCCTGCGCGGCGGCGGCGACGTGCGGGATGTCGTTGTTCGTGCAGCCCGCCTCGAACTGGCCGTTGACCCCGAAGCCCGGGTCGCCGTCGGTCGCGAGCACGATGACGGTCTCGTCCAGCGGGTGCATCGCCGCGACCTGCTGCGCGTAGGCGATCGCGCCCTGCATCGCCGGCAGCGTCGGCGTGCCGCCAGCCGGCTGCGTGGCGTCGATCGCGCTGACCAGCGGCGTCGGGCTGGTGAGCGGCGTCAGCGCCACGAGGGGCGTTCCGTAGGGGTAGGCGCACACGGTCGTCAGGTCTCCGTTGGACGGCTGCGGGAAGAACTGCAGCGACGCCGACAATCCCGCGGAGCCCGGGTCGGTGAGGAAGCCTTTGAGCGCCGTCGTGACCGGGACCCACTTGAGCGGCATCTCCGACGCGAAGCCTTCGTTCGGATCGCCCATGCTGCCCGACTTGTCGAGCATCATGACCAGGTCCGCGTTGGCGAGCGCCGCCTGCGCGGTGGAGGACACGCAGGGCGAGTTGGTCCCCTGGGGGCCGATGTTGGCGAGACCTCCGTCGTCCCCGTTCCCGTTGTTGTTCGGCCCCCCCGCGTCGCCGTTGGGGGCGGCCGAGAAGACGTTTCCGTCGGCGCCGGAGCACGCGACGAGCGCTCCGAGCGCCGCTGCACACGACATGGTCGTCAGGATGGATCGAGCTCGCACGGTGGCCTCCTTCACGGCTGGAGCTGCACCCAGGACGGCAGCGTGGACTGGGAACCCGGGTGGCCCGGGTTCGGCGGGTGGATCTGGATGTTGCCGCCCGCGAGCGTGCCCGAGACCTGGTAGACGACGTTCCCGGCCTGGCCGTTGGCGTACGTCCGGATGGTGATCTGGTAGGTGTCCTGGCGTCCCGGCTCGCCGTGGTCCTCGGCGACGACGTCGAACCAGTAGCCGTCGGCCCAGCTGGCGTTGACGAAGTAGCGGGCGGGCCCACCGAGGTAGACCTGGTTGTCGTCGAAATTGTGCTTCGGGCCGTTGGGGTGACCCGGGCCGGGGCCGGGCACGACGCGGCAGTAGAGGTAGCTCACCGTGCCGTGCAGGTCGTCGCCGCTCGCGTGGTCGACGTTCTCCCATTCGCCGCGCACGCTGCCGTCTTTCATCGGCATGCCGTTGCCACCGAAGGTGTCCTTCGACGCGTTCTCGTCGATGAACCCGCCGCCGGTCACCCAGCAGCCGCCTTCGGCGGGGGGCTGGCAGTCGCCGGTCGTGCCGTCGGGAACGCACGCGCCGCACGGTGCCGGGTGCGATCCCTGGTCGCACTTCGGGGGCTCGTTGCAGATGACCTCCGGCGGGTCGGGCACGCACGTCCAGGGCGGCCCGCCGGGGCCGCCGTCGCCGTAGTCGCCGGTGCCGCCGCTGCTGGTGCTGCCGCCGGAGCTGCCGCTCGACGCGCCGCTCGAGCCCGTGCCGCTCGAGGACCCGCTCGACGCGCCGCCCGAGGAGCCGCCGCCCGACGAGCCCGCGCCCGACGAAGCGTTGCCGGAGCTGCTGCCGCCGTGGCCGGGCGGGCAGGGATGCTGCGTGCAGGTCCCGCCGTCGCCGTAGTCGCCGGTGCCCCCGCTGCTGCCGCTGCCGCCGCTGGTGCTGCCGCTGCTCCCCCCGGGGCCGCTGCCGCTGCTACTCGTGCCGCCGCTGCTGGTGCCGCTGCTGCTTCCGCCACTCGCGGAGCCGTCCGGCCCGAAGTCGCTCGTGCCGCCGTCGTCGCCGGAGGAACCGTCGGGGCTGAAGTCGCTCGTGCCTCCGTCGTCCCCGACGCCGGCGTCGGGCGGCGGACAATCGGGGTTGTAGTCGCCGCCGGAGTTGCACCCGTAGACTCCGGCGTCCGCGGTCAGCTCGAGCGACGTCGTCGTGCACTCGACGCGCTCGCCGTACGGAACCCCCGCCGTGCCGCACGTCCACGCGACCTGCGTCGCGTCCTGCGAGTGGCAGGCAGCGAACGCGCCGGCGACGCCGGCCAGCACGAAAATCGACGAACCTCGGATGCGCATGGCGGCCTCCACTCCTCGCGATGGAGCGATTGCAGCCGCGATGCCGACGCCCGCAGCGTGTCGCGCTCGTCTCATCGAGGGCTCGGCGACACTCGAGTGACCACCCGCCGCGTCGAAAATGTGCGTGCGGCCGCGTCCCGCTGGTCAGCGCAGTTGTCTGGTTAATGCCGTCCCATGCGATGAGACGGTTCGTCCTCAGCACCCTGAAAAAAGACGGTGCGATTGGACGAGGCTCGAGGGGCCGGGCCCCATCGGACGAACTCGATCAGTCGGCAGCCTTCGCCGCGGCCGCGCCCTCGGCCTTGTACTGCTTGTAGACCTTCACGCGCGACCACACGAAGTACGCCGCGGCCAGCACGATGACCGCGCCGATGGCCGCGTCGGCCCGGTGCATGAAATGCTTGAGCGGCGAGTGCTCGTCGAGCAGGCGGATGCCGAGCTGCTGCCCCACGTACGCCAGCCCCAGGCACCACGGCAGCGATCCGGCGAACGTGTAGGCGTGGAACTTCACCCGGTTCATGCGCGAGACGCCCGCCGGGAAGGCGATGAAGGTCCGCACGACCGGGAGGAGCCGCGCCACGAAGATGATGATGTCGCCGCGTTGCTCGAACCACCGATCCGCGAGATCCAGCTCCTTCTTCGAGATGAGCAGTCGCCGCCCGTACTTCTCGATCGCCGGCCGCCCGCCCTTCGCCCCGATCCAGTACGCCAGCTCCGAGCCGAGGTTGCAGCCGAGCGCCCCCGCGATGGCCGCCGCGACCATGTGGAAGACGGGAAGGTGCACGCCGTAGGTGGCGCTCAGGCTCGCGGCGATGTGCGGCGACGTGAGCGCGCCGGCGTAGGGCATGATGAGCTCACTCGGCAGCGGAATGCAGGCGCTCTCGATGCCCATGAGCAGGGCGATGCCCGCGTACGAGAAGGTGGCCATCACGTAGACGCAGAAGCCACCCAGCAACGTGAAGATCGCCTTGACCATATGGGGCCGCGGATTACCCGCTCGGCCGTACAGGGTCAAGCGAACGGCCGGATCAGGTGCTCCGGTCGCGAGCCGGAGTGCACGAGGGGTCTCAGGTCCCGGTCTTGTCGGCGCTGCCTGCCCCGTTGGCGCCCCGCGCGGGCTTGTCGCCCCGGGCCGGCGCGGGCTCCGCGCCCTCTTCGGTCTCTTCGATCTTGATGAGGACCGCCGTGATGTTGTCCTCGCCCCCGCGCTCGTTGGCGCGCTGGATGAGGCGGCGGCACGCCTCGCGGATGTCGCCCGTGCCGGTGACGATGTGACGGATGTCGTCGTCGCTGATCATCCCGCTCAGGCCGTCCGAGCAGAGCACGTAGACGTCGCCCTGCCTGGGGTCGTCGTGCTGCAGGTCGACCACCACGTGGTCCTGCATGCCGAGCGCGCGCGTGATGACGTTCTTGGGCAGCTCGCTCTTCTGCTCGTCGGTGAGGTCCGGCATGGCGAGCAGGTAGTCGTTGATGAGCGAGTGGTCGCGCGTGAGCTGCTGGATTTGCCCGTCACGCACGCGGTAGCAGCGCGAGTCGCCCACGTGGCCGATGTACATGCGGCGCTTCTTGGGGCTGAACATCGCCCCAACCACGGTCGTCCCCATGCCGTGGTACTCGCGCGAGCGGGTCGAGCGCTCGAAGATCTGCCGGTTGGCGACGCGGATGCCCGTGAGGAGGCGGTTTTCCTCCTCGCTCAGGTTCGTGTCGAAGTGGAACGGCCACGTCACGTCCTCGTTGGCCGTCGTACGGAAGAACTCCGAGATGGTCTCGGTGGCAATGCGCGAGGCCACGTCCCCAGCGCGGTGGCCGCCCATTCCATCGGCCACGACGAACAGGTCGTACTCCTTGAGCACGACGAACGAGTCTTCGTTGTGCTCACGCTGGAGCCCGACGTCGCTCAGCCCAGCCGCGACAGCCCGCATCAAGGCGCCGAATCCTCCAACGGAAAAAGACTTTCACCCACCTAGGAGGGTGTCAAGCGCGTCAGCCGATAGCAACCGCATCAGGTTTGTCCGATGGGGCCCCGGCCCCATCGCGACCGCGCCGCTCACACCTCCATGATGTCCTTTTCTTTGTTGGCGATCATCTGGTCGACGTGCTTGACGGCCTCCTGGACCGTCTCCTCGACCTTCTTCTTGGCGCGGTCGACCTCGTCCGCGCTGGAATCGCCCTCGACCTCCAGCTGAGTCAACATGTCGAGCGCCTCGTGGCGTGCCTTGCGGATGACGACCTTGCACTCTTCGCCGTACTTGCGCGCGACCTTCACGAACTCCTTGCGGCGCTCTTCCGTCAGCGGCGGGAGCGGGATGCGCACCAGGTCGCCGTCGACCTGCGGGTTGAGGCCGAGATCGCTCTCGCGCAGCGCCTTCTCGACCGCCTTCACCTGCGTCTTGTCCCACGGCTTGACCGTGATGAGCCGCGGCTCCGGTACGTTGATGTGCGCCATCTGCGCGAGCGGCGTGGGCGTGCCGTAGTAGTCGGCCTTGATGCCGTCGAGCAGGCTGGCGCTGGCGCGCCCCGCCCGGAGCTTCGTCAGCTCACGCTTGAGCGCCTCGTGAGCCTTCGTCAAGTGGTTGGCCAGGTCCTTCTGGACGTCGTTGATCATGCTCATGGCGGGTCGCGGGGAACCTTAGCGCTCTGCCGGGGGGCACGAAAGACCCTACCTCGATCGCCGCGATTGCGAGCCAGGCTGGAGAAGGGGCAGAATAAGCGCCTGGGCAGACCCGTCTTTCTTTGAGGAAAGGATCCATTCGTCGATGAAGCGGCGGGCTCGCAAGGTGGTGGGCGCAGCCGGCGGGGTGGGCATCGGTATTCTGCTGGCGCTGGCGTGCGCCAGCACCGCCGAGCAGACCGCGCAGGGCGCCGGTCCGAGCGGCGTCGACGGCGGCGCGATGTCGACGTTCGTCACGCACGCGCAGCGCGGCGAGGTCGTGCCCCCCGACCTCGACGACGTCGAGCACATGTGCGCGCTGCTCACCTCGTGCGACCACCTGCCCATCCCGCCTGGCATGATCCCGAGCGACTTCACGGCGTGCGTCAAGAAGTTCACCGAGGAGATGTCGTCGGTCGCCGCCATCAACTTCTCGCTGACGATGCGCGAGTGCGGCCTGCAGTCCAACTCGTGCTCCACGCTGCGCGCGTGTGCGCTGCACGGGGCGGCGCCCAACGCGTGCGCGGGGCGCGGCAAGCAGGGGGTCGTCGGCTTCTGCGACGTCGACGGGCGCGCGCTCACGTGCTGGAACGGCCAGGTCCTCGCGGTGCGCGACTGCCTGCGCGGCGGCGAGCAGTGCATCGTGGTGGGCGGGCAGGCGACCTGCACCCTGGGGCCCTGCCCGAGCGAGATCAAGGAGGGCGACCAGCCGCGCTGCTCGGCGTCCGGGACGCACATCCTGCACTGTGAGAAGGGCAAGCTGGCGAGCCTGGACTGTGCCGCCTTCGGCCTGCGGTGCTCCACGTCGTCCGATGGCACGGCCGGCTGCGCGACCAACCTGCCCGCATGCGCCAGCGGGGCCAAGTGGTGCGACGGCACGACCGCGGTCGGATGCCTCAACGGCCATCAGGTGCGCGTCGACTGCGGCGAGGCGGGGCTGCAGTGCAACCCGTCGCCCGGCGGCACGACCGTCGGCTCGTGCGTGGCGACGCCCCCGCCGGTCGGGGCGTGCGACCCGGGCGAGCGACCGCGCTGCGACGGCGCGAACATCAAGTACTGCTACGCGGGCAAGCCGCGCTCGTATTTCTGCAAGGCGCTCGGCTTCGACAAGTGTACGAGCGGCCGGAGCGGCGTGCGCTGCGGCATGTGATAACAAGCGGGCGTGCGTCTTGGCGCCTTGGCGGCCGTCGCCGTGCTCCTCGGAAACGGCTGCGGCGGGTGCGGCGACCACCGGCACACCGCAGCGGACGGTGGCGCGGCGACGGTCGAGGTCGAGCCGGCCGTGCCCGCGCCGGAGGGGCTCCTCGCGCAAGGCTGGATCCGCGGGGCCGACGCCACCTGGGGGAGGGTGCAGCGCGGCGCGAGCGGCGCGCTGGCGCTGCTGCCGCCGAGCGTCGGCGGTCTGGCGTGCGCGCTGTCCGGACTCGATGGCGACCTCGCCCCGCTCGTCGACGGGCGCGCGACCGCGTACGTCGTCGTCGCCGATCGCGGCGACGGCGGGCTCGCCTGGGCACTCGGGCTGCCGCTGTCCGACGGTGCCCGTGCCACCCGCCTCCTGCTCGACGCCGACGTCGCCCGCTACACGGCGCGCCCCGTGGGCGGCATGCGCGTGCTCGCGCGGAAGGAACGACCGCTGGACGTCGCGGCCGCGCTCGCGCGCGGCTGGCTGCTGCTCGCCCACGACGAGGGCGATCTCGAGCGGCTCGGCCCGTATGTGTACCGCACGATGCCCACGCTGCCGCCGCCATCGTCGTCGGCCTCGCTCGTGCTGTCCGCGCCGCAGGAGGCGCTGTCCGGGCCGCTGCTGCGCCGCCTCTCGTCCCAATGGGCGGAGGCGCGCGCGTCGCTGCTGGCGCGGGACACGGAGGCGCGCGCGCGTCACGGCGGACGCGCGCCCGATTTCGCCGACCCGCGGGCGATCGTCGATGCGCTCGACGCGGCCGTGCAGCGGCGCATCTCGTGGGTCGCGCAGGCGCGATCCGCGCGCCTCGAGATCGACGCCGGCGACGACGACGTGCACGCCGACGTGTTCGTCACGCCCGCAGCCGGCGACGCGGGCGACGGCGCGCTCGACGCGGTGCGCCCGGGCGACACGCGTCCGCTGGCGGCGGCCCCGCGCGACGCCCTGGTCGCGCTGCTCGTGCGCGACGACCCGACCTCGCGCGCGGCGGACGCCGGCGATCTGGCGGCGGCGCTCGGACACGCGCTCGGGCCGCGCCTAGGAGACGACGACGCGCGGGCGATGCGCGCCGCGCTCGCGGACTGGGCGCGCGGCCGCGGCGACTGGGTGGCCGCCGGGCTGTCGTGGGGAGACGCGCACGCCGGGTGGCTCCGCACCCCGGCCGCCGACGCGGACGCCGCGACACGCGCCGTGCGCGAGATCGTGCAGCTCGCCCGCCGGCGGCCGATCGCCGACCCGCTCGGCAACTCGCTGCACCTGCTCCCGCCCTCCCTCACCCCCGCCGACGTGCCGCCGCTCGGCAAGGCCACGCTCGCGACCTTCGCCGCCGCGCCCGGCGGCGGCGCCCGGCACGCCGCCGAGCCGTTCGGCATCGCGTGGGCCGTCCACGACGGCGACCTGCTCGTCGCCGCCGGCGAGGATGCGCCCGCGCGGCTCTCGTCCGAAGCATCGCCCCCGGGGCGGCTTGGCGATGACCCCCGCACCGCCCGCGCGCTTGCCGCGCTCGGCGCCGACGCCACCTTCACGCTCGTGGCCCAGCCGCTACGGCTCGATCCCTCCCGCGGCGCCGCTTCGGCCCCCGCGGTGCTGGCCTGGGGACGCCGCGACGGCGCCGTGTGGGCGCATGCCGACCTCGCCGACGTGCTGCTGCGCGAGCTCGTTCGCCTCGGCGCTGGCTTTTGATTCGTCCACGGACGCGGCCGCCGGCGGCCTCTCACGGTACTCCTGCGCGCAATAGCTGCTAAGGATGGCGGGGCCATGGCGAGCGACGACGTCGTCCTTCTCACGGGCTTCCCCTCGCAGCTCGCGCGCGCCGTGGCTGCCGAGGTGCTGCGCTCGGACGGCGGGGCGCGGGTGGTCGCGGTCGTGCGCTCCAAGTTCCTCGACGACGCGCGCGCCGCGGTCGACGACCTGCCGCCCGATCAGAGCAAGTGCGTGACGCTCGTCGAAGGGGACGCGGCGGCCATCGATCTCGGCCTCTCGGGCCAGGAGTTCAAGGCGATCGCGCGCGAGGTGACGCGCATCCACCACTGCGCGCAAGTGACCTATCTCGGCGTCGATCGCAAGACGGCCGAGCACGTGAACGTCGGCGGCACGAGCGAGATCCTCGAGCTCGCCCTCGGCTGCGACAGGCTCGAGTGCATGGTGTTCCACTCGACCGCGCACGTGGCCGGCGACCGCCGGGGGCTGGTCCTCGAGGAGGACCTCAAGGCCGGGCAGTCGTTCCGCAGCGTCGTCGAGGAGACGAAGGCGCGCGCCGAGAAGCTCGTGCGCGCCGCAATGGACCGCGTGCCCATCGCGGTGGTGCGGCCAGCGACGATCGTCGGCGACTCGCGCACGGGCGAGGTGGACCGCTTCGACGGGCCGTACCTGCTCATCCTCCTGGTCGTCACCTCGCCGCCGGATCTGGCCATCCCGCTGCCCGGACGCGGCGACGAGCCGCTCAACCTCGTGCCCATCGATTGGGTGGCGCGCGCGTCGGTGGCCATCGGACGGGACCCTCGCGCGCGCGGGCGCACCTTCCACCTCGTCGACCCCGAGCCGCTGACCGCTCGCGAAGTCTTCGAGCTGGTGGCGCGCGCAGGCGGGCGGCGCGGCCCTCGCGGGTCGATCCCGGCCAACCTCGCCAAGGCGCTCCTTCGCGCGCCGGGCATCGACCGCATCGCCAAGAGCCCGCGCGCGCTGCTCGAGACGCTGACGACGGCCGTCACGTACGACGCCCGGAACGCCGAGGAGCTGCTGGCGACGACGGGCGTGGGCCGGTGTCCCCCGCTCGAGTCGTACGTCGACGAGCTCGTGGAGTACGTGCAGGAGCGCGTGCGGCAGCGGCGCGCGACCAAGCGCGTCGAGACCGAGGTGGAGGACCCGCTGGCCGGATGAGAAAGCCGGTGCCGCCGTGCGTGGGGGAGGGGATGGTCGTGCGACGCGTCGTCGTGCGCGCGCGCGACGTCGTCTTCTTCAAGGGCGTGGTCGAGGCGAGCGAGGGTCTGGCGGCGGTCTTCGCCGAGCACGGCGGGGATCTGTCGGTCGCCGCGCCCGTCGATCGCGCGGCGGAGCTCGACCGCGTGCTCGACGCGTTGTGCGCCGAGATCGGCGCGATGCGGGTATGCGCGTGAGCCGGTCGAGGCGCGCGTGACGCCGTGGGACTTCGACGTCGCCGTCGTCGGCGGAGGGCCGGCCGGGACGAGCGTGGCGCTGCACCTCGTACGGCGCGAGCGAATCGCGCCGGGGCGTGTCGTCGTGCTCGAGAAGGCGCGGCACCCGCGCGACAAGCCGTGCGCGGGCGCCGTGAGCGCGTGGGGGCTGCACGCGCTCGAGGCCATCGGCGTGCCTCTCGACGTGCCGCACGCGGCGATGCGCGGGCTGCGCGTGCTGACGGCGCGCCACCTCGGCGCGCACGCTGCGAGTCTCGGGGTCGTCGTGAGGCGCTGCGAGTTCGATGCGAGCCTGTGGCGACGCGCGGCCTCCGACGGCGTGGCGGCGCTCGACGGCGAGCCGCTGGTCGCGCTCGAGCGGCGCGCGGCCGGCTGGCGGCTGACGACGCCGGGGCGGACGTTGACCGCCCGCCTTCTTGCGGCGTGCGACGGCGCCGGCAGCGCGGTGCGAAAGCTCCTCGGCGTGCGCGAGCGCGCGCGCAAGGGCCACCTGTACGTCGCCGAGACGCCGGTCGGGCCGCGCGACGCCGGGCCGCGCGCCGGCCTGTGCGACTTCGATCTGCGCGTCGCCGACGACGGGGTGCAGGGGTACTACTGGGACTTCCCGACCGTGGTCGAGGGCGAGCCGGCGGTCAGCCGCGGCATCTACCACGCGAACTTCGACGCGCGGCGCGACCTGAAGGAGCACCTCGTCCGCGCGCTCGGCGCGCGCGGCGTGGAGCCGGGCCTCGTGCGGCTGAAGGCCTTCAGCACGCGGCCGCTCGTGCGCGGGGCGCCGCTGGCGTTGCCGGGGCTCGCGCTCGTCGGCGAGGCAGCGGGGATCGACGCCACGACGGGCGAGGGGATCGCGCAGGCCATCCTGATGGGGGGCATCGCCGCGAAGCACCTCGCGCGGGCGCTGCGCCTCGGAGAGGCGCGGCTCGACGCGTACGCGCGCGAGGTGCTGCGGTCACGCGTCGGGCGGCACCTGCTTCAGAGCGCGTGGCTGGCCGAGCGCGTGTACGGCCCACGCGGCGCGGCTTGGCGTGAGTTTCTCGCGCGAGAGCCCCTGGCGCAGGAGGCGGGAGCGGTCTGGTACGAGGGACGCGCGCTGGGGTGGGCGAGGAAGGCGCGGCTGGGCGTGGGGCTCGGGATGGCGCTGGTGGCGGGAGCGGGTCACGCGGCGGGGGTGTGAGCGCAGACGCCAGCGCCGGGGCCGCAGGGGAGGCGCTCAGACGCGCCTCGCGACCAGCACCTCGGAGCAGATCCCCAACGACGAAACCACCTCCTGCACCTGGACCCGCCAACGCGGTCGGATCCACGAACCGCTCGACGGCGAGCGGTCGACAGCCGCCGACGAGGCGAGGGCTCAAGGCGTGCACGGCCTTCCACGCCGTGCAGAGCGCGTGCGACACGGGCGTCCGACCGCTCGTCAGGGCGAGCGCGCAAAGCATGCCCCGCGGACGGACCAGGCGGTGTGCTTCGCGCAGCACGTCGCGATGGCGGGTTCGTCGAGCAGATCGAGCACGTACGCCGCGACGAACCGGTCGCAGGCGCCATCGGGCTCCGGCCAGCGCCCCGTGCCGTCGGCCAGGCGGACCGTCAGGCGGTCACCCCACGAGGCGAGGCGACGTTCGGTCAGGCCGACCATCGTCGCGCTGACGTCCACTCCGACGTACCGCGCGTTCGGCGGCAGGTGGCCGCGCAGGAGCCGCTCGGCAAGGCGGCCGGTGCCGCATCCCAGCCTGGCCCCGAAGCGGTCGTTGAAACGTTTCGCGTCGTCGGCCGTGAAGCGCCGGTCGGGCATGAGCGGGAGACCTACTGCGCGCCGGGCGCCGCCGCCATTCCGCCGCGTGTGACCGCTCGTGGTCGCGCGTTCCGCGCGGCCGAAGGCGGAGGCGCCCCTGCGCGGGCCGCGCGGCAGAAATGCGTCGCGTCTGCGGGCACGCGCGTTGCTCGGGGCCGCCCACGCGCATGCGACGCGCGCCCTACGCATCCCGCCTCGTCGCCGCCGCGGTCGCTCTGGCGACGGCGGTCGTGTGCCAACCTGCGCGCGCCGACGACGCGCTGCGCCTCTCGGTCGACTGGGGCAAGCTCGGCGACGTGCTCCGCGACGGCGCCGCGCGCCTGCTGCATCACGGCGGCGGGCGCGCCGAACGGCCGGCCGGCGGTCGACCCGGGCCGCGCTCGCGCGCCGAGGCGATGCTGCCGTCGCAGCCGCCGCCCGACGCGAAGTGGCTCGGCGACTCGCCCCAGGTGTCGCTCGTCGCGCGCGACTGGGGCGCATCGCAGCTGCTCGTCGGCCAGCTCACGCTCACCGATCAGCTGCGCGTCAGCCGATCCATTCGCATGGTCGTCAGCCGCGTGCGCCTCGCCCACGGCCGGCTCGCCCCGTTCGCGCAGCTCGGCCTCGGACAGTGGCGCGTGGACAACGATCTGCTCCCTCTGCTTCCGCACGACATCGAGCCCGCAGGACAGGCGGGCGGCGGCTTCGAGATCGCCGTCGCGCGCGCCGCCGCGCTCGCCGTGGAGGTCGACTACACGGTGCTCTACCGCGAGGAGCACGAGCCACAGATGGTGGCCGGACCTCGCATGCTGGGTGTGTACCTGGCGGCGAGGGCCGTGTTTTAGTCGCGTGCTAAGCTCGAACGACGCACGGATGACCGCGCCGTCCGACTCCGCCCTCGAGGCCGCCGTCGCCCTGGACGACCGGGTGGGCTGCGAGCACGCCGACCGGTGCGGCGGCTGCCCGGTCATCGGTCTGTCGTATGCCGAGCAGCTCGCGCTCAAGCGCGGCCGCGTCGTGCAGTCGCTTTCGCGCTATCCCGCGCTCGAGCTCGTGTACACCGAGCCGGTCGTCGCCGCGCAGCCGGTCACCGGATATCGCACGCGCGCGAAGCTGATCGTGGCCCCCGGGGCCAAGGTCGGGCTGTTCGGCAAGGGGGGCGGCCACCAGGTGGTCGACATCCCGCGCTGCCGCGTGCTGGCCCCGGTGCTCGCGCGCGTGGCCTCCGCGCTGCGCGCACGCATCGGCGCGGACGAGGTGTCCGGCGGCGCGCTGGCGCCGTTCGAATCGACCGCGGACCGCGGCGGCCTGCGCGCGGTGGACCTGCGCGAGGTACGCGACGGCGACGCGACGCGCGTGCTGGTGACGTTCGTCGTGCAGCGCGAGCGCGTCTCGTCGCTCGTGCCGCTCGAGCAGGCGGCACACGACCTGATGAACGCGCTGCCGGAGGTCGCCGGCGTCGCCGTCAACTTCCACGAGGGCGACGCGCCTCAGGTGCTGGGCGCCGAGACGCAAACGCTCGCGGGCGCCGGTTCGGCGCCCGACCGGCTCGGCGCGTCGGTGCACTTCGCGACGTTCGGGTCCTTCGTGCAGGCGCACCGCGGGCAGGCCGCGCGCGTGCACGTGCTCCTGGCCGAGGGGATCGGGCTGGCGCGCGCCCGGACGCAGGGCCGGCGGCTGCGCGTGCTCGATCTGTACGGCGGCTCGGGCGCGATCGCGCTGGGCCTCGCCGCCGCCGGAGCGTCGGTGCGGCTGGTCGAGTCGTTCGCGCCCGCCGTGGCGCAGGCGCGCGCGGCGGCCGAGTCTCAGTCGCTCGACGTTCAGGCCGAGTGCGCCGACGTGGCCGGCGCGCTCCGGTCGCTCGTCGCCGAGCGCGCTCGCTTCGACGCCGTCGTCGTCAACCCGCCCCGCCGCGGCACCAGCCCCACCGCGCGCGAGTGGCTGGCGCGCCTCGAAGCGCCGGCCATCGCGTACGTGTCGTGCGACCCGGAGACGCTCGCGCGCGACCTCGACCACTTCGCGCGGCTCGGCTACGCGGCGACGACGCTGCGCCCGCTCGACATGATCCCGCTGACCGACGAGGTGGAGACGGTGGCGGTGATGCGGCGCGCCGGCACGCCGTTGCCGCGCATCGTGCACGAGGAACCAGAGCTGCTCGTCGTCGACAAGGGCGCGCACGAACCGACGACGCCGCAGGGCGAGTACGCCGGGTCGCTGCTCGCGCGCGTGCGCCGCATCCCGGGGGCGGAGGAGGCCGTGCCACTGCATCGGCTCGACGTGGGCACGAGCGGGCTGGTGATGTTCGCGCGTCGCGCCGAGCACGCGGCGAAGTGGCAGCGGGTGCTGTCGGCCGCGACGACCCGCAAGATCTACGTCGCGGCGGTGCGCGGGATGACGCCGTCCAAGGGCGCGATCACGCGCGACCTGCGAGAGGACGGCAAGCTGTACGCGGCGCGCACGCGCTACCGGCGGCTGGCGGTGGCGGCGGGCCACAGCGTGCTGCGCGTCGTGCCCGAGCAGGGGCGCACGCACCAGATCCGGCGGCACCTGGCGGCCATCGGCCACCCGGTGCTCGGCGACGAGCGCTACGGTCACGCGACGACCAATCGCTACTTCGAAGAGAAGAACGGGCTCGATCGCACGTTTCTGCACTGCGTGCGGCTCGAGTTCGATCACCCCGACGTGCCCGGGCGGCGCATCGTGGAGGCACCGTTGTCCGGCGATCTGCGCGCGGTGCTCGAGCGCACGAGCGGCCCCGGCACGCTGCGCTTCCTCGACCACAAGAACGCGCTCGGCACGAGCGGCACCTCGCACCTGCCTCCGGGCCCGGACGAGGTGGTGCACGACCGCGGCAGCGTGCTCGACGTCGACGGCAGCTCGCCGACGCTTCACCCCGAGCTGACCGGCGACGACGAGGACGGGAGCCAGAGCGGGGAGTACTGAGCGGAGCGACGGGGAGTCGCGGACCGCGACGTCACTCCACGTGCACGACGACGGGCCAGTCGTTGTACTGCGTGCTCTGGAGCACGGCGCGCAGCACGACGCGGTAGTCGCCCACGGCGGACTTGGACTGCGTGTTGAAGGTCACGTAGACGCCGTCGCCGTTGTGCACCTGCGTCTTCGAGAAGTCGATCGTGATGAAATCGTCGGGTGGATCGAGGTCGCTGGGAGAGGTTTGGCCGAAGCTCTTCGGCTTGCCCGCGTACAGGAGCACGTCCGCGGGCAGCGCCTTCTCGCTGAACACGTCTGCGATCGCGGTGGTGCTCTTGCCCCGCTTGACGACGACGTAGCCGGCGGACATGTGCCCGTTGACCATGATCGGGGGAGCGCGCAGCGCGGCCGCAAAATAGGGCTGCGCGCTGTCGTCCCACGGCTGGCAGGGCTGCTTGCTCTGCGCAGCCGCCTGGTTGGACCAGATGCGCTGCATGTCCCAGCCGCTCTCCGTCTGGTCATCGGGCACCACGTACGTGCACATGTCCCCCACCTCGCCGCCGCCGTACGACAGCGCTCCGAGCCAGGCGTCGTTCGAGTGCAGGTAGAACGCGGTGTTCGCCTCCGGCTGAGGATCGGTGACCGCCTCGGCGATCTCGTGGCTCGCGCTGATCGTCAGCTGCTTGAAATTGTACGCGTCGCCCTGCCCGTAGTCGCAGAACGGGATGGTCGCGTACGGGATCTGCGTGACCGGGCCGCTGGCCGGCGCCGAGTTGTGGTACGCGCCAAACGCCTGGCAGCTGACCGAGCCCTGGAGGGTGATCGACGTCGTTTGCGGGAAGTAGACGACGTAGAGCGTCTGCGAGTCGGGC
>Ga0080006_1138590_pt1 | contig 99572 bp, 87 predicted proteins | sample RS3BMetagenome_FD_69209 | JGI IMG/M metagenome (GOLD analysis project Ga0080006, IMG submission 69209) | Ferric oxide microbial mat and aquatic microbial communities from Rainbow Spring, Yellowstone National Park, USA - RS3B (SPADES... ... | reverse complement strand
ATTGCCGCGGTGTTGCCCACGGCGGGAGCCGCGCTGGTGATCGGAGCCGGCTGCGCGATGCCCGCGCAGGGCTGCGGCTGGGCGCTAGGGGTGTCGCCGATGCGCGCGATCGGCCGGATCTCTTACTCCTGGTATCTGTGGCATTGGCCGGTGCTGTTGCTGGCTCCGGCGTTGCTGGGGCACCCGTTGGGTCTGGCCGCCAGGGTGGCCGCGGCGCTGGTCTCCGGCGGGTTGGCGGTGCTCACCTTGCGCTTCGTGGAGAACCCGCTGCGGTTCGCCCCCGCGGTGCGCCGCTCGCCGGGGCGCAGTCTTGCGCTGGGCGGCGCCGCGACCGCGATCGCGGTCTGCGTGGGCGTGGCACTGCTGGTCGTGGTTCCCACCCCGGTGGGACGCGGCGCGCCGGCAGCGGCGATGACTGTCGCCGTGGCGCCGGTGCCGGCGGGCTCTGACCTGGCCGCCTACGACGCCGCGGTGCAGCGCGCGTTCGCACAGGTGCAGGCCGCGCTGGTGGCATCCGCCGGGTTGACGGCAGTGCCGTCGAATCTGGACCCGCCGTTTGCGGACGTCGAAGCCGAGCAGAACGCCTACATGGGCAGCGGCTGCCTGCGAACGCCCCTTCAGGGCGGTCAGCCGGAGTGCGCAACGGGCGATGTCGGGTCGCCGACCACAGTGGCTCTGGTCGGCGACTCGCACGCTGCGATTTGGAATCCGGCGTTCCAGCAGGTCGCCAGCCAGCGTCGGTGGCGTCTGGAGACTCTGGAAAAGGCGGCCTGCCCATTAATGGATGTGCGGGTCACCAACCCGTTCCGTCGCGTGGTCGAAGTCTTTGAACACTGCGAGCAGTGGCGCGCCCAGATCATGGCCAGGTTGCGCGCCGAACATCCGCGGCTGGTCGTGCTGAGCGCTTGGCGCGGCTACGGTTCCGATGAAAAGCTGACCGGTTTCACGGCCTACGACCGGGGGTGGATCGACAGCCTGAGCCGTCTGGTGCAGCAGTTGCGCGGCACCGGCGCCAAGGTCCTGGTGCTCGGGCCGGTGCCGGATCCGCGCATGACGGTGCCGATCTGCCTCTCTGCCCATCTCGATGACGCGACGGCCTGCTCGCCGCGCAGGTCGACGGCGGTGAATCAGCCCGGCATCGCGGCGGAGGCCGCCGCCAGCCAAGCCGCCGGCGGCCAGTACGCCGACCTCACCGACCTGTTCTGCACCACCGACCGATGCCCGGTCATCGTCGGCAACACCTTGGTCTACGTCGACTCGAGTCACCTGACGTTCGAATACTCCCGGCGGTTGGCACCGGTCATGGGTGCGCTGGCTGATCGAGCGCTCGTTCACGAATGACCCTGATAGAAAGGAGGATTAGACCAATGGCAGCATCCGTGCTGATCACCGGCGGGGCGGGATTCATCGGGTCGGCACTTGCGCGCTCTCTTGTGAACGCCGGTTACGACGTTGCGGTGATGGACGTCCTGCATCCGCAAGTGCACGGCGACCGTCCAGCGATCGGGCTGCCGCCCTCCGTGCGATTGTTCACCGGCGACGTCACTCATGGTCCCGACTGGGACGCTGTGCTCCGGTTATTCCGGCCTTCTCAGGTCGTCCATCTGGCGGCCGAAACCGGAACGGCGCAGTCGCTTTCGGAGGCAACGCGCCATGGTTCGGTGAACGTGGTGGGGACGACTCAACTTCTCGACGCGTTGAGCCGCGCAGGACACGTGCCCGACCAGTTCGTCCTGGCTTCGTCGAGGGCCGTATATGGCGAGGGCGCTTGGCAATACGGCTCGCAGATCTGCTACCCGCCGCCTCGCAGCCACGCTCAACTGCTGGCCGGTCTCTGGGATCCGCAAGGCCCCAACGACGATTGCGCAGTCCCGCTGCCGAGTTGCGCCGGCCGAACTGAGCCTCGGCCCACAAATATTTATGCCGCGACCAAACTGGCCCAGGAGCACATTTTGGCCGCCTGGACGGCCGCTCATGACACCAATCTCAGCGTGCTGCGGCTGCAGAATGTCTACGGGCCGGGTCAGTCACTGACCAACTCCTACACCGGAATAGTCGCTCTCTTCGCCCGACTGGCACGTGAGCAGCGCACGTTGGAAGTCTACGAAGACGGCCGGATCGTGCGTGACTTCGTTTACATCGACGACGTCGTCGAGGCGCTCTTCGCTGCGATCCAGCGACCTGCGACGCAGCCCCGCTGCGTGGATGTCGGATCGGGCGTCCCGACCACCATCCATGAGCTGGCTCAAACTATCGCCGCTATCTGCGACGCTCCCGAGCCGGTGGTCGTGGCGAAATTCCGTGACGGTGACGTACGCGCCGCGCAATGCGACATCGATTCGGCGACAAAGGAACTCGGCTGGCGTCCAAAGTGGAGCATCGAGGATGGTCTGCGCGACCTCCTGCAGTGGATCGGTGATCGACCCGAATTACCTGTCGAGCCGAGCGATCACACGCATGTGGCAGCCCTCGTGAAGTAGCACATGATGGGCAGCCGTAAGCGGCTGCTCTCACGCAAGAAGGTCGCCGAGATGTGCTGGCGACTTCAGGTTTAGCAAGTGCTTGCGGTCGGCGGCGAGATCACGATAACTGAGTGCCTTGATCTCTTGTGCCGAGTAGGACAATTGTGATTCCGGAGGCCCCTTTCGTACGACCCCGACACCAAAATCGCAATCCAGCACGGCAATCCGCAGATCGTTTCGGGTGCTGCGCAAGTGGACGACCGCCTTCCAGACGTCTCCGCTCCATGGGGGAAGGTATACCGTGCGTGCGAGGAGATTCCGCCAGCGGTTTTGCGAAAGAAAGTCGGCGAACGATGTCGCGGGGCAGGCAATCGAGGCGCGCGCGGGGTTGCAGTCGTGTAAGAAGATGACCCCGTCGTCTCGAAGGTAGCGCAGGGTGTTCTCGACGTCGAGCACAACCTGCTCATAGGTGTGGTTCCCATCGATGAGAGCGACGTCGACGCCGCGGTATTCGAGCAAGGCCGTCTCATTCGCGAAGAAGGCGTCGCTGGTCGTCTCGAAGTAGTGCGTGGCGTGAGCTTTCTCATCAGCAAGCCTGCGGGAGCGCGGCGAGAGCTTGAACGCCGGGTCAACAGCGACCTTCTCGTCTGCGCCGATACGCCGGAACGCAGCTCCCCGCGAAACGCCAATCTCTAGATAGGCGGGCTTCACCCGCCCGTGGAGCGCGCGCTGCACGGCTTTGATCCGGTTCACTCGACGACCCTCGCGGTCGAGGAGGGTTCCGATATAGGAAACGCGCGCACGCCAAAGTCCTCTCGTTCCAGTTCCGACTCGCACAGATGCTTCGCGGTCCGCCCGGCTGGGGGCAGCATCTTCACGGCCCACCGTTGCTAATCGCCCCGACGCGCTTGAGACGGGCGTGGTGTTCCACCAGATCAGCTGCGGCCGCGGCGCTTTCGGCGGGTTTCGTCATGTGGGTGGCGACCTCGCGGGCCCGGGCAGCGAATGGTGCGCTCAAGATCTGCCGCAGATCCTCGACAAGCGATTCCCGGGTGGTGCGAGAAAACCGCCGGGTGGTGCCCACCTGTAATCGCTTGATGATCGCGCCCCACATCTGCCGGTCGGCGGCCGCCCAGAGAATCAAGGTGGGGACCCCGGCGCGCAGGCCCGCCGCCACCGAGCCGGCGCCGCCGTGGTGCACGACCGCTCGGCAGGTCGGGAAAATCGCCGCGTAGTTCATCGACCTGACCAGCTTGACGGCCTCGCTCGAGGGAACGTCGCTGAAGTCGCTCACGCCGGCGCACACCAACGCCCGTTCCCCAAGGTCGGCGCACGCTGCGCCGATCATGGCGATGGTGTCGGCCGGCGATTCCATAGGCATGCTGCCGAACCCGAAGCAGATTGGCGGTGGGCCCGCGGCAATCCAGGCTGCGACGTCGTCGTCGGCCTGCGTCGGCAGCTCCAGTGTCAGCGTGCCGACGAACGGCCGCTGGGCGCCCCATGGCGCCCACTCGGCTGCCAGCCCGGGAAAGCACACCGCGTCGTAGGCCTGGATTTCGAGCGCTCCCCGTCGGGTCACCCGCGCCGTCGCCGGGCGGAAAGCCTTTGGCAGCGCCAAGTCACGGCGCTGCGCCCGCTCGAAGCTGCCGAGCAGACCGTTCGCCAGCCAGCCCGAGGCGGTCATTGCGGCGCGGCTCACCGGCGCCGGCAGGTAGGGCAGGAGCTGGCCGTTGGGCCGCACTGGGAAGTAATGCAACGTCGCAATGGGAATGCCGTAGTACTCGGCGATGTTGGCCGCGCCGTCCTCGAACACCAGGCCGGTGCAGAGCAGGTCGGCTCCCTGCGCCGCCGACATCAGCGTCGTGCCCATCTGCGTCCAGCACTCGGTGGAGAGCTCCCAGTTTTCCCGCCACATTCTTTTCAGATCCCTGATCCGCCAGACCCGGTGCGGGAAATCCTCGAAGACCCTAGTGCCGAAATCCTTTTCCACCACCTGCCGCGAATCCGGTCCGTATGCCACGGCCGCAAGCCCGGCCGCTTCGGCGAAGCCAATGTGATCGGGCGGCACCGCAATGCACACGTCGTGCCCTCGGCGCGCCAGTTCGCGGCCGACGACCACGGACGGCTCGACGTCGCCACGAGTTCCGTAGGCTGCCAACACAAACTTCACCGCGCAGACTCGGTTCCGTGCGGCTGTTCGAGGTACCACGGGTTGGCCCGCGCCCACTCGACGGTGCGACGAATCCCTTCCTCGACATCGACCCGCAGTCGCCACCCCAGCTCCCGCTGCGCCTTGGTCGAGTCCGGGATACGACGAGGGATGTCCTCATAACGCCCCCCGTAAAGCGCTGCAGTGTCGACAGTCTCGGCCCCGGAAACCGATTCGACATCGGCGATCTTGATGGCCAGCTCGACAACGTCACGCATCGTCGTCTCGATCATGCTTCCGATGTTGAAGGCCTCACCGACAGCTTTGTCGCTGTCCGCCGCGAGCAGGGTGCCGGCGACGGCGTCGTCGATGTAGGTGAAGCACCGAGACTGGTCACCGGAGTCGTACAGCAACGGCCGGTGGCCGTTGAGGATCCGGTGAATGCTTTGCGAAATCACGAATATCGGGCTCTGCCGCGGCCCGTAGACGTTGAAATAGCGAACGACGGTCACCGGCAGTTCGTAGGCGGCGTGCATCGCGAACACCAGATGCTCGGCCATCGCCTTGCTGGTGCTGTAACTCCACCGCGCAGTTCGTGTCGAGCCGACGACGCGGTCGTCGTCCTCGGCGAACGGTGGGTTGGGGTTCTTGCCGAACACCTCCGAGGTGCTGGAGAACACCACGCGCGTCCCGTGCCGATGGCTCAGCTCCAAGACGTTGCGTGTGCCGATCACGTTGACGTCGAGAACCCGAAGTGGATCTTTGAGATAGTTTCTGACCCCCACGACCGCGGCCAGGTGAAACACCGTGTCGACGTCGGGAGTGAGGGCTTTCTGCAGCGCCGACAGATCGGTGACATCGCCCTGCACGAATCGGAAGTTGGCGTGCCGGTCAAAGTCAATACTGTTGTCGCGGAGGTTCTTTGCGAAGTCGAAGACCGTGACCGAGTCTCCGCGCGCCAGCAACGCGGACACCAGATGCGAGCCGATGAAGCCGTAGCCGCCCGTCACGACCACGTTGGACATTAACGGCCGATGCCCTTGTAGACGAACCCGGCGGCGCGGACGGCTGCCGGGTCGAAGCTGTTCCGTCCATCCAGGAACACGCATCTGGGTCCCACCAGCTCGGCGAGCTTGGCCAGCGGGATCTGATGGAACTGTCGATGGCCCGCGAGAACCACCAGGGCGTCGGCGCGTTCGACCGCTGTCTCGATGTCTGCGGTCAGCGGGATCGACGTCACCCCGAGGGCCTCTTCGGCGCCCACCCACGGATCATGGACCGACAGGTCGCAGCCGGACTTTTCGAGCAGCGCGACAACGTATTTGGTGGGCGTGAGCCGGCAGTCGCCGGTGTTGTTCTTGAACGCGATGCCCAGCACCGCAATCTTGCTCGTCTCGACCGCTTTGCCCTGATCGGCGAGAAGCTGCGTGAGCAGCCCGTAGGTGTAGGCGGGCATCGTGTCGTTGACGGTCCGCGAGGTTCGCGGAATCGCCAGCTTCAACCCGAGCGACTCACCCAGGTGGTTGACGAACCACGGATCCTTGGTCAGGCAGTAGCCGCCGACTCCCATGCTGGGCCTCAGGATGTTCGCGTCGCGGCCGCCCTTGGGCATCGTGTTGGCCGCCTCGATGACTTGAAGGGCGTCCATCCCGAGCCGGTCGCACACCTTGGCCAGCTCGTTGGCCAGCGCGACATTGAGGTCGACCCAGAGGTTGTCGGCGAGCTTGACCATCTCGGCGGTCCGCGGATCGTCGACGATAACGGAGTCCACTCCCAAGGCGTGCCGCCACAGCGTGGCGCAGGCACGAGCGCTGCGCTCCTCGATACCACCCACTACGACAGGGATCGACGTGAGCTCCTGGATGGCTTGGCCTTCGGCCAGCCGTTCGGGGCAAAACGCCAACCCGAAGTCGACCCCGGCCCGCAGCCCCGAGGACTCCTCAAAGATCGGTCGAACGAGCTTTTCGGTGGTGTCGGGGGGGACCGTGCTCTTGAGGATGACCAGGTGGCCGGTGTGCAGGTGCTCACCCACGGCCCGTGCCGCTGCCGTGATGTCGTCGACGATCGGCTCGAAGTCCGGTCCCAGCGGCGTACCGACCGTCACGATGATGAAGTCATTGTCGGCGACGGACGCGAAATTTGTCGTCGCGCGCAGCCGCCCGACCCGTACGTTGTTGGCCACCAGCTCGCCCAGTCCCGGTTCGGGCACGGTGGTCTTGCCCAGGTTGATCTCATCGACGACGCTGCGTCGCACGTCGATCCCGGTTACCGGCCAGCCGCGGTCTGCCAGCACCGCACCGATGACTGTGCCGATATAGCCGAAGCCCACGACTGCGATCCCCGACCGCATGCCACGGACCAGCAGGTCGATCTCGGCGTCGCTGCGCCCGAACGCGCCTTTAAGCATCGCGGAGCCCAACCACCCTTCAGTCCCCCGTGCGCGTTCTGTCACTTGTCAGGGCCCCGTCGTCCCGGGCCGATCCCTGGGAAGTGTAATCCAACACCTGAATAATAAGGTCGGGAACCCAGATTTTTCGACCGATTACCTGGACGGTCGTCTGGTCAGCCAACCCGGTTGAGGCGGGCGAAATCCTCCACACGGTCGGCGGCGGCCGCTGCGCTTTCGGCCGGCGCGGTGATGCGGGTGGCGATTTCGCGGGCGCTCGCGAAGTATTCCGGGGTAAGAATGCGGCGCAAGTCCGCGACCAGTGACTTCGCGGTGGTGGTCGAAAAACGCCGTCCGGCACCTGCTTTCATTCGTTTGAGCTGAGCCGCAAAGAACGGCTGGTCGGGCAACGTCCAGAGGATCAATTGGGGAACCCCGGCGCGCAGGCACGCGGCCAGGGTGCCCGCACCTCCGTGGTGCACGACGGCGCGGCAGCCCGGAAAGATGGTCGCGTAATTGACCACGCCGACGACTTTGACGTGGTCGGGATGGGCGACGTTGCCGAAGTCGGTCGAGCCGGCGCACACCAGCGCCCGCTCGCCCAGCTCGCCGCAGGCCGCACTGATCATCGCGAGGGTGTCGGCCGGTGACCCGAGCGGGACGCTGCCGAACCCGAAGCAAACCGGCGGCGTTCCCGCGGCGATCCAGGAGGCAACCTCCGCATCGGCATCCGTCGGCAACTGCATCGCCAGCGCACCGACAAATGGCCGATTGAGAGCCTGCCGCCCGGCCCGTTTCGCCCATTCGGAAGCCAGGCCGGGGAAGTACACCTCGTCGTAAGCCTGGATCTCCAGCGATCCCCGTTCAGCGACCCGCCGTGGCGCGGGTCCCGTGGCCTTCGGTAAGCCCAGTTCACGGCGCTGCGCATCCTCACCCTTCCTCGTCCCGCGCCAGATCAGCCAGTCGTTGACGGTCATGGCGGCGCGGGCCGCCGGCGCCGGCAGAAACCGCAGGAACTGGCCGTGCGCCCGCACCGGGAAGAAATGCAGGGTGGAAAGCGGAATGTCGTGATATTCAGCGACATTGACGGCCGGCTGCTCGAAAATCAGTCCGGTCATCAACAGGTCGGCGCCGTCCACCAACGGCACCAGGTTGGTGGTCATCTCCCCCCAGCATCGCGCGGCGAACTCCGCGGTTTCGCGCCCCAACCGGGTGAGCTCCTTGATCTTCCAGGGAGTGCGGAAGTAGCACGTCCAGTATCTGCGCTGGGTGTCCAAAATGGGCCGAGAATCCAGCCCGTAGCCGGCCGCCGCGAGCCCCGCCTCCTCGGTGAACGCAATGAGGTTGGGCGGGACGGCCATCTGCACGTGGTGGCCTCGCCGCTGAAGCTCACGACCCACCACCACGGCGGGTTCGACGTCGCCGCGACCGCCATAGCTTGCGAGAACAAATTTCATCGCGATCAGCTCGGCTGGCGTAGCGGGAGCCCGGCGGCGCGATAGATCCCGTCGATGACGGTCATGTTCTCGACAGCGTCGGCAGGCGTCGTCTTGACCGGCTCCCCCCGCAGCACCGCCGCGGCGAACGCGTCGAGCTGATAGGCGTAGGTGACCCGCCGCGGGAAGCGCTCCACCCGCTTTCCTTCGGCTGTTCGGATCGAGAGCCGCGGGAAAAGGTGCGGTGCCGCTGGACTGAGCACCCGCAGCGCACCGCGATTGCCCACAACCTTGGCGCTGGCCCGAAAGAGATCCGACGACCACAGCGAGCAGCGGATCCGGCCGGTGTGCCCACCGGCGAAGCGCAACTCGGCCGTCATCGCCCGGTCTACTCGGGGATCGCGTAGCTTCGCTTGTGCTGCAACAACGTTCGGGGTCGATCCGCCGAACGTGCGCGCCATGTTGACCACATAGCTTCCGGCGTCCATCAATGCGCCACCGGCAAAGGCGTAGTTGTAGCAGTTGCCGGAGAATCTCGGCAGCAACACGCACAACGCGACGTCTACCCGCTGGAGTGTGCCCAGCTCGCCTGAGGCGATGATCTGTTCCACCCGCAACGTCAGCGGGTGGTAACGGTATTGGATGGCCTCCATCACCACCTTGTCTGACGTGGCGGCCAGTTCGGCGATCTCGCGGGCCTCGGCGGCGTTGGCGGTGAACGGTTTTTCGCACAGCACATGCTTGCCTGCCGCCAGCGCAGCCCGGGACCACCTGCCATGCAAGCTGGTCGGCAGCATGACGTAGACGGCATCGAGGTCTGGATCGGCGATCAGCGCCTGGTAGCTGCCATGCGCGCGCGGGATGCCGTATTTTGCCGCGAAGGTTTGCGCGTTGGGCAGATCGCGTGCCCCCACCGCGGCCACCACGATCTCGTCGTTCTGCCGAGCCGGGTTGATCAACGTAGTCGGTGCGAAGCTCGAAGCTCCCAGAATTCCGATCCGGACCGCGGGGCGGCTTTCAGCCATGGCCGGGATGCTAACAGGCTGTATTGTTCGTGTGTGTAACAATGCCGGTCTGAGCGTGCCGTCGGATGATACGATTGCGATCCGCCCAGGTCAGGCCACGCTTTAAGTCATCATCCCCTGAGGAGCTCGTCTGTGGTTGACGGCGACATCGGTGCGCGCGAGGCCGAACGTGTGGTGTGGGACGTGATTGTCGTGGGCACCGGCATGGGCGGTGGGATGCTGGGTTACCGACTGGCCCGCGCAGGCCGCACGGTGCTGTTCGTCGAGAAGGGGCGCTCGACACTGCCGGGGACGCCGGGGACGATCCGGGCCGCGATGCCCGAAGTTGCCGAACCGCGGGCCTACCGTTCCGAAAGCGGTTACTACGACGCGTTGGCCCGGGCCGGGCGCTGCACCGATGAGATCGAAGACGTCAGTGGGCGGATCCCGAAGCGGTTTGTGCCGTTCATCGGCGGCGGGACCGGCGGCTCCTCGGCGCTCTACGGCATGGTCTGCGAGCGGTTCTTCGCTCGCGATTTCACTCCTCGACAGAATTTCGCGGACCCCGGCGATTCCACCGTGCCCGAGACCTGGCCGATCACCTATGACCAGTTGCGGCCGTGGTACGCCGAGGCTGAGAAGCTGCTCGGAGTTCGGGGCCAGCCCGATCCGCTGAGGCCGGCGGCTGCTGACGTGGATCTGCCTGCAGCACCGCCATTTTCGGCCGCCAACCAGCCGCTGGTGGATTACCTCGCGGGCCGCGGATTGCATCCGTATCACCTGCCGATGGCCTGTGAATACACCAGTGCGTGCACTACCTGCCAGACCTACCTGTGCGACCGGGCATGCAAAAACGACGCCGCCCGCAACGGCGTGCTGCCGGCCATCGTCGAGCACGGTGCCCGGTTGTTGACGCAATGCCGGGTGGTGCGGTTGGACGCGGACCGCAGCCAGGTCCGGCACGTCATCTGTGAGCATCCTGCCGGCATGCTGGCGCTGAAGGCGACGGTGGTGGTGTTGGCCGCAGGTGCATTGGCGACCCCGGTGCTGTTACTCAATTCCCGGTCGGGCGATTGGCCGCACGGATTGGCCAACGGCTCAGACTTTGTGGGGCGCAACCTGATGCGCCACCTGCTAGAGCCGATCGAGGTCTGGCCGGAACCCGGTCATCGAACTACGGCCGCCAACAAAGAGATCGGGCTCAACGACTTCTACTTCTGGGAGGGACAGAAATACGGCACCGTGCAGTCTTTCGGGGCGATACCGCCCATGGAGTGGTTGGCTAACCGGCCCGGTGGGCGCGCGAAGGCGCTGCGGGTGACGAAGCCGGTGGTGCGGCGGATCTACGACCGGTTCTTCACCGGTGGACTGGTGCTCGCCGCGATCATGGAGGACCTGCCGTATCTGGACAACCGCGTCCTGCCGAGTGATCGGTCCAGTGCCGATGGCAGGCAGCGGCTGCTGCTTCGTTACCGCCTGCACGCAGGCGAACTCGAACGCCGCGCGACGTTTTTACGGCAGCTGAAAACGGTGCTGAAACCGTTTCGCACGCTCCCGCTGGGCAGCGGCAAGGACAACGCGAACCTGGGCCACGTCTGCGGCACGTGCCGTTTCGGCACCGATCCCAGCACCAGCGTGCTCGACGCACAGAACCGGGCGCACGAAGTGGACAACCTCTACGTGGTGGACACCTCGTTCTTTCCATCCAGCGCCGGCCTGAACCCAAGCCTGACGGTGGCGGCCAATGCCTTGCGGGTGGCCGTGCACATCGACCGGGTGCACTTCGCGTCGTAAGTGAAATACCACGGGCACAAGCGGATACGATCGCCGGATGGATTTGTTTGTACGCGAATCCGGTCCGGTCGGCGCGCCCGCCATCGTCTTCCTGCACGGCGCGAAGATGAGCGGCTGGTGCTGGCAGCCGGCGGTCGAACGACTGCGGCGCTACCGATGTCTGGTCCCCGACCTGCCGCATTTCGGCAAGAGCTTCCAGCAGGGACCGTTCGAGATGGGCCGGGCTGCCGAGGCGGTGGCCGAACTCATCCGCTCCCGGGTGAGCCGCGGCCGGGCGAACGTGGTGGGCTTTTCGCTCGGCGCCCAGGTGGGGGCGCAGCTGCTGGCCAGTGACTCGACAATCGTCGATCGGGCGGTGTTGTGCGGGACCGTCATCAACACCCGGCCGGGAGTAGTGCTGATGCAGAACGTGGTGGTGCCGCTCACCCGGACCGCATGGTTGTCAGCGGTAGTCCGCCGCCGCCGCAATGAGCGCCGTGCAGCGATCCCAGCGGACCGGCTCGACGACTACCACAAGGACGTAAATCTCACTACCGGAACGCAATTCGCCGACATCGTGGCCGCTTCCGGGCGGTTCACCTTTCCCGCGGGACTGCGCAGATCCGATACACCCACGCTGTTTTTGACCGGCGGCAAGGAGACGCGCATCGCGCACCGGTCGGCGGCTGCGCTGGCGCGGCCAATGCCCAACGGAGTCGACAGGATCGCTCGCGGCATGGGCCACGACTGGCCGTTGCGCTATCCGGACCTGTTCTCCCGCACGGTCGACGGATGGCTTTCCGGCACAGCGCTTCCCGACGAGATCGAACCGCCGCACGCGGGTCGACGCTGATCGTCGGCTAGGTACGCCAGAGCACCCCGGTTCCGTCGATGTCGACGATGTCAGCAGACACCCCGTGCGCTGTCCGGTAGTCGGTGACGGCTTGTTCGCACGCCTTGACCGCCTGGTAGTCGTCCACGATGCAGAAGCCCCCGGGGGAGAGCCGCGGATAGAGTGCGTCGAGTGCTTGGATGGTCGATTCATAGAGGTCGCCGTCAAGCCTCAACACGGAGATGCGTTCGATCGGCGCATCCTGCAGGGTGTCTTTGAACCAGCCGGGCAGAAAACGGACCTGCTCGTCGAGCAACCCGTAGCGCTGGAAATTTGCCCTGACTTCCGCCTCTGAGACCCCGAGTATGCCCGCGGCGAGTTCCGACCGAATCCCTTTGTCTGCCTGGTAATTTGCCGGGTCTGAACGTGGTACGCCCTGGAATGAGTCGGCCAGCCATACGCTGCGAGTCTGGTCTCCGTGGGCCGCGAGAACGGCGCGCATCAGGATGCAGGCCCCGCCGCGCCAGACTCCGCATTCGACCAGATCGCCGGGAATGTCGTCGGCCAGCACGGTCTCAACGCAATGCTGCAGGCTGGTAAGCCTTTGCATGCCGATCATGGTTTCGGCCTCTGCCGGCCAGTCCAGTCCCAATTCGCGGTTGCGCTGATCGAGCTTCCCACTGCCCGCACGCATGGAGTTGATGCGGTTGACAGCCTTGAAGAGCAGGCGCCGGCGCAGGGGCCAGTCCGCTGGGATCCGCTCGTGCATTCCGTACCTGGTCAGGTTGCGTCGGATCAGGTCCAGGTACAGCGATCGGACGTCGTACGTGGTCAGTGTCATGCCTGCCCCTGTCTTGCAGTGGTTCCGGCGCCGAGTCTAAACGTTCATTGGACGTGTGTATAAAAGTATTCCGAGATCGGATTCCCGCAGCCCCGTCGTGTCAATGCCCGGATTCAGCCGCGGCGCGATAACCGCGGACGGCCAGTGGCCCGACCACCGCGGCCAGACCCAGCGCCCACACGACGGTCAGCATCAGCGGAAACAGCGCGGGACGACCCAGGGCCAGTGCCCGCATGGACTCCAGCGTCGCCCACATCGGCTGCAGCGGGACCAGCGGCCGCATCCACGACGGCAGCAGTTCGACCGGAGGAATCCCGGAGCTGGAGAACACCAGCGCGATGGACGGCACCGCCAGCCAGAACAGCGGGGCACTGGTTCTCGCGCGCACCGCGATCGCAATTACTGCCGTGCCAAAGACGACCACGATCAGCACCGGGACCAGCAGGAATGGGATCACCGAAAGCCAGCCGCCGTCGAACCGGAGTCCGAACCCGACGCCCACCACGGTGATCAGTGCGGCGCCGACGAACGTGCGGGCAGCCTCCGCGAGCAGTCGCCCGACCAGCGCGCTGGCCCTGTGCACCGGCAGCTCCCACAATTGGCTGAGCAGGCCGCTGTCGCGTTCGCCGATGATGGTCAGACCGGCTCCGAGCGCGCCGAACATCGCACCGGCGACCGCGCACATCGGCACTAAGCCGTAAAGACTGTCCGTACCGGTGATCCGCACTATGGATCTGCCGACCAGCAGTTTGTAGGTGATCAGCAGAAAAGTCGGAAACAGCAGAGCCTGGATCGGCACCGTCGGTGCTCGCCGCCAATGGGTGATCAGCCTGCCGGCGAACAGCAGGCTTTCAGCGGGCAGTGAGCTGCGCAGTGGTGCGTTCACGGTCATTGCGTCCGCTTTTGCATCCGCACCGCGAGCACACCGAATACCAGCAGCAACCCAACGCACCACGCCACGCTGGTCGCCAGATTACCGACCGCGACGTGGCCGGTGGACAGCCCGCGCAGGGTCTCCGTCACTTCCGAGACGGGCTGGTAGCGCACGAACGGATGCAGCCAGTCGGGGAACGCGTCAACCGGCGCCATCCCGGTGGACAGCATCACCAGCAGCAGTTGGGGGACCAGGAGCAACTGGCTGGCGCCGCCGCTGCTGCCCATCTCGGCACCGGCGATCCCGGCTCCGGCGATCCCCGTGCCTGTCGCGTCGGCACCGAGCGAGACTGCCAGCGTCAACGTCAGGACGAGTACGGCGAAACCCGCCGTGTACACCAACCCGCCGTCCAGTCGGAATCCGAACACGTACCCGACGGCGATCGCGGCGAGCAGGGCGAGGGCGCCGCGGAGGAGGCAGTACAACATCCGGGCCATCAGCGGCACCGCCGGGGGTATCGGAAGCGTACGGAGCCGAATCCCGAAGTCGGAGCACTGATCTCGGGCGGCCCGGTCGACGGTTGTCAGCGCGCCGAGCAGCATCACCTGGATGATGATGACCGGTAGCAGGTACTGCGGATAGCTCATCTGGCCGGTGTCGATCACATTGCGCAGCGCGAAGTTGAAGACGACGAAGTTGCCGGCCGGTGCGACAATCGCGAACGGTAGATCGTCGCGCACCGTGCTGAGCAGCATGCGCTCGGTCAGCGCAGTCAGTGCGGTCACGCGGTGACACTCCCGGTGAGGCGCAGAAAGGCCTCGTCCAGGGACGGCTTGCGCAGCGAGATGTCCAGCAGTTCGACGCCAAGCTGATCGACCCGGCGAAATACTTCAGCGAACGTCGCGACGCCGTCGGAAGCCAGCACCGACACGGTGTTCTCCTCGCGGTCGGCTTGCGCGCCCTCGAGGTCGGCGACCACATCGAAGATCCTGAACAGCTCGCTCGGGTTGACCGGACTCACCGTGCAGTAGCTGAACCCCACCCGGCGCTTGAGTTCTTCGGCGGTCCCGCTGGCAACAACGCGACCTCCGTTGATGACGACGATCGAATCGCTGAGGACGTCGGCCTCTTCGAGGTACTGGGTTGTGAGCAGCACGGTGACACCCTGGGCGGACAGCGAGGACACCAGGTCCCACACGTCGCGGCGGCTACGCGGGTCCAACCCGGTTGTCGGCTCGTCGAGGAACAACACTTTCGGCGGCACCACCAACGCGGCGGCGATGTCGATGCGGCGCCGCATGCCCACCGAATAGGTGCCCACCCGCCGATCGGCGGCGTGCGACATATCGAACCGATCGATCAAGGCGTCGGCTCGCAGTTGCGCATGTTTGCGCCGCATGCCCCGTAGCCGTCCGAACAGCACCAGGTTCTCCCGCCCGGTCAGCTGCCAGTCCAGCGCGGCGAGCTGCCCGGTGGTCCCGATGTGTGCGCGTACCTGAGCGGGTTGTCGGACGACGTCGTAGCCCGCCACGATTGCCTGGCCGGAGGTGGGCCGCAGCAGCGTGGACAGGATCTTGATCGTGGTCGTCTTACCGGCACCGTTATGGCCGAGCAGGGCACAGACCGTTCCGGTCGGAACCGAGTAGGTGACGTCCTGCAATGCATGAATGGTTCCGTCGAACGTCTTGGCTACGCCGTTGAGCTCGATCACGGGTCAGATGATACGGCCAGTTAGACGAGTGTTGAACAAAACCCGGCAGCTCGCCCGCCGGCTACCCGCCATTGCGCCACAGGCGGGCGAAATCTTCGGCGCGATCTGCCGCGATTGCCACGCTCTCGGCGGGTTTGGTCATCTGGCCGGCGACCTGGCGGGCACGGGCGGCGTACCGCGGGTCGAGGATGGTGCGAAGGTCTGCGACCAGCGATTTCTCGGTGGTGGTGGAAAAGCGCCGGGCGGTGCCGACTTTCAGCCGTTTGACCGCGGCTCCCCAAATCACCTGAACGTCGGCCATCCAAAGGATCAGGGTGGGGACGCCGGCGCGCAGGCCCGCGGCGGTGGTGCCGGCGCCGCCGTGGTGCACGACCGCGCGGCAGGACGGGAAGACCGTCGCATAGTTCATCGCGCTGACCACCTTGACCTGATCGGAATAACGGACATTGCTGAAGTCGGATGCGGCGGCGCACACCAACGCCCGCTCGTCCAACTGTGCGCAGGCCGCGCTGATCATCGCGATCAGGTCGGCCGGCGACTCGACCGGGATGCTGCCGAACCCGAAGCAGATCGGCGGCCTTCCCGCGGCGATCCACGACGCGACCTCATCGTCGGCGTTCGTCGTCGACGCAAGAGTCAGCGTGCCGACAAAGGGCCTGTCGAACCGTGGGCGGTCACCTCTGGCCCACTCCGCGGCCAGGCCGGGAAAGCAGACCTCGTCGTAGGCCTGAATTTCCAGCGATCCGCGTTCGGCGATCCGGCGGGGCGCGGGGCCGGTGGCCTTGGGCAGGCCGAGTTCACGGCGCTGGGCAGCCTCCACCTTTTTCACCCCGCGCCACACCAGCCGCTCGTAGACCGTCATCGCGCAGCGGAGCAACGGCGCGGGCAGCGTCGGTACGACGTGGCCGTTGACCCGGATCGGAAACCAGAGCACCGTGGCCAGCGGGACGCGTCGATACTCTGCGACGTTGACCGCAAGTTCTTGGTAGCTCATGCCGGTGACCAGCAGGTCGGCGCCATCGGCCAGTGCAGTCAGCAGCGTGCTCATCTGCCCCCAGCACCGGGTGCCGGGTTCGCGGGCTTCGCGCAGAAACGCCAGCACATCCCGGACTTTCCAGAAGTTGCGGAAGAAATACGCCCAGAAGTTGCGAGTCGATTCCAGCCAGTCCTGGATCGCCGGCCCGTAGGCGACCGCCGGCAGCCCAGCATCCTCGGCGAAGCCGACCAGGTCGGGTGGGACGGCGATGCACACGTCGTGGCCGCGGCGGAGCAGTTCACGGCCGACGGCAACGCCCGGCTCGACATCGCCGCGAGTTCCGTAGAACGCCAGCACACACTTCATCGCAGATACCTAGGCCCAGGTCCCGCGGCGCCGGTGAGCCAGTGCGAGCACCTCGAGGGCAAGCTTCACCAGGACCGGTGGCATGAGCCGGTTGAGCCGCAGATAGCGGCGGGAATCCTCGAACGCGGTTCGGAAGCCCTGTTCGGTCGCCCGGTACGCCTCGAAGACGCGATCCAGCGCGGACTCATCCCAGGGCTCGTCCCGCGCGGCCGCGCCGAGCGTTTCGTAGGCCGCGGACATCCAGTCTGTGCCGAACGGCTCTGGCACCGGGCCGCGGTGTCGGTGGTGCCGAAGGTCGGGCGTGAGGAATTGGTCGATTGCGCCCTCGTCGCGGGTGCTGAGGTCGATGTCGAGGGCGGCGGAAATCCGTTTCACTTCCCGGCGCCAGTTGTCCAGGAGGTTGGCGTACTCGACGAACACCCGCGGCACGCCGCGGGTGTTCGTCTCGGCGAGCAGCGTGTAGGTCAGCCACCAGGCACTCGTGAGCTCTGGCGAGGCTTGCACGTAATACTGACCGGCGGCGCGCTTTTCCAGCGATCCGATCACCTCCACCGGGTGGCGCACGGCAATGACTGCGGCGACGTCGAACCCGGCCTGACGCGCCGCCTCGAACCAGATGCCGGACACCGCCGTCAACTTCGGTTCCTTGATGACGACGACCGGCGCGTCCGGCAGCGTGGTCAAGAACGCCTTGACCTTCGCGACGTAGGTGGCGTTCGTCGAGTGGTCGAACGCACCGTCCTGGTGCTTGCCCAAGCCCAGTTCGTATCCGGAGCTGCCGTGGCGGCGCAGGATCGCTTCGTTGAGCGCGATGGCCGCACGCGGCTCCCAGCAGCCACGCGGATTCTCCGCGGTGGCGCCGAGCAGCCCAGCCGGTAGCGCAGCACCGCTCAGCGAGAGCACCCGGGTCAGCGCCGACGTGCCGGACCGACCGAAACCCAGGACGAACAGCGCGACGGGCTTTGCGGCATTACCTCGGCTGCTAGTCATCGCGTCGGCTACTCTACATGTGATGAATTGACCTGCCGATGTTAACCGGCGCACCGTCCCGCGCGGTGCAGGCGCATCGGCTGACGCACTCGGAGGCTGATCGGTGCCGGTCCGGATACGTCGTGCGGCTGAAGCCGCTGACAGCCGAGCATCCAATGCTCGCGCATCCAAAGGTGTTGTGCGCCAGGATGATCGACTCGCTCTGCTGGATCAAGCCTTCTTTGCGGGGCATCGCGCCGCCGGTCAGAAGGACGTCATGCAGGTCCTGTGGCTCTATGAGCATCCCATCGACTGGGATGGGCTCAAGCGTTTCCACTACAACCTCGGTCGTGGGTTGTTGGGGCGGCGCATCGAGCGTTCACCGCTGCCGTTCGCCCGGTACCGGTGGGTGGTAGACCGGGGCCCGTCGGAGATCGAAATCGCCGCGCACGCCCGGCCGCGCGCCGACCTCAGCGACTGGGCGGATGAACGCTCCCAGGTGGCGGTCGATCCGGAGTGCGGCCCGGGCTGGCATCTCGGCGTGCTTCCTCTCACGGACGGTTCGACTGCGGTCAGCCTGGTGGCCTCGCACTACCTGCTTGATGGCATCGGGCTTGTGGTCGCGCTAGTCGATGCGCTTTCCGGGATCACCCGCGATCTCGGCTACCTGCCGCCACGCTCACGCACTCGACTGCGCGCGGTGCTCGAGGATGTGCGCCGGACAGCCCAGGACGCGCCCCGGGTGGTCCGGGCGCTGGCCGTGGCGCCAAAACTGGTCCGGCTCGGCCGACCCGATGGAGCCCCGGTGACGGTACCGGGACCCCTCGCCGTCCCCGGCGCCGCTGGCGACGAGCCGGTCGTCGTGCCGGGCATCACGATCTGCGTCGACATCGCTGTTTTCGATGCCAGAGCGGACTCACTCGGCGGCACCAGCAACACATTGATCGCCGGGTTGGCGGCCAAACTCGGGGATTACATGGGACACCGACACGACGGCGCCGTCACCGTACAACTCGTGATGAGCGATCGCACCGAGGGCGACACGCGTGCGGTCGCCGTGTCACTGGCCCGGGTGCACGTCGATCCGACGCGCGTGACGACCGACCTGAGCGATACCCGCGCCGACATCAAGCAGGCGCTGACGACGCTGCGGGAAACGCCCCATGAGTCATCGGCGCTCGAGGCGTTGACCCCGTTCACGCCGAAGTGGACGTGGCGCAAGGCGGTCGCCAACGCGTTCGCCGACCCGGATCACCCGGTGGTGTGTTCCAACCTCGGCGACGTCGGCAAGGTGGTGAACCGTCTCGACGGCACCAACGCCGAGTACGCGTTCGCCAGGGGGACAAGGCAACACGTCACCCGACGGTGGCTCGAGCGAATCGGCGGGCAGATGCAACTACTGTCTTTTCGGATTCCTGACAGGGTCGTCATCCACGTCCTCGCCTACCAACCGGGCGCCGAGAATTCCAAGCCCGCCTTACGCGAGCGCGCTGCCCGCGCGTTGGCGGAGTTCGGCCTGACCGGCCAGATCGACTAGAGATCCGCGGCGCCGATGGCGTGTTTGACTTTCTGGGCATGCGCCACCTGCTGCGCGGTGTAGCCGATCAGCAGCGCCACCCCGCAGAGCACAATGACCACTCCGGCCAGGCACAGCAGGCCATGGGTGTAGCCGAGGTCCAGCGCGTGCAGCTGGGCGGGATTCATGGCCTTCACCGGTCCGCTGGTGCCGCCGAGCTGCAGTGTGCGCGACGTGATGGCGACCTGGATGGCGACCAGGACCAGCGGCCCGCCGATGTTCTGCAGCATCACCGCGATCGCCGAGGCGGGGCCGATGCGGTCGGCACCGACGCTGGCGAACAACGACAGCGCCAACGGGACACTGATCACGCCGAGACCGATAGCGCCGACGACGATAGGCACCACCAGGTTCGGGAAGTACGGGATGCCGCTGTCCAGCGTGGAGCAGTACAGCGTGGCGCCCAACAGCACGACGCCGCCGGCGACCACCATCGTCCGCGGCGGAAATCGCGTCACCAGCCGCGACGACGCGGCTGTTCCGATCGCCATCGCGATGGCGAACGGAATGAAGCCGACAGCTGCGCGCAGCGGACTGTAACCCATGATGCTTTGCACATACATGGCCAGCAGCACTGTCATGGCGAAGCCGATCCCGCGGACCAGGAACATGGCCGCGAAGGTGGCGACTCGATTGCGATCGAGGAACAGGCCGAGCGGCACGATCGGGTTCTCGGCCGTCCGCTCCACCACGATAAATGCCGCGAATACGGCCACGGCCACCAGGCCCGGGCCGATCGTCGTGGCCGACAGCCAGCCGTTCTCCGGCCCCATCGATAAGCCGAAAACCATTGCGCTACAAATCAATGTCGCCAGCACCGCTCCGGCGGCATCGAGCTTCGTCCGCTCTTTCTGAGTTTCGGACAGCATGGTGCGGGCCAGGTAGATCACCAGCAGCCCGATCGGCACGTTCACCAGGAACGCCAGCCGCCACGACACCCCGGTGAGCGCGCCACCCACCACCAGGCCCAGCACCGCGCCGATTGCGCCCGTCGCGCCGAAGACAGCCGTGGCCACATTGCGGGTCGGTCCCTTCGGGAACGTGGTCGCCACCAGCGCCATGCAGGTCGGCACCACGATCGCGGCGGCGGCGCCGTGCAGCAGCCTGGCCGCAACGAGCGCGGCCCCATCCCACGCGATGCCGCAGACCGCCGAGGCGAAGGTGAACATGGCAACCCCGACGAGCAAGGTGCGTTTGCGGCCGATGGTGTCGCCGAGTCGGCCGCCCAGCAGGATCAGGCCGCCGAAGGTCAGCCCGTACGCGGTGATCACCCAGCTGCGCCCGGCATCCGAGAGGCCCAGCTCGTTCTGGATCTTGGGAAGCGCGAAGACGGCTACTGGACCATCCATCGCCGCCATCAGCTGCATGCCGCCGATCGTGGTCATCACGGTGAGGAACTGGCGACTGGGAAAGCGCCCGCCGGCCTCGGGCGGCATGGTCGATTCGACGTGGGTCGGGGTCGCCATAGCGGATCACCCTATAGCACGCGTGCCTAGTAAGGTCTTCGGAAGTTCGGACTCAGCGGCCCGGTTTATGGCTGATTTCTCCGAAAGACTGGATTGACCGCGAGGAGTTTGAGTATGGTTTGGAACTGTTCGACTCATGTTGAACGAAGCGGTCTGCAGAACCGATGAGCATCGATCCGTCGACAGTGATTCCCGATTGCGTCGACAGTTGGAAGGTTGGCGCGGTGGTCGAACCCGGTGTACGCGACGTCGACGTTGCGGAAGCCTGGTCCGGCGTTGCGACCGAGGACGCTCGAGAGGTGCCCCGACTGTCGGGCGGCGGAGATGCTCGTTCGCAACCCGTTGGTCAAGATCCTGTCCCGCCTCGCGCACCTCGACCGAAGCGTCGACGGCGGTTCACGCTCTGGAGAGCCATACAGAAGGTATGGATTCCGTTGCTGATCGTGATCGTGATCGGCGCCGGCGGGTTGACCGTGTCACGGCTGCACGGCATCTTCGGCACCGAGAAGCGGCCGCCGTATGCCGATAGCCAGGTTGGCGCCGCCAAGCCCTTCGACCCCAAGCACCTGACCTATGAGGTTTTCGGACCCCCGGGCACCGTCGCGAAAGTCAGCTACTTCGACGAGAACGCCGATCCGAAACGGATCGATGAGGCGCACTTGCCGTGGTCGTTGACGTTCGCGATGACCGAGGCAAGCGCCGTGGGCAGCGTGGTGGCGCAAGGCGACAGCGATGACATCGGGTGCCGCATTGTGGTCGACGGCGTGGTCAAGGCGGAGAAGATCACCCATGAAACGAACGCGTTCACGTTCTGCGCACTGAAGGCCTCATGAGCAACCATCAACTGATCAACAGTCGCCCACTTGTGGCGCAGACGATTCGCCGCCTGTCGGTGCCGATCGTGCTGGCGTGGTTGGCGATCACCGTCTTGGTGAGCATCGGCGTTCCCTCTCTGGAGCAGGTCGAGCGGGAGCGTGCGGTATCGCTGGTGCCCAGCGATGCGCCGTCGTTCGCGGCGGCGGATCACATGGTCAAAGACTTCGGCGAGGCCAACTCCGAGACGACGGTGATGGTCGTGCTGGAGGGGCAGCAACCCCTCGGCGATGCCGTTCACCGGTTCTACAACCGGTTGATCACCCAGTTCGAGGACGACTCGCAGCACGTACAACACGTTCACAACTTCTGGGGCGACCCCCTGACGGCGGGCGCAGCGCAAAGCGCTGATGGCAAGGCCGCCTACGTCCAGTTGGATCTGGTCGGTCACCTGGGCGCGGCCAAGGCAAATGAATCGGCGGAGGCCGTCCGGGGCATCGTGGCGCGAACACCGGCGCCGCCGGGTGTCACGGCATATGTCACGGGCGGGGCGGCGATCGCTTCGGATATGGGCCGCAGCGGCGAGCGAACTGTCCTATTGGTGACCGCGGTGAGCCTCGCGGTGATTTTCATCATGTTGCTCTTCGTCTACCGTTCGGTGCTCACCGTCGTCCTGCTGTTGCTGATGGTGTGGATCGAGCTGCAAGTAGCTCGCGGCATCATCGCGTTCCTTGGCTATCACCAGCTCATCGGCCTGTCCACGTACGTGGTCAATCTGCTGGTGTCGATCGTGATAGCGGCCGGAACCGACTACGCGATATTTTTCACCGGGCGGTATCAAGAAGCGCGCCAGGCCGGCGAGGACCGGGAAACGGCTTACTACACCACCTACCGCGGCGTCGCGCGCGTTGTCTTGGCGTCAGGCGTGACGATCGCCGGGGCGCTTTTCTGCCTCCGCTTTACTCGGCTGCCGTATTTCCAGCCGTTGGGCGTGCCGTGCGCGGTGGGAATACTGGTGGCGGTCGCGGTGGCCCTCACGTTGACTCCGGCCGTGATCTCGCTCGGCAGTCGCTTCGGGGTTTTCGACCGTAAACGGGCGATCGACTCCCGTGGCTGGCGGCGGATCGGGACGGCGATCGTCCGCTGGCCCGCCGCTATCTTGGCCGCGACGGTAGCGGTCGCTCTTGTCGGGTTATCGACGCTGCCGGGATATAAACCCGGATATAGCGACCAGAAATACATCCCGCAAAATATTCCGGCCAACCTGGGGTATGCCGCCGCATCCCGACATTTTCCGTCAGCTCGCATGATGTCGCCGGAGATCTTGCTGGTCGAGGCGGACCACGACTTGCGAAACTCGGCAGATTTTCTGGTTTTAGAGAAACTCGCGAAGGCCATCTTCGCTGTTCAAGGGGTTGCCAATGTTCAGTCGATAACTCGGCCCACCGGCGCCCCTCTCCCACATGCCAGCATTCCTTTCATGCTGAGCATGCAGCAGGCCGCCATGCTGCAGAATATGGCATTCCAAAAAGACCGCATGAAGGACATGCTCAAGCAGGCTGACGAACTCGGCGAAACGATCGCGATCATGCAACGGATGTACGCGTTGATGCAGGATCTCGCGAGCACCACCCGTCATATGGTCGGCGAGACGCACGACATGGAGGAGATCACCTTCGAGTTGCGGGACCATATCGCCGACTTCGAAGATACCTGGCGCCCGATCCGCAGCTATTTTTACTGGGACAAACACTGCTACGACATACCGGTCTGCTACTCGCTGAGGTCGATCTTCGATTCAATCGACGGAGTCGACGATCTCAGCGACAAGCTGCACGATCTGATCGCCGACCTCGACAAAATCGACATTCTGATGCCGCAGCTGCTCGCGCAGTTCCCGGAGATGATCCAGATCATGCAGGGCATGCGGACCATGTTGTTGACCATGCACAGCAGCATGTCCGGCATATTCGGCGAGATGGACGACGCGAGCAACGATCCGACAGCCATGGGGAAGGCTTTCGACGCCGCCAAAAACGACGATTCCTTTTATGTGCCGCCGGAAGTCTTCAAGAACCCGGACTTCAAGCGCGTGCTGAAAATTTTCTTGTCGCCGGACGGCAAAGCCGTCCGTATGATCATTACCCAAAGCGGCGATCCCGCGACGACTGAAGGAATTTCGCGGGTCGAACCCATAAAGACCGCGGCCGAGGAGGCCCTCAAAGGCACCCCGCTCGAAGACGCGAAAATCTACCTCACCGGCACCGGGGCGATGCTGAAGGACATGGTCGACGGGTCCAAGTGGGATCTCGTGATCGCCGGAGTCGCCGCGCTTTGCCTCATTTTCGCGGTCATGTTGATCATGACGAGAAGTTCTATTGCCGCCCTGGTGATCGTGGGCACCGTCGCGCTTTCGTTGGGCTCGTCGTTCGGCCTCGCGGTTCTGGTATGGCAATACCTACTCGGCATCCCTCTGCATTTTGCCGTGCTCGCGATGTCGGTGATCGTGCTGTTGGCAGTGGGATCCGACTACAACTTGTTGCTGGTTTCCCGAATGAAAGAAGAACTGGGCGCCGGCATCAACACCGGCATCATTCGTGCAATGGCTGGCACCGGAAAGGTCGTCACCAACGCGGGCCTGGTATTCGCCTTCACCATGGCGTCGATGGCGGTCAGTGACTTGGTCACGGTCGCCCAACTGGGTACCACCATCGGCCTCGGTCTGATGTTCGACACGCTGGTCGTGCGTGCGTTCATGACCCCGTCGATAGCCGCACTGCTGGGCCGCTGGTTCTGGTGGCCGCAACGGGTGCGTCCGCGGCCCGCCAGCACCCTGCTTCGGTCGGTCGGCCCGCGGCCGGTGGTCCGCGCCTTGTTGCTGAGAGACCCGGCGTCGGGTAGCGGTCATCCGGTTGGCAACGGGACGTCGCGGCGGGCGAGTCTCACCGGTAGAACGTCGTAGTCACGATGCCCGTCCAAGGCCACCTGAGCACCGAACGCTCTCAGTCATCCTTCACAGCACGAGCAATCCGCCGGCTTTCGGTGCTCGTCATCTTGGCGTGGGTGGCACTGACTCTGGTTGTGACGTTCGGGGTCCCGTTGCTCGAGACGGTCGGGCGGGAACATTCGGTATCGCTGAGTCCCCAAGACGCTCCGTCGGTTCAGGCCATGATGCGGATGGGCAAAGACTTCCGAGAATCCGATTCGGACAGTTCTGCGATGGTTGTGCTCGAAGGACAGCAACCGCTCGGGGAGGACGCACGAGGCTATTACGCCGGACTGGTCCGTGAATTACGTGCCGACACAAAGCATGTGCAACATGTGCAGGATTATTGGGGTGACCGGCTGACGGCGTCTGGCGCACAGAGCCCCGATGCCAAGTCGGTATATCTGCAACTGAACCTGGCCGGCAACCAGGGAACGACCTTGGGCGACGAGTCCGTGGCGGCAGTCCGCAACATCGTGCAGCGGACGCCGTCGCCTCCCGGGATCCATGTCTATCTCACCGGCGCGGCTCCGCTGGTGTCCGATATGCAGCGCAGCGGCAACGATTCGATTCTCAAGATCACCGCGGTCACCGGGGTGGTGATTTTCGTGATCCTGCTCGTGGTGTATCGATCGATCGTCACAACCATTCTGTTGTTGCTCACGGTCGGGATCGAAGTTGAAATGGCCCGGGGGGTTGTCGCGTTTCTCGGCCACAACAATCTTCTCGTTCTCTCCACGTTTGCCACCAACCTGCTGATGTCGCTGGCGATGGCGGCCGGAACGGATTACGGGATATTTTTTCTCGGCCGGTACCAGGAGGCGCGGCAGGCCGGCGAGGACCCGGAATCGGCCTACTACACCACATTTCGAGGCGTCGCTCCTGTCGTGTTGGCCTCCGGGTTGACCATCGCGGGGGCCATCCTCTGCTTGGGCGCCACCCGGATGCCCTACTTCCAGACCATGGGCGTCCCCTGCGCTGTCGGCCTGATCGTCGCGGTTGCGGTGGCACTGACCCTGGTGCCCGCAATGATTGCCATTGCCAGTCGCTTCGGGATCTTCGACCCCCGACGCAAGATCGGGGTTTTCGGATGGCGGCGGGTCGGTACGGTGATCGTCCGCTGGCCCATGCCCGTCCTGGTGTGCACCTGCGCGATCGCGCTACTCGGCCTGTTGACGCTGCCGGGCTACAAAACGAGCTACAACGCGCGCCTCTACATTCCCAAAGACATTCCGTCTAATCTGGGCTTTGCGGCCGCTGATCGCCATTTTTCACAAGCCCGCATGATGCCAGAGATCGTCATGATCGAGTCCGATCACGACATGCGTAATCCATCGGATTTCCTGGTCCTGAATAAATTGGCCAAGGGGGTTTTCAAAGTCCCCGGTATCTCCCGTGTTCAAGGAATAACCCGTCCCGAGGGCACACCGATCGAGCACACCTCGATACCGTTCATGATCAGCATGCAAAACGCCAGCCAGCTGCAGAGCATGACCTACATGAAGGCTCGCGTCAACGACTTTCTCAAACAGGCCGACGACTTGGCGAGAACGACCGTCCTGATGGAGCGCATGTACAGCTTGGCGCAGGAACTCACCATCACAACGCATCACACGATTATCAAATCAAAAGAACTCAGCATTGTTCTTGCCGAATTACTGGGCCACGTTTCGGATTTTGAAGACACCTGGCGACCCATCCGCAGCTATTTCTATTGGGAGAAGCACTGCTACGACATACCGGTCTGCTGGTCGCTGAGGTCCATATTCGACATCCTCGACGGTGTCGGCGAATTGGCCGATAAAATGGAGGATCTGATCAAAGACCTCGATCACATGGACAAGCTCATGCCGGAGCTGATAGCCCAGTTCCCGGCGATGATCGCGATCATGAGGTCTACCCGGACGATGATCTTGACGATGCACAGCACCATGGCCGGGACCTTCAAAGAGATGGACGAAGCCGGCCAGAACGCCATGGCGTTGGGTCAGGCGTACGACGCCGCGAAAAACGACGATTCGTTCTATCTCCCTCCCGAGATTTTCAAGAACGCCGACTTCCAACGTGCGATGAGTTCCTTCCTCTCTCCGGACGGGAAGGCCGCGCGATTCATCGTGTCGCAGCGGGGTGATCCCGCGACACCACAGGCGATTTCGCGGGTCGAGCGGATAAAAACGGCGGCCGAGGAGTCGCTCAAAGGCACACCGCTGGCTAACGCAAAAGTTTACATCGCCGGTGCGGCGTCGACCTACAAAGATTGGCGAGACGGCTCCAAAATCGACCTTCTGATCGCCATCATCGGCGCGCTCTGCCTGATTTTCGCCATCATGCTGATTATCACCCGAAGCTTGGCGGCTGCACTGGTTATCGTCGGTACGGTGGCGCTGTCGTTGGGCGCATCGTTTGGATTATCGGTGCTGATTTGGCAGTACATTCTGGGCATACAGCTGTACTGGATGGTGCTTCCGATGTCGGTGATCATCCTTTTGGCGGTGGGTTCTGACTACAACCTCCTGTTGGTGTCCCGTTTCAAAGAGGAACTTGCCGCGGGCATCGACACGGCGATCATCCGCGCAATGGGTGGAACCGGAAAGGTCGTCACCACAGCAGGGCTGGTTTTCGCTGTCACGATGGCTTCGATGGTGGTCAGCGAACTTCGGATTATCGGCCAGATCGGCAGCACCATCGGCCTCGGCCTGATGTTCGACACGTTGGTCGTGCGCTCGTTCATGACGCCGTCCATCGCCGCGCTGCTGGGCCGGTGGTTCTGGTGGCCGCAGGCCGTCCGTCCGCGCCCGGCCAGTGCCCTCCTGCAGCCCTACGGATCCCGTTCGCTGGTTCGGTCGCTGCTGTTGACCCGAGTTTAGACATTTGGCTTAGTACCCCGGTTTGTAGCCGAGGTGGGCCAGGACGGCAGCCTGAGCATCCGGGATTTGGGGCGGGAAGGTCTGGCTGGTCCCGTTGATGACGATGGTCGCGCTGCGCAGTGGCCGGAGCTGTTTGACGACCTTGGCGATGGACAGCTCGGTGCGCTGTTGGATGCAGTGCGAGACGGCCAGCGCCGTAAACACGATGGTCAGGTGCGCTTCGATCGACTCCCGCACGTAGGCAAATATGGGTCGGGCGGCAAGGTCGCTCTTGGACATGCGAAATGACTTCTCGACGTGCCAGAGCTCGTGATACTTGCCGATCACGTCGGCAGCGTGCATCTGCTCAGCGTCGATGTTGGTCACGTACCCTTTGAGCCCTACCAGTCGGCGGGCTCGGGCCAGACCGGCTTCGTCGAGGGTCCGGTCGTCGCCTTTGACGGTGACGAACCGGGTGATCTTGGCCTGTTTGTCCCCCGCGACAACGGCTTTGGCGCGGGCTTCCTGCGCGTCCAGCGTTTTGCGGTCCCGCCGTGCCCGGGCCTGCTTGTATTGCCAGATCGCCCGCCATGCTTTCGGATGCTCGACCGGGTTCCAGACAGGTTCGGCTTTGACCTTATCGTTGTTGACCACCGTGGCGCCGCGGCGCGGGGTCACGGTGTCGATGATCTGCCCGTCATCGAATGATTCGCCGTACCAGCGGAAGTGACTGGCCAAATCGCCGGGAGCTTTCGTCGTCCGTGATCCGACGATGAACGAAAAGCCAGCCTTGTCGAGGGCTTTCAGGTTCGTCCACGACAACATACCGGCATCAGCGGCGATCACCATCGGGATACCGGCCAGGTTGTGGCGTTTCTGGAACCCTTCGATGATCGGCACGATCGTGGTGGTCTCAGCGGTGTTCCCCTCGAAACATCCGACATCCAAAGGGAATCCGGTACGGTCAACCAACAAGCCGACCACGATTTGCGGGTCGACGCGGCGTTCCTTCGAGAAGCCGACCTTACGCAGATCGTCTTCGTTCTCGGCCTCGAAATACAGCGTCGTCACGTCGTAGAGCAGAAGGCTCAACCCGCCGCAGTCGGAGGCATAGGACACGCACTTCTTGGCGATCGCATGACGGTAGCCGCCTGATTCGACCATCCGGACGTGACGGTCAATAGTCTTGTAGGACACCAGATCTGCGCCGAGGTCGGTCAGGACACGAATCGAGTCGAGCCTGCTGGTCGGCTCGACGATACGAGCGATCACCAAATCCCGGAACACCCTATCTGCGACAGTGTCGAAACCCAGCCAGTCATAAACCCCGCCGAGGACCTCGTAGAGCAGCCGCGAACTGGTCGCGGTTGTGCGCCCAGGCCCGACTGGTGAACCTTTCGGCGCCGCCGGGACCGGGATCAACGACGCGGTACGCCAATCGGGAACGTCCTCCATCCGCCTGGGACGTGCCGGCACCTCGACCGGCAGGGTCTGCTGCTCGCCGTGCAGGATCTGCTGAGCCTCGTCGAGAAGAATCCCCAGCTCAGCATCGGTATGCGCAGAACCAATATGAGCCACGACCACCACCCGGCCACGGTCTTTACGTGCGACCTGCACCGCCACCGCACCCGAACTGGTGCGTACTTTCCGCACGTACGCCACCGCCCGAACCTACCCGCTTAGTACCCCAACCCACCCACCACCGCCCAAGAAAGCCCAGGTCAGCCCACTTCCGATATCAATATCGGTCGACCATGTCCAAAGTCAGGAGGCTAACGCCATCGCTCTGTTGACCAACCGCCAACGTAAACCCATCGATCCGCCGTCGCCCGGATGGTTGGGCAGGCTGTCGCGACATCCGGCGATACGAGAATCGGGTCTGTGGAACGTGCAGCATGTGGACGAGCGCCACGACCCCGCGTTCTTGAATGTGCTGGAAGGCTACGTGCGCTCGACTGGTTCCTGATAGAGGGGCCCTTGCATTTCGGCGTGCTGGCCCAGTTCCGCATTGCGCAAACATTTCGCGCATCATCGGCCGCTGTCGGGTGGGTATATTCGCTCCACGACATAAAACGAGGTGAGGGTGCTGATGGCGCTGCGGGACGTGCGGGTCAAGACCGGGGTGCTTGCCGACGCGGCCGAAGAAATGGGCAGCGCCGCCGCCGCGATCCCGACTGCCCCCAAGCTGGTGTCTGCTGCTGGTACGGACCCGCTGTCGGCGGCGATCACGGCCCACGTGAGCAGCGTTGTTCCTCCGATGATCGCCGCGCGTCCTGCGGTCAAACAGCAGGCGAGTGGCTACGCGAAGAATGTGGCAGCCGCCGCCCGCGCCTATACCGGAACCGATGAACAGCAAGGCGGCAACATCGACCGGTCTATGCCCGCCGTGCCCGCGTCGGGGTAGCCGATGGGTCTTGAGCGTCCTGATGGCCCGTACGCGGCGGAGATGACCGCCGGGGCGGCGTGGCCGGATGTCGACGAGACTGCCCTATTGGATGCCGCTGACGCGTTCGCCGCGGACTCTGAAGCCGTCGATGCGCAGTTGTGGGTGTTTCAGCAGGCCCGCAACCGGCTCTTCGACGACGAGGCGTGGTCGGGCCAAGCCGCTGATGCCGCCCACGCCAAGCACCGACAGGTAATCGATCGGGTGCAATCCCAGGTGCGTGGTTCGGCGGCCGCTGCCAAGCTCTACCGCGACTGCGCCAGCGCGACGATCTACACCAAACAGCAGATCACCACCAACGTGGAAAACGCCCAACAGGAGATCGCGCAAGTCGCTAATCACCCGACGGCCACCGCCGATCAGAAAGACACCTTCATAAAAGGCCTCATCAGGGCTGCGCACGCCGAAAACGTTGAACTCGTTCAATCCGGCGCCGCACGGCTCGGCAAACCACCGACCACCCCACTCACCGTGCGCCCGGCATCCAACGGACACGAGGTGCCACTTGCCCCACCCACCGACCGGAACGAGCCCACACCGGATCGCAAGCACAACCAAGAGGAAGCCTTCAAGCAGGTGTACGGCCACGCCCCAACCAGCGGGAGCGACTGGGAGATGGCAGCTGCGCTGGACCCGCACACCTACAACCCCGACTTCAAAGGAACGCCGTCGGAGGTCCGCGTGGTCAGGATCAACCCCGTGCCGGGGCAGGGAGTGGTGCGGTCATCGCAGTGGATTCCGCAGCGCGATGTGACCGGCTACCCTCCACCCAGCCGCGACCTCGGGAACAACCGAGGACCGGACGCGCACTTCGACCCGGAGAACACCAAGGTGACGACCTACATCGACTATGAGCATGGAGTTGTGGTGATGCGGCAGAACCCGTCGGTGGAGATGAATGCTGACGGCTCGCCCGGTCAGGTGAAGGTCGGCGGTCCGCAGGGCAGCGTCACGCAGACACCGGACGGGGCGGTGCGGATCAGATACGACGCCGGGAACCCGCTCGCCCCGGGTTGGACAACCGACCCGTCCGGACCGTTCGGGACACACCGCGAATCCGTTAACGGTGATCTGGTGTTCACACCTGGACCCGGAGGTGTGCACGTTGACGGCACGCGCACTAATTATCCGTCGATGGAGATATATCAAGACATGCCGAACGGAACCACGCACACGGTGCTGATCGACCCGGCGCAGTCGGGAAGTAGCACGGGACCGGCGCTAAATTTGCCGCTCCACCATGAAATCGGAATCGGCGGGCGTGCGTTCGAGCCGTTCGACAAGGGCGGTTGGAATCCTCGCTACGATGTGCCCACTCCCTTGCCGTCCACGCCATTCGGTCCGGTCACCGCGCCGCCATCGGTGCCACCACCACCCAGCGGCGGAGGAGTCTGGGCATGACCGAAGAAAGGCAAGCGCAGGTGCCGCCCGCGGAAGATGACCGGGCGCCGGCCCAGCACGTCGAGGTCTGGCGGCTCGCCACTTGGCTCGTGCCCGTTGCTGTTCAGGCGGTGCTGGCGGTGTGGGTGGGCGTGATGTGGCTGCTGTCACAAGGCCCGCTCGGCGAGCGCGACGCGTTCGGGGCTCTGGTACTGACCGGGGTCATCGTTGCCGCGGCAGCGGCGCTGCTGGTCGGCGGCTATATGTTGCGGTCTGCCGGTTCGCCGCGCCGCCGTGCTGTCGGCCTTAGCGTTGCCGGGTCCGGGATTGCCGTCTTCGTCGCCGCAGCCACTTATGCGCTCTTACTGCTGCCGTGGCTGAAACCCGACTGATGGCTAACACACAAATGCCTCCATCGGCGCGGCGTTACGGTCCAGGCGGCTTCGTCGCGGCGCTGGTGACCGTCGCCGTCTTCGCGACTGCCACCTGGATGTGGACGCCGTACGTGTTTTTCTCGCTGTACACCTTTGGGATCACATCGGCCATCGTGTTGCCGGTCGCGGGCCTGCTGATCATGGTTGGAGACAAAGCTGCCCAGGCCGGGCGCGGCATCTTAATCGGCTACCTTGCGACGCCGCTCACCGCGGCGATTGTGATCGTTCCCATGGTTGTGTTCACCCAGCTGCGTCACATGATGTGAGTACGACGTTCGGTTCCGTTGCCGGCCACAGACTTCGGCTCCGTAGCCAACCCGCCGTCAGTGGCGCCGCTGCCTACGGGGCCAGGACTCCCGGCCTGATTGAAGAGAGCGAGAAGAAACCCCATGTCGACCATCGCCCGGTTGCGAGACTTGGACTCCCGCGCTTGGACCGCAGCCACCTGGGCGGCGCCGTTCACTATTCAGCTAGTGCTGGGCGTGATGTTTCTCGTGTGTGGCTGTTAGGAAAAGCGCCGCCCCTCAGTTATTGACTCGGCCTGACCACCAGCCCGGCTACAGTCGTGGTCATCGAGGAGAGGATGCCCGTTGACGCCTCCGCAAGCCCACGGCCTAAGCAGAATCACCGCCGCTCTGCAGACCTGCTATGCCTCATTCGAAGCCCTGTGCGCCGACCTCAGCGACGCGCAGTGGCAAGCGCAGTCGCTGTGCCCGGACTGGACAGTCCGCGATGTGGTCAACCACGTCACCAGCATCGAGGCAGTACTGGCGGGGTGGCTGCCCGATGACGACAGCACTGCCCCGCCGTTCGCAAAGGCCGCGGATTTCCGGCGCGAGGCGAACGTCGACGGCGCCGCTTATCGTGAGGTAGTCCGCGCCGTTTATGACCGTCGGCGCCGGGATCTGGCCGCACTGTCGCAGACCGATCTCCAGCGGGCGTCGTGGACGCCGGTGGGCCCCACCACCTACGGGCGGTTCCTGGAAATCCGGGTGTTCGACTTCTGGGTGCACGAGCGCGACATCGCCACCCCGCTCGGCCGCACCACCGACGACACCGGCGTCGCGGCCGAGATCGCGCTGGCCGAGGTGGCGGGCTCGCTGGGCTACATCGTCGGCAAGAAGGTAGGCCTGCCCGACGGAAAGAGCATCACCTTCAACCTCACCGGACCGATCGTGCGCGAGTTGCACGTCGCCGTGGACGGGCGGGCGAAAACGGTTGAGCACGTTGACAATCCGGACGTGACACTGAGCACCGACTCCACCACCTTCATCCAGCTCGCCTGCGGGCGCATCGACCCGCAGACTCAGATCGACTCCGGCGCCATCACCTGGAAGGGCGATGACGAGCTCGGCGACCGCGCCGCCCGCAACCTGAGGTTCACGATGTGACCAGTCGCCCGGTTTGCGTCGACTTCCACTTCGACGTCATGTGTCCCTACGCCTACCAGACGTCGCGGTGGATCCGCGACGTGCGGGATCTGACCGGTCTCACGGTGAACTGGCGCTTCTTCAGCCTCGAGGAGATCAATCGCCAGGAGGGCAAGAAGCATCCCTGGGAGCGGGAGTGGTCCTACGGCTGGTCGATGATGCGGATCGGGGCGCTGCTGCGCCGGCGCTCGATGGCCGACGTCGACGCGTGGTACGCACGCGCCGGCCGCGCGCTGCACATCGAGGGCCACAAGCCGCACGAGAAATCCGTTGCCAAACACCTACTTCAGGAACTCGGCTTCGATCCCGGACTCGTCGACGAGGCGATCGCCGACCCGACGACCAGCGACGAGGTAATGGCCGACCATCAACGGGTTGTCGACGCCGGCGGGTATGGCGTGCCCACGCTGTTCTTCCCCGACGGACAATGCCTGTTCGGGCCGGTGCTGGTCGATCCGCCCAGCGGTGAGGCCGCCGTGCGGCTGTGGGACGCCGTCGTGGCCTGGACGGAGTTTCCGCATCTCTACGAGCTGCAGCGGCCGAAAACTGCTGCCGACGAACAGTGCATCGCCGAGACCTTCCGCCCCTACCTGGAAGCGCGCGACTGGGTGTCCATCAACCGCGGCACGGTCATCGCCTTCGGCGACCATGGGACGACGGTATGACCCCACGCGATGTCGCCGGCCGCGTAGCCAAGCCGACCGACATGGGGCCGATGTTGTATTGAGATCCATTCCGCTGCAATGGATTTCGAGATTTGAGCGTGTGTCGTAGCCCGGCTGGTAACTTGATTGGCTATGGGTGCTTTGGACGGACGCGTTGCCTTGATCACCGGCGGTGCCCGTGGGCAGGGCCGCGCGCACGCACTGGCGCTCGCCGCCGAGGGGGCCGACATCGTGGTCGCCGATGCTCCCGCCGCGATGGCGGACCTGACCTACCCGCTGGGCACCGAGGATGACTTGCGCGAGACGGCCAAGCTGGTCGAGGAACTGGGCCGGCGCTGCGTCCCGCTGACGCTCGACGTGCGCGACGCCAACGCCGTCAACGCCGCAGTCCACCAAACCGTCGCCGACCTGGGCAGCCTCGACATCGTGGTTGCCAACGCCGGAATCGTCAGCACCGGGCCGCTGGACGAGGTCAGCGACGGGATGTGGCAACAGCTGATCGACACCAACCTGACCGGCGCTTTCCACACCCTGCGCGCGGCCATACCGGTGATGCGCCGGCAACGATTCGGCCGCATCGTGGTCACCTCATCGATGGGCGGCCGGATGGGCATCCCGGACTTGGCCGCCTACAACGCGACCAAATGGGGCGTCATCGGCTTGGCGAAGTCTGCCGCGCTCGAGGTCGCCAAGGAGGGCGTGACGATCAACGTCGTCTGCCCGACCACCACGCAGACCCCGATGGTGCAACCCGCCGGCGGCGACGACATCCCGGACGATCTGGTGCGGCGGATGATGAAGGCCAACCCGATCCCCCAGCCGTGGCTGCAGCCCGAAGACGTCAGCCGCGGTGTGCTGTACCTGGTCACCGACCCGGGTGTGATCACCGGTAGCGTCCTCGAGATCGGCCTGGGCGGCAGCGCCCGCATGCACTGACGCAAAGGAGTCGCCTCGTGTGCGATCGGTTCATCGTGCCGACTGCCGTCTTACGTCGCCTCGCTGAGGATGCTTCGATTCCGGCGGAGTCGCGCGATGCGATGCGCGAGAGCATTGCCATCGAAGACATGTGGCGTGGGCTGCGCATCGCGCACACCAGCGCGACACAGTCCAGTCTGCTGGCCGCAGAATTCATCGGCCGCCACCTTGCCGGCGCGCTTGCGACTGCCCCAGCGGTAACGATCTACGACTGCAAGAACACTCGGTCACTGCCCGGCTTGCCGGTTGCCGATCCTCCCGACAGCAGCGACATCACGGCCAAGCGCGTGTTCGATACGACCCATTCCGTCGTTGACTTCTACCGAGAATGCTTTGGACGCAACTCAGTTGACGGCAAGGGCATGACGTTGATGTCGTCGATCCACTACGGCGTACGCTACGACAACGCTTTTTGGAACGGCGCTCAGATGACGTACGGCGACGGCGACGGCCGGGTCTTCGTCGACTTCACCAAGTCAGATGACGTCATCGGCCACGAGTTGACGCACGGTGTCACACAATTCACTGCAGGGCTCGACTACTCCGATGAGGCTGGCGCCCTCAATGAGAGCATCTCGGATGCGTTTGGCGCGATGTTCCACCAGTGGCGGAACAAACAGACTGTCTCCGAATCGGACTGGCTCGTCGGCCCAGGGGTACTCGGTCCGACGGCAATTGCCAAGGGCTACAACTGTCTTCGCAATATGGCAGATCCCGGTTCCCAACAGTGCCTATCCCCGCAACCTTCGCATTACGCGGACTACGTGCCCGGCGGCGACCCACACCAGAACAGCGGCATTCCCAATCACGCCTTCTATCTGGCGGCCATGAACGTCGGCGGACGATCGTGGGAGAAGACCGGTAAGGTTTGGTACGCCGCTCTGACCAATCCCGACGCCGACCCGGCTATGGATTTCGGCAGTTTCGCCGCCCTCACACGCTCCGCCGCCAGATCGCTGTTTCCCGCCGATCGCGCCGTCTATCGTGGAGTGGACGACGCGTGGACGCGCGTCGGCATCCCACCGGCCGATATCTCCACCTGAGTTGAGAACGATCCAGACGCAGCAATGCAGTACATCATCGAGCGCCGCGGCGGCCTGGCCGGACTGAAGGCGCGTTGCACTGTCGACGGCGATGCACTGGACCCCGCTGATCGCGAGACACTCGAGCAACTACTCGACAGCGAAGAACCACTGAACGCGGATTCCGGCGCCGACCGCTACACCTACCTGGTGACCCGCCAATCACCCTCGGGCAGCAGGACACGCGAGATTCCCGAAAGCGTGATGCCTGACAACGTGGCAAGTGCTGTCGCAGCGGACATCTGACCGGTCACCGCTACGCCGCGGATCTCTCCAGGATGTGTACGCCGCACGCCGAGCCGAGGCCGATCACGTGGGCCAACCCGACCTTGGCGTTCTCGATCTGCCGGTCGCCCGCTTCGCCGCGCAGATGGTGACAGATCTCCCAGATGTTGGCGATTCCGGTGGCGGCGATGGGATGGCCCTTGGACTGCAGCCCGCCCGAGACGTTCACCGGCATCGAGCCGTCCCGCCACGTCGCGCCCGAGTTGAAAAAGTCTGCGGCACCACCGTTTTGGCATAGCATCAGATTGTCGTAATGCACCAACTCGGCGGTGGCGAAGCAGTCGTGCAACTCGACCAGGTCCAGGTCGCCGGGCCCGACGCCGGCCTGCTCGTAGGCCGTCGCGGCGGCATTGCGGGTCAACGTGTTGACGTTCGGCAGCACCTGGCAGCCGTCCTCGTACGGGTCGGTGGTCAGGATCGAGGCCGCGACCTTGACCGCCCGCTTGCGCTGCCGCAGTGACAGCGACTTCAACGTCTCGCCGTTGCACACCACCGCGGCCGCGGCGCCGTCGCAGTTGGCCGAACACATCGGCCGCGTGTTCGGGTAGGCGATCATGACGTCGTTCATGATCTGCTCGAGGGTGAATCTCTTCTGGTACGCGGCCAGCGGGTTCAGCGTCGAGTGCGCATGGTTCTTCTCGCTGATCTTGGCGAACAACTCGAAGCTCGTGCCGCCGTACTCGTGGCCGTACTCGGTGCCGATCTGTGCAAACACACCCGGCATCGACTCGGTGCCGATCCGCCCGTCCACCGGAGCGACTGCGCCGTAGCGACCGTGACGCTCCCAGACCTCGGCATCGCTCTTCTTCGTTCCCGCCCCGCCGAGCAGTCCGGCGCCGGACAGCTTCTCCACCCCGACCGCTAGGCCGTACGTCACCTCGCCCGCTTTGACCGCCATGATCGCGGTCCGCAGCGCGGTGGCGCCGGTGGCACAGGCGTTGGCCACGTTGTACACCGGGATGCCGGTCTGGCCGATCTGCTTTTGCAGTTGCTGCCCGATCCCCGCGTTGGCCGCCATCAGGTTTCCCGCGGCGATGACGCCGATGTCGGCCATGGTCACCCCGGCGTCGACGAGGGCGCCGGTGGCGGCCTCGGCCGCCAGGTCGATGGTGTCTTTGTCGGCGTGCTTGCCGAATTTGGTCATCCGGATGCCGAGGATCCAAATATCGTCGCTGGCGCTCATGGCTGCTCCTTGTATGTGCCGATGGTCAGTTCACGGGCTCGAAGCCGAAGCCGACCGCTTCGGTGCCCGCCGAGTCGGTGCCGACCGGGAATGTCACCAGCCGCACTTTCATGCCGTCGCGGACGTGTTCGGGATCGGGCTCGACGTTGACCACATTGGCGCGCACCCGAGTGCCGTCGCAGTCCACGACGGAGGCGACGAAGGGAGTGGGAATGCCGGGCGCGGCAAGAGTGACGATGGTGAAGGCCCGCACGGTGCCCTCGGTAGGCACCGCAACCGTCCGGAATTCCGATGCGAAACAACCGGCGCAGGCGTTGCGCCGATCGAAAAATCGAGCCCGACAGTGTTGACATTCCTGCGCGACGAGGTGCGGATCGCCGTCATCGAGCACCAAATAGTCGACTAGTGGGATCTTGCCCGTCATACCGCCTCCATGGTCTGCACTACTGACCGTAGCGAATCCGGTTCGACCACAGATGCCGAATATCAACATCAGACCCAGCGAGAACGTCATCTCCCCGCAACCAGCGGTGCGCGACCGTCACCGCGCGCACCGCTCCGTCACCTCAGTTCTGGTGGCCCGTGGCCGAAACGTGACCGACCCTTTATCGAATTGCTAACGCGCCCTTGACTGTCCAATATTCCGGACCCGCCTAGGATCACTATTACAACTTGTCTATCAAAGGAATTGGTGGATGCGCGCGGTTTTTCGGTCTGTTCTGGTGGCGGCTGGCACCGCTGCATCAGTCGTCGCAGGCCCATCGGGACTCAGCCTGGCTGCGGCGGACCAGTCGTTCCGCTTTCCGATCGCCTCGGTCGGTCCGACAGCCGGCGAGGTCGTGGGTGTCGCGTACCCGGTCGTCATCAGGTTCCGCTCACCCGTGACCAACCGTAGCGCCGCGCAGCAGTCCGTCCGCGTGACCTCATCGCCGTCGATGACAGGCAAGTACGAGTGGCTCGACAATGAAGTCGCACAATGGGTTCCAGATCGATTCTGGCCGGCGCACAGCACGATTGCACTGTCGGTGGGCGGCGCTTCGGCGGAGATCAAGACCGGACCCGCAGTGCTGGGCGTTGCCGACATCTCCGAGCACACGTTCACAGTCAGCATCGACGGCACTCCGAGCGGACCGTCGCAACAGCTGCCGACACCGCACCACCAACCGCACTATGGCGAACCCGGCGTGATGCCCGCCTCGATGGGCCGGCCGCACTTTCCGACACCCGTCGGGATCTACACTGTATTGTCGAAAGACCGCACGGTGATTATGGATTCGAGCAGCGTGGGCGTTCCCATCACCGATGCCGAGGGCTACAAGACTCCCGTCGAGTTCGCCACCCGGATCAGTAGCCGCGGGCTGTTCGTACATTCGGCGCCCTGGGCCGCTCAGGCCCTGGGTCGGGAGAATGTCAGCCATGGCTGTATCAGTTTGAGCCCCGCCGACGCCGAGTGGTACTTCAACACCGTCAATATCGGCGACCCGGTTGTCGTCAAAGAATAAGACAAACAACGTCTTTCATGTGGCGCAAAAAAAGCCCCCGCGTGCGGGGGCTTTTTTCGGCTCTCACTCAGCGGGACCGGGCGGCAGCGGCTGGCCGGGCAGCGGACCGTTCGTCGGTGCCGTGCCCGTTGGCGCGCCCTTGCCGCCCGCCACACCGGCCATGTCCGCGATCGGTGCACCCGGCAGCCCACCGAGCGCGATCAGCGGAGCACCAGCCGGAACCGCAACGGGCAGTGGGGCTCCTGCCCCCGCGGGAATCGGAGCCCCCGCGGGAAACGGAAGTCCACCCGGGATGGGAGCGCCACCGAGGACGGGGGCTCCGGCGGGTAGCGGCGCGGCCACGGGTGCACCGGCCATGTCGGTGATCGCTGCGCCCGCCGGCGCGCACGCAGCCCCTGCACCAGCTCCAGCGAGAGCCGGCGCTCCAGCGAGAGCCGGCGCACCGACTTCACCCGCCGCCCCATACATGCACGCGGCGCCGCCCGTCTTCAACGGGGAGGCTCCCGCAAGTGGGCTCAGTGCTATCGCGGCACCGCATAATCCAACGCCAGCAACAACTTTCATGCCGAATCGGTCTGTCATCGACGTCAACTCTCCCTATCACGGCCAGGCGGATACCCGCAGATCAACATCGGTGCAGCCGCACCGCGACCGCGATTCTCACGGCCACACCATTTTTAATAGACCATTGTCGAATACGCACGACGCCGCACCGGAGCGTTTCCAAATAGAGACGTTCAGCCGGGTTTGGCGGTCAGCCGTACACCGAAAGCTCATCAATCATAGCAATCAGCCGAAACCCAAACCAGCCCTTGACTTTTGATCAATTACATCACAATTCGGCATCGAAAGCGTTGTGGGCCTGCAGTTTTGACGCTGGGGTCAGCGAAGATAGACTTCGCGGCCGGTAGGATATCCCCCACCGTGCGTGGTGATGTGCACGTGGTCGTAGTGACCATAGCCGGATCCGGACGGCCCACGGGGCGTGTAGTAGGTCCCGCGCCAGATGCAATCCTGCAGCCCGAACTTGTCCGCATTCTTGAGGATGAACGAGACGATCTGGTTGCCCAATGCGATGCCGGACGCGCTGGACGGGTTGGGGATCATCACGTCGATGGCCAGCCCCCGAGGATGCCACGGAAGGGCGTCCGGTCGGACGCCGCCGATGCTCTTGATCTCCGGGAAGATCGCGCTGATGGTGCGGGCCAGCAGGATCGTCTTGATCTGGAGGCCACGTTCGGGCGCGACATCCGCAGTCAGAACCTGCGGGGCGTTCTTGGCGGCGACATGCCAGCGCGACGCACGCGATGCGGCGGTCGGATCGGTAGGAGCGCCGTTCGGCTGCACGGTGGAGGCGGCCCACGACGATGCCATCGGCATGCCGGCGGTCATCTGCAGGTGACAACACGCCGTGGAGGCGTCAGCTACCGAATCTGCCTTGCCACGGTGGCCCTCGGCATGGGCGCTGCCGCCAAGGGCAAAGATGACAGCAACGGGCGCGATGACCGCAGCCATCACTCCGGGCGACTTTCGCCCACCGCTGGCTAATTTGTGACGGATCACGGCAGCAGCTTACGAGCAAATCGCGAATAAGTCACGATTAGGTAACGCCCTGGAGGTGAAATTCCGTTACGTCGCAGATCAGGCCCCATCGCCGTCCAGCAACCAGTTATCCGGCGCGGGCGCGAATCGCAGGGCGGGAGCCGGAGGCAGCGACCGCCGGCGGCCGACCGATATCGCGTCAAGCATCAGCGCGACATAGCGCCGCCAGCCGTCGTCGTCGGAGTCCATCGTCCACAGGACGCTGTGCAGCATTGCGACCATGCGCGGTAGATCGGCGGGCTCCAGATCGGCCCGCACGACACCCGCCTGCTGGCCGCGACGGGCGAGCTCGTTGAGAGCGTCGTACAGGGAGGTCGAGATGTCGGGCGTCAGTGACCCGGCCCTGCGGACCGCGGTCAACAGGTGGTGTTCCCGCGCGCCCAGCGATATCGCGGCGTCGATCAGCTGAGCCAGACCCTCCAGCGGGTCGGTGGCGCCGCGTACGGCCTCGATCGTCGGCGTCAGGTCCTCGGCGATGCAGTGGTCCAAAGCGGCGCGGACCAGCTCGCCCTTGGTCGGAAACCTGCGGTAGAGCGTGCGCTCACCGACCCCGGCACGACGGGCAACGGCCTCGATCGGCGCCTCCGGCCCGAGCTCACCGTAGACATCTCGCGCGGCACGCAGGATGCGCTCTGCGTTACGCGCGGCATCGGCACGCAACGGCCGGTCAGACACCGCGGTCATGATCCCAGCGTAACTGACTGTTGACTGCCATTTAGACGCGCTCTACGCTCGTGGGCAATTGACAGCCGTCTGACACTTAGTGGGAGATGCCGATGACGTCGACAGCGTCCGATCTGCCCGTAATCCCGATGCGTCGCGCCGCACAGTGCCCGCTTGCACCGCCGGCCGAGTTCGCCGACTGGCGACTAGAGCCCGGGCTTCGTCGGGCCATGTGGAACGGCCAACCGGTGTGGTCGGTGAGCCGCCACCAGGACATCAGGGCCGCGCTGGTCGACCCGCGGTTGTCGGCGGAGACCCTCTCGGACCTGTTCGGTGCGGCCAACGAAAGCACGGCGCCCGTGGTTTTCGCGCGAATCGACGATCCCGAGCATCACCGATTGCGGCGGATGATGACCAGCCAGTTCACCTTCCGGCGCACCGAAGCAATGCGGCCGCAGATACAAGAACTGGTCGACGAACACTTGGACGCGATGATCGACAAGGGGCCGCCTGCCGACATCGTGCGCGACTTCGGCCTCCCGGTGCCGTCGCTGGTGATCGCGCTGCTGCTGGGCGTCCCTCCCGAAGACCTCGAACTGTTCCAGCACAACTCCACTGCCGGATTGGACGTGAATTCCACCGACGAGCAACGGGCGCAAGGCTTCATGGAGATGTACTCCTACATCCAGGAGTTGGTGGCGCGAAAGGAGCGCGAGCCCGGCGACGACCTGATCAGCCGTCTCATCACCGACTACGTCGCTACCGGCCAGCTCGACTACAACACCGTGGCCGTCAATGGTGTGATCATGATGCTGGCCGGCCATGAGACCACCGCCAACATGATTTCGCTGGGTACCGTTGCGCTGCTCGAGCATCCGGAAGTCTTCGAACGTCTCGGACAGACCGACGACCCCGCCGTCATTGCCAATGCCGTCGAGGAACTCCTGCGTTATCTCTCGATCGTGCACGCCCAGGTGGACCGGATCGCGACCGAGGACCTCGTTCTCGGCGGCCAGCAGATTCGCGCCGGTGACAGATTGCTGATGAATTTGCCCGCCGGAAACTGGGACAGCGAGTTCGTCGATAGCCCAGAGACTTTGGACATCGCCCGAAACGTCCGCGGGCATGTCGCTTTCGGCTACGGAACCCACCAGTGCATCGGCGCCAACCTGGCGAGGGTCGAGATGCAGGCGGCGTTCGCAACGTTGGCACGCCGGCTTCCCGGCCTTCGACTGGCGGTGCCGCACGATGAGTTGAAGTTCAAGGACGCCGACATCTATGGCATGAAAGAACTGCCGGTCACCTGGTGAGTAACGACCTGCGGTTCGACGACCAGGTTGCCGTGATCACCAGCGCCGGCGGCGGTTTGGGTAAGCAGTACGGGTTGCTGTTGGCCTCCCGTGGCGCCCACGTCGTGGTCAACAACATCGGTGGCTCGGTGACGGGATCGGGTTCGAACACCGACGCGGCGACCGCGGCCGTCGAGGAGATTCGCGACGAGGCTGGTTACACGGTGCCGGCAGGACCCGCTGACGAGATGGCCGCGTTGTTCGCGACGACCATGGCCGACCAGGCCGGCTGAACGTCAGAGGTGGCTGGCGGCGTAACCCGCTGCCTGCTGGGTCATCCCGTTCACCGGGTATGACGAGTGCGCGAAGCTCGGCAGCCCACCGGGATCGCCGTTGCAGATGGTGTCGCCGGCGGCGCACAGGTCGTCGGTCTTCGGCACATACAGCGGGCCGACCACGATCGGCGGCGCGCCGTAATTCTGCAGCCACGCCTGCGACGGATTCCCGAAAAGCGTCACCGCGGCCACGTGGTTGGCGATCTCCGGCGGCATCGGCTTGGGCATGAAAGACAAGTACTCCGCGGGCACTCCCGCTGGGACGGACGCCGAGGTGACGGCGCCGGCCACGGCCGCGCCCTGGGAGTAGCCGCCGAGCACGATCCTGGTCTTGGGGCAGTTCGCGGCGGTTGCCTCGATATGACTGCTGGCGTCCTTGACCCCGTCGAGGAAGCTCTGGGCGAACTCAATGCGGTCGGAGAAATTGCCGCTGGCCTCGTAGTTGACCGGGTACACGTTGAGCGACCTGGGGCTGATCGCGGTGCGCAATTCGTCGACGAACGGCTCGCCGATGCCACCGACACCAACCGGCTCACCGGTGCCGCGGGCGAACACCGCTTCGACGTCCGGGCATGGTTGTGCAGCGGCGACCGGCATGGGGAGGCTCAACGACCCTCCGACGATGGCAACTGCGGCGAACAGGACATGGCCAACCTGGCGTGCGGACATGGTCACCATTGTGTCGTAAAGAACGCGAACGTGCCGCAGCCGGCGTTCCGCGTCGCGGCTCCTCGGGGCAACGGCTCAGGACGTCTCGCCCGGATCGTCGAGGACGCTGACCGCGATACCGTAGGGCAGGAACCGGACTTTGCGGCTGGCGTCGGTGGTGTTCTGGTTTGCCCGCAGAGCGTCAAGCTCGGTGGCGTATATCTCCTCGACACGGGCACCACCGTCGGCGCTCACCGTGTAGATTGCCCACACCCCGTCACCGGCTTCGCCGGTGGTCTCCGGCCTGGTCCGGGTGCGGCGTGCGAGGTCTTCGAAGACCGACGACCACCCAGCCCGATCGTTGGGCGCGGTGAAGAGCCGACCGACTCCCCCGAATGCTTCCCGCAGCCCCTCGGTCGCGTCGCGCAGTATCTGCTCGAAGTCTTCCGGCTCGAATCCGAACCGACCGTAATCGTCCATTGCGGCCTCCCTGGCTGCGCACACCGAATACCCCCAGTGTGCGCATTTCGGCTGGCCGGCGCCACTCTTAGTAGCCGTAGCCCGGGCCCGCGTACGGGTTCTGCGGGTACGGGTTCTGCTGATACGGGTTCTGCTGCTGGTACGGGTTCTGCTGCTGATAAGGGTTCGGTGGCTGCTGGCTTGCCCCACCCTGCCCCGCGGGGACCTGGATCGGGATAGGAACCGGCACGAACGGCAGGTTCAAATACGTCGTCGTCATGGCCGGCGCCGTCGAGGTGCTCGTCGGCGGGGGCGGCGGGGGCGGCGGGGTGGTGCTCGGGGTGGTGCTCGTGGCCTGCGGCGTGGTGGTCGGCTGCGGCACGGTCGTCGTCGCCTGCGCCGTGGTGCGCGGTGGCGGCGGCGGCTCGTATGTCTCGACCGGAGCCGGCGCCGGAGCCGGCGGCGGCGGCTCGCTGGTCGGTGGCGGAGCGACGATGGCGGATGGCTCCGCCGGGGGCGGCGGGGGCGGCGGTGTGGTGCTCGGTGACGGCAGTTGCGAGCTCAGCGGTGGGGGCGGTGGCGCCGTGGTGCTGCTGCTGGGCAGCGTCGGCGCGCGGTTGCTACTGGTCAATGTGAAGGCAACGCCACCGATCGCGACCATCGACACCAGCGCGGCCAGGCCCACGAACAGTTGGGGCAGCCGTGTTCGGCGAGGCCGCACCGGGTCGACCGGCTCGACCTTGGGCCGCTGCATCAGCTGCGACGGCGTCGCACGGTTGTCGTCGGCGTCATAGGGCTCGCCGGTGTACAGGACGGGCTCGGCGCCGGAATCGTCGGCCTGCGACCAGGCCAGCTCTGTCAGGCGTTCGGATGGGTCGTCGAAAAATGCTTCGGCGGTGGGGATGTCGAACGTTCCGGTCGACGCCGTGAACGCGCCGGTGGAAGTACCGAGCTCGTCGGTCGGCACGACGTATCGGCCGGTCGTGGCCAGCTCGCTGGTCGACGTCGCAGACCTGCCGGTAGACGCACCCACCAGCGTCGCGCTGGCCGCCTTCGCGCGCTCCTGATCGTGTCGGGCGATGGGCTGTCGGGCCGAGAGCTCCGCGGCGCCGACAGCCGTCGCAAGCGCGGGTTGGCCGGCGGTGATCACCGGGGTGTCGGTGTGCGCCGAAAGGCGCGGCGCAATAGCGGGAATCTTGGCCGTACCGCCGGCAATCGCGACGGCCGCCAGGTCTTTGGCACGAATCCTGTTGCGGCGCAACACGTCGTCGAAAGCGGCGAATAATCCGTCGAACCGACCTTCGATCAGGCAGTCGAGTTCGGGCCGACTGATCGCCAGGCGGCGGCGCTGGCCGGGCAGGTCGAGGGCCAGTTCGGTCGCCGTTTCGCTGGACAGCCGTTCCTTGGCCAACTGGCATTCATGTCGCAGGCCCGCGACTTGCCCGACGACCGCGACGCCGTCCAGTGCGTGCACCATCAGCGCCTGGTCCACCAGGTCGCCGGAGAATTCTTCGTACCGAAGCGTGTCGGCGATCGGAGTGAAGTCCGATGCGGCGTCGACAAGGGTGATGCTGGTGCCGCTTCCACCGAAATCGAGCAGCGCGACAACGCCCTTGGCGGGCAGTCGCGAGTCGGAGTTCAGCGCGGTCAGGGCGGCGACACAGTCCGGCACCAGCCGCGGCGCGATATCGCCGTGCACGAAGTCGGCGTGGGTGTTGAGGGCGCCTTGCATGCTCCGCAACGCATCCGAACCCCAGTGCGCCGGAAATGCCATCGTGATGTTCGAGGTCGCGGCTTCCCCACCGGCCTCGGTGATCAGTGCATCCAGAGCCTCGACCAGCAACAAGGACGGGTCATGGATCGTGCCGTCAGCAGACTTCATGGGCTTGGAGCCGCCGACTCGCTCGACGAAGCCGGTCATCAGGGTGCCGGTGTCATCGACGTCCGAGTCTTTCCCGGGCACGCCCAGTTCCGGTGCGCGATCTGGGAACAGCGTCAAGACAGCGCGGCGCGAGACAGGCGGGTTACCGCTGCGGACCGCGACTAAATTCGTGGTCCCGATCGATAACCCAAGGGGGTCATACATGACTCAGATACTTTCGTTGGCAGCGTTTGGTGGCCAGCGCTAACGATAATGGCGGGCCACGCTACGGCCATCGGGCACAACATCATCGGTATCCGGTCGATGCGGTGGCGTCACCGAAGCGAGACAGCCGACTCACTTGACAGATCGAATCGCGTCAGACCACCGACAAGGGCAGCGATTTGCGCGGCTGAAACTCGAATGTCGCGCCCCTGCTGACCTTGGCGACCGCAACCTCGGGCAGCTCCTTTGCAGCACTGTCGGTTTCAGCCAGCTCCACGGTCCAGTCGGTACGTGTTCCGGTGACCCGGACTTCGATGCGCGGGTCGACGGCCGTGGCAATGGCCTGAAGTGGCTGGATCGAGTCCGGTGAGCACAGCGAAACCCAGGCAGCGTCGTCGTGCGCCGGGGACCGGTGAACGGTCAATTGGTCGCCCGCCTCGGCGTTCACGTATCCCAGCGGGTTGATCAGCGGATGCAGTTCGAAAATCTTTCGTATGCCGTCGATTCCGTCGGGCAGGCCCAACGCCTTATGAATGCGCTCGGCGCCGAGTCCGGCGACACCGATCAGCTGACGAGTACAGATCGAATCGGCGAGCTCGATGTCCGATCCGGCGCGGGCTCGCACCGCGATCGCAAACGACAGGTACAGCAGGTGCATCTGCAGGCAGACCTCGTCGGCCATCCGCACCAGTGCCGAATGCGCGTAAGCGCCGAAATCGAAGTCGGACACCACCGGACCCGAATAGTCGGACAGCCCGTCCTCGGATCGGTCGATCGCATCGAGTTCCCAATTGGCAGCGCGAGTTTCGGCTACGATGTCCAGCGCCGCAATGCCCTCGACAGGCGGGTGGGACTCGTCGATGATCACTGTCCACGCGCAGTGCGGATGCCGGTCCGACGGCACCCGGGGTGGGCGGTGCACGGGACGCACTTGCGCACGCGCATTGGTCGCGACGGCGGTGGCGTCGAACGTCGGATCCTCGATGGTGTGGCACATTCCGAAGACGTAGTCGTGACCCATCGGCTCGACGTCGAGCAGAGCGCCGCAGTGGTCGAGGTGAAATTCGCCGTGCCAGCGATCGTGAATGGTGTAGCGGAAGTCCATGAACTGGGGCGGTGCGCCGATGTCTAGCTGCAGTCCCTTGAAAATGGTTGGCACGTCGACGCCTTCGTAGTTCAGCGCGCGCTGCATGCGTCGGGTGTAGATCGGGCTGGCGCCGGCCCACTCCTCGATCGCGATCTGCACCATCTCCTCGCGCCCGAACTCCTGGATGCACCAGGCCATGCCGGAGCGGTCGATCATCTGCCCGATCAGTAGCAGCTCGGGAAGCAGAATGGCGAGCTGCTCGCGGGACAGTTGGGCGTAGCGGGATGGGCTCACCACATAAAAATAAAGCCGACTATGTTATAAAGTCAACGATGTCTATCGTCGCAGGCCCGAAAGCCCCCGCCAGCCCCACCCGGCGGACGAGTGCGCCCCGTAAGCGCGGCGACGACACTCGCGCGAAGATCATCGAAGAAACCGTCCGCTGCATCGTGGAAGAAGGTTTTGCCGCCGCAACGGCAAAGCATGTCGCCGAACGGGCCGGCGTCACCTGGGGCGTGATCCAGTACCACTTCGGCGACCGCAACGGCCTGCTGAGGGCCGTCGTGGACGACGGGGTGGCCCGGCTGCTGGCCAGCCTTTCCTCGGCCGAGGTCGCCGAACTGCCGAGGCGGGAGCGCATCGAGGTCGTCGTCGACACCGCCTGGAGTTGCTACAGCAGCCCGACGTCGATGGCAGCCTTTGAGATCCTGCGGGCCAACCGGGGCGGTTCGTCGCGCCGCCACCTGCTGGAGATGAACGCGGCGATCGGTCAGCTCGGCCGGCTGATCACCGACGACCCTGCCAATGACGGCGTAGCCGAAGTGATTTGGGCGACGCTACGCGGTGTGGTGTTGGCGCAGATGATCGTCGGGACGCCGATCGACTGGCGACGGGAGCGACGCGCGCTGATCGAGATGGTCACCCACTACCTGGGCTGAGCCATCGTGTGCTGCAATGACGAGATGAGTTCCCAAGGACACGACGCCCAGCACGCCGACGTCGCTGCGATAGAACAGGTCAAATACCGCTACCTGCGTGGACTGGACACCAAGCACTGGGACGACTTCGCCGACACCCTCACCGAGGATGTCATCGGCGACTACGGATCGTCGATGGGCGCCGAACACCACTTCACCAACCGTGCCGACCTGGTCGAGTACATGCGCTCGCAGTTGGGCCCGAACGTCATCACCGAACACCGCGTCACCCATCCGGAGATCGAGGTGAGCGGCGACGAGGCCGCCGGCACCTGGTATCTGCAAGACCGCGTCATCGTGGCCGAATTCGACTTCATGCTGATCGGCGCCGGCTTCTATCACGACCGCTACCGTCGCACCGCGGACGGTTGGCGGATCAGCGCAACCGGATACGACCGGACCTACGACGCCACCCTGTCGCTGAAAAACCTGGACTTCAAGGTGACCCCGGGCAGCGCGCTGGCGCTTTAGTCAGAATCGTTGGGCTGCAATCGCTTACCCGGTAATAGCGATGACCGCGCCGGGACGTAGCCACTGAATGACCTGAACCAGCTTGGCGTCGTCGATCGCGACACAACCCTCGGTTGCGTGGCCGTCGGTGCTGTGGAAAAAGAATGCCGCACCCTTGCCCGGCAGCCGGTCTGGGTTGACGCCCATCACGACCGCGTGCTTGTACTGCGGAATTTCGAGGTTTTCACTTGCATTGGTGTCGAACGGGCATTGCGCCTTGCGGCAGACCTGCATGGTGTTGAACGTGGGGCTGCCGTCATCGCCGTTCCACCAGTGGTTCGATCCGACCTGAACGTATTTGAGACCGCCACCGGGATTGGGCGCGGTCCCGAATGCGAAGGGCAGGGCGAAGACCCCCGTCGGCGTCGCGGGGTACCCGCTCTTCGCTTGGGGCGCCAGCCCTGCCGATCCGATATGGGTCGGGATGCCGGCCTCGACCGGTTGCCAGCCGGCAGCGGTTCGTTGATAGATATCCATTTTCGCGTTCGAACCGCCGGTCCCGACAACCGAAACCACCTGAGTCGCATTGCCGACCGACGGAGCAAACCAAGGTGCGCCGACTGCACCCCCCTTCGGAGCGGTCGCCATGGGTACAACGGCTGCGCACACCGCAGCGCACAATAGACCCAGCAGTCGGCGCACCGCCTTATCGTCGGCGCTGGCCGATCGACCGGTCAAGTCAAGTTTTAGCGTCGATCGGGTCACCGAGCGGCCGCGACGCAGCGCTGGTCACCTGTCGGCGCTGCTGCGACGATATGTTCGTAAGCGTTGCCTGCCGGATTCCGGGTATAGAAAGCCATAGATGTCACCGACAGATCACCGCCGTCCGCCCGTCGGCGACGGCCATACCAGCAGGCTTGCCTCGGCGAGCAGCGCCGGCGTGCCACCGCTGACGGTCTTGCTCGGGTCGGCGATGTACACCTTCCCGCATGACCGCGACATCGTCGTGGGCCGCGACCGCGACTGCGACATCTGCTTCCACGACGTCAATCCCGAGGACCTGACGCTGATATCGCGGGCACACGCGATTCTGCGGTTTGACGGCCGCCACTGGGTCGTTGTCGACAAGAGCCAGAACGGGATCTTTGTCGACGACTCGCGGGTCGACATGATCGCCATCCGCGACCGGCTGAGCATCGCGCTGGGCAGCCCACATGGCCCCGAGCTGACGTTCCGGGTCGCCGACCGGACATCGCCGCCACCCCACAGTGACAGTGCCGCGACGGCCATGTTCCGCCCGGTCAGCCGGCCGCCGGCGCCGCCGCCCTTGCCGCCCCCGGCGCCGCCGACCCGAGCGCAGCCGGTGCCGACGCCGCGTCCGGCACCGCTGCAGCCGCCGAGTCGGCCGGCACCGACCCGGTCCCAGGGCGAGGCGACGATCGGCCGCGCCAAAAGCAACAGCATCGTCGTTGAGGACGCGCTGGCATCCCGCGTACACGCCATACTGCAGTTCACCCCGGCCGGACTGGCGATCCGCGACGACAACAGCAGCAACGGCACCTTCGTCAACGGCTCTCAGGTCACCAGCGCGATGCTGCGAGACGGCGACGTGGTCACGATCGGCAACACCGATCTGCTCGCGACCGGCAACACCCTGGTTGCCCTGCCCGCGGCGGCCCGCACCCGCGGCCTGACCGCACACGGGTTGGCGTTGACGATCGACGGACACCAGCTGCTGCAGGATGTGTCCTTCACCGCGAGGCCCGGGACGCTGACCGCGGTGATCGGGCCGTCCGGTGCCGGGAAGTCCACGCTGGTCACGCTGATCGGCGGCGCGCTGCCGTGCAGCGCGGGCCTTGTCGCGTTCGACGGGCATGACGTACACGCCGAGTACGCGTCGCTGCGTTCGCGGATCGGGATCGTGCCCCAGGACGACGTGGTGCACCGTCAGCTCACCGTCCAGCAGGCGCTGAACTTTGCCGCTGAACTACGGCTGCCGCCGGACACCACTGCCGACGATCGTCGCGATGTCGTCCAGCGGGTGCTCGCCGAGCTGGAGTTGACGCCGCACAAAGACACCCGCGTCGACAAGCTGTCCGGCGGCCAGCGCAAACGCGCATCGGTGGCAATGGAGTTGCTGACGGGCCCCTCACTGCTGATCCTCGACGAGCCGACGTCGGGGCTCGACCCGGCGCTGGACCGTCAGGTGATGACGATGCTGCGGCAGCTCGCCGACGCGGGACGAGTGGTCATCGTCGTCACGCACTCGCTGACCTACGTCAACATGTGCGACCAGATCCTGTTGTTGGCGCCGGGCGGCAAGACCGCATTCGTCGACGCGCCCGCGCAGGTCGGGCCGGTGCTGGGCAGCACCGACTGGGCCGACATCTTCGCCCGCGTCAGCACCGATCCCGACGGTGCGCACCGCGAATATCTGTCCCGCCATCCCGCTGCCCCGCGCCGGCTGTCGCCGACCGCCGGCGCGGCCCCGCTGGGGCGGCCGCCGCGGACCAGTTCGTGGCGGCAGGTGTTGACGCTGGTACGCCGCCAGATCCGGCTGATCACCTCCGACCGCGGCTACTTCGCGTTCTTGGCGATACTCCCGATCGTCCTCGGCGTGCTGTCGCTGGCGGTGCCCGGCAACACCGGTCTGGGGCCCGCCGGCGAAACGGACGAACCGGGCGACATCTTGATCCTGCTCAACATCGGCGCGGTATTCCTGGGCACCGCGCTCACCGTCCGTGACCTCGTCGGCGAACGGATGATCTATCAACGTGAGCGGGCCGTGGGTCTGGCCCCGTCGGCCTATCTGACCGCCAAAGTCGTCGTGTACAGCAGCGCGGCGCTGGTCGGCACCGCGGTGATGGTCGCCATCATGACCGTCGGCAAGGGCACCCCCACGCATGGCGGCGCACTGCTGGGACCCGGGGTGTCGAACGCTGTTCTGGAGCTGTACCTGGGCTTGGCCCTGACGGCGATCACCTCGGCGATGGTGGGCCTGACGTTGTCGTCATTGGCCCGCTCCACCGAGCAGGTGTTGCCGCTGCTGGTGGTGACGATCATGGTGTCGATGGTGCTGGCCGGAGGCCTGATTCCGGTGACCGGGCGGCTGGTTTTGGACCAGCTGTCCTGGTTTGTACCCGCGCGGTGGGGCTTCGCGGCCTCGGCGTCGACCGCCGACCTGAACAGCATCGAGATCGGGTTGCCCGAGGACCGGCTGTGGCGACACACGGCTGGGTCCTGGCTGCAGGACGTCGGCATGTTGGTGGCCTCGGCCGTCATCTTGGCCAGCGTGGTCCGCTACCGACTGCGGCTGGGTAAGCGGGCAAGCTGATCCCACCGGCGTCAGCTACCGCGGGTACGGAGACGACGTGTCCCTGCCGACAGGTCTGGCCACGGCGGGCGGCGCAGCACCGCCAGACTGCCCAGCGCCGCCGCGATCAGTCCGGTGACGACACCAATCAGCGCTATCCGATCGGCATCCACGGCGGCAACCCACTCAGTGGTACCGCCGTGGATGACGAATACGCCGACCGGTGTCGAGCACCCGGCGCGAACCTTGGCAACAGGGATCACCGTGGCACCATCCGCCGTCCGGTAAGGCTCGCCGTAGACAGGAGAGCGGGTGCCATTGGTGGGTAACTGCTCTGGTGACTCGGGGATATTCAAGGGGGCCGTCCCTTCGGTGGATTTTCAGCAAGTCTGGCCGCCCGGGGCCCGGCGCGTCTAATGGGCGTCGTCGGCCGCCGCGCTTTCTACGATGGAGCCATGGACGATCACGCATTCAGCGCGCCGGAACGGCAGGCGATCTACCGCGTCATCGCCGAGCGCCGCGACATGCGCCGATTCGTCCCGGACAGCAAAGTTTCCCAACAGGTCCTGGCCCGCTTGTTGCAGGCGGCCCATGCCGCGCCCAACGTCGGCCTGATGCAGCCCTGGCGATTCATCCGGATCACCGACGCCGAGTTGCGGCAGCGCATTCACACGCTGGTCGACGAGGAACGCCGGCAGACTGCGCGCGCGCTGGGGCCGCGGGCACAAGAATTTCTCTCACTCAAGGTCGAAGGCATTCTCGATTGCGCGGAGTTGCTCGTCGTGTCGCTGTCCGACGGCAGAGACAGCTACGTGTTCGGCCGGCGCACCATGCCGCAGATGGACCTGGCATCGGTGTCGTGCGCCATCCAAAACCTCTGGCTCGCGGCACGGTCCGAGGGACTCGGGATGGGCTGGGTGTCGCTGTTCGATCCACCGAGGCTGGCGTCAATGCTGTCGATGCCCGCCGACGCCGAGCCGGTCGCGATCCTGTGTCTGGGCCCGGTGCCCGATTTCCCCGACCGGCCGTCCCTGGAGGTGGACGGTTGGGCGCTGGGACGACCACTGTCGGAATTCGTGTCGGAGAACCACTGGGGACAGCCGCCGCGCCCCGCGACGTGACCACCAATACTGTGCTGCCCGGTGCGAAACATATCCGGAGCCGGGGCCCAAAGGCGGTTACGATGCCGGGGTGCAACCACCGCCGCCGCCGGGCCCTCCTCCGCAGTGGGGGCCCTCACCCGACGATCCGGGGCCTGGTTTCACCGGCCCGCCGACTCCGGAAGGCTACGGCCAGCAACCACCACCGCCCGGGTACGGCCCGCCGCAGTGGGGTGCGCCGTACCCGGCGTTGCCTGCCCCGACGTCACAGCAAACCATCGGTTGGGTCAGCCTGGCGGCCATCGGGTTACTGGGGCTGCTCGGCGCGATCCTCACGCTGACGCTCTGGATCAACCTGAACAGTTCGGTCAGCCGGGCCACCGATGTGTGCAACCGGTTCGGCGGCGAGTACGCCAACCTGTGCCGACATCAGATCGAGAAAATGGTTCCCACCGTTCCGGTGGCGCTGGTCGCATGCCTCTTCCTGATCATCGCCGCGTGTCTCGCAGTCTCGGCGGGCGCTGTGATGCTCTTCCTCGCGCGGCAGATAGGGCAGTTCCTGATCCTCGGTGGCGGCATCGTGATGCTGGTCTTATCCATCGGTGTCGAGGCTCGATACGGCGCGACGAGTCGAGTGACCTACGACCTGATTGCAGGTCTGGTCATCGCGGCCGCCGGGGGTCTGATGTTCGTCCCCGCCTTCCGGGTGCTGCTGGGATTGCCACCGCAGCTGATGGGCGCCAGCCCGAGGCCCGGCAAATTTCCGGGTGGTGGACCGTGGCCGCCCGGACCGCCGCCGCCGTACGGCCCGCCCGTGCCGGGGCAGTGGTGAACGCCTTGGCGGGCCAGGCTCCGCCAACGCTGCGCAGGTCGCGGCGACCGGAGTAGCGCTGTTCGGCGCAGTTACGCAACCGGCTGCGGTTGGGCGGTGGCGGCCCAGCGTAGCCGCTCGAGCAGCAGCAATTCGGGCAGCACGGCGTGGCCGTCGAGACGCCGATGCGACAACGGGTCCAGCGCCGTGAGCGCCTCCCGTTGGATGCCGGCCCTGGAAATCAGTCCGGGCAGTGGACCGCTCGCGGTCGGGCTGGCGTCGGTGCGGAATGCGCAGGCGACCGCCAGGGTCTGGTCGTCGCCGGAGCCAGCGACCTCGACGGCCGTCCAGACCTCCCGTACCGGATACGACCAGATCGCCGCGAGCGTGTTGGGCAGCGCCGTGTCGACGTTAACGCCGTAGGCGGCAACGTGATTCGAGTCGCTGTCGCTGACTCCGGCCCAGGTTTCACGGGCCGGACGCGGCAGCGGCGACGGAACATCGTCGGGATCGGCGATGGCAGCGGTCCAGCCGCTCTCGCGCAGCTGGTCCGCCAGTCGCCGGGCCGCCACCTCTGCCGTTTCGTGCAGCGGGATCTGCGGCGAACGAGCTTGTAGCGCTGCGAGATTGTCTGCCGCAGAAATGGTCACGCCGATCCAGGTCTCCCGTTCTCGGGTGCCGAGCTCTGAGATGCTGTCGCGGCTGGTGACGCGAATGGCGTCGGCACGCAGGCCGTAGCGCTGCGCGTAGCCGGCGATCAGCGGTAGCGGCAGCGGGTCGGTAGCGCCCAGCGGCGGCGTCACCCGCAGCAGCGCGGTGGTCCGCACATCGGTCACCGATCCCTCGGCCCGACGCGCGCCCGGGCTGGGCCGCAGGATCGCGAGCCGGCGAGACAGGATCGTGGTGACGGGCAGCCCCCGCCATCGCGCCGCCAGCACGCTCACCGCACAAATTGCGACACCGAGCACCCAGCGCTCGCGCACCGAATGCCACGGGTAGGCGACGACCGCGGCCGTCACGGCCAACAGCACCAACGTGATCCGCCCAGTGGGCAGCGAGCTGGATTGGTGCGCACTCACAGTGCTGATTCCTTTCGTCGGTGTGCGGCGATCGCGGCGGCAGCCACGACGGCCAGTGCCAGAGCGGCGGTTCCACCGAATGCGACGATCCGGGGCCACGGGCTCTTCGCGGCTGGTTCCGGCGGCGCCGCAACATGTTTCATGGGAGATCTGTCGCTACTGGGGGCAGCGGGAAGCTCCCAGGTGAGAGCTGCCACCGGATCCACCGCGCCCGCACCGACCACGTTCGACAGGACTCGGGCGCCGTTGTGCGCGGACGCGGTGATCCGCTGGACCACCTGCGTGGCGTTCAACCCCGGGTATTTGCTGCGCACCAGTGCGGCGATGCCGGCGACATACCCGGCGGCGTAACTGGTGCCGGCCAGCGGCACCAGCTGCTGACGTTCGTTAGGCAGGCCGTTGCCGAGTCCGCCGCCGTCGCGGTTGCTCACCGACACGATACTTTCCCCGGGCGCGGCGATGCCCACCCACGGCCCGGCCATGGTGAACTTCGACGGCTGGTCGCCGGGGGTCAGCGAGCCGACCGACAGCACGTACGGTTGCCACCACGACGGCACGGACACCGATGTGACGCCCGCCCAGTTGCGGGGATCGTCGGGGCGGCTCAAGTCGGTGAGCGGGTTGGAATCACACGCCGCTCCGCTGGCCGCGCCGGCCGCACCGATGTCGCCGGCCGCGGCCACGATCACCGCGTCCTTGTCGACGGCCGCATACCGGATTGCCGCACCGAGCGCCCCCTGGTCGACATTGCGGTCGGCGGGCAGACAGATGACCCCGGAGACGGTGATCACCCGGGCGCCCAGGTCGGCCGCGTGCACGATCGCCCGACCGAGTGCGGTCACGTCGACGACCGCCTTTGCCGGGGCGGGGTCACCGCCCACACCGCGGGCCGCGAACTTCGCCGACGTCACCCGCAGGGATACCAGCCGGGCGCCCGGTGCGATCCCGGCGAAGCCATCGTCGCCGGGTTGGCCGGCGATCAGGCCGGCCACGGCGGTTCCGCGCCCATCGCAGTCGGTGAGTCCGTCGGTCGATTCGATGTAGTCACCGCCCGGCTGCACACCGGGCAGCCGGGGCCCTGGCCGCACGCCGGTGTCCAAAACCGCGACCAGCTGCCCGTCACCGCGGGAAAACCGCCACGCCGCAGCCGGATCCAGGATCTGTTGGCTCGGCGGCACCGCTTTGAAGTCGGTGCCGGCGATGACGCCGGTGGCGCTACACTCGCCGCTCTTCTGCATCAGCGCCACCGGACCGGGCGCACCGGGAGGCGGTGCTGCACCGGGGTCGACCTGGGGGCGGTCGACCGCCAGCGCGGGCGGGCAGACCCACAGCGTGGCAACCAACACCGCTGCCAGACAACCGAATCGGCGAGCACGAGCAGAATTCATCGATTGAGCACCCATTCGAACAATCCGACCAGGTAGGCGATCACCGGGATCAGCGACGCGTCGATTCCCGACGCGACGTACCCGACCAGTCGGCGCAGCGGCAGCGAGTAGGTCTCCGGCGCGGCGATGGCCGGGCTCAGAGCGACCACTACCCACGCCAGCACCAGGCCCGCGAGCACCACCGCCACCACGAGGGCAGGCAGGTATGCCGCGGTCGCGGTGTAGAGCACCAGCAGTCCGATGGCCACCAGGAACGGCTGTGCCAGCAGCCACGCCTTGCAGGCGGCCGAATCCCAGACCCGGGCTCGCAGCGCAGCGGCAACCGCCGTCGCGGCGATCAGATACCACCCCCAGGGCGACAACGCTTCTGGCCGCCACGCGACGGCCAGCGACCCGGTCGCACTGAGCAACACGGCGCCGGCGATGAAGCCGGTTTGATGGGCATCGCTGATCCGGACCCGTCGCGGTAGGTCAGCGAGCACCCGCGACGACGGCGCCGACGGGGTCGGGTCACCAGGAGCGGGAATGACCGGCAGCGGGAACCGGGCACACAGCGCGGACAGTTGCGGAGCCTCGATGGTCACCAGCAACGCCACCACGATGAGGCCGGCGCCCAACGTCACCAGCGGCAGCTGCCACAGCGAGCTTGCGCCCGCGGTCAGCAGAGCACCCACGCCCAGCACTGTGGTTGCGGTGAAAAAGCTGATGATGTCGCGGTGCCGCAAAATCAGGCAGAGTACCGACCAGGCAGCTATACCGGCCGCTGCCAGCATCACCTGCGGGGTACCGAAGTGACCCGGCACCGCCAAGGCCAACGCCGCGGCGATCGGCACCAAGGCGGCGGCGGACAACGCCGCTGCGGCCTGCGGTGAGCGCGTGACCAGGCCGACCACCACCGTCAGCAGCGCGATGGCGCCGACGGCAACCAGCCCAACCGGCGATCCGGTGGTCACCCGGTAGACAACGCCCAGACCGGTTGCAGCCCATATCAATCCGATCAGAACTGCGATTGCGCCACGCTGGATGTGCGCGGCGCCCCACGGCCTCAGCCGCGACGTCGAGAAGATGACAGCGGCATCCGCGATGTCTTCGACGACGCCCGGCGCGGCAGGTCCGACCGGCACCGGTTGCAGCGCCAACAGGTCGCCGTCGACGACGCCAACCGTTCCCAGACTCGCGTCCAAGCTGAACGGCGCACCTCCGATCGGGCCCAGACTGAGCCGTGCGGGAATGGCCGGTTCGTCATCCGCAACAGTCGGGACGAGCAGACGTTGAACAGCCGGCAGGATTTCGCGCAGCGGCAGGTCCACCGGCAGGGCGATATCGGTCAGGCGACTGTCCGCGAGGATGGCAACCCGCACTACGGGTATGACAGTGCTGGACATCACCGACTCCTCAGGATTCTGCGAAACATTGCTTCTCTTTCTCTTCGTGAATGACGACTGCTCAGGTGCTGGGTCAGACGGTTTGCGGGTCGGCGCTGCTGAAGTCGCGGGAGAGCCGGTTGCCCTCGAACCAGTGGCCATCCGGTAGTTGGCCGATGAGTTGTTCGGCGGCAACGGCGACGGCGAAAGGCGTTCCCGGACTGAAGGTGGAGATCCATTCGCCGTCGAAGGCGCGCGACGGGCTGACCAGGACCCTGCCCTGAGTGGTGTCGACGATGCTGATGCCGACTTCGGTGCTGGTGTGGTGGCCATCGCGGTGACAACCTGCGACGACCTCGACGTAGCTGCGTGGCCCGGTGAACACGGACTCGACCACAGGCCGCGCCGACTGCGGGATTCCCAGGTAGTCAAGGACTTCCGTGAGCGGCGCACCATTACGCAGCCGCTCGTCGGCCCGCGCCCCAACCTGGGCGGGCAGGCTGAATTCGCCGAATCTCGCCGGCGGGCGCTGCGCCAGCCCGACGCCGAGAATCGGCACCAGCGCGCGCGCGTCGTGGATCTCCATCGCGGTGAAGGTGACCAGCTGCGCATTGCGCAGTGCCACCACAGTTTTGCTGCCGCGCCGGGCGATGATCCCACGCAGCAGGTCGTCGCGGCCCGAAGCGGCGGCGGACCCGACATAGCGCAGGTCCAGCCACCGCTGCGGAAAGCACACCACCCGAATCCAGTCGGCCACCGCGGCATCGATGGCACCATCGGCCGACACCATGCCCATGCGGGCCAGTTCGGCAGTCTGGGCTGCGAGGAACGCAGCCCTCTCGGCGGCATCACGATACGGCGTGGTGATCGCAAGAACCCACGGGAACGTACCCGCTCCAATGGTTTCCGCGATACACCAGGCCTGCTCGACGGTCAACTCGACGGCGTTGGGGTGGTTGTTCATCGACCTGGCCGGCCTAGCCGCCCCACTTGGCGCCTTCGGCCGAGTCGCGGGCCAGCATCGAGGTGGTGTTGCTCTCGTGCGTGCTCGCCATCGCCCGATACGACAGCACCAACTGCTCTAGCGCCTGATTCCACTGCGCCTGCCATGCTTGATAGCTGAGTCCGGTGTCACCCTGCCACGCCGACTGCAACGCAGCCTGCTCGGCGGAGATATCGGCGCCCAGACTTTGCAGTGTGCCGGCATAACCGGCCATGTCCGCCGAATGCGCGAGCATCGCCGGGTAGTTGTACATGATCTGCGACATCACAAAACCTTTCGACTAGGTAGCGGCTCAGAAGCCCGGGTAGCTGCTCGCCGCAGCACTGTCCGCGGCCACATACGTGCCCGCTGCATCACCGATGTTGGCCTGAGCGATGTCCAGCAGCGAATTCACCTTCGCCGCCGCCGCCACAAACCGGGCATGCGCAGCCTGAAACGCCGCTGCCGAGTCACCAGCATGAAAGGCCTGCGCCGACAACGCTTCCTGCTCGGCCTGACCAATCGTCGAGCGCATCAAACCCGCCTTGGCGCCAAACGCCGACTCCGACGCCACCAACTGCGGAATGTGGGCATCCAACATACTCATTCTCGAAATCCTTTCTTGACGTGATCACCATTGCCATACAGCGACATTCAGCTACGCTCCCCCTCCCCTTCGGATGCCTCTGCACTCCATGTGCCCGGCACCATCGGCATTCGTGGACCGTTGCCAAACCCGTTGCTGCCCAACGTCGACAACCCCGACGCCGCAGCCAAGCGGTCCTTGCCCGCTGTGCCGGCGAACCCGAGCGAACCCGCAGCACTGCCCGACGCCACCGCCGCCGCGACGAGGTCGCGGTCTTCCCGCCCGCCCCAGTCGGGGTCGACATCGACGTCCATATCTGCGAATTCGTCGTAGTGACCGTGCTGCGTGGCGCGCCGACGCCGTCGTGTCCGCGACGCCGCTGGACTCGCCGCGCTGGCGGCGGCCGCGGCCGCAATCGAGCCGGTCGGCGCCTTGGACCCGTCGCGGTCGATCAGTGTCGGTCCCGGACCGTCGTCGGGGTCCACCCCGCCCACCAGGTACGCGAAGCCGGCCGCCGGGGTCGCCGCAGGTGTGGCCCCGGCCGGCCCGCCGGCCGCCGAGGTGGGTGCCGGCGCCGGCGCGCCGGCGGGCGCCGGAGCCGGCCCGGTCACCGGCGCTGTCAGTGGACTCGACTCCGGGTTGACCGCGCTGCCGGCCGGAGCGGTCGGTGCCGGCGGCACCGCAACCGGGTTCGCCAACAGCTGTTGTAGCGCCGCCGGCAGGACGATCGCCAGGATGGAACCGGCGATCAGCGACGGATAGGTGATCGCCGCAGCGATGCTCGTCGATACTTCGTAGGCGATGAAGAACAACAGCGGGAAATACGCGCTCGGGTTGGCAAGAATTGCGCTGAGCGTCCCACTCGGATCCTGGATGAGCGCCACCAACTGGTGGTAGATGTCGGTGAAGAAATTTCCCGATGACGGATCCACGGCGGCCGGCACTGCGTTGTCGGTCTTCAGCACCGGTGGCGCCGCCGCAGTCCGTGGCGAGGACGCCAGAGCCGATCCTGCGACTCCGTGGTAGGCCGTCATCGTGGTGGCCGCCTGGATCCACATCCGGACGTAGTCGGCTTCGTTGAGCGCGATCGGAATCGTGTTGAGGCCAAAGAAGTTCGTCGCGATCAGCACACCGTGCACGACGTGGTTGGCGGCCAACTCCGGAAGCGTCGGCATCGCCGCCAGCGCGGAGGTGTAGGCGGCCGCCGCGATCTCGTGTTGGGCGGCCGCTCCCGCGCTGTTCGCGCTGGCCTCGGTGAGCCATGCCAGGTACGGCAGGTGTGCGCTCACATATGCCACGGCGCTCGGCCCGTCCCACGCGCTTGTTTGCACCGTTGCGATCAGTGCGGTGAGATCGCTTGCAGCCGAGGAGTAGTCAGTGCTCAGCGCAGACCAAGCCGCCGCGGCCGCCAACAGCGACCCGGCACCCGGACCGCTGCTGAGAAGCGCTGAATGCACCTCAGGCGGCGAAGCCATCCACACCGGAGCGGTCATCGTCTACAGGCCGCCGCCGTATGTCGCGGCCGCGGCGGCGTCGCCCACCGCATAACTCACACCGGACGCACCGACGCCGACACCGGCGCGGCCGAGTTCCTCGACGCCTTGGGCCGCCACCGCCGCATGCTCGGAGCCCTGCGCGCTGAACCCGGCTGCGGTCTGCAGCGACACCGGGTCGGCCGCACACGGAACCACCGCCGTGATGGCAGGTGCGGCGCTGGCATGCGCGGCCGCCAGTCGGGCCGTGATCGCCTCGACGGCGGCGCTGGCCGACGCCAAACCTTCTGGGACAACTCGCAGTGTCATAGCTGTTACTCCTTACTGTTGACGCTCACCGACCGCCGTCGGCGCTCACACTTTCCTCGATGAGCGGATTGACCAACTGCACGTACGTCGGGATGTCGCTGTCGGTCAGCAGGATCGCCCGCCCGGCCGGCAGCCGGTCGAATCGCTGACCGCGAACCTTCCCGCCGTCCACCGGATTACCCGACAGCATCAGCGTGGTGGCTTGCAGGTCGTTGAAGCGACGCAGCAGCGGGCTGGTCATCAGCGCGTGCGCGGCACCGCTGGCGCGGGCGGTGATGATGACTCGCAGACCCAGATCGCCGGCCTGCGACAACAACCCGATCAACGGGGTCCAGGGGCGCTGTCCCACATAGGGTCCCGTCATCGCCGGAGTGTCCGGGATCTGGTCGACGTCGTCGATGATCAGATAGTGCGTGTGACCTTCGAATGACCAGCCGGACAGCTGCGACGCAGCCAGACCTGCCGGTGGCCGTCGCTTCTCGATGAGCCCGGCCAGCCCGAGCATCGCCGGGGTGACCCGGTCGATATTCGCGGTGTACTCGTTGTCGGGGAACAACGGCTCGTCGACCAGGTGCAGCCGGCGATCCAACACCGTGAATGCGACCCGGTCCGGGGTCGAGTTGTCGCGGATCGTCCGGATGATGTGCCGCAGCAACGTCGTCTTGCCGGTTCGGGTGTCACCCAGCACCATCAGCAACGGATTCTGGGCGAAGTCGAGTTGGACGGCGGCCAGGTCCTCTTCGCGCTGACCGATGACGATCCGGTCGGCGCCGCCGTACACCGGTTCGAGCGCGGCGGGCTCCAGGTTCTTCGGCAGCAGCCGCACCGGTGGTGCGGCGATCCCCTCGTGCAGGGCATTGATCACGGGCACCTGTTTCAGCTCGGGCGCGGCGATCAAGAAGTGCTCGGCAGCCATGGTCAGACCGCGCCCCGGCTGGTCGGCGGGCACACTGTCGGCTGGGCGGTGCAGTGCACCGGCGACCCGGACGTTGCTGTCGCGGGCGTCGTGCAGCTTGAGTTCCAGGCGCATGCCGAGTCCGTCGCGCATCGCCAACGGCACCTCGAGCCAGCTCGGTGTCGTGACGACCACGTGGATCCCGTAGGCCAACCCGACGTTGACGAGTTCAGTAACTTTGCTCAGCAACGGGTTTCGCGTGTTGAACTGATCAGTGTTGTCACGGCTGAACGCGTACAGGTTGTCGATGACCAGGAACACCTGACCAAGGCCGTCGTCCGGCCCCTGCATGTCGCGGAAGACTTCCCGCTCCTGACGGATGCGCAGCAGCTGCTCGAGCTCGCCGAAGGTCCGACGGATGCGTTCGGGTTCCAGCGCGGACGCGACGCTGCCGACGTGCGCCAGGTCGGCCAGCGCCCGCAGCTGACCGCCGCCATAGTCCAAGCAGTAGAAGCTCACCTCGCGGGGCGAGTGCAGGCTCGCCGCCGACAAGATGAACGTCTGCAGCGCAGTGGATTTACCGGACTTCGCGCCGCCATGGATCAGCAGGTTGCCGGCCGAGGAGCGGGCGTCGAACACCAGCGAGTCGCGGCGCATCTGGAACGGTCGGTCGATCTCGCCGAGCGGCCAGCGCCACTCGCCGCGTGGCACCGACGCCCGGGCCAGCGCCGCGCTGAGCGGGATCACCTCGTCGAGCGGCGGCAGCCACAGCTCGGGGGCGCGGGGGCCGAAACGCGCCAACTGGTCGCCGATGGTGGCGATCAGCTTGCGCGACGGCGCGATCGGCTCGTCGTGTCCGTTCTTGGCGATGACCGTGGCCTGGTCGGGTTCGACTCGGCCCGCGGTGAACAGCTTGGGCTCCGGAACCGAGTGCACCACGAGTGTTTTCGGGGCTTGCGGTGGGTTGTAGACGCCGTCGACGTAGGTGCTGCGGAATTTGATCGGGGCGGCACCGGGCGCGGGCACCAGGAAGCCGACGCCCTTGTGCTCCCTACCCGCTTCGATGTGGTAGGCATCCTCCACGCCGATGATCGACCGCGACACCGCGGGGCTGGCCACCTTCAGACCGATCCGGTACGAGGTGTTCTTGTCGATGTCTTTGATCTTGCCGACGTCCAGGGTCTGCGAAGCGAACAGGATGTGGATCCGGAACGAGCGACCCTTGCGCGCAACGTAATCGAACAACTCCGCGTATTCGGGGTGGTCGGCCAGCATCAAGGTGAACTCGTCGGCGACGACGAACAGCGTCGGGATCGACGGCAGGTCGTGACCGGCAGCGATCGCGGCCTCGTATTCGGTCACCGAGTTGAACGCGCTGCCCTGCACCTTGCGGCCGGCTTCGCGCAGCATCATCTCCCGACGGGCGACCTCGCCTCGAAGCGTGTCCGCGAACCGGTCTGCCAGCGACTTCTTCTCGGCCATGTTCGAGATCACCGCGACCACCTGGGGGAAGTTGCGGAAGATGTCGGCACCGGCCTCGCCCTTGAAGTCGGCGTAGATCACGATCAAGCGGTCGGCCGAATGAGTCGTCAACAGCGACAACAGGATCGACATCAACGTCTGCGACTTACCGGCGCCGGTCATACCGATCATCAAGCCGTGCGGGCCCATCCCGCCTTCGGCTTCGTCCTTGAGGTCGAACATCAGCGGCTCACCGGTGGCGGTCACACCGATCGGCACCCGCAATTCGTCGTCGCGGTGCCGCGGCGCCCACATCGTCGGGACGTCCAGCCGGGACGCGTCCGCAATGCCCAGCAGTGTCGTGAAGCTCGCGCCGCGAGTGGCAGTCGATTGCAGGCCACTGTGCGTCGGGTTGGAGTCCCACCGGGACAGCCGGCGCGCGAGGTGGGCGGTGTCGTCGACGCCGAACGAGTCGGCGCTGTCGATGTAGCCCTGCCAACCGCCGGTCTGCCAACGCTCGATTGCGCCGTCGGCGATCCGCAGGATCGGCCGTTCGGGATCGGCGTACTGCTCCCGATGCGGAGCAGTGGTCGATCGGTAGACCACGGTCACCCCGGCCCGACCGACCGCCAACGGTGAGGCGCTCAGCTCGAAGTCCGGGTCGTCTACGATGATCACCAAGTGCCGCAACACATCTGCCGATCCAGCGGCAAATGTCGGGCGGTCCGACAGCGTCGTGCCGAGCAGCGCAACCAGCTCGTCGGCTTTGGTCGACAGGTAGCGTGCCGGGCCCACCCCGTCGGCTTCGGCCGGGATGTCGACGTGCGGCAACCATTTCAGCCACGACCAGGCCGGCGACTCGAGGTCCGGCGTGGCGACCGCCACTCCGAGCACAGTCGGGTCGTGCCACGTCACCGCCTGCGCCACCCACGCCCGCAGCGCGCCGCGGACCTCGTCTTCGTCGCCGAGCACGGTGATCCGCGACAGCTTGGTCAGGTCAATACCGGTCGGGACGTCGCGAACCGTGCGCTGGATGGCCAGCAGACTGCGTAATGCGCTGTGTGACACCGGTTCCAGGTCGACCTCGTCAGCGCTGTCGTTGACCCGTAGCGCAGTGTCCAACGCCGCCGTGTGCACGCCGGCGCGAACCACCAGGAAGTCGCCGTCCTGCGGGTCGCGTTCCCACTGGCGTCGCGAACCTGGGATGGCGGACAGGGCCGCCGGCTCCGGGTGTGACCACTCGGCGGCCTCGCGTTGCGCGGCCGCCTGCGCCCGGATGTTGTCCCGGACCACCGACAAGTACCGCAGATAGTCGGCCCGCTCGGCGTCGACTTCCTCGGTGCGCGACTTGTTGTCGCCACGGAAAAACGCGGTGGCGGCCAACAGCAGGACGAACGGGAAGAACAACGTCTGCGGTGAGATGAGTCGCATCCCGGTGGCGACCATCGCGACGATCATCCCGACGATCAGCAACACGATCACCACCGGCAGCGCGCGACGCAGCAACGACGGCGGAATCACCCGGGCCAGTTCCGGGGGGGCTTCGATGGTGATGGCGCCCTTGCGGTTCACCGGCGAGGGCAGCCGGCGGCGGGCTTCGAAAATCAAGCGGCTCATCGGTTTTGCCCTTCGGCAGAAGTGCGGCCAGGTCGGGAGTCAGGCGCCAGTCCGTCGTGTGCGAGCAGCGCGTCGGCCCGCGACAGCGTCGGCCCAGGGGCGTACAACGACAGCACCGCCCACGGAATCGGCGTGGCAGGTGCCGTCAGACCCAACGCATCAGCGGTTTTCACGTTTCCGGTGATACCTGCTTCGTTGTCGATGCCGTACCGCACACCGGTGTCGGAAATCCAGAACAGCGACCCGGCCGGTGGAGACGACGCGTTCTGACCGACAGTCTGGGCGAAGTACCCGGTGCCCGGGGCCATCGCGACCCGGTTGGCGCTTCCGCCCGCACCGGCCCCGACCAGATCCTCGGTGTGCACCGACTCAGGTATTGGGAGTGCCGAACCAGCTAGCAGCGAAACCGAATTCGTGCTGGCGCCGGACGCCTTGCTCCAGTGCACGCAGGTCACGGGATCGTGCGTGGCGTCGAGCAGACTGATACGTCGCTCGGGGTAGCGGCCGGTGTCCAGCTGCCGCGACACCGGCAACTTGGTTACCTTGTCGGCGCCCAGGTGCGGCGGCCGATCCAAGCCGTAGGAGTTGGCATTGCGCAGGATCGCAGCCAGCACCGGCGAGATCTGCTGCAGACCGTCCGGCAGCACCGCGTAATAGTTGGGCGAATCATTCTCCAGCCCATGGGATTCCACGACGCCGCCGATGGGGGCGGGCACTGGGAACTTGGCGGGGCTACCGGCATCGGCGATCACGGGAGCAGCCAGCGGAGGCGACTCGGGGATCGCGTTGAACAGGCCGGCGGAGATCGGGCGCGGCAGGTGAGCGTCGGTACCGAAGCCCAGCGCACTGGTCACCGCGTGGTCGGCAAGGCCGACCCGACTGCGCCGCCCCTCCCACAGCAACCAGGCGTTGGTGGCGTCGCCGACCAGGACGGCCTTTCCGGTGTCCAGCGCCGCGGCGCGGGCGCCGCCGCTGTCCGGGGCTCCGGCGATCACCGTGACACCGGCATCCGTACCAGTGGCGGCGTCGCACACCGTCCAGTCGGCGTCCTTGCGGGTGTTCTGCACCAACCGCTGCGGTGCGCCGGGGATGCCGATCAGGTTACCGAGCGGAAACTTATCCAGCTCAGCGCTTTTCACCATGGTCGGGTTGGCCGGCTTGCCGGTGATCAGTCGGGCCGACGCCAGGTTCAACACCGGATGCAGCTGATCGCCCACCCGCACGTACAACGCGGCCGTCTCCCGGTCCGCCAGGATCGCGTTGTTGGCCGCCGACCCGTTCGGCCGGATCAGCGAGAACACGAAGCAGCCCACCAGGGCGGCGACCAAGACAATTACACCCATCAGCACCGCACGCGTCTGGGTGCGCAGCGGGTCGACGAGCATCCGGGTATCGTGCAGGGCAACCCCGGAAGCGATGCGGCGCATGACGAATCGCCAACCGGTCACCTGGTGTCGGGTGACGAATCCGCGGCGGTAGACAACCTTCTCCGGGTTGTCGTTGACCGGGGTCCGTGAGGTGAAGGAACGCCGGTTGTCCGGCGATTCGGGGGCGGTCATGCCGGCATCTCCAGCCGCAGACCTTCCAGCAGCGGCTGGACCGTGTTGGCCACGTCGCCGGCGGTGATGGTCATGAGCTCCTCGTCGGTGAATTCACCGGTTTGCGCGTGTGCGGAGTGGTCCAACCGGAATTCCCGTTCCTCTTCCGACTTTTCGACGACGTTACGGACGAATCGACCGTTACCCGCGATATCCAGACCGCGACGCTCCACCCCCACCGAATCTTCCTTGGTGGTGTTGGCCAGATGAGCGAACAGCGATTCCAGGGCGTCGAGCGCGGGCTGCTCGAAGGTGCTGTCGCGCCGGGTGGCCATGAAATTGGCGATCTCGATGAGTTCGGCCGGCTGGTAGGACGGAAAGTCGATGGTGCGGGTGAACCGTGACCGCAGACCCTGGTTGGTGTCCAGGAACCGATCCAGGTCGGCCCGGTAACCGGCGATGATGACCACCAGCCGGTCACGGTCATTTTCCATCCGGGCCAGCAAGGTGTCGATGGCCACCAGTCCGAAGTCGTTTTTGGCGCCGGTGGCAACCAGCGCGTAGGCCTCGTCGAGGAACAGCACACCGTCCAGCGCGCTGTCGATGACCGCGTTGGTCTTGGCTTCGGTTTCGCCGATGTGCTGACCGATCAGGTCGGCACGGTGCACCTCTTTGATGTTCTCTTTCTTCAAAAGGCCGAGGCCGCAATATATTTTCGCGACCACCCGGGCGATCGTGGTCTTGCCGGTCCCGGGTGGGCCGGTGAAGACCAGGTGGTGGGTGCGCTGGGCGACTTCCAGCCCGCGCTCCTTGCGCACGAGCTCCATCGCCACCGCGCTCTTGAGTCGCGCGACCTGGTCCTTGACCTTCTCCAGCCCGATGAACTCGTCGAGCTCGCGTTCGGCCTCAGACAGCAAAACGGCCTTACGCTCCTGCGCACCGGGGTCGACGAAGTCGCCGGGCCTGGGCTCGGTGGTGACGTCCCACGGGTCGATGCGCGCATTGATCCGGTCCGCGGTAGTGGGCACGATCCCGAAGCTCGAGTCGGTCAGCGCCTCTTCGACCTGGCTGTTTTCCGGGTTGGCGGCGTACAGGTCCTGCAGCACTTCACGTGCGGTGTCCTCGTCGCCGTCTGCGCGCAGCGACAGCGCCCGGGCCAAAGCCCCGTCAACCGCGGCAACGGCGACCGGGCCTTCCGGCTCGTCGAGGTAGGACAGCGCGGCGGCAAACATGCCCAGCCGAGCCAGCGAGATGCCGAGCGCAATCTTGACGGCGTGCGCGAAGTTGGCTTCGAGAGTGGAGTCGTTGACGATCGGCGACAAAAGTTTGACCACGTCCGCCCACCGCTCGGCGCGGTAGTGGATCGTCGACATCACCCAGCGGGCCTCCCGCGAACTCGGTCGACGTCGGCTGACGTCACTGGCCAGTTGGTGTGCCGCGGCAAACCGGCCGTCGCCGGCCAACGCCGCGGCGTAGGCAAGGTGGAAATCGTCCGGCCCGGTCGCCCGGAACCTGAGGTAGAGCCCGGTGTCGTAGCGGAACCCCAGCGCACCCTCGTTCAGTTCGACCTGGCGCTGCAAGACGCCGGCCGTCGCTGCATTGTGCGAAATGGCTTCCAGCACCTGTAAAGAGGTGTCGCCTGCGGCGGCCAACCCGACCCAGGCGTCAGCCTGGTCGTGTGCGATGCGGACCAAGCCGGTGAACCCGGACCGGGCTGCGGCCAGGTCGGCCGGGCGCGTGCGGTCATAGATCGTCAGCCCGAGCGCACGGCAGCAGGTCGCGAATCGACTCGTTACGTCGTCGTCCACCCTGACAGTTGTCGGCCGGGTGGCGACACTGCCGGTGTCAGCGATCTCCACGCCTCAGTCTCCCCTTCGGAGGTAGTATTGCCTAAGCTAACTTCCGCGAAGTTAGCATTGCATAAGCTACGTGTCGAGACGCACCTCGACATCCGACGCGTGGTCTCGGCGACTCGGTCGCCGAGCGCAAGCGCCGCAGGTCAAACTGCGTGTCGACGCCGTCCAGCACCTGGTGTGACGCGAGGTGACGAATGAGTCGGTCCACCTCATGCCACGTCTTGATGAAAATGACTGTCATTAACGCGAAACTGTACGCCACCGAGAACTCACGTTTTGACGGCCCTGACCAAAGTGTTGAGCGCCACCATCGGCCCGGCTTCGGTGTCCGGCCCGGGTACCGGGCGACCCACCTCACGTAGATAGTCGACCAGTGGCGTCGCGTCCGCGTTCCAGCCGTGCTCGCCGAACCACTGCGCCGCGGGCGCGTGTTGCTCGTTGTAGACCAGCTGGAAAAACAGCCGCTCTTCCCCCTCCGCCTGAGCCGCCCGCTCGGCCTCGAGGGCGGCCTCGAATGCCTCGGCCGGCATCGGTGCACCGTCTTCGACGGCCACCCGACTGCCCGAACAGGACAGCGCGTCGATGCCGGCGAACAGTTGCTCCTGCGCGACGGCAGGAAGGTAGATCAGCAGGCCTTCAGCGATCCATGCCGACGGCTGTGTCTCGTCGAAGCCGCTGTCCCGCAGGGCCTGCGGCCAATCATCGCGGAGGTCGATGGCAATCTCACGGCGTTCGGCATTGGGCAGGGCCCCCTGCTCGGCAAGCACCGCCCGCTTGAAATCGAGCACCTGCGGTTGATCCAACTCGAAGATCGTCGTGCCATCGGGCCAGGACAGCCGGTAGGCACGCGAGTCCAGACCCGCAGCCAGGATCACGACCTGCCGGACCCCGGCCTCGGCGGCCTGCCGAAAATAGTCGTCGAAGTAACGGGTGCGAGCACCTTGGAAGTTGACGAAATGCTCGCCGAAATCCGGTGTTTTGAGTTGGTGGTCAGGATTCTTGCCGTCCAACACATCCGCTGCCGAGCCGCCCACTGCGTGGCAGAACACCGCGGCGAATGGGTCGTTGGCCAACGGATCCGGCTTTTGCGCCTCCAATGCTCGAGCGGTGGCCACGAATAACGCGGTCGAACCGACGCTTGTCGTAATGTCCCAGTTGTCGTCGTCTGTACGCACGTCAAACGACCCTACGCCCGCTCAACAGCACGCCAACGTCGCACGTTTCAACCATGACGACATTGGATACGACGCTGCGTCGTAGATGCAAGACCCCGTTCCCGTAGGGGGTATCGGCTGTTACACCAGCGGGCGGCCGGCTTTGATCCGCCGGTCAACGTCCCACAGCAGGATGTTGAACGGGAACCGCCGGACGAACCGTGGCATGGCATTGTTCAGCGCGCGCAGCGCAGCGACCACCCGGTCAAAGCGCCGCTGGGTGCTGGCGTCCCAGGCGAACTGCATCTCGTCGCGAAAGCGTTGCGGCAGGAAGCCGGTGGTCAGCAGCAGACCGAGTTTCTCCGGTTGCCGCCGTACCACATCGGGCAGCCGCAGCTTCTGAATCCGGCCCACCGCAATGGGATACAGGTAGTCGCGGACCGCGTCGTCAATGTGCACCTTGTCGAGTTGGTCGTTCCAGTAGCGGTCGAACCCGGCCCGGTCCGCGGGCCACATCTCCGGCGGCACCTGCAACGTCGAGCCGAGCACCACCGCCTCTTGGTAATGCCGGTCGGCGTCGATGTCGTCCATCTCGCCGATGAACGTGCGGTAGAAGTCCACCCCGCCCTTGTACAGGCACGCCGCCACCCACAGCTGCAGATCGACGTCGAATGCGTTGTAGTGCACCGGGCTGTCCGGCGTCGAATACACCTGCGCGTGAGCCCGATTGACCGCGCGCCGAAACGCCGCCTTCTGGGTGTCGGTGCCCGCCATCGCGACCGCGAGGTAGGTGAACGTGGTGCGGGCCCGCTTGATCGGGTGCAGGTCGATGCGGCCGCTTTCGACCCGGCTCTCCAGCACGCCGTAGCCCACGCCCGGCCGGGCCAGCTGCATGATCACGTTGGCCGGGCCGAGTAGCAACGCCATGCCCATCAACGTGTCGTCGAGTTGCGGAGTGCGCCGCGGCCGGCAGATCGGCGGCCCGCTGACCGGACGCTCGACATGCCGGATCGGTTCGCTGACCGTCATCGCCCACCTGCCCGCTAATTGTGAGAACGCGTGTTTCCTGATTTTGCAGCGCGGCGGGACCGGTGTCAAGATGGGCTTCATGGCCACTGCCCCGTCGACGAACGCGCGGCCATACCGCGGCGTCGACGCCGCCGACCGACTGGCGGGCCGCCGGGCCGGCCTGCTCGAGGCGGGCCTCGACCTGCTCGGTGGGAACAACTCCGCGGAGTTGACCGTGCGGGCGATCTGCCGGCAGGCCGGCGTGGCCGCGCGCTACTTCTACGAAAGCTTCGCCGACAAGGACGAATTCGTCGCGGCCGTGTTCGACTGGGTGATCGCGGAACTGGCCGCCACCACACAGGCCGCGGTCGCCGCCGCGCCACCGGAGGAGCAGCCCCGAGCCGGTATGGCCAACATCGTGCACACTATCGGTGGCGATCCGCGCGTCGGGCGACTGCTGTTCAGCGCGCAACTGGCCAACGCGGTGCTGGTGCGCAAGCGGGCCGAGTCCAGCACCCTTTTCGCGATGCTGTCCGGGCGTTACGTCGAGGATGCGCTGCGGGTACCGGAGAACGAGCGGATCAAGGCCGCCGCGCATTTCGTGGTCGGCGGGGTGGGACAGACGATCAGCGCCTGGCTGTCCGGCGAGGTGCGACTCGGACCGGAACAACTCGTCGACCAACTCGCGTCGTTGCTCGACGAGTTGGCCGACCCGAGCCTGTACCGCGACTGACGTTGTCCGGCGTCGCCGGCCAGGTCCCGAGCCCCCGTTCCGCGGCGGAGATCAGGAACTGAACTTAACATCAGGTCCAGACCTAATTCCTACCGAAAACGCTGTTCCCGGGATCGACGGGATCCCGATGACGAAGGAGGCCCGTCGGTGTCTACCGTGCCCGACCCACCGCAGCGCCGTGCGCCCCTCGTGACGAATCGCCGAGCGGTCTGCCACCAGGAGGTCTACTGAGGTGGCCCGCACGGCCGGCACTCCCGGGGTTGTCCGCGAATTCATCGGCCTACCGTCGCCGACCGGCCGACGCGCCGGCGCGGGAGGTCACCCGTGCCAGGGGCTGTACTACCGCGGCGTCGGGCGGAAACCGAAGGTTGCGGTGATCGCCGCCCACTACCAAATCGACTTCTCCGAGCATTACCTGGCCGATTACCTGGCCACCCGCGGCATCGGGTTCCTCGGGTGGAACACTCGATTCCGCGGATTCGAGAGTAGCTTCCTGCTCGACCACGCCCTGGTCGACATCGGCGTCGGAGTGCGTTGGCTGCGCGAAATCCAGGCAGTGGAAAAGATTGTGCTGCTGGGCAATTCCGGCGGCGGATCGTTGATGGCCGCCTATCAGGCGCAGGCCACCGACCCGCATGTGGCGCCGGCGCCCGGCATGCGGCCCGCGGCCGGACTGACCGATCTGCCGCCGGCCGACGGCTACGTGGCCAGTGCGGCGCACCCGGGCCGCCCGGATGTGTTGACGGCGTGGATGGACGGCGCCGTGGTGGATGAGAACGATCCGATCGCCACCGACCCCGACCTGGATCTGTTCGACGAGCGCAACGGACCGCCCTTCTCGCCGGACTTCCTCACCCGCTATCGCGCGGCGCAGGTGGCCCGCAACCACGCGATCACCGACTGGGTCGAGAACGAGCTGAAACGGGTTCGGGCGGCCGGGTTTTCCGATCGCCCGTTCACCGTGATGCGAACATGGGCCGATCCGCGGATGGTCGACCCGATGATCGAGCCGACTCAGCGCCAGCCCAACCTGTGTTACGCCGGGCTGCCGGCCAAAGCCAACCGGTCGGCGCACGGGATTGCCGCGGCCTGCACGTTGCGCAGCTGGCTGGCGATGTGGAGCCTGCGCACCGCCCAGACCCGGGCCGAGCCGCACCTGGCCCGGATCACCTGCCCGGCGCTGGTGATCAACGCCGATGCCGACACCGGCGTCTTCCCCTCGGACGCGCAGCGCATCTACGACGCGCTGGCCGGCGCCGACAAATCCCGCTGCTCGATCCACACCGACCACTACTTCACCACGCCCGGTGCGCGCAGCGAGCAAGCTGACACGATTGCCACCTGGATTGCCAAACGGTGGCGCTGACCCAGGTGGTCAAACAACCGGTTGTTAGTTTGAAAATGAGCTGTCACAAGACCCGGGAATTCCAAGGAAGGCGACCAATGCCGATCGCAATCAACCCTGAGCACCAAGACCTGGCCGACTCTGTGCGATCCCTGGTGGCGCGGGTAGCGCCATCGGAAGTGTTGCACGCCGCGTTGGAAACACCGATAGACAACCCGCCGCCGTATTGGCAGGCAGCGGCCGACCAAGGTCTGCCGGGCGTGCACCTCGCCGAATCCGTTGGCGGGCAAGGGTTCGGGATCCTCGAGCTGGCTATTGTGCTGGCCGAGTTCGGCTACGGCGCCGTTCCTGGCCCGTTCGTGCCGTCGGCAATCGCCAGCGCGCTGATCTCGGCGCACGACCCGGACGCCAAGGTCCTCGCCGACCTGGCGTCCGGCGCCGTCATCGCGGCATACGCGCTCGATGCCGGGCTGACCGCGACACGACAGGGCAACTCCTTGGTGATTCGCGGCGAGGCCCGTGCCGTGCCCGCAGCGGCGCACGCATCGCTGCTGGTATTGCCGGTGGCGATGGACAGTGGCGAAAAGTGGGTGGTGTTGCGCGCCGATCAACTCGAGATCGAACCGGTCACCAGCGTCGACCCGTTACGCCCGCTCGCGCATGTGCGCGCCAACGCGATCGAGGTCGCGCAGGACGGCGTATTGAGCAACCTCAGCGTGGCGACGGCGACGGCGCTGATTTCCACATTGCTGGCTGCCGAGGCGGTCGGTGTCGCGCGGTGGGCCACCGACACCGCCTCGGACTACGCCAAGATCCGGGAGCAGTTCGGCCGGCCGATCGGCCAGTTCCAGGCCGTCAAGCACAAGTGTGCCGAGATGATCGCCGACACCGAACGCGCCACCGCCGCCGTATGGGACGCGGCCCGCGCGGTCGATGAAGCCCGCGGAAATGACTGGGAAACCGCGGGTTCCAAGGTCGAGTTCGCCGCCGCGGTGGCCGCGACGCTGGCACCGGCCGCCGCCCAGCGCTGCACGCAGGATTGCATCCAGGTGCACGGCGGGATCGGATTCACCTGGGAGCACGACACGAACGTCTATTACCGCCGGGCGCTGGTGATCGTCGCCGGCTTCGGGCGTAAAACCGCATACCCGCAGCGCGTCGTCGACACGGCGACGAGCAACGGCATGCGCGCTCTCGACATCGACCTGGACCCCGAGACCGAGAAGCTGCGCGCGGAAATCCGCGCAGAAGTCGCCGGGCTCAAGGAGATTCCGCGCGAGGAGCGCAACACCGCGATCGCCGAGGGCGGCTGGGTGCTGCCGCATCTGCCCAAGCCGTGGGGGCGTGCCGCCAACCCGGTCGAGCAGGTCATCATCGCCCAGGAGTTCAACACCGGGCGGGTCAGGCGGCCACCGATCGGTATCGCCGCCTGGATCGTGCCGTCGATCGTCGCGTTCGGCACCGACGAACAGAAGCAGCGTTTCCTGCCGCCGACGTTTCGCGGCGAGATGATCTGGTGTCAGCTGTTTTCCGAGCCGGGCGCGGGCTCCGACCTGGCCGGTCTGAGCACCAAGGCGACCAAGGTCGACGGAGGTTGGCGCATCACCGGTCAGAAGATCTGGACCACCGCGGCACAGTTCTCGCAGTGGGGCGCGCTGCTGGCCCGGACGAATCCGAGCGCTCCGAAACACAATGGCATCACTTACTTTCTGCTCGACATGCGCAGCGACGGCGTCGAGGTGAAGCCGCTGCGCGAGCTCACCGGCGGTGCGATGTTCAACACCGTGTTCATCGACGACGTGTTCGTCCCCGACGAGTTGGTGCTCGGCGAGGTCGACCGCGGCTGGGAGGTCAGCCGCAACACGCTGACGGCGGAACGGGTTTCGATCGGTAGCAGCGAAGCTCCGTTCCTGGCGAGCTTGGACCAGTTCGTCGAGTTCGTCCGCGATGGGCACTTCGATCAGATCGCGCAGAACCGAGCCGGACAGCTGATCGCCGAGGGCCACGCCGCCAAAGTGCTGAATCTGCGCTCGACGCTGTTGACGCTGGCCGGCGGCGACGCGATGCCGTCGGCGGCCATCTCCAAGCTGCTGTCGATGCGCACCGGACAGGGCTACGCCGAGTTCGGAGTGTCGTCGTTCGGGGCGGAGGGCGCCATCGGCGATCCTGGCACGGCACCGGGCAAGTGGAACGAGTACCTGCTGGCCAGCCGCGCCACCACGATCTACGGCGGCACGTCGGAGGTGCAGCTCAACATCATCGCCGAACGGCTGCTCGGGCTGCCGCGCGACCCGTAGCACGCTGCATCTTTTCCCCACACAAATATCCATGACTGCTCGACCTATCTCCTGCTGTACTGAGGTGCGCCCCGAGGAAAGGTGTGTGATCGAACCAGATTGACTTCCACCGGGCCCTCGACATCTGGCCACGGGACGCTGCCGACCGGCTCGGATAAGCCCGAGTCACTGGATGGGAAGCAATCTCCGCACTGATCGAGCTGGGAAGCTGGTGGTGTACGAGCTGCGTCGGTCTGGCCGATGCGGCTTGAGGGAATTGCGCCGGCGCAAGACTCGCTGCATATTGGTGCCATACCGCCCGTCCCCGGAAGGGGGCCGGTTTTCACTTTGTGGGCCAGTTTCACCACGGTAGAGGCTTTGGGCTCCCCCGGTTGGGTCGGCGAGCTGGCAGGCCCTGAAGTCGGCGTCGGCCATTTGCTGTCGGCGTTGCGCCGAATAAGACAGTGAGGCCGGTGCCGAGGTAGGTGGTCCAGGCGTAGCCGGTGCCGTCGGGGTTAGCCGGAGGAGACCAGGGCATTAGCCAGCTCGGAGAGGTCGCCGCCGCTCTGCTGGTTCCAGTACCAGCGGGGGTCGCATCCGCGAACGACGCTGATCTCGGTAGTGCTAGCTTCGTCGGTCATGGCAGACGCGCACGGCCCGCATCGCCGCGACCACGACGTCGCCGGCGAGCGCCACACCCTGACCTCATTCCTGGACGACTACCGAGACATCGTGGTGCGCAAGGTATCCGGCCTCTCCGACGCCGACGCCCGGCGGAATCTGGTCGCGTCGCCGACGACAGTGGGTGGGCTGGTCAAGCACCTACGCTGGGCCGAATACGGCTGGTTCGACCAGCTTCTGCAACAACGCAGCGATACCAACCTTCGTGTGCACGAACGCTCCTGGGAGTTCGAGTTCCTGCCCGCCGAGACGTTGCCCACGCTGATCGCCGAATACCAGGCGCAATGCGAAGAGTCCCGTCGAATCGCAGCACGGTATCCGCTCGATCACGTGGTGCCGCACCGTCACCTCGAAGCAGTGTCGCTGCGCTGGATCTACGTGCACATGATCGAAGAGACCGCCCGTCACACCGGGCAGCTGGACATCCTGCGCGAACAACTCGACGGCGCCACCGGGTTCGACGGCTAATCGGCGTCCATCTCGCGCAGCTCGCGCTTGAGGATCTTTCCGGTCGGGTTGCGGGGCAACTCGTCGAGGAAGATCACGTCCCGTGGCACCTTGTACTTCGCGAGCTGATCCTTGACATGCTTCTTGACGGCGTCTTCGTCGAGGTTTGCGCCGTCCTTCTTGACCACGAAGGCCCGCAGCCGATGACCCCACTCCTTGTCCTCGACGCCGATCGCAGTGGCCTCCTTCACATCCGAATGAGCGCTGATGCAGTCCTCGACTTCGGCCGGAAAGACGTTCTCGCCTCCGGACACGATCATCTCGTCGTCCCGGCCGCTGATGTAGAGCAGGCCGTGCTCGTCGAAGTAGCCGACGTCACCGGATGACAGCAAGCCGTCGATGATCTGCTTGCCGCCACCGCCGGTGTAGCCCTCGAACGGGAAGGTGGTCCCGACGAAGATCCGGCCGACTTCGCCCTGCGGCAATTCCTTGCCGTTCTCGTCGTAGATCCTGACCTTGACGCCCTTGACCGGGGGCCCGGCCGTCGTGGAGTTGAACTCCAGGTGCTGCGGCTGCGCAATGGTGGCGAACGAAATCTCGGTGGAGCCGTACATGTTGTAGACGACCGGACCGAGGTCCTTCAGCGCCCGCTCGGCGACGTCGGCACCCAGCGCCGAACCCGAGGCGAAGACGATCCGCAAGCTCGACAAGTCAGGCTTGTGGTCCATTTTCTCCAGCGCGTCGAGCATCCGCGACAACATCACCGGTACCACGACCACCGCGCTCGCCTTGTACTTCTCGATGTCCTCGAACACCTGCTCCGGCTTGAACTTGCTGTGCAGCACCAGCGTCGACCCCAGGAACATGCCGATGGTGGCGTGCAGGAAACCCAGCGCGTGGAACATCGGCGCCGGCAAAGAGGTCACCTCGTTGGCTTTGAACGGCACGTGCGACAGGATTCCGCCGATCGGCGCCAATGTGGGTGGGGTGCTGCGGTTCGCGCCCTTCGGCGTTCCGGTGGTGCCGCTGGTCAGAATGATGATCGACGAATGCTTGCTGGCCTTGGGTGCCGCCGACTTGCTGTTGGCGGCGACCAGGTCGGCCAACGTCTCGTCGGTGCTGCCGGAGTGCGTCCCGTCCGGGTTGGTGGCCAACGCCCGCAACTTGCCCAGCGGCGGGTCGGCTTTGCTGACGTCTTCGGTGTACTCGTCGTCGTAGATGATCAGCGTGGCGCCCTCGCGCTCGGACACCTCTTTGATCTGCGGGCCGGAGAACGAGCTGTTGAGCAGGATGATGCGGGCACCGACGCGGGCACACCCGAATTCCGCGACGGAGAACCAGCGATGGTTGCGCGCCAGGATCGCGACCCCGTCGCCGCCCTTGACTCCCTTGGCCAGCAGCCCGTGGGCAACCGCGTTCGCCGCTTCGTCGAGCTCCCGGTAGGTGAACTCGCCGTCGTCGTCGATGATCGCCGCGCGGTGCGGCGTCCGTCGGGCGTTGAACGACGGCAGCATGCCGATCTCGCCCCATTTCGCGATCTCGGCGGCCATCGCGGCGTAGTTCAGCGGGTTCTCCAACCTGAACGTGCCGGATTCGATGATCTTGCGCAGGTAATGCAGTTCGGACACGCCACGCTGGGCATACTGCTGGATTTTGGCTACTGCCTGCCCGGGCAGGTCCATGAGATTAGGCATGGGTTCACACTATGTGACGTAGGTCGCACGGCGGTCGGAACGCTGTGCCGAATTAGCATGTGCCCATGGCTCCGGTGTCGCTGGACGTGGGCGGACGCCAGGTCGAGATCACCCACCCCGACAAGGTGGTCTTCCCGGGCCTGGACGGGCGGGTCGGTCTGACCAAGCTGGACCTGATCCACTACTACCTGGCGGTCGCCGACGGCGCCCTACGTGGAGTGGCCGGGCGGCCGATGATCCTCAAGCGGTTCGTCAAGGGCATCGACCAGGAGGCCGTCTTCCAGAAGCGCGCGCCCGAAAAGCGGCCCGACTGGGTCGACGTCGCCGAACTCCGCTACGCGCGCGGCACGTCGGCCAAGGAGGCGGTCATCCACGACGCGGCTGGTTTGGCCTGGGCGATCAATCTGGGCTGCGTCGACCTCAACCCGCATCCGGTGCTCGCCGACGATCTCGAGCATCCCGACGAACTGCGCGTCGACCTGGACCCGATGCCCGGAATGAGCTGGCCACAGATCGTCGACGTCGCGCAGGTGGCCCGCGAGGTGCTCGAGGATCACGGGCTCACCGCCTGGCCCAAGACGTCGGGCTCGCGCGGTTTCCACATCTATGCGCGGATCGCACCGTGCTGGTCGTTTCGGCAGGTGCGGCTGGCGGCCCAGGCGGTGGCGCGCGAGGTGGAGCGCCGCGCCCCCGAGCTGGCCACCAGCCGATGGTGGAAAGAGGAACGCGAGGGCGTGTTCGTCGACTTCAACCAGAACGCCAAAGACCGCACCGTCGCGTCGGCATACTCGGTGCGGGCCACCCCGGACGCGCGGGTGTCCACGCCGCTGCGGTGGGACGAGGTCGTCGACTGCGACCCCGCCGATTTCACTGTGGCGACGGTGCCGCGGCGTTACGCCGACATCGGTGACCCGTGGACCGACATGGACTCCGCCGCCGGCCGACTCGACCAATTACTCACCCTGGCTGAGGAACTCGGTCCCGCGGAGAAATCACCGAAGGGCGCGCGGCGCGACGGGCCAGGGCGCCGCCAGTCGGTGATGCCGCTCATCGAGATCGCCCGCGCCAAAACCAAGGACGAGGCGATGGCCGCGCTGGACACCTGGCGCCGGCGGCATCCGGCCGCGGCCGAGCGCTTGGAGCCGGCCGATGTGCTGGTCGACGGCATGCGTGGCCCGAGTTCGATCTGGTACCGGATCCGGATCAACCTGCAGCATGTGCCCGACGGGCAGCGACCGCCGCAGGAGGAGTTGATTGCCGACTACAGCCCTTGGACGAGTAAGGCGGATAAGCCGACCCGCGGAGCGCGCTAGGCTCACGCCGTGGACCAGCAGTGCAATCGCCGGGGGTTCCTGCGCACCGGCACCGCTGCCGGCTTGCTCGCACTGGCTGGTTGCTCGTCGGCGAAGGCGCCACCCACGTCGAACGATGGCGGCGGGCCGGTCACCATCAGGCACGCCTTCGGTGAGACGACGATCACCGGACCACCCAAGCGGGTGGTCAGCGCGGGCTTGACCGGGCAGGACGACCTGCTGGCCCTCGGCATCGTCCCCGTCGCGGTGACCAACTGGTTCGGCGACCAGCCGTTCGGGGTGTGGCCGTGGGCCCGGTCCAAACTCGGGGGGGCCACACCCGTTGTGCTGAACCTGGACAACGGGATTGACGTCAAGAGGATCTCGGGCCTCAAGCCGGATCTGATCGTCGCCACCGACGCCGGTCTGGATCAGGACACCTACCAGAAGCTGGCGGCGATTGCGCCGACGCTGGCACAGTCTGACGGCGACGCCTTCTTCGAACCCTGGAAAGACCAGGCGAAAGCCATCGGCCAGGCGGTCTTTCAATCCAGCCGGATCGCCGCGCTGATCACCGGTGTCGACAAAGGATTCACCGCCGTCGCGGACAAGTACCCGCAATTCGGGAACAAGCGGGTGCTGTTGCTGCAGGGCAAGCTGCACGACGACAACGTGGTCGCGACCACCGGCTGGCAAACCGAGTTCCTCAAGCAGATGGGCCTGGGCGTCCCCGAGAGCCTCTCCGCCTTGGCCGTCGATCAGCACCGCGCACTCATCCCGCGCGACAAGATCGGGTCGGTCCTGGGCGATGCCGAACTCTTGATCTGGACCACCGAAAGCGAGCCGGACCAGGCTGCCCTGCTGGCGAATCCCGATGTGGCGGCACAGCGTTCGCGCAGCGTCTTCACCACCAAGGACCAGGCCGGAGCCATCGCCTTCGCGTCCCCGCTGAGCTACCCGCTGGTGGCGGACCAGTTGCCCCCGCTGATCGCAGACATCCTGCACTAGCCACGAACGACCCTGGCAACTCGGACCGCACCGGGTTACCGTCGAGTAGTGAGCGCGGGAGAGATCGACACGGTCCTCGACTACGGAGACCGAGCGCTGCTGCTGGAATTCGACAGCACCGCTGAGGTTTTGGCGTGGTCGGCCGCGCTGCGCGACGCCGGGATTCCCGGGGTGCTCGACGTCGTCCCGGCCGCGCGCACGGTACTCCTCACACTCGACGGATCCAGCCGACAGAACGCTGTTCGTCGTCGGCTGCACACCTTGCAGGTGGCCGCCCGCGCGCCAACCACCGCCGCGGGCGATCCGCTGGTGATCGACGTCGTCTACGACGGCGACGATATCGCCGAGGTCGCCGAACGCACCGGACTCACCGCGCACCAGGTGGTAGACGCGCACACCGGCAAGCCGTGGACTGTCGGATTCTGTGGTTTTGCGCCGGGTTTCGCGTACCTGGTCGGCGGCGACCCGAGACTGACCGTGCCGCGTCGATCCGACCCGCGCCCCTCGGTCCCCGCCGGCGCCGTCGGACTGGCCGGCGAATTCACCGGGATCTATCCGCGTCGCTCCCCTGGCGGATGGCAGCTGATCGGCCGCACCGACGCCGTGTTGTGGGACGTCGATCGACCCGAACCCGCGCTGCTGACCCCGGGCACCCAGGTCCAATTCCGGGCGGCGTAACGCATGCCGGCGCTGGAGATTCTGCGCACCGGACCACTGGCGGTGGTCCAAGATCTCGGCCGGGTGGGCCTCGCGCACCTAGGCGTCACCCGCTCTGGAGCGGCGGACCGGGGTGCGCACACGCTGGCCAACCGGCTGGTGGCCAACCCGACCGACCGCGCCACTGTCGAGGTGACCATGGGCGGATTCGCGGCACGCGTCCGCGGCGGCGACGTCGACATCGCCGTGACGGGCGCTGACACTCGGGCCACGGCCGGCTCAACGATGTTCGGCGTCAACAGCATTGCGCACCTTCGCGACGGCGAATTGATCTCGCTGGGCGTCCCAGACTCCGGGCTGCGCAGCTACCTGGCGGTACGCGGCGGTATCGACGTACCGCCGGTGCTCGGCTCGCGCAGCTACGACGTGCTGTCGGGTATCGGCCCGCTTCCGCTGCGACCCGGCCAGATGTTGCCGATCGGGGACCACACCGAGAACTACCCCGAACTCGACCAGGCTCCGGTCGCGGCGATCCCACGCCAACTCGTCGACCTGCTGGTGGTGCCCGGACCGCGCGACGACTGGCTCACCGACGCCGACGCTCTGGTGCACACCGTCTGGACGGTCTCCGACCGTGGCGACCGGGTCGGCATACGCTTGCAGGGACGGCCACTGGCCCACCGCGAACCGGGCCGCCAACTGCCGAGTGAGGGCACGACCCGTGGTGCGATCCAACTGCCGCCCAACGGATTACCGGTCATTCTCGGCCCTGACCACCCGGTCACCGGTGGCTACCCGGTGGTGGGCGTGATCGCCGACCGGGACATCGACAAGGTCGCTCAGGTGCGCCCCGGCCAGCTCGTGCGCCTGCACTGGTCACGCCCGAGATCTTTGCCGACTTCTGTGTCGCCTGCGGTAGCGGCGGAGTAGTCGAACTGGTAGACCAGCAGGGTGTCCACCCAGGTTCACACCGCCCGACTGGTCCACACCGCCGATCTGGAAAGCGATGCCCGGCAGCGCGCCCGCGACATGGTCGCCGAAGCCTTCGGCGGTGACTTCACCGACACCGACTGGGAGCATGCGCTGGGCGGCATGCACGCCCTGATCTGGCATCACGGCGCGATCATCGCGCACGGCGCGGTCACCCAGCGGCGGCTGCTCTACGGCGGTGCCGCACTGCGTTGTGGTTACGTCGAAGCTGTTGCGGTGCATGCAGATTGGCGTGGGCAGGGCCTGGCGATCGCCATCCTCGACGCGTGTGAGCAGGTGATCCGCGGCGGCTATCAACTTGGCGCGCTGCGTTCTTCGGACCGCGGCCGACGCCTGTACGCGCTGCGCGGTTGGCTGCCGTGGCGCGGGCCCACGTCGGTGCTGGCACCCACCGGGCCGATCCGAACTCCCGACGACGACCGTTCGGTCTTCGTCTTCCCGCTCGGGACCACCCTCGACTGCACCGCGGGGTTGGCGTGTGATTGGCGCGACGGGGATGTCTGGTAGCCGGGTGAGCGACCCACCCCGGGAGCAACGCCGCGGCAATCCGTCGGTAACCGAACCGACATTCGGCTGGCATACACAGTGGTATGGAGCAGTCCGGAGAATCGTCACTCGCCGGACTGCGGGTTGCCGTCAACGCGGCGCGGTCCGGCCCCGAACTGTTCACGATGAGCGCGGCGGGTCATCGAATCGAGATCCGGGGATCCCACGTCACGGTTGACGGTGCGGTGCAGTCGATGTCGGCGGCGCCGCTGGCAATTCTGCGCGCACTGGCCAGCCGGGCCGGTTCCGTCGTCGCCCGCAGCGAACTGCTGCGCGTCTTGCCCGGCAGCACCGCGAATCCGCATGCCGTCGACACCGCCGTGCTCCGATTGCGAAAGGCATTGGGCGACCGGAATATCGTGGTGACGGTGATCAAACGAGGCTATCGGCTGGCGATCGACGAGACCGCCGGGGCGGCGTGGTTCGCCGACAGTGAGACGACTGGGGGACGCCGGTGACGGCGATGCGAGCGTGATCCGTCTCACGCCTGCGCCGCGCACTCGATAGTATTGACCTCGTACTGTGATCCATGACACCTTCGTCTCCTGGGAGATCCGTTGCCTACCACTTTCGAACTGGCCGAACTGCACGACCTCATCGGCGGCTTGCGGCGGTGTGTGAGCTCGCTGAAGGCGCGCTACGGCGACAGCCCCGCGGTGCGCCGCATCGTCATTGACGCCGATCGCCTTCTCGGCGATGTCGATTTACTCGACACCGATGTATCCGAACTCGACTTGACGCGGGTCACCGCGCCGCAATCCAGCGAGAAGATCGCCATTCCCGACACCGAGTACGACCGCGATTTTTGGCGCGACGTCGACGACGAGGGTGTCGGGGGTCACAACCGGTACTGACATCTCAGCCCGCCGGCAATCCGGGGGGCGGCTCTGTGTAGTCTTCGACGAACAGCCCGTTCGAAGAGGAACATTTGATGAGCGCACCTACGGCGAACCGTCCTGCGTCCGGTGTCTTTTCACCTGCGCGCGCACACATCCAGGCCCGCACGCTGCGCACCGACCGCTGGTGGCTGTCGCCCCTGCGCATCGACTTGGGATTCGCCGCATTCGTCATCTATGCGACGGTGCGGGCGTTCTTGCAGAACAACTACTTCGTTCCCCAATACCACTACTTGACGCCGTTTTATTCGCCGTGCGTCAGCCGGGGATGCATCAAAGCGGCCAGTGATTTCTGGCCGCAGATTCTGCCGGACGTATGGTGGCTGCCGTACGCGGCGCTGACACTGCCGTTCCTGCTGCTGTTCCGGCTGACCTGCTACTACTACCGCGGTGCCTACTACCGCACGGTCTGGCAGTCGCCCACCGCCTGTGGAGTGGCCGAGCCCCGCGAGCACTACACCGGTGAGACCAAGTTCCCACTGATCATCCAGAACACCCACCGTTACTTCTTCTACGCCGCCGGCATCATCTCGGTGATCAACAGCTACGACGCGATCGTCGCCTTCCATTCCGACCACGGACCTGGTGGATTCGGTTTCGGGTTGGGCAACGTGATCCTGCTCGGCAACGTGATCATGCTGTGGGTCTACACGCTGTCCTGCCACTCGTGCCGCCACGTCACCGGCGGACGGCTCAAGCACTTCTCCAAACACCCCGTGCGGTACTGGATCTGGACTCAGGTAAGTCACCTCAACACTCGGCACAAGATGTACGCCTGGATCACCCTGGGCACCCTGATGCTGACCGACTTCTACATCGCGCTCGTCGCGAGCGGCACCATTTCCGACCTGAGATTTGTTGGCTGACAAGCCGTTTCACAGATACCAATAAGTTTAGTGAGGTTTCATGGCTGAGGTCGAACGGCATTCCTACGACGTCGTCGTGATCGGTGCCGGCGGCGCGGGTCTGCGCGCGGTCATCGAGGCGCGCGAACGCGGTCTCAAGGTCGCGGTGGTGACCAAGTCGCTGTTCGGCAAGGCCCACACGGTGATGGCCGAGGGCGGCTGTGCGGCCGCGATGGGTAACACCAACCCTAAGGACAACTGGACAACTCACTTCGGCGACACGATGCGTGGCGGGAAGTTCCTGAACAACTGGCGGATGGCCGAGCTGCACGCGAAAGAGGCGCCCGAGCGGGTGTGGGAGCTGGAGACCTACGGCGCGCTGTTCGACCGCCTCAAAGACGGCAAGATCAGCCAGCGCAACTTCGGTGGGCACACCTACCCGCGGCTGGCGCACGTCGGTGACCGCACCGGCCTGGAGCTGATCCGCACGATGCAGCAGAAGATCGTCTCGCTACAGCAGGAAGACCACGCCGAGCTGGGCGACTACGAAGCCCGGATCAAGGTCTTCGCCGAGTGCGCGATCACCGAGCTGATCAAGGACGGTGACGCGATCGCCGGAGCCTTCGGCTACGTGCGCGAAACCGGCAAGTTCATCTTGTTCGAGGCGCCCGCCGTGGTGCTGGCTACCGGCGGGATCGGCAAGTCGTTCAAGGTGACGTCGAACTCGTGGGAGTACACCGGCGACGGCCATGCGCTGGCGCTGCGGGCCGGCGCGACACTGATCAACATGGAGTTCATCCAGTTCCACCCGACCGGCATGGTCTGGCCACCCAGCGTGAAGGGCATCCTGGTCACCGAAGGTGTGCGCGGCGACGGCGGAGTGCTCAAGAACTCCGACGGCAAGCGGTTCATGTTCGACTACATCCCGCCGGTGTTCAAAGGCCAGTACGCCGAGACCGAGCAAGAAGCCGACCAGTGGCTCAAGGACAACGACTCGGCCCGTCGCACCCCGGACCTGCTGCCTCGTGACGAGGTCGCCCGCGCGATCAACTCCGAAGTCAAAGCCGGCCGCGGCACGCCGCACGGTGGGGTCTACCTGGATATCGCCTCGCGGTTGACTCCCGAGCAGATCAAGAAGCGACTGCCGTCGATGTACCACCAGTTCATGGAGCTGGCCGGGGTCGACATCACCAAGGAGCCGATGGAAGTCGGCCCCACCTGCCACTACGTGATGGGTGGCGTCGAGGTGGACGCCGACACCGGCGCCGCCACCGTTCCCGGGCTGTTCGCCGCCGGCGAATGCTCGGGCGGTATGCACGGCTCCAACCGGCTCGGCGGCAACTCGCTGTCGGACCTCTTGGTCTTCGGCCGTCGGGCCGGCCTGGGCGCCGCCGACTATGTGCGCGCGTTGAGCAGCCGCCCGAAGGTCGCGGAGGACGCCGTCGAAACCGCCGCCAAGCGGGCGCTGGCTCCTTTCGAGGCACCGACGAACGGCGCCGCCCCGGAGAACCCGTACACCTTGCAGCTCGAGCTGCAAGATTCGATGAACGACCTGGTCGGCATCATCCGCAAGTCCGAGGAGATCACCGAGGCCCTCGAGCGGCTGAACCAGCTTCGCGAGCGGTTCAAGCACATTCACGTCGAGGGCGGGCGCCAGTACAACCCCGGCTGGAACCTGGCACTGGACTTGCGCAACCTGCTGCTGGTCAGCGAATGCGTCGCCAAGGCGGCGTTGGAGCGCACCGAAAGCCGCGGCGGCCACACGCGCGACGACCACCCCGGAATGGACTCGTCGTGGCGCAAGGTTCTGCTGGTCTGCAAGGCCGCCGGCGACGACCCAGTGGTTCCCGACGTCACGGTGACGCGCCAAGACCAGACCCCGATGCGGCCGGACCTCCTCGAGACATTCGAGATCGCAGAGCTCGAGAAGTACTACACCGACGACGAGTTGGCCGACCACCCAGGACGGAGAGGCTGATGAGCTACAACGCAACCATGCGGGTATGGCGTGGCGACGAGGCCGGCGGTGACTTGCAGGACTTCACCGTGGAGGTCAACGAGGGCGAGGTGGTGCTCGACATCATCCACCGCCTGCAGCAGACCCAGACGCCGGACTTGGCCGTGCGGTGGAACTGCAAGGCCGGCAAGTGCGGCTCCTGCTCCGCCGAGGTCAACGGTAAGCCCCGGCTGATGTGCATGACGCGGATGTCGACGTTTGCCGAGGACGAGGTGGTCACCGTGACGCCGATCCGGACGTTTCCGGTGATCCGCGACCTGGTGACCGACGTGTCGTTCAACTACCAGAAAGCGCGGGAGATCCCGTCGTTCGCGCCCCCGAAGGACTTGCAGCCCGGTGAGTACCGGATGCAGCAGAAGGACGTCGAGCGCTCGCAGGAGTTCCGCAAGTGCATCGAATGCTTCCTGTGCAACAACGTCTGCCACGTGATCCGTGACCACGAGGAGAACAAGGAGAACTTCGCCGGCCCGCGCTTCCTGATGCGGATCGCGGAGTTGGAGATGCATCCGCTGGACACCGCGGACCGGCGCGACTTGGCGCAGGAGGAGCACGGCCTCGGCTACTGCAACATCACCAAGTGCTGCACCGAGGTCTGTCCCGAGGGCATCAAGATCACAGACAACGCGCTGATCCCGATGAAGGAACGCGTCGCCGGCCGCAAGTACGACCCGATTGTCTGGTTGGGCAACAAACTCTTCCAACGCTAAGGTCCGGTGGTCAGTCGCCGCCGATCCGCGTACCGTCGGGTACAACCGGAAAGGCAGTGGCCAATGGCGATCCGAAAGCTCACCAGCGTCAACGATGTTCGCAAGGCGATCGTGGAACTGACGACGCGCGCCGAACTCGCACACAAGGCAGGGCGTGACGAGGAAGGTGCGGAAATCGAGAGTCGGATCCAGGCCTACCGCGAGGATCTCGGTCGGCGGCCCTGAGGGCGTGGGCCGGTAAGCGCCACTGAGCAGGCGGCGGGCGATCGGCCTATACGCCGAGGCGCCGGAACATGCTGCGGTGGAACACGATCGGTGCGACTTCCGCGTCGATCTGAATGTCGCTGACCCGCAGCACCACGATCGTGTGATCTCCGGCCGGGACCAGTTGCTCGATCGCGGTTTCCATCCACACGCTGGTGCCCTGAATGAAGACCGCGCCACTGGTGTAGGACACCGTCTCCAGGTCGGCGAACCGATCGCCGGTTTTCGCAGCCAAGGCCCGCGCGGCGTCGTCGTGCGATTCGCCCAGCAGACTGATGCCGAGCGCGTGTACGTCCTTGAGCTTCGGCCACGTCGTTGACGTGTTCTGCACGCAGAACGACACCAACGGCGGATCCAGCGATACCGGGACGAACGTGCTGGCCGCCAGGCCCTCTCGGACACCGTTGACTTCGGCCGCGATCGCGATGACGCCGGACGGGAAATGGCCGAAGGCCTCACGCAGGGAGGTGGGCGTCAGCTTGTCAGGTGTATTCACCGGGCTTCACTCGCGTCGACGGGATTCCTAGCGCCGACCCTACCCGTCGGGCGTTACACCTTGTGCGCTGACAGTCACGTAGCCATCGACGGTGACGGGTCGGTAGACCGCTCGGCCCGCCGCGCCAATTCCGCGGGCAGCAACAGCGTCGGGGTCCGCGCGTCCAAGCGCGGCTTGTCCAGGTAAGACGCCCCGCTGCGATCCACCGACTGCCGCAGGTTGACCCGGCGCACGGTGAGCGCCAGTCTCCCAGTGTGAATGGCGGCTCCGGTGCATCGAGTGTGCGTCCAGGGCGACGACACGCCGGGGAACTCCGCCCTGTGCGCACACTGAAATCCCTGCGCGCTACGCCACCGCCGTGATCAGCTCGAGGCCAACCGGTTGGTTGATATTTAGCTCACAACCGCTTGCGTCCACTTATCGGCGGGTATAGTTTAAACGTGTTACTGGTGGGTAACTTAGAATCAAGTACCCAACCACAGGTGGCGTTCTCATCGAGGAGGAACTAGTGAGCCACTATAAGAGCAATGTCCGCGACCAGGTTTTCAACTTGTTCGAGGTGTTCGGTGTTGACAAAACCTTCGGTCAAGGCGAGTTCAGCGACCTGGATTCCGATACCGCCCGGGAGATGTTGACGGAGATCAGCCGGCTGGCCGAGGGTCCGGTTGCCGAGTCCTTCGTCGAGGGGGACCGCAATCCCCCGGTATTCGACCCGGAGAGCCACTCGGTGACGCTGCCGGAGAGCTTCAAAGCCTCGGTTCGCGCCGTCCTGGAAGCCGGCTGGGACAAGGTCGGCCTGGACGAGGCGCTGGGCGGCATGCCGATGCCCAAGGCGCTGCTGTGGGCGCTGCACGAGCACCTGCTCGGGGCCAACCCCGCGGTGTGGATGTACGGCGGCGGCGCCGGGTTCGCCCAGATCTTCTACCACCTGGGCACCGAGGAGCAGCGCAAGTGGGCCGTGCTGGCCGCCGAGCGTGGTTGGGGATCGACCATGGTGCTGACCGAGCCGGACGCCGGCTCGGACGTCGGCGCCGGCCGCACCAAGGCGGTGCAGCAAGAGGACGGCTCGTGGCACATCGACGGCGTGAAGCGCTTCATCACCTCCGCCGACTCCGATGACCTGTTCGAGAACATCTTCCACCTGGTGCTGGCCCGCCCAGAGGGCGCCGGTCCCGGCACCAAGGGTCTGTCGCTGTTCTTCGTCCCCAAGGTGCTGTTCGACTTCGAAACCGGCGAACTGGGCGAGCGCAACGGCGTTTTCGTCACCAACGTCGAGCACAAGATGGGCCTGAAGGTCTCCGCGACCTGCGAGCTGACCTTCGGTCAGCACGGCGTACCGGCCAAGGGTTGGCTGGTCGGCGAGGTGCACAACGGCATCGCGCAGATGTTCGAGGTGATCGAGCAGGCCCGCATGATGGTCGGCACCAAGGCCATCGCGACGCTGTCCACCGGTTACCTCAACGCCCTGGCCTATGCCAAGGAGCGCGTGCAGGGCGCCGACCTGACTCAGATGACCGACAAGGCGGCTCCGCGGGTGACGATCACCCACCACCCGGACGTGCGTCGGTCCCTGATGACCCAGAAGGCCTACGCCGAGGGTTTGCGTGCGCTGTACACTTACACCGCGACCTACCAGGACGACGCGGTCGCCAAGGCGGTGCACGGGGTGGACGCCGACCTGGCGGTCAAGGTCAACGACCTGATGCTGCCGGTGGTCAAGGGTGTCGGCTCCGAGCAGGCCTACGCCAAGCTCACCGAGAGCCTGCAGACCTTCGGTGGGTCCGGCTTCTTGCAGGACTACCCGATCGAGCAGTACATCCGCGACGCCAAGATCGACTCGCTTTACGAGGGCACCACGGCCATTCAGGCGCAGGACTTCTTCTTCCGGAAGATCGTCCGCGACAAGGGTGTGGCGCTGGCCCACGTATCCGGGCAGATCGAAGAGTTCATCAAGAACGAATCCGGCAACGGTCGACTGAAGGCCGAGCGGGCTCTGCTGTCCACCGCGCTGGCCGACGTCCAGGCGATGGCGGCGACGCTGACCGGCTACCTGATGGCCGCGCAGGAAGACATCTCCAGCATCTACAAGGTCGGCACCGGTTCGGTGCGCTTCCTGATGAGCGTCGGCGACCTGGTCATCGGCTGGTTGCTGCAACGTCAGGCTGCGGTGGCTCTGGAGGCCTTGGATGCGGGATGCAGCGACGCCGACCGCTCCTACTACGAGGGCAAGGTCGCCGTGGCATCGTTCTTCGCGAAGAACTTCCTGCCGCTGTTGACCAGCACCCGTCAGGTATTGGAGACCATCGACAACGAGATCATGGAGCTCGACGAAGCCGCATTCTGAGACCGCCGAGCTGGACCGCGAAATTCCCCGTTCTCCCATGGAGACGGGGAATTTTGCTTCCCACGATGCGCATCGAAGGGGCCGCCGCAGGATCCCCTCATTCCGGCGGCGGCCCCGGTTTCGACCCGGCGCCGCAACACAGGCGGAGCGCCGATACAAAGGAGGCTCCGCGCTGCCATCAGGTCGGGGGTCAGACGACAGCACGGAGCCATCCGATCGTTCGACTACCCCTGGGCTGGCAGCGCTAAACGCCGCCTTCAGGCCTCCAGGATGGCGGCGACACCCTGGCCGCCGGCCGCGCAGATCGAAATCAGGCCGCGGACTGGCTTGCCGCCGTTGGCGGCCTTGGCCTCGTGCAGCTGCTTGGCCAATTGCGCGAGGATCCGCCCCCCGGTGGCGGCGAAGGGGTGCCCGGCCGCCAACGACGATCCGTTGACGTTCAGCTTGGACCGGTCGATGGATCCCAGCGCGGCGTCCAGGCCGAGCCGCTCCTTGCAGTACTCCTCGGACTCCCAGGCCTGCAGGTGCGCGAGCACGACGGACGCGAACGCCTCATGGATCTCGTAGAAGTCGAAGTCCTGCAGGGTCAGCCCGTTGCGGGCCAGCAGCCGCGGCACGGCATACGTCGGTGCCATCAGCAGGCCGTCGGCGCCGTTGACGTAGTCGACCGAGGCCGTCTCGGCATCGACCCAATACGCCAGCGGGGTGATCGAGTGCTCGGCGGCCCACTCGTCGGTGGCCAGCAGAGCGACCGAGGCGCCGTCGGTCAACGGCGTCGAGTTGCCCGCGGTCATGGTCGCGTCGCCGGCCTTCACGCCGAATACCGGCTTGAGCTTGGCCAGCTTCTCCGCCGACGAATCCGGGCGCAGGTTGTCGTCGCGGTACAGGCCCAGGAACGGGGTGACCAGGTCGTCGAAGAAGCCGCGGTCGTAGGCCGCGGCCATGTTGCGGTGGCTGGCTGCGGCCAGCTCGTCCTGCTCAACCCGCTTGACGCCCATCTGTTTGGCGGTGATGGCGGCGTGTTCGCCCATCGACAACCCGGTGCGCGGCTCGCTGTTCACCGGAATCTCCACACCGAGACTGGCCGGCAGCTTGCCGACCAGCCGTAGCCGGTCGACGTTGGACGTGGCGCGGCGCAGGCCCAGCAGGGTCCGGCGCAGGTTGTTGCCCAGCGCGATCGGCGCATCGGAGGTGGTGTCCACCCCGCCGGCGGCGGCCGCCTGGTAGCGACCCGCGGCGATGCCGTCGGCGGCGGCGATCGCCGCCTGCAGTCCGGTGCCACAGGCCTGCTGCAGATCGAACGCCGGGGTGTAGGACGACAGCGCGGAGCCGAGCACGCATTCGCGCATCAAGTTGAAGTCGCGGCTGTGCTTGAGCACGGCGCCACCGATGACCGCGCCGAGTCGCTCACCGGACAGGTTGAACCGGTCGACCAGCCCGCCCAGAGCGGCGGTGAACATGTCCTGGTTGGAGGCCTGGGCGTAGGCGCGGTCGGAACGCGCGAACGGGATCCGGTTGCCGCCCAGCACGGCGACGCGTCGTCCGGTCGCCTGGGAACTTGTAGAGGTGCTGTCTGCTGAGGCGTTTTGAGAGGGCACGCTTGTCTCCGTCAATTGGTGGTTATCCAGTGTTGGGCCATACTACCCACCGTTCTTACTCTAGAGTAAGTTACCCTTCGGCTACCGTACAGATACCCGACAGCATGGAAGGCAGGCCAGTGGCACCCGATCTATTCTCCCAAGTCGTCAACTCCGGGCCCGGTGCGTTTCTCGCCAAGCAACTTGGCCTGCCGCAGCCCGAGAAGCTGCGGCGTTATCGGGCGGGTGAGCCGCCGCTGGCTGGGTCGTTGCTGATCGGCGGCGACGGGCGGGTCGTCGAGCCGATGCGGGCGGCGCTGGACACCGACTACGACGTGGTCGGCGCCAATCTCGGCGGTCGCTGGGCGGATTCGTTCGGTGGGCTGGTGTTCGACGCCACCGGCATCACCACGCCGGCCAAGCTGACGGCACTGCAGGAGTTCTTCACGCCGCTGATGCGCAACATCGGCCACTGCGGCCGCGTGGTCGTCGTCGGCACCACACCGGAAGAGGCCGAGAGCAGCGACGAGCGGATCGCCCAACGCGCGCTGGAGGGGTTCACCCGGTCGCTGGGCAAGGAATTGCAGCGCGGGGCCACTGTCTCGCTGGTCTACCTCTCCCCCGCCGCCAAGCCCGCCGCCACCGGCCTCGAGTCGACCCTGCGGTTCCTGCTGTCGGCCAAGTCGGCTTACGTGGACGGCCAGGTGTTCTACGTCGGCGCCGCCGACTCCACACCGCCCGCCGACTGGGACCGGCCGCTGGACGGCAAGGTCGGCATCGTGACCGGGGCCGCACGCGGCATCGGTGCGACGATCGCCGAGGTGTTCGCGCGTGACGGGGCCCGCGTCGTGGCGATCGACGTGGATGCCGCCGCGCAGGCGTTGGCCGAAACGGCCAGTCGCATCGGCGGGACAGCGCTGGCTCTAGACGTCACCGCCGACGACGCCGTCGACCGCATCACCGCGCATCTGCGCGAGCACTACAACGGCCACACCGACATCCTGGTCAACAACGCCGGGATCACCCGCGACAAGCTGCTGGCCAACATGGACGACGCCCGCTGGAATTCGGTGTTGGCAGTCAACTTGCTTGCACCACAACGTCTTACCGAGGGCCTGGTCGACAACGGCAGCATCGGCGAAGGCGGCCGGGTGATCGGCCTGTCGTCGATGGCCGGCATCGCGGGCAACCGCGGGCAGACCAACTACGCCACCACCAAGGCCGGCATGATCGGCCTCACCCAAGCGCTGGCGCCGAAGCTGGCCGCCAAGGGCGTCACGATCAATGCCATCGCCCCTGGCTTTATCGAGACCAAGATGACCGAGGCCATCCCGCTGGCCACCCGCGAGGTGGGCCGCCGGCTCAACTCGCTGTATCAGGGCGGCCAGCCGGTCGACGTCGCCGAGGCGATCGCCTACTTCGCCAGCCCGGCTTCAAATGCGTCGACGGGAAACACGATTCGCGTTTGCGGCCAAGCCATGCTGGGGGCGTGACAGTGACTCAACAACCCAGCGGTCTGCGAAACATGCTGCGTGCGGCAGCGGGGGCGCTGCCGTTCGTGCCACGCGGCGACCAACTGCCGGACCGGACCGTGACAGTCGACGAACTGCCGATCGACCCCACGAACGTGGCCGAGTATGCAGCGGTCACCGGTCTGCGTTTCGGCGACGCCGTGCCATTGACCTACCCGTTCGCGTTGACCTTCTCGACGGTGATGTCGCTGGTGACGGGGTTCGACTTTCCCTTCCCCGCAATAGGATCCGTGCATGTGGAAAACGAGATCACCCGCTACCGCCCGATCGGGGTGACCGACGTCGTCAACGCCGCGGTGCATGCGGAGAACTTGCGTGAGCACCGCAAGGGGCTACTGGTCGACATCGTCACCGATGTCAGCGTCGGCAACGAGGTGGCCTGGCATCAGGTCACGACATTCCTGCATCAGCAGCGCACCAGCTTGTCCGACGAGGCCAAGCCGCCACCGCAGAAGCAGCCCAAGTTGCCTGCGCCCAAAGCGGTCCTGCGGATCAGCCCCGGCCAGATTCGTCGCTATGCCGCCGTGGGCGGGGATCACAACCCGATCCACACCAGCGCGGTCGGGGCCAAGCTATTCGGCTTCCCCACCGCCATCGCGCACGGGATGTTCAGCGCAGCAGCGGTACTGGCCAACCTGGAGGCCAGCCTTCCCGACGCGGCGAGTTACTCGGTGCGCTTCGGTAAACCGGTACTGCTGCCGGCCAGCGCCGGCTTGTACGTCGACCGGGTCCAGGACGGCTGGGACATCAGCCTGCGCAACATCGCCAAGGGATATCCGCATCTGACCGGGCAACTCAGGGCACTGCAGCCCTAGACTTTCCACGCACGCCGCCACGACTCGCCAGCCAGCGGCGCAGGCCATCGGAGGCGAAAGCGCTGGTGAAAAAGACCAGGTGCAACCAGATCGGCGGCTTGGCGAGTTCCCAGACGAACATCGCGGCCCAAAGCGGCGCTTTCTGGGTGATCGCCAGCACGCCTGCAGCACCGGCGAGTGCGATCGCCGGCACCTGCATCTGCATTCCTGTCAACGAGTTCGCAATCAAGGTAACGACGGTTCCCACCGCCGCGCCGGTGGCCAGCGCCGGTGTGAGCAAACCGCCCGTCGCACCACCACGGAGATACAAGCCCGTCAGAACAGGCTTGAGGACCAGGATCACCGCAGCTGACAGGATCGTGCTATTGGTGTCCAGGCTGACCGTGAGGACGCTTTTTCCGTTGCCGGGCAGATCGGGCAACCACTGCGAACACAAACCCATCAGGGCACCTATGGTGGCGATGGCCGGAATCAACGTCCATGACCGCCCGATTCTCGCGCCAACTGCCGCGTTCATCAGGCGGTTGAATCCCGTTCCGACGGCGAGGGTCAGCGGACTCAGCAGCAGCGCGATGCCGATCAGGGTTAACGAGACATGCGGGCTGGGCCAATCCAGTACCGGCCGTTCATGGGTGACCACCGATGACACAGCGACCGCCAGACTGGACGAAATCAGCGCGGTGCCCAACACCTTCGGTTGCCAGGTTTTCAGCATCACCCGGCTGGCGAAAAGAGCCCCGCCGATCGGGACTGAGTAGACGGCGGCGAGACCGGCGCCGGCAGCGCAGGCCAGCAGGATCTCACGGTCACGGCGGGACAATCGCCGCAACCACCCAATACCCAGATCGCCGAATGCGGCGGCGAGTTGGCGGGGGGCCCCTTCTCGCCCGAGCGACGCGCCCGAGCCGACGGCCACGATCTGTAGAGCGGCGTCAATACCGAAGGGCGTCAAAGTGACTCGTTCACCTTCGGCAATAGTCCCGGCCAGTGGCGGAACGGCTACCCGAGATCGCAGTATCCACCACCCCAAGCCGGCGATCGCGCCGCCGATCACCGGCCCGACCGCACGCCGGATCGGGCTGCTCGCGGTGACGCCCTGGAGTAGCGATCCGAAGGTGTAGTGGTAGGTGAGGTGCTCGACGGAGCGCAACAGCAGCGTCGTCGCCAAACCGGCGAGCCCGGCCAGCAGCCCGACAATCACCACCGCACATGCGAAATCGGCGTTGCGCTTCGGCATGTGGCTAGTCGGACTCGGCGACGAGTTCGGCGGCTTCTTTGTCCGTCGGCTTGCCCTTCAGGCCGCGCCAGAACAGGTTGATCATCACCTCGGCCGCGCCGTCGACGTCGGTGTCGCCGGTGCTGAGCCGGGTGGCGATCGCCTCACCGGCACCTACCAGCGCGGTCGCGACCATCTCGAAGTCGGCGTCGGGCCCTGGATTGCGGGTACCGGCCTGCAGTACCCGCACGACCAGGGCGATGATCCGCTCGCGCCCTTCCCGGACGGTGTGGGCGAATGCTTGCGAATTGGTGGCCTGGGCGTACATCACGATCCAGGACGCGCGGTTGGCGTCGATATAACGCATGAACGAGACAATTGTGTTGTGCAGCAGGTCCCTCGGACTCTGGTTGAGGTCGATGTCGGCGCGCACCCCGTCGATGAATCGCGCCAGTTCGCGGTCCAGGCATGCGCCGAACAGTTCCTCTTTGGAGCCGTAGTACAGGTAGAGCATCGGCTTGGAGATCTCGGCCTTGGCCGCAATGGCATCCATCGAGGTGTCGTGATAGCCGTTGATGGAGAACATTTCGACCGCAGCGTCCAGCATCTGCTGCTCACGGACAGCACGAGGCAGCCGCTTGGTACCACCTGCCATAGTGTCCCCTTCTGGCCGACCCGCCAGTTCAGACTAAGCGGTCTCGCTCGTAAGTTCGTCGGGGGTCATGTGCAGGCGGTGAATCGTGGTAGCCGCCTTTGCTGGCCAGGTAGACGGCGAAGTCCCCAGCGGGCCCCTGATCCGCCGTGCGCAGCCGCATCAGGGGATGGTGTCGCTGAGCAACAAACCACGCGTGATGGGTGAGGCTGAAGTGGTTAGCGTGATTCGCCGCGGCGCACGGGCCTACCTGGCCGCCTACGACGTGCACTGCGGGCAGGTCTTCGGCCGCTGCGAGGACACCACCGGCATCAACCTCGACGCCATCATCGATCGCTTGAACGCTTTCGAGGACCGCTACAACCAGACCCCGCGCCTATTCACATGGAAATTCAACACCACCGATCTGGACGAACTGCCGACCAGACTCGAGCACAACCCCATCCAGCCTCGTGCCGCATGAACCCGCCCCCGACGAACTTGCGAGCGAGACCCCTAAGGCGCTGACGATGCTCTGGTGTGCGGGCTAAACCCAATACCGTTCAGTTAACAGCGCGGGTGGACGGAGATTTTCGGGTCGTGGGCCGGTTGCGGCCATCGTGCATGGTGTGAACGTTTGGCTGCCCATTTGAGAACCTTGCGTTTGACCACCCGCGGGTTGGCTCGTGACCGTCGTGCCGGATTGAGGCGTTGCACGAGTTTCCCGATTGCGCACTGCCAGAGAGCGGAAGCGGCGTTATGGTCGTGAGGGGGAAAAAGAGCTGTGCGACAACGATCTTCGAGTGATTCGTAACGCCGCGACGAAGGATATTCGGTCCGGATCGTGCCCACTGTGAGTTGCGGCGTCCCGCATCAGGGTGCGGATCGCGTAGTGGCAGCACAGGTGCCCCCAAATCTCCTGCTGCGCCAGCTCTGGTGACTTCGAGCGCAGCACCGCCCGAGGCCCGCGCTGATGGGTCTTGAGTTCGTCGAAGATGCTCTCGATCTCCCAGCGCTGCGCATAAGCGGTGGCCAGGTCTGTCGCATCGGCTTGCTCGGGGTCCACGATCGTCGTCAGGAGCCGGTACTGCTGAGGATTGTTACGTCCGTCGTCGATCGTGTAGTCGATGACCCGCACGGTCATCGGTGCCACCGACCGGTACCCCGGACCCGAGCTTGGGGCGATGTGAGCCAGCCACGACCCGTCTGACAAGGTGTCCAGGTGCCGGGGCCGCAACGTCGCGCTCACCCGCCACAACAGGTCCGCCCCGGTGTCGACCGCCTGTTTCCACAGGTTGAAGCTGTAGAAGCCGCGATCGGCCAGTGCCAGCATGCCGGGCTCGAGCCGACCGAGAAGCTCCCGGGCTAACTCGATCTCCGAGGTCGCGCACTTACCGATCTTCGCGTCCAACAGTGCGTGGGTACCGCACTCGGCGAGCGCGACCAGACGAGCCTGCGGGAAGGCCGACCGCTCGCCGCGCCCCGACCCCGGTCGGCCGAAGAACTCCTCGTTCGCCGGCGTGTCGGCCAGATCCAAACAGGTGCCGTCGATCGCCACCAGTCGGCGGCCGGCCAACCAGGACCCCGGCGTATTCTCGTCCGCCAGCGGCCGGGCAACCCGCACGAACAGATCCCGTATCGGTTCATACCCCAAACGTGAACGTGCTTGAAAGATAGCCGATTTCGTCGGTGGCGACCACGACTGCGACCACCCCGATGTCCACGACAAACCGTCGGTCAACTGCGCGAACACGTCCTCATAGGAGCCCTCCGAATGCAACGCCATCCCGATCGCAAAGTACGCCGTCACCCGCGCCGGCAACACGCGCTGGCGCACCTCGGTACGCCCGGCATCGGCGATCACGGCATCGACAACATCGGCAGGGAAAACCCTGGTCAACAGCCCCACCGACACCAAGTCCGACAGGCGACGATCCGAGACCGGCTTCACCCAACCACTACGAGGCATGCCCACAAACTACACCCTTGTAACCTTAACTGAACGGTATTGGGGCTAAACCAGTCCGCGATGGCGACGCTGGTGCCGAGTACGGCGATGATGACGGCAACCGCCGGGGCCAGCGGGACAGCGTCGAGACCGGTGGGGTTGAGGCAGGAACGGCATCGTTCGTGTCGGAGGCGGGCGGGCTGTATGGAGGCGTCTCAAGCATTGGTCGATGGTTGCGCGGCAGCGCCGCCCGATTACACCAAACTGGGAGAGATCACGGTGTGACGCCGGTCGCGCCCGCTGTCCCGTCTGCGCCGGCCGTGCCATCGATATTTGTCCCGGCTTCCGATAGCCCATATCCGGCGGCGCCACCGGTACCGCCAGCCCCGCCCAGGCCGCCGGCACCGGCGGTACCGCCGAGACCGTCCGCTCCGACGTTGCCCGCCGAACCACCGTCGGCGCCGGCCGCACCAGCCGCGCCGCCGAGACCACCATCACCAGCGGCTCCGCCAGCACCACCGGTGCCACCGTCACCGCCGGCGCCGCCGTCACCGCCTGTTGCGGTTCCAGTGCCGTAAATGGAGGGGACGCCACCAGCGCCGCCGGCCCCGCCGGTACCGCCGACCGCTCCCGCACCGCCGTTCGAGCCGAGGCCGCCGGCCCCGCCGTTACCGCCGTCACCGTAGATCGACCCGCCGGCCCCACCGGCGCCGCCCGCGCCACCGACCCCGCCGGCCTGCCCGGCCGCGCCGACACCACCGTCGCCGCCCGCACCACCGTTGCCGGCGGTCAGGGGGGTTGCGTCACCGAATTCGAAGTTGTTAGCGCCGGCCCCGCCGGTGCCGCCGGACGCGCCGGTAGCACCGACGCCGCCGTCACCGCCGGTGCCGGTGGAGAAGCTGTAGCCGGCGCCGCCGTTACCGCCGGACTGCGCATCGCCACCGACGATGGCGCCGTTCACGCCATTACCGCCGTCAACGGAATTCGCGGTGCCGGCAGCCCCAGTGGCCGCCTGGCCACCCAGCGTCGGGTTGACCCCGTCAGCGCCAGCCACGCCGTTGCCGCCGGCCCCACCGTTGCCGCCGTTGCCGATCTCCCCGGCGCTGCCGCCAGCACCACCGGCACCACCGGCGGCGCCAGCAACGGTCGCGTCACCGCCGGCACCACCGTTACCGCCGACGCCGAACAACCCGGTCGCCGCGCCACCGGCACCACCGGCACCGGCGTCGCCGCTGACACCACCGGCACCACCATCACCGCCGGCACCACCGATATCGAACGACCCGGTGGTCGCACCACCGGCACCACCATCAGCGCCGGCACCACCATCACCGCCGGCACCACCGATACTGAACAAGCCCGACGCCGTACCCCCGTCACCGCCGGCCACACCGCTGTCACCGCTGGCGTCGAAGCCGGCACCACCATCGCCGAACAACAGCCCGCCGGCGCCGCCCGTGGGGTCGGCCATCGTTCCCGCCGTACCGTTGCCGATCAGATCAGACCCGAACAACGTATTGATCTCGGTGGCGAACTGCATACCGGATGGAGTACTCAGAAACGCTTCCAGGTCAGTGTTGACCGACTCATCGAAAGCGGCCAACGGCGACGCCGAGTCCACCGCAGCGGCCGGATCAACAGATGCGCTCGACGCCGCGGCCACCGCAGCGGCCGGATCAACGCCATTTAGGCCAAGATCGCTGGCGCTGCCCACATCAACGGCCGCCGACGGATCCAACACCGCCAGACCATCCATCGCAGCAGCGCTCGCGCTGAGACCCTCGGTGGCTGCCGTGGAGGCATCCATCAATGGTTGGATAATCGGGTCGATGATCGAGTCGAGGATGTCGGCGTGGGCTGCGGGCGCGGTCGCGAACGGGCCCATCCCGAATGCCAGCACCGCCCCCGCGCCGGTCGCCAAACCGAGCACCCGACGACGACGCGCCTTGCCGTTACGTGATCGATGCTGTCCCCGGGCACGCTGTTTACCAGCCATCTGTGATCCCCCACGTTGAACTCCTTGTGACAGGAGCGTGATTACTATGCGATTTTCCCCGGCTCCGTCAACGTAACGCCGCAACGCGGACAGGTCAAGCAAACGGCAAGCATCACGGGAAGTGCCCGCGAAACGCCCTCGGTGCATCACGTAAGAATGCCCGCGAAACGGTGATCCTCGACAGGCATGGGAAGTGGGCTGTCGATGCCGTCTCGGGCCGAGAT
>Ga0080006_1144556_pt1 | contig 99613 bp, 86 predicted proteins | sample RS3BMetagenome_FD_69209 | JGI IMG/M metagenome (GOLD analysis project Ga0080006, IMG submission 69209) | Ferric oxide microbial mat and aquatic microbial communities from Rainbow Spring, Yellowstone National Park, USA - RS3B (SPADES... ... | reverse complement strand
GTTCCGGCTGCGAGGAAGCGCCTTGCGGCGGTGAGCGCTGGACTGAAGTCGAGGCTCAGATTTTCGGTGGTTGCGTGCTTCTGCGCGGCTTCGAGGTAGCCGGTGATGTCTTTGCCGTAGAGCGCGTAGTCGTAAGGAAGGACATCGGCGTCGGCCATGTGGAGGATCTCGAGTCCGAAGACGCGAGCCTGCTGCTGCTCGTAGACGAAGGTGGGATCGGCGAATTTGATGAACCAGTTGTAGTCGTCGAAGGTGGAGTGATAGACGCCGTAGGGTCCGTCGGAGCCGATGTCGGTGGAGGGGACGCCGAGGTGCTGCAGGAATGGGGTGTAGTCGGAGCCTGAGCCGAGGGTGCCGATGCGGGCGTCCGCTTCGACGGGATGCGGATGACGGCGACTGGCGTTCGCCTCAGACTGCTGGTCGGCCTTCCAGACATCGTAGACGGTGCCTCCCTTGGGGCTGGGGACCTCGCGGGTGACCTCGCGGACGAACTGCATGAGCGAGGGGACGGCCGCGGCGGTGAAGTTCGGCCCGGAGACGCCGACGTCGGTATTGAGGTAGGCGGCGGCGTGGGCGAGGACCTTTTCATGCTGCTCGGCCCATTCAGTCGAACCGATGAGGCCTTCTTCTTCGGCGTCCCAGCTTGCGACGACGATGGTGCGGGTGGGCTTCCAGCCTTGCTTGAGAAGAGTTCCGAGGCCGTGGACGGCTTCGAGCATGGCGGCGGTGCCGCTGTTGGGATCGACCGCGCCGTAGACCCAGGCATCGCGGTGGTTTCCGGCTACTACCCAGTCGTCGGCGTGGTCAGTGCCGGGAATGGTGCCGATGACGTCCCAGATGGTGCGGAGGGCGATGTCCTGCTCGAGATGCATGTGTACGGTGACGGGGGACTGTCCGGATTCATTCGCAGTTGCGCCGAGGTGGTAGGTGAAGGGAAGTGCTCCCTGCCAGGCGCGGGGAGACTCCTGGCCGCCGAGCGCCTTGAGGATCGGTGCGGCGTCTTTATAAGAGAGCGGGTTGGTGGGGATGCTGGCCTGGTTGTTCTGGAGTTTATCGGCAGGGATGCGGCGCGAGTCGGGAAGATCGAGCGTGGAGGGGATGCCAGGTGTGGTGGGGTCGCCGGGGTAGATGGGGAGGAACTGGATGGAGCCGCGCTGCACGGCGGATTCAGGACGCCAGGGGCCTTTGGGATACACGTCGCCGCGGAAGTAGCCGTCGTCGGCGGGGTCGGAGTAGATCAGGACGCCTTTGGCTCCATACTGCTGGGCGATGTAGGTCTTGATGCCGCGGAAGTTCTCGCCGTAACGGACGATGACGATCTTGTCTTTGACGCTGATGCCGAGTTTGGCGAGCTGCTGGAAGTCGGCGAGGGTGCCGTAGTTGGCGTAGACGACCGGGGCGGTGATGTCGCCGGAGGGCGAGGAGCCGTTGAAGGCTGGGAGGATGCGGGGATCGTCCTGGAATGGGTCGCCGCCGTATTTAGTGGGGTCGACGTGTTCGGGGGTGGGGCCTGACATGACCTTGGCGCCGCTGGCGTCGAAGGCCTCGACCAGGATCTTGACGGGCTTGTTCATCAGGACCTTGTAAGGGACGATCTCGGTCTGGAGGCCGGCGGCTTTGAACTTATCGGCGACGTAAAGCGCGGTGGCGTAATCCTCGGGAGAACTCGCCCAGTGGGGTGCGGCGGTGAGGGTTTTGAGGTGCTGGCCGGCGAGCTTTGCGTCGGGGATGGCCATGAAGGCTTCATCCAATTTTGCCTGTTGGGCGAAGTCGCGGTAGCCGAAGACGGAGGATGGAGACTGTGCGGAGGCAGCGAGCGCGAAGAGAGGGAGCAGGCAGAGCAGAGCGCGGTGACGGAGCAAATCGATGCCTCGGGCGTTGGAATCAGGTCTGAGGTAGGGTACCGCAGATCAGCCGGAGTATGGGAGCAAAGATCGCTGCATGCAATCGCTCAAAATTATGGAGTGCGTCATTGAAGCTCGGCCGCATAGCTCTGAAGCTGGGCGGCGGTGAGGTTGGCCGGGCCGCCTGCAGCGGTAGTGTTCCAGATCTCAATCTCGGTGGGATGGTAGGTGAGGCCGAGCTGGATGGCTGAGTCCCAGTTGACTGCGGGGGAGTAGGACTGGAACTCAAGAGGCGAGTTAGAGGGTGGAGTCTGCGCCTGAGCTTCGTTGTAAAGATTCTGGAACTCGGCGTAGACGGGGACGGCGGCGGGGGCGAGTGGATTCTGGAGGCCGTGGTTGGCGACGACGGCGCGACTGGAGGTGAGCGCTGCACGGAAGGCATCCATGACCTGGACGGTGAAGGTGGGAACCTCGGTGATGCAGTTGGTGGTATTGGCCGTTGTGCAGGCGTCGGAGGATCGGAAGGTGTTGAAGGTGAAGTCGAGCGGAGTGTGGGACCAGGCGGAGTAATCCTCGCTGGCACCGAGCAGGCAGTTCATGTCGGCAGTATCGCTGTAGCCGAACTGGCGCATGTTGGGCAGGGAGGTGCTGTCGAGCGAGGTGATGAAAGGCTCATCGGAGACGGAAGAGCAGGATGAGATAGCAACCTCGGCGATCGTGGAGGTGGTGTCGTACTCGCCGGCGAGATGGACCTGGAGAGCCTGCCAGGCGGACTTCCAGGCGGGGCTCCAGTAGGCGGCGATGGGGAAGGTCCCGTTGGTGCCGGAGATGGTGATGGGGCCACCGGTGAGCTGCATGACCCATGCAGGCGTACCGACACCGACATTAATGCGCAGCTTTGCAGCGACTGGCGTGCCGGGATACTTCGCGTTGTAGAGGGCGATGGTGGCGAGGGCATCGTTGAGGGCGGAGTCGTCGAAGGTCCCCTGCTGCGGCTCGAGCTGCGACCAGAGCAGGTTGATGACAGCACCGGAATAGATAGCGGGGTGAGCGTTGATCTCTTCCATGCTGTTGTCGGGCAGGGTGCCGGGCTTGCCGCTGAAGGCAAGCGAGCCCATCGAGACAAGGCCGTGAATCGGGGCCTTGGTTGTGGATGGCGTGGGGGCCGGGCTTGGGGCCGGGGCAGGGGACGGCACCGGCGGCGTGGAGGCTACGGGAGCCTTCCCCGATCCGCAACCCAGGAGAAAACTCAAGGCCAGGATGGAGCTGAAGAGCCGCAGTGGTCTGGAACAGGCAACCGCATTCCCGATGGCAGGAGATGCTGAGTAGAGCATCGACAGCAGCCTTTGTGCCGCAGACGCTGGTGTCTTACTTCTTAAAACGAATCGGAGGAGCAGAGTTGTATCGAGATCGCGGACTCTCTCTTTGCTGTGTCCTGCGCGGAGTTGTACAGTGCCGTTCACAGAAGGGTAAACCTGGATGGTCGAAATAAGTTGCGAAGAAAGCAAGCATGGATGCCCGGTCGCGGCAGGCGCAAGGATGCTTTCTCAAACAGCCAGATCCGAAGACACCGACTTCAACCCGGAACAAACCTCACTGCTGGAGAGGCGATAAACGGAGACTTCCCTTTGGAATACGGGTAAGACAGTGTTCGGCTGCATCGATCGCAGCCGTCACTGTCGCTAAGGGCTCGTCAACCTGACGGGTCAAGCGTGGAGTACTCGCGTAAGGCGCGTACATGAGTTACACGGATACGGGCTGGGTGCAGAACTTGCAGCGGGTGGCGGCGATGGGGATATCGCCGAGGCATTGCGGGCAGGGCTTGGTGGATGGCGGAGTGGCGACGGCGGGGTGGAATTTTTTCAGCAGGTACTGCGTGGGCAGCACAAGGAAAAAGTAGACAACAGAGGCGATGATGATGAAGTTGATGACGGCAGTGATGAAGTCGCCGTAGCGGATCACGCCGCCGTTCAGGTGGCCGACCAGGTAGCCGAAGTCAGGCTTGCCAATGATGGCGCCCAGCAGCGGATTGATGATCTTTTCGGTCAGCGCCGTAACGATTCCCGTAAAGGCAGCGCCGATAATGACGGCGACGGCGAGGTCCATCACGTTGCCACGCAGAATGAAGTCGCGGAATCCCTTGAGCATGTCAGCCTCCTGTAGGTCTTGATCGTGTCTGCAACGATTGCAACGCGGCTCGTTCCAGTGGGCAGAGTATAACGCAGTGGGTTCGAGTTACGGTGCGGAGGATTGATGTGGTGAATAGGGGCTGGAGGGCAGCCATCGCGGGCGCGCCGGGGCGTTGGCGATGGCGATGGCGAGCGCTGTGTAGAAGCGGTTGAATCTGCCCGCGGCGTCCCAGTCGATGGGGGTGTGGATGTCGTCCTGGGGCTTGTGGTAGCGGCGGGCGTACCAGTCGCGGTAGGTGATCTCTTCGGGAGAGCCTTTGTCGTAGCCGAAGATGAAGCTTGCGATGGGAACGCCGATGCGGACGAAGTTGTAGTTGTCGGCGCGGCGGAAGAGGTTGCGCTCGGGCTCGAGGTCGGGACGGATTTCGATGTGGAACGGCGCGGCGACGGCGCGGACCGTGTCGCCAAGGGTGGAGTCGGTGAGCCCCTCCATAGTGAGGATGTTGAGCGGGAAGATGGGGCGAAGCTGGTCCAGGTTCAGGTCGGCGACGATCTGGTTTGCGGGAACGGTTGGGTGTTGCGTGAACCATGCCGACCCGAGGAGACCTTTTTCTTCGCCCGTGAAGATGCAGAAGAGCAGGGAGCGGGCGGGGGCTTTGTGCTGCAGGCTTTTGGCGAGTTCAATCAGGGTGGCGACGTAGGCGGCGTCGTCGAGTGTGCCGTTGTATAGCTTGTCGCCGAGGACGGGCGTGCCGAAGCCGTAGCCGTCGAGGTGGGCGGAGAGTGCGACATACTCGGGGGCGAGTTTCGTGTTGGAGCCGGGGAGGATGGCGAGGATGTTGGGGGAGGAGATGTCCTTGCTCGTGACGGTCAGGTGCACGCGGAGCGAGGCTTGCAGCGGGAAGCTCGGCATGGGGTCGCCTTTGCTGCCGAGCGCGAGAATTTTGGCGAACGTATGCCCGGAGGATGCGAAGAGAGCTGGCGCGGCTTCGGCGCTGATGCGGAGAAACGGCGGAGCGGCGGGGCGGGCCGGCGTGGCCGCTTCGGCTGTGGCCGCGGTCTGCTTGAGAGTGACGGTGCGGGCGTAGGCTGCGGGCCAGTGGAAGGGCTCGATCGCAGTTGGGTTGTCGATGGAGAGGATCGCCGCTGCTCCGGACCGTGCGAGCGCCTGAGAGCGATGAGCGGCGAAGGTGTCGCGCTCTTTTCCTCTGATGCTCGATGGAATGTAGTTGAAGAAGACGGCGACCTTGCCGCGCACGTCGCTGTCGTTTGCAGGTACGCCATCGCCCAGGAAGATCATGGGTGCTGTGAGCGCCTCAGGCATGTTGTCCCGAGGTGCAACGGTGATCTGTTGGAGAAGCTGCAACGGGATCGCTTTTTCGGTGGTGTGTGACGGGATGATCTCGATGGAGGACGAAGCTGCGTCGAGGTTGATCTGGTGCATGGGAACGCGCTGGAAGAAGGTGGCCTTCCCATCAAGCGAATCGCCGGCAGGCTTGAGGCCGGCTGCGGCGAATTGAGTCGCGACGTATTTTGCGGCGCGCTCATAGGCTTCGCTGCCGGTGTCGCGGCCTTGCATGGAGTCGTTGGACAGGGCCGTGGTCTGGGCCCACCAGGCTGCGGTGGCAGCGTCGGGCTTTTGCGAAGATTGAGCGTGGAGCAGCGCGGGAAGAAAGGCCGTGAGGGCGAGTAGAGCGTAGTGCGGGCGAGGTTTCTTGAATGCGCACATGGTCGTCGATGGTCTCCGGCTGCGTTAGAAGGGTGAGCTGATTTTAGTGCCTGGAGGTGGAGATCGACGCGGGTTAGTTCGACGAGGCGATCCAGCGGGTGTAGGGGTAGAAGAGAAAGAAGAGGATCATGCAGAGGGCCATGAGGTCCATGTAGATGCAGAGCAGGACGCCGCCGTGATAGAAGCTCCAGCGGCGCTGCATGCAGCGGACGGTGTCGACGGTGCCGAAGATGGCGGCGAGCGCTGGGAGGATCAGGAACGGATTGGCGCGATTGTGCGGGAAGTCCGAGAGCAGGAGCGCTATGCCAAGGCTAAGCAGGACCAGAACGTTGCCGCGGATGAGAGATTTTGTACGCGGATTGAGAAGGGGAAGTCTCACGCTGGCCTGACTACTTTTAAGAATATGCGCGTAGGCGTTGCAGTGCCACTGTCAGGCCCGCTGGCGAGGTCTGGTGAGTGGAGAGTAGAGGCGCATTTGTTGACCGTGGCAAGAAGATGATGTGGCGGCGCAGATTGCGGACCTTCAGAGTATGTTCATGAGCTGCAAGTTACAAGGTAAAGGTGCCCTTGCGGTGTAAGAGACAGAAATACAGGGGTTCTTCGCTGCGCTCAGAATGACGACGAAGAACAAGCAGCAGCAAAGCAGCCGGAAGTGGCAGCTATTCAAAACAGACCTTCAGGACGTTGCGAGTTCCAGTTCAGGAGTGGTCTGCGCTGCCATGGTCGCGATCGACTGGTCGAAGGGGGCGGTGAGGACGCCGCGCTCGGTGATGATGGCGGTGATGTATTTCGCGGGAGTGACGTCGAAGGCGGGGTTCTCGATGGAGACGCCGTTGGGGGTCATCTGCCTGCCGTTGGAGTGAGTGACCTCAGAGGCGGCGCGTTGCTCGATGGGGATGAGGCCGCCGTGGGGGGTGGCGAGGTCGAGCGTGGCCCAGGGCGCGGCGACGTAGAAGGGGATGTTGTGCTCGCGGGCGAGGATGGCGACGCCGTAGGTGCCGATCTTGTTGGCGGTGTCTCCGTTCGCGGCGATGCGATCGGCTCCGACGATGACGGCCTGGATGCGGCCCTTGGACATAAGGTGGGCGGCCATGTTGTCGCAGAGGACGGTGGTGGGGATGTTGTCCTTCATGAGCTCCCAGGCGGTGAGGCGGGCGCCCTGGAGGTAGGGTCGGGTCTCGTCGGCGAAGACGTCGATTTTATGGCCGCGCTCGATGGCGGCGCGGATGACGCCGAGGGCGGAGCCGTAGCCGCAGGCGGCCAGAGCGCCGGCGTTGCAGTGGGTGAGGACGGTGCCCGTTTTGGGGAGCAGGTCTGCGCCGTGGGCTCCGAGGGCGCGGCAGTTGGCGATGTCCTCGTCGTACATTCGTCTGGCGAGCGCGACGACGGCGGCTTTGATCTCGGGGATGGGCGTGTCTTTTGCGGCGAGTTCGTTGTAGAGATCGCGGACGCGGCCGATGCCCCAGAAAAGGTTGACGGCGGTGGGGCGGGTGGCGGCGAGGTGGTCGCAGATCTCGGCGACTTCGATTGTGAGTTGTGGCAGAGTTGCTGCGGGGGAGCGGTCGATGCCGATGGCGACGCCCATGGCTCCGGAGACGCCGATGGCCATGGCTCCGCGGACGATCATGTCGCGGATGACGGTGGCGACCTGTTTGTAGTCGGTGGCGAGAACGTAGGTCTCTTCGAGGGGGAGCTTGGTCTGGTCGAGGAAGCTGACGCCTTCAGGAAGCCATTCGAGGGTAGGGATCATATCCCTTCCAGTTTAGACGGTTTCGCGCCTGGGCGCGCCCGCCGGAGGCTTGGGAGCGTAGAAGCGCTGGGTGCAGCAGGTGCAGCGCATGGGGCGGAGACCGATGAGGTTGAAGAACCAGTCGCGGCCGCGGCGGTGGGAGCGGTGGAGCGACTCGGTGTGGCAGTGGGGGCAGAACTTGCCGTCGGAGAACTTCATGGTGAGTTCATCGGCGGGAGGCTGATGGAGATGAGCGACTCGCGGATTGCGCTGCTGAGAAATTCCCAAACTGAAACGCCTGTTCGCTGCGTTTAGGATGTGTCAGTGAGTTCTTTGACCCTTGAAGGAGTTCGTTTCTCGCCCTATCCAAGCGATCACGCTCCGCCGCACGTCCACGGAAAATACGGTAGTGGAGTCATCGTGATAGAGATTTGAGGACCTGACGGTGGCCCTGTCGTCCAGGAGACGAGCTGTTATCCCGTCAAGCATGAAGAAGGGCGATGTCAGGAAGATTTTGCAGGGTGCAGGCCGCCATGCAGGCGAATTGTGGGCGTTGTGGGAGAAGAGAGATGGCAGATCGAGTGAGAACAACCAGCCATGAAGTTGACACAGCGTTGAAGCGTGCCGCTCTTGAACCGGCCGCCCCGACCGCTCTTGGAGTTCAATATCACGCCCCGACTGAGATGGTGATCATGACAATGAGCAGCGGCAGACGGGTCGCGATACCGCGTGAAGAGATTCAAGTTTTGAAGACGGCTCCCCGGAGCAAGGTCTCGCAGGTTGAGATTGAGAACTTCGGCACAGCATTGCATTGGCCGCAACTCGATCTTGATCTGTCTGTGGAAGGTTTACTGCGGGGAATTAAGGGGACAAAACCGTGGATGCGGGAGCTTGCCTGGCAACGATCCCGTGCGAAAAATAAAGGCTCCGACTCGGGTCTGTCGCGAGTGTCCTAAGTTCTAGACCGCCCGAGCGCGATGTGCGCGGTGCGGACATCTGCGGCGGTGAAGACGGAGAGGAATGGCACGCCGGGGATGGCGGCTTCGATGTTGGCGCGGCCTCCTTGCTCGCGGTCGACGAGGCAGAGGACGGCGGCGACGGTCATGCCGGCTTCGCGGGTAGCCTCGATGGCGGTGATGGTGCTGCCTCCGGTGGTGCAGACGTCGTCGACGATGACAACCTGGGCGCCGGGTTTGAGGAAGCCTTCGATGCGGCGGCCGGTGCCGTGGGCCTTTTCGGCTTTGCGAACGAGGAAGCCCTGGATGAGAGTCGGGGCGGGGCCTTCGTCGCTTCGCTCGTCATCCTCCAGTTCGAGTTCGTCGGAGAGTTCCAAAATTTCGTTGTAGTCGGCGAGCGCCCAGGCGCTGGCGCTGGCGATGTTCGAGACGAGCGGGTCGGCTCCCATGGTGAGGCCGCCTACAGCTTCGGCGTGTGGCGCGTGCTGGCGAATGAGGTCGTAGAGGACGAGGCCGGCGAGGCGGCCGCCCTCGGCGTGGAGGGTGGTGATGCGGCAGTCGATGTAATAGTCGGACTTCTGCCCGCTGGCGAGGGTGAAGTCGCCTAGCTTGAAGGAGAGGGTGGCGATGAGGTCGAGGAGAGCGGCGCGGTATTCGGTAGGCATGTTTGTTGGCTCGATGGTTGGTGGCTGCTGCGGGGCTATGTCCCTGAGTAGTTTATGCGACGGATGACGGATCGCGAGTTGGCTCGGAAGTGGGAGCGGAGATTCGATCGAGGGTTGCGTCCTGCTTGAGCAGCGGCCATCCCTTGCGGAGCACGAGGTCGAGCCAGGCTCCAGCCATCTGCGAGGTGAGGACGGCGGCTACGACGAGGGTGGTGTAAAACGTTGCGCTGATGATGCCGGCGTCGAAGGCCACGCTGGCGAGGACGATGCCCGGGCCGCCGCGGGCGTTCATGGTGACGGCCAGGTTGGTGAGGTCGAGGCCGCGGAAGCCGCCGAGGCGTCCGGCGATGGCGACCGACACGAGCTTGATCGCGCAGCTTCCGATCAGGAATGCGGCGAACATGCCCCACGACCAGCCGCGGCTGAAGTTGAGCTTCAGTCCGACGATGGCGAAGTAGATGGGGATGAAGAAGGCGAACGAGACTTTGCCGATGGCGTCGAGTGCATCGGCGAAGAGCTTGCGCTTCTTGTGCACGACGGCGAACCCGGCAAGGAATGCGGCGAAGACCATGCTGATATCCAGTGCTCCCGCGACGACGCAGTAGAGCAGCAGAACGGCGATGACGTAGGCAACGGGCGAGTGGCGAGCGACGATATTGAAACGCGATTTGCTGGCTCGTTTGATGATGCGCGGCACGATCGTGAGGCCAAGCAGGAAGAAGCCGACCGTACTGACCAGGTGTACGGCCAGATCGCGCGTGCGGAGGACCGTGCTGCCTGCGACGGCGGTGGCGATGGCGAGGGCGAGCCAAAGGACGATGTCTTCGAGGACGGCGACGCCGAGTACGAGGCGGGCGAACCGGGTGTGGAGGATCTTGAGATCCAGAAAAATCTTGGAGACAACCGGGACTGAGGTGACGGCGACGCCTACGGCAAGAATGATCGTGAGCGAGAGCACGTTGCCGCGGGGGCCGGCGAGCGCAGGGCCGATAAGACGCGAGCCGAAGATCAGCCCGAGAGCGAACGGAATGCCGGTGCCGACGACGGTGAGCCAGGCTACCTCGCGGCGCTCTTCGCGGCCGAAGAGCTGGCGTGCTTCGGTGCCGGAGAGGAACATGAGCAGTAGAAGGCCAAGCCAGTTGAAGAGGCTGAGGATAGTGTCCTGATGCTTGATCTCGGCCATCAAGCCTGCCGCGAAGGGCAGCCTGCCGACGAGGTCCGGACCAAGGACGACGCCGGCCAGGATCTCGCCGACTACCCTGGGCTGGCGCAGCCTGACGAAGACGTAGCCGAGGAGCTGGGCGAGCCCGACGAGCAGCAGGAGCAGGAACAGGATCGAAGTGAGGTCGGAGTTCGAGATGGTGGGCTCTCCGGCAGATCAGGTGACAGGTGTTCTCCGCCGCAAGCGGGAGTGGCAGGTTGAGGGCTGAATTCCGTAGCTTGTTGTCATGTTCTCGTGAAGCGCGGTTTTCGGCAAGCCTGCAGCAGCATTTCTAATCGCTGCCTTTCGCAACTCCCACAACGGGAGACTTGGCGCTCTTTAGTTATCTGCGCGTTCAATCGGATACGCACTGTAGCCTGGGCGCGGCTGGTGCTGGCGGTGTCGCGGTTGAGCTTGAAGCTGGGGAGGGATTGCGCGACCAGGGCGCCAGAGAGAACAGGCAAATAGGAGCAAATAAATAGTGCTGCATGATGGGCGACCTCCAGCGGAGACCGGGCTACCCGGGGAATGATCAATTCGATGATGGTTTGAAGGCTCAGAGGGTGCCGGTATATATCGCGGGGGTGCCTATGGTTGGTATCAGCGGGCCATCTTGTCGAGGTGGCGGAAGCCGTCGGTGGCGATGAAGGCGGTGAGGAAGATGGTGAAGTTGTAGCTTGCGTGGATCAGCGTGGAGGCAAGTACGGAGCGGAGTCGAAGCCGGACGGCGCTGAGGACCAGGGCGACGCAGAAGAGTAGAAGCAGGACGGGCCATGCGAAGCCAACCTGCTGCCCATGAACGGCGGCGAAGAGAATGCTGGTGAGAACGGCGGAGAAGGCCCAGGCGGGACGGGAGATCCGGTTGGAGGAGTTCCATGCCTCGCGGGCGGCCTCGGTGCGGGGGAGCGCGAGCCAGTCGTAGGCGATCGCGAAGGCGGGGAGGAGGAAGCCCCGGAAGGTGATCTCCTCGAAGAGCGGGGCAAGCAGGGTGCCGAAGAGGGCGACGAGCCATATGTCGGAGGAGTGGCGGAAGAAGTCGTCTATGGGGATGTTCTTCGGCATTGTGGCAAGCGAAGAGGCGGCCTGTACCAGGAGCGAGAGGGCGACTCCAACAGGGATGAGTCTGAGAACGTTGCGGCGGACAGCGTCCGGGTTGGCGTGAATGCCCTCGGTAAATGGGCGCTTCCAGAGGAGCGGGAACAGGAACCAGGAGATCGCGATGGTGGCGAGATAGGTGAGGGCTTCCGAGGCGATGAGGAGTTTGGGGGGAAAGGCGTCTTTGGACGCAGCGAGGGTGGAATGGGTGAGGGGAAGGAAGGCGAGTTGGGTGAGGATGAGCAGGATGCCGGCGATGGCGAGGAAGAGAAGCGCGTGGCCGAGGTTGGGAATGCGGGTGGGCGGTGCGGAATCGGGTGGGTCGTTGGGCGTGTTGTCCATCGGCGGCTGAAGGATGGCTTCGCCGTCGGGAAGGATGTGAGGGACGGCGGGGACATCGGATTGGCTTCGGGCGTGGGGGCGGGTTTGGTTATCGCTGGGGTAGAAGAAGGCGGTGGCACTGCGCACCGGACCCGCCTTAGCCGCAAGAAACGCGGCGAAGGTTCTGCCGCAGGCGCCGATGGGGAGCCCGGATGGTTGGGCGATTCGGGCCGATTGCCGGTTGAATCGGAACTTTGAGGAAGGGGTCATTTTGCGTCCTTCTTCGACGACTTCCTCGCCGGTGGTTTGGCGGCTTTGGCGGGGCGGCCTTCGGCGGGCTTGATGGGGCTGGCCTGGGCGCGGCCGGTCTTCTTCTCGGGGGCGATGAACTTCCCGCGGGCGTCTTTCTTTTTATCGGGGGCTGCGATGTGGAAGGGCTGGGGGCCTGCGTGGCTGAGGCCGTTGCGGCTGGCGAAGTCGCTGCGGTGCGCGGTGTAGTGGCGGGCGAGGAAGCTGCCGGTGTGGGAAGCGGCGACAGTTGCGATCTGCTCAGGCGTGCCGTGGGCGACGATGCGGCCTCCGCCTTCACCGCCCTCGGGGCCGAGGTCGAGGATATAGTCGGCGTTGCGGATGATGTCGAGATTGTGCTCGATGATGATGACGGTGTTGCCGAGATCGGTGAGGCGGTGGAGGACCTCGAGGAGCTTGCGGACGTCGTCGAAGTGGAGGCCGGTGGTGGGCTCGTCAAGCAGGTAGACGGTGCGGCCGGTCTGGCGTTTGGAGAGTTCGCGGGCGAGCTTCATGCGCTGGGCTTCGCCGCCCGAAAGCGTGGTGGCGGACTGGCCAAGGTGGATGTAGCCGAGACCTACGTCCACAAGGGTCTGGAGCTTGTTGTTGACGGTGGGGATGTCTTTGAGGATGGGGACGGCGTCGGCGATGGGGAGGTCGAGCAGGTCGGCGATGGAGTAGCCGTTGAACTTGACCGAAAGCGTCTCCTGATTGTAACGGCGTCCGTTACAGACTTCGCAGAGGACATAGACGTCCGGGAGAAAGTTCATCTCGATGCGGCGCTGGCCCTCGCCCTGGCAGGCTTCGCAGCGGCCGCCCTGCACGTTGAAGCTGAAGCGGCCGGGCTTATAGCCGCGTTCGCGGGATTCGGGAAGCATGGCGAAGAGGTCGCGCATGGCGGTGAAGACGCCAGTGTAGGTGGCGGGATTGGAGCGCGGGGTGCGGCCGATGGCGGACTGGTCGATCTGGATGACTTTGTCGAGCTGGTCGATGCCGATGACCTTGCCGTGCTGGCCGGGTTCTTCTCTGGACCCATACAGCTCTTTGGCCAGCGAGCGGTAGAGGATGTCGTTTACCAGTGTGGATTTTCCAGAGCCGCTGACGCCGGTGATCACAGTCATGACGCCGAGAGGGAAGTGGGCGGTGACGTTTTGCAGGTTGTGGGAGTGGGCGTTCTCGACAGTAATCCAATTATCGGTGAGAGTGCGGGGTTGGGCGCGGGCTACGATCTCTATTTTGCCGGCGAGGTACTGGCCGGTGATGGACGCCGGGTTGTCCATGATTTGTTGCGGCGTGCCGTCGGCGATGAGGAAGCCGCCGTTCTTGCCGGCTCCGGGGCCGAGATCGAGGACGTAGTCGGCCTTGCGGATGGTGTCTTCGTCGTGCTCGACGACGAGGACGGTGTTGCCGAGGTCGCGCAGGTCTTCGAGGGCGTTGATGAGGCGCTGGTTGTCGCGCTGATGGAGGCCGATGCTGGGCTCGTCGAGGACGTAGAGAACGCCGCGGAGACGGGAGCCTATTTGTGTGGCGAGGCGGATGCGCTGGCCTTCGCCGCCGGAGAGCGTGGCGGCAGAGCGGTTGAGTGCGAGGTAGCCGAGGCCGACAGCGTTCAGGAATTCGAGGCGCTCGATGATCTCGCGCTGGAGCCGGTCGGCAATGATCCGGTCGCGGCCGGTGAAGTTCATGGAGCGGGCGGCGGTGAGGGCTCGGTCGAGGGGGAGGCTGGTGAAGTCTGCGATGGAGAGTTCGTTTGTGGACTTGGACGATGCCGGCTGTGGCGCACCCCGGGTCTCAGAATCGAGAGCTGGGGCGCCCGGACTGGCGGCTGCGGAACCGGCTATGGGAATGGTGACGGCTAGGGACTCGGGCCGGAGACGGTTGCCGTGGCAGCGGGGGCAGAGGGTGGCCGACATGTACTGCATCATGTACTCGCGGTAGCCCTCGGATTTGGTGTCCTCGAGGTTGGCGCGGAGGTAGTTGAAGATGCCGTGAAAGCCGGTGCGGCCGGCCTCAGTGCGCGGTGGGCCGTAGAGGAAGAGGTTCTGCTGGTCGGGGGTAAGGTCTTCGAAGGGCTGCTTGATATTGATCTTGTATTTGTCGGCGGCGAGCTTGATGAGGCGGAGAAGATAGGCAGAGCCGCTGCCCGGTCCCATGGCTCCGTCGAGCAGGGGCTTGGACCAGTCGGTGATGGTCTTGGCCGGGTCGAAGTCGTAGATGCTGCCCAGGCCGTGACACTCGGGGCAAGCTCCGTAGTTTGAGTTGAAAGAGAAGCTGCGGGGTTCGAGGCGGGGAACGTTGATGCCGCAGTCCGGGCAGGCCATCGAGGAGGAGTAGAGAGTCTCATCCATGCCGTGAATGGCGATCAGAACCAGGCCGCTGGCCATCTGGAGGGCTTTGAGGACGGAAGTTTCGAGGCGGCGGGTGTCGTAGAGAGACGAGGGGGAAGGGGGGAGGGGAGAGGGGAGAGAGGACGCGGTGTCCGGGGTGGTTGGCAGGGGTTTGAGGATGATTCGGTCTACGATGGCTTCGATGGTGTGGTTCTTGCGCTTTTCGAGGCGCATGCCTTCGGTAAGCTCGGTGATCTCGCCGTCGATGCGGGCGCGGAAGCCCTGCTGGTCGAGGGCTTCGAGCTCTTCGCGGAACTCGCCCTTACGGCCTCGGACGATGGGAGCGTAGACGGTGATGCGTTCGCCGGGGGAGAGGCTGGCGATCCGCTCCACAATCTGCTCGGCGGACTGGCGGGTGATGAGACGGTGGCAGTTGGGGCAATGGGGCTGCCCTACGCTGGCGTAGAGCAGACGGAGGTAGTCGTAGATCTCGGTAATGGTGCCGACGGTGGAGCGGGGGCTGCGGGAGGTGGTCTTCTGCTCGATCGAAATCGCGGGGGAGAGTCCGTCGATGGCGTCGACGTCGGGTCGTTCCATCTGGTCTAAGAATTGTCTCGCGTAGGCCGATAAGGTCTCCACGTAGCGGCGCTGTCCTTCGGCGTAGATGGTGTCGAAGGCAAGGGAGGATTTGCCGGAGCCCGAGAGACCGGTGACGACAGTGAGGGTGTTGCGCGGGATGCTGACGTTGACGTTGCGGAGGTTATGCTGGCGGGCGCCGCGTACCGTAATGTGTGTGATGGCCATCAGTGATGTGGGGCGGCGTTCGGCCAGGTGTCCCAAACTACTAGGATACGACATGGTGACGAAGTGGTAACGGAAGACAGTGGAGCGGATCGTTGCGGACGAGCAACCTCGAATTGCCGAGGATGAATCCGAGTTACCAACACATCACCGTTTCGGGTCATTGCAATTGGCGGCGGCTCTGCAACAATAGCGCAGGAAAAGAGATTTTTTGGATTGCCGCAAGGCTGCCATGAGTGGAATTGGTTCGGATTGGGAACCGAAGGAGCGGATGTGAGTTCGACGATTATGCTGGTATGTGCAGTGCTGATCTCTCTTGGTTCTGGAGTGTTGCTGGCCTATGGCCTGTGCGTTGCGATGTTTCAGGTGTTTCGGATTCATGCGCGGCAGGTGGCTTCCGGGAAGCTTGCTGGGCAGGTGGTAGCTCCGGCACAAGTGGCGAAAGGTTAGTTAGTTAGCGAATATCCTGAAGGTATTGGTTGATGGAATCTGTCCTGCGGTCGGCCGCCACTATCGGGGGGCTGATGGCGGTTGCTGGTTGCGGAGAAGCTGGAGCTGGTCGTAGATCTGCTGGGGAGTCTTGACTCCGTTGGGAGATTGGGGTTCGCCTCCCTGCGGGCTTGGATTGTTCGCCGTGGGAGAGAGGGGCGCAGCGCTCCGATCCGGGGGGGCTGAGGGTGAAGCGGGGCGATTCTGGCCGGCGCCGCGGGCGCTCTCCGTTGCAGGTGCTGGTTCGGGTGGCTCGTTGAATATGGCTGCGCTCGGGTTGGGCGGGGTGGGACCGCCGAGGCGTGGAGTGAGAATCAATTCCGCAGGTGTGCTGCCATCGCGATGAACAAGCAACATGTTGCTTCCGGTGCCGTCGAGCAGGGCGGAGAGAACCTGCGATGGAGAGGATGGACCGTAGCGGCCGAAGACACGCTCGTCAGCGACGCCTCCGGAGATCTTGATGCCGGTTTCGCGGGAGATCTGGCGGAGTATCTGGTTGAGGCTTGAGTTGTTGGCAGAGACGACGAGCGATCCTTGAGCATACGCGACCTCCGCGCGCTTTGACTGTTGCGAGATCGCGGCGGGGGCAGGCATGGTGGGTTGGGCGGCGGGCTGCCCGGTGGGTCGGGCAGGAGGAAGCGTGGAGGAAGCGGGAGGCGGCGTGGCGTAAGGTCTTGTCTGCAAGGTTGCGTGCATTGGCAGCACGAGGAGGCAGGCGAGCACGGCGATGGAGGCGGAGGATCGAGTTGGCGGTTGGCTTCGCATCGGTTCGTTTGCCACCTCTGGGAACGCACAGTTCGAGAAGCACCTTGAGTTCTGGGGCGTTCCTTCGGCGGAGGCGCGCGCGGAGATAGACTCCGGCTTGTCGTCACAGTCTATCTACCGTGACGTGATTCTGTCTTGTGCGCGGAAACGCATGGGCAGGGCGGATTTTACCGGCTTGACGGTTGTTTGTACTAGACTGGCAGTGATCTCTCGAGGATCCCCGGCTGGAGCCGGGAAGGCAGGGCATCGAATGATGGCGGGCGTGATGATGAGATTGGGATCGAGTTTGCTCGCGGTTTTGCTGGTGGGCGGAGTGGCACGAGCGGAGACCTGTACGACGCAGTCGCAGATGCCGGCGGCGGATCGGAGTGCGCTGGCGGATGCCGCGCGCGGGCTGGCGGCGAAGGTGCAGGCGGACGACGTGAGCGGCGTGCAGGCGGCCGCGGCACCGGAGTATGCGCAATCCTTTAGCGGGATCGGCGGCGTGGTGAACAGCACGGCGGCCAAGGTGAAGGGCGGCGTGCCGGTGGTAACGCAGGTGTACCTGCTGGATGGAAGCAGCATGAAGCCGGGGGCTAACGGAGCGGCGGCGGACGCGCAGTTTTTCTGCACGCTGAACAAGACGGAGACGGAGGCGGATTTTCTGATTCCAGGGCTGCTGCCGGGCAAATATGGGTTTGCGATCGTCGATGTGAAGGGTGGGGTTGAACCCTGGCGGCTCTCGTTTCTGCTGAAGCAGGAACAGGGAAGGTGGACGATGGCGGGGTTCTATCCGAAGCCGATGACGGCCGCGGGGCATGACGGGGTGTGGTACTGGAGCCAGGCGCGGACGATGACCGCCGCCAAGGAACGGCTGAGTGCCTGGTTGTATTACCAGCAGGCGGCGGATCTTCTGGATCCAGCGGGTTTTGTGCAAAGTACGAATCTGGAGAAGTTGAGAGCAGAAGAGAGTTCGGCGGCCCCGCCTACTCTGTCGGACGGGGTGAGCGCGGATGCGCCGCTGGTGGTGAAGGGACCGGACGGAGTGGAGTACCACTTCATCGCGCTGGGGGTGGACGATTCGTTGAGCAAGAGCAAGATCGATGTGACGGCGCACTTGAAGGTGGATCAGATGGGCGATCCCGAAGCCGCCAAGAAGCGAAACAGCGATGCGATGGTGGCGCTGGTGACAGCGTATCCGGAGATGCGCAAGGCGTTCGAGGGCGTGTGGATCTTTGCCGAGGCTCCAGGACAGAATCCGTTTATTACGGAGCAGCGGATGACCGATATCCACTGATCTCCCGGACCATTTCCCGACTCGCTGACGGGCATTTGATAGGACAGCGCGATATTGAGGCGGATTTGACCAGGATGGCAAGTGTTCCTGGGCTTCCATCTTGCCCCGGAGCAGCGGACAGTATCATGGGACGTTGAAGCATCAGAGAGAGATGAGATGACGAAGATTCAGAAGACACTGGAGCAGGCGATCCAGGAGCGACGAGCGACGCCGAGTTTTGATGGAACTCCGATGCCTGCAGATGACCTGCGGCGGATTCTGGACGCGGGTTTGAGTGCGCCCAGCGGATACAACCTGCAGCCGTGGAGATTTGTGGTGGTGCAGTCGGCCGAGCAGAAGAAGAAACTGCGGGCGGCGAGCTTCAACCAGGGCAAGGTGGAAGAGGCGTCGGCGGTGATTGTGGCCTGCGGCGACGCGGACGGATGGCGCAAGGACCTAGACCTGATGCTAGAGTTGGGCCGCAAGGGCGGGATGCCGGAGAGCTACGCCGCGCAGGCCCAGAGCAGCGTGCCCAACTACATGGCGAGTTTCAGCAGCGGACAGATGCAGGGATGGCTCAACAAGCAGGTGATGCTGGCCTTCACGCACATGATGCTGATGGCCGAGGTGATGGGATACGATACGGCTCCGATGGAGGGGTTCGAGCAGGACAAGGTGCATGAGGCGCTGCGGCTGCCGCTGAGCTACTGGGTCGTGGCGCTGCTGGCGGTGGGGCACTCCAACGGCACGGACAAGTTTTACGGCGGTCGGTTTGACCTGGGACATACAGTATTTGGCGAAGAGTATGGGAAGCCGCTGAAGTAGAGTTGTGCCAGAGGCGATCGAATGAGGAAGGTTCTGCTTCGCTGTCTGGCTTTTCTTGTGGTTCTTGCCGCCATCGCCGGCAGCGTCTTCTATTTCAATCCAATCTGGGTGACGGATCGGGGGATTCGCTTCGAGCTCTGGCGTGCCGGCGTGAAGAGCGAGTACGTACAGGCGGGTGGCTATCGACTTCATTATTTTGAAGCGCCCGCGGCTGCCGGAGGTGCGGGTACGCCGCTGGTTCTGGTGCATGGGCTGGGCGCGCGGGGCGAGGACTGGGGGCCCATGATCGCTCCGCTGGCGGCACAGGGTTTTCATGTGTATGTGCCGGATCTGCTGGGCTATGGGCGGTCGCAGAAGCCGGATGTGGACTACTCGATTGCGCTGCAGGCGAACACGGTGGCCGGCTTCATGCAGGCGATGCATGTGCCGCGCGCGGATGTAGGTGGCTGGTCGATGGGCGGCTGGGTGGCGATGAAGCTGGCGATCGCGCATCCGGAGATGGTGGATCGGCTGGTGATCTACGACAGCGCGGGGATTTACTGGCCGGCGACGTTCACGGCGGAGTTGTTCACGCCGGACGATGCCGCGGGTCTGCATCGGCTGATGGCGATGCTGACGCCGAAGCCGATCCAACTGCCTGCGTTTGCCGAGCGGGCGGCCGTGCGGAAGCTGCGGGCGAATGCCTGGGTGATCCGCCGGAGCGTCGCGTCGATGCAGAATGGGCGGGATCTGCTGGACTTTCGGCTGAACCGGATCTCGCAGCCGATGCTGATTATCTGGGGCGCACAGGATAAGTTGATTCCGCTGACGGTGGGCGAGAAGATTCACGCAGGGGTGCCGCAGTCGGTGCTGGATGTGGTGGAGGGATGCGGTCATCTGGCGCCGGCAGAGTGCGCCGGGCCGGTGATCGCCGGGACGGTGGAGTTCTTGAAGTCGGAGCCGCCGATGACGGGCGGAGGAAAGACGTTTCCGGCTCCTCACTGATTGAAAACTCAACACCGTACGGCGCGGATGGACACCGGTTTACAGGACGCCTAGTCGGGCTGCCATTGATACGCGTTGGGTTGGGGAAGTCCGATGTGAGCAAGCACGCGATGGCCGAAGTTGCGGGCCATGTCCTCGGCGGTTTGCGGGTGGTTGTAGAGGGTAGGAATGGCGGGAAAGATGGTGGCACCCGCATCGGAGGCGAGCTGCATGTTGCGCAGGTGGATGCGATTGAAGGGGGTCTCGCGGACGCAGAGGATCAGCGGGCGATTCTCCTTGAGGCAGACGTCGGCGGCCCGGTGGATGAGGTTTTGCGCGAGGCCGTTGGCGATGGCCGCGAGGGTGCCCATGGAGCAGGGAAGCACGATCATCGCGGCGGTAGGATAGCTGCCGCTGGCGATGTTGGCCCCGATGTCGGTCTCGGGATGCTGATGGATCTTTGCAGGCGACGCGCCGAGAAGTTTCTCGGTGAGGCCGTTGCGGCCGCTCAGCTTGAGTTCTTCGGCGAGAACACGAAGCGCGTTCTCGGAGACGACGAGATTGATTCTGGAGACACGGGCGTCGGCGGCGAGGGCGCGGAGGATCTCGGCGGCGTAGATGCTGCCGCTGGCCCCGGTGATGGCCAGAGTGATGTTGCGGGGTTGATCGAACGCTTCGAGCACAGCAATGATTATCGCTCAGCCGCGGCGATTGGCATGTGCGGCTCAGCGCGTTACGCTCTGCACGATGCCCTTTGCGCGCAGGCCGCCCTCGGCTTTGGAGAAGTAATCCTCCACCGTTCCCTGGGTCCTGATCCATTCGACGTATCGTTCGATCCCGCGCTCCAGCGTGGTCTGCGGCTCGTATCCGATGGTTCGAATGCGGCTGATGTCCGAGATCAGAGAGCGAATCTCGCCGGGACGAAACTCTCCGCGCGCGAGTGGCTCGAGGGGGACGCCAAGCTGCTTCGCGATAATGCCCGCCAGGTCGCGGACGCTGGTGGCTCGACCGCTGCCGACGTTCACGGGCAGGCCATCCAATTGGTCGGTGGTCGCCGCCAGCAGGTTGGCTCGCGCGATGTCCTCGACAAAACACAAGTCTCTCGTCTGGCCGCCATCTTCGTACATCACCGGCGGCTGTCCGTTGAGCAGGCGGGTGCAGAAGATCGCGATGACGCCGGTGTATGGATTGAACAGCGATTGCCGCGGACCGTAGGTACAGGAGTAACGCAGCGCGACGGTGGGGATTCCGGTCTGCTTTCCCCAAAGGAGGACGAGGCGCTCCTGGTCCACCTTGGTGAGTGCGTAGACGGTCTCGCCGCCGCCGGGAGTGGCTTCAGGGGTTGGGATGGACTCCGTCGGCTTGCCGCAGTGTGGGCAGTGGACAGAGAAGTCGCCGGAGCGAAGCTGCTCGGTGGGACGCAGCAGAGGGACGACGGGTCCGTGCTCCGGGCATCGCGCCGCGCCCTCGCTGTACACGGCCTGCGAACTGGCCACCAGGACCTTGCGGACCGGCAACTGGTGGTCGCGGATGATCTCCAGCATCTGTGCTGTGCCGAAGCTGTTCACCAGGACGTACTTCGCCATCTCGGGCATGTAGCCGCCGTAGGCCGCCTCGTGAAAGACGACGTCGATATCGGTCAGGGCGGAGAGCATGGTCTCGTAGTCCTGCACGTTGCCTTGCCTGAACTCCGCAGCAGGATTGACCCACGCCGGCCTGCCGTTCTTATGCGTCTGCGGCTCCAGATTGTCGAGGATGCGAACCGACCACCCCTCGCGAATCAGAAGGTCGACGATGTGTGATCCAATCAGGCCCGCGCCTCCGGTGACGAGAGCTCTTTTTTTATGCGCAAGCATTGATTGAAAGGCCTTTCAGATGGAAGGTTGGCAATGTCATCGGGCGTCCGGGCGATCTGCCCGCTCGATCGGGCATCTCGCATCCTGCCTTGTGGACACACAGGCCTGATCATACAGTTCGATTTTGTTGAAGCTTCACGTGATATCACTTAAATGAGGATCTACCAGGAAACCGTTTTATCGAAATGCCGTCAGATGAAGAGGAGCAATGGTATGAAGTCGAAGTCCCTTCCACTTAGCGAGCGCCCGGCATGGACGTTGCTCAGCAAACATGCCGGGCAGATGCGCGATCGAACTCTGCGCCAGATGTTTGCCGACGATCCTGCGCGTGGGGAGCGCTACACGGCGGAGTCCGGCGGAGTCTTTCTGGACTACTCGAAGAATCGAATCACCGATGAGACGCTGAAGCTTCTGGTCCAACTCGCGGAAGAGTCCGGGCTGAAGGCGCACATCGAGGCAATGTTTACCGGGGAGAAGATCAACGTCACGGAGGATCGCGCTGTTCTGCATGTTGCGTTGCGCGCTCCGAAGGGCGAAAAAATCCTGGTAGACGGAGTGAATGTAGTGCCGGGGGTTCATGCGGTGCTGGATAAGATGGCGGCGTTCGCGGACCGTGTTCGAAGCGGCGAGTGGAAGGGCCATACCGGCAAGCGCATACGCAATGTCGTGAACATCGGAATCGGCGGCTCGGATCTGGGCCCCGTGATGGCGTATGAAGCGCTCAAGTTCTACAGCCAGCGCGATCTGACGTTTCGATTTGTATCGAATGTCGATGGCACCGACTTCGTGGAGGCTGTGCGCGACCTGAACGCCGACGAGACCTTGTTCCTGGTGGCCTCGAAGACGTTCACGACGCTCGAGACGATGACGAACGCGCACTCGGCGCGCGACTGGGCGCTGGCCGGTCTGGGTGGCGATGAGAAGGCTGTCGCGAAACACTTCGTTGCGATCTCGACGAACGCAAAAGAGGTCGCCAAATTTGGCATCGACACGGCCAATATGTTCGGGTTCTGGGACTGGGTCGGCGGTCGCTATTCGATGGACTCGGCGATCGGTCTGTCGACGATGATTGCGATCGGGCCTGCGCAGTTTCGCGAGATGCTGGACGGGTTTCACGCGATGGACGAGCACTTCCGCACCGCTCCGTTTGCCAGCAATCTACCGGTTCTGATGGGTCTGCTGACGGTCTGGTACACGGACTTCTTCGATGCGCAGACCGTCGCCGTGCTGCCCTACGAACAGTACCTGAAGCGCTTTCCGGCTTACCTGCAGCAGTTGACGATGGAGAGCAACGGCAAGCACGTTACGCTCGATGGCACGCGGGTCGAAGCGCAGACCGGGCCGATCTACTGGGGGGAGCCGGGGACGAACGGCCAGCACTCGTTCTATCAACTGATTCACCAGGGCACGCGGCTCATTCCGTGCGACTTCATTGGGTTCTACAAGACGCTGAATCCGCTTGGAGCCCATCACGATACCTTGATGGCGAACGTCTTCGCGCAGGCCGAGGCGCTGGCCTTTGGCAAGACGGCGGAGCAGGTGAAGGCTGAGGGTACGCCGGACTGGCTGGTTCCGCATCGTGTGTTCGAAGGGAATCGCCCGTCGAATGTGATCCTCGCGGACCACTTGACTCCCGGAGTTCTGGGCATGTTGATTGCGCTGTACGAACATGCTGTCTTCACGCAGGGAACGATATGGAGCATTGACTCCTTCGATCAGTGGGGAGTCGAACTGGGCAAGGTACTGGCGCAAAAGATCATTGGCGAGCTTGAGAGCAAGACGGAGCCGGCGATGTCTCATGACGCGTCAACCACGAATCTCATCCGCAAGTATCGGCAGAATAAATAAGCGAACTCTGCGACGTCGCAGAACAACAGAAGAAGGAGTATGGAATGCAACTGGGAATGATCGGTCTGGGCAGAATGGGAGCCAATATGGTGCGGCGTCTGGCGGCGAACGGACACGAGTGTGTCGTGTTCGACATGTCGCCGAAGGCGGTGGACGATCTGGCGAAGGAGAAGGGCGTTGCGGGTTCTTCTTCGCTTCAGGATTTCGTGAGCAAGCTGGCCAAGCCGCGCGCGGTGTGGATGATGATCCCGGCCGGTGTCGTGGAGCAGACGATTGCCGAGATCGCTCCGCATCTTGAGGCCGGCGACATTCTGATCGACGGCGGCAACTCGTATTACATCGACGATATCCGGCGCGCGAAAGAGCTTGCGCCGAAGGGCATTCAGTACGTGGATGTGGGAACGAGCGGCGGCGTATGGGGACTGGATCGCGGATACTGCATGATGATCGGCGGCCCAACCGCGGCAGTCGAGTATCTCGATCCGATCTTCAAGACCATTGCTCCCGGCATTGGCAATATCACACGCACGCTGGGGCGGGAGAAGCTTGGCGGCACGTCGGAGCTGGGATACCTGCACTGCGGACAGAATGGCGCGGGGCACTTCGTCAAGATGGTGCATAACGGCATCGAGTACGGCATGATGGCGGCATATGCCGAGGGCCTCGGGGTACTGAAAGCGGCGAACGTCGGCAAGCATACGGCGGAGATAGACGCCGAGACGACGCCGCTTCGTGACCCGGAGCATTACCAGTACGACTTCAATCTGCCGGACATCACCGAGGTGTGGCGGCGCGGCAGCGTGATCGCATCCTGGCTGCTGGATCTGACCGCTAACGCGCTGGTGCAGGACTCCGAGCTGACGAAGTTCGGTGGCCGGGTCTCGGACTCGGGTGAAGGGCGTTGGACGATCAAGGCGGGCATCGACGAGGGCGTTCCAACGGCGGTGCTGACGGCGGCGCTGTATGAGCGGTTCAGCTCGCGAGGCGAGGCGGACTTCTCGAACAAGATTCTGTCGGCGATGCGCTACGAGTTTGGCGGCCATCTCGAGAAGCCGGCGAAGTAGACATTGGTGAACCGCAGATCCCTGCGGGGACGGCAACTGGAAAAGCAAGGACGCCTGCAACCGCAGCTTTTGAAGGAGACGTTTCTGTGAGCCAACCTCATTCCGATGCGCTGGTGTTCTTCGGCGCGACTGGCGATCTTGCGTACAAGAAGATCTTTCCGGCATTGCAGTCGATGATCAAGCGCGGCACGCTGAACGTTCCTGTGATCGGCGTGGCCAAGGCCGGATGGAATCTCGATCAGTTGAAGGCGCGGGCGCAGGACAGCCTGGAAAAGCATGGCGGCCTCGATCAGGCTGCCTGGGCCAAGCTGAGCGGGCTGCTGCGGTACGTCGACGGCGACTATGAAGATCCAGCGACCTTTGTGGCGGTGCGCCAGGCGCTGGGTTCGGCGGCGTGTCCGGCCCACTATCTGGCGATACCGCCTTCGCTGTTCGAAAAAGTGGTGGAGCAGTTAGTGAAGTCGGGCTCAGCCAAGGGCGCGCGAATGATCGTCGAGAAGCCCTTCGGGCACGATCTGGCTTCGGCGCAGGAGCTGAACCGGATTCTGCTGTCGGCGTTTCCAGAGTCTTCGATCTTTCGCATCGACCACTATCTGGCCAAAGGCCCGGTGCATAATATGGTCTCGTTTCGCTTTTCGAATACGTTTCTCGAGCCGCTGTGGAATCGTAATTACATCGAGAGCGTGCAGATCACGATGGCGGAGAACTTCGGCATACAGGGGCGCGGCGCCTTCTATGACCAGACAGGCTGTATCCGCGATGTGGTGCAGAACCATATCTTTCAGGTGCTGTGCAATCTGGCGATGGAGTGCCCGGCGGCCAAAGACAGCGAGTCGACGCGCGACGAGAAGGTGAAGGTACTGCGCGAGATCTCCACGATCCAGCCGGACGATCTGGTGCGCGGGCAGTTCCGTGGCTACTTGCAGGAGAAGGGCGTTGCGCCGGACTCGACGGTGGAGACGTTTGCGTGTCTGAAGCTCGAGATTAAGTCATGGCGGTGGGATGGCGTTACTTTCTATATTCGCGCCGGCAAGGAGCTTCCGGTGACCTGCATGGAGGTGATGGCGACCTTCCGCAAGCCGCCCGCGACCAACCTGACCGAACCGGATGTGCCGCAGAACTATATGCGCTTCCGTATCAGCCCGGAGCAGACGGTGGCGATGGCCGTTTCGGTCGCTCCCGAGGTTCAGGGGGCCAGGCGCCAGGAGGTGGAGCTGGTCGCGAGCCGGCATCCAAGCCCGGAGGAGATGGAGGCCTACGAGCGCGTGCTGACGGATGCGATGGCGGGCGATGCGACCCTGTTTGCCCGGCAGGACTATGTCGAAGAGGCGTGGCGAATCGTCGATCCGGTCCTGAAGGCGAACACGCCGGTCTATCTCTACGATCCCGGCACCTGGGGCCCGCCTGAGGCTGGGCAGAATATCGTTCCGTGCTGTGGATGGGACTGCCCCAGCGGCGAGGAACCGGAGGACTTCCGGATCGTGAAAACATAACTACCGTTGACGTTCTCCTGCACCCCTTTGTATGGACAAGAAGCAGCACGGTGTGAAGCGGCGCAGGCAGGGATATACGGCTGTCATGATGGTGGAAGAGTCGCGCATGTTGCAGGTGAGCATATTCAAACGCTGCAAACAATCTGGCTACGATCGACTTCAGTATTCTTCTGATCGGCGTGATGACGGTTGCGGATGAGGTGGATTCGCGACTGAGTCAGGCGATGAAGAGCTACATCGCCGAATCGGCTGTGGACGCGCTGCCCGCCTGACGCGGATCCAGTGACCGTGTGGATAGCCAACCCACGATGGCGGTACGGCATCGCACCTTGTATATGGGTCCGCATACACATGTCGAAAATTCCTGATGAGGGTTGATGTGGCGGCACCGGAAGAGACCATCGCGGACTTGTCCCGGCGTCTGAAAAAGGCCGAAGCAGCACTGCAGCAGAGCGAGCATCTGGTGGTCGCGAGCCGTTACGCCGGGGCGGTCATTCACGAGGTGAACAATCCCCTCGAAGCGCTTACCAACCTTGTGTATCTCACGAAGAATGCTCCTCAAGATGCGGCAGCCGTCGCAGCGAACATGGAGATTGCAGAGGGCCAGCTTCGGCTCCTGGGCGACATTACGCGAAAGACGCTCAGTTTTTACAAGGTGCACAGTGAGGCGGGAGACTTCGATCTCGTCGATATTCTGGAAGCCGCAATCAGGGTGCATGGAGTGCGCGCCGCACGCCAGAGGGTTGAGGTACGCAAGCAGATTGCGGGTCCAGCGAAGGCGCGAGTGATGCCGGGACAGATCCTGCAGATTTTGTCGAACCTGATCTTGAACTCGCTGGACGCGCTACCGGATGCAGGTGGGATACTGAGCCTTCGCGTGAGAAAACAGCGCGGGCATGTCGTTATTACGGTGGCGGACAACGGGACGGGAATCGAAGCAGTCATCTACAAGAGCATGTTCCAGCCGCACCAGACGACGAAGAGCGAGGGCACCGGGTTAGGTCTCTGGCTCTCGCGGAACATCGTTCATAACCATCGCGGGACGATTTCCTGTCGCAGTTCACGCCGCGCGGGCCGCAGCGGAACGACCTTTCGGATGTCGCTGCCTGTGCACGGCTGATTCCGCGACGAGGGGCGGTGTTCCGTTAGGCATGGTGAACAGTCGCGACCGTGGGGTTGCGCCTTGCAGGGGGGTGACGTCTTCCCGGGAATCCATGGAGTATCCTCGTCACGAGGATTTCTCATGCGATTTGCCGGGGCTCTCTTGGGTGCAACAATTTTGCTGAATCTCTGCAGTATCCAGGATGTAGAGGCGCTGGCACAACAACCAGCTTCCGGAACCCCAACGATTCAAGTGACCTCGCGCCTGGTCTTTCTCGACGTGACGGTGCTCGACAAGAAGGGACACCCGGTCGTGTCGGGGCTCACCAAAGACGACTTCTCCATCACCGATGACAAGAAGCCGCAGCGTATCTTCTCCTTCGAGCCGCCTGAGAGTCACGTCGTCGATTCAACCGCGGATGCGGATAATTCAGCCGGCAAAGCTCCCGTGACGATCTTCGTGCTTGATCTTCTTGATTCGCGCTTCTCGGACTTCGCGTACATCCGCTACATGGTCCGAAAATATCTCGTGGCGCAGCCAGATCAACTGGAATCGCCTGCTGAACTGATGGTGCTGGGCAACCAGTCGCTGGAGATGGTGCAGGGCTATACGCGAAGCAAGGCGGACCTGCTCTACGCGCTCCAACACATACCGGCAGCCCTTCCCTACAAGGAGATGAACGGAGCGTTTTTCGAAGAGCGCTTCGCTCAGGCGATTGACGCACTGCAGCAGATCTCGTTGCAAAACAAAGGGGTGACGGGGAGGAAAAATATTATCTGGGTCGGGCATGGCGGCCCAAGCATCTTGACGGAGAATCTGCCCAGCTCCGACGTCGACCTGCTGAACCGCTATGTGCACGACACCACAAACATGCTGGTCGATTCGCGCATGAGCCTATTCGTGATTTACCCCGGACTGAATGTCAACGGCCCCGGTTTTGGTTGGAGCGAAGCCTCGGCAGACACGGATATCGGCGATGACGACGACCCCTTCTCCGGCGACATCAACTTCGGCGTATTCGTCAACGAAACCGGCGGCAAGCTCTTCTATCATCGCAACGATATCAATACCGAGATCAAGCAGTCCGAGCAGCTTGGTTCGGAGTACTACACCCTGACGTACCAGCCGGCAGCGGGTAATGCGGATGGAAAGTTTCGCCGCATCCGCGTGACCTTGCGGGATCCCAATCTACGCGCGATGACCAAGGCCGGCTACTTTTCGCCGGACCAGAAAACGGGCGCCGGTCCCCGCCAGCAGAGAATGGTCAACATCGCGGAGGCCGTGCGTTCGACCATACCCTTCAATACGCTCGGCGTCACGATTGAAGACCTTGTTCGTCACCCCGACACCCACACGGCACAATTTACCATCCTGCTCAATGCGCGAAACCTCGACTGGAAGCCGACCGGAGACGGCAGGAGCAGCGTGGACGTTTTGCTGGCAGCCGCCAGCCTCGGCGGACAAAGGAACTTCCTCGCATCCAGGGTGGAGGGCCTTAGGATCTTCGCAAACAACGTCGATCCCGTCAGGCTTGCCAACTCAGTGACGCGCGTCCCTGTAACGATCCGGGTGCCGCGCAAGACACAAAGCCTGCGTGTCGTGATTCAACTTGCCGGAAACGGGCGCAGCGGCGCGGCGGAGGTAAATCGCAAGCAGATCCACGCTGCTCCCGAGGCGCCGACGCCGGAGCCTCAACTGATTCCTCAGCCGCTGAAGCATCCGGATCAACCAGTGGCACCATCGCGGCAATAAGCGATTGGCCAGCCCTTACTCTTGAGCGCAGACTACGACTTCGACTTAGGCGGGAAGTCTTTGAACATCTTGTCGATCGCCTTCTCTAGGTTTTTGGTGTCCTTCTTCTGATTGTTCGACACGCTCCCCTCTTCGCGTCCGCGATAGATCAGTTGCTTCGTGTGGTTGTCGTAAAGATCGATCAGCAGCGTGCCGACTGGAATGTTGTTGACGGTCGTAGTCGTATCTCCCATGCCGCCGCCCCATCCGCCCATGCCCCATCCGCCGCCCCAGCCACCCCAGCCAAAGCCGTCCCCGCCCAGACCGTTATAGAACGAGTCGTATTCCTGCTTTGTCTTCGTGTTCCCGATTGCCGTGACCGTTACGTCGCCGCCTGATGGAACCTTCTGCCAACCCTTGCTGGTTAGCTGCTGCGTCACATCGCGCCGCACACGCTGTTCATACAGCGGGTCGGAGGTCTGCACGCGCCCGAACGAAAATGTGTGATAGCTTGCAAAGTCCGCCTTGTGACTGTAGTCGGTCTTCACGTCCTGCGCATGCAGGGCTGTCACGCTCAGTGCTGCTCCTAAAACCAATCCCATCCACATCGATCCGCGCTTCATAGAATTCTCCATTTCTACAACGATAGATAGGATGCAGGATGCGGCTTTGAGCGTAGTATCCCGGCGATCCAGCGCACGATCGACAGCGACAACCCCTGAAACGAGGGTAGTAATCCCCGGAACGAGGCTGGCTTCCATAACTCCGTAGTTTCCGATCTCCCGCCGGCGCCCGTGTATATTGGTCAACGCGTACGAAGGAGCTTTCCATGAAGTGTGTTCTTCCCTTATTCATTTTTTCGGCTACGGCCTTGCTCGCCCAGCCGGCGGTTCCCGGTGACTGGACCATCGACGGCGACATCCAGGGGTATACGTTGCACGAGACCTGCACCTTCACCCAGGCAAACGACAAGATCAGCGGACCATGCACGAATGCCGATGGCAAAACGTACGATACGACCGTCACGATCACCGACCAGAAGGTGGTCTTCGTTCACGCCGGTGAGTATGAAGGACAAGCCCTCACCCTCACCTTCACGGGAGCGTTAAACAACAAAGGCGAACTCGCCGGCGACATCTACGTAGACCCGCTGGCCGTGGACGGCACCTTCACCGCCAGGAAGACAGCGAAAACGGATTCAACCGATAAGCCAACAGCGCCAGCGCCTAAGTAAAATTCCCGCAGTTTGCGGCTCCGCGAGTCTCTGATTGGTTGATCTCACGTGGTGGCGGGGTGGTTGCCCAGCTTCCGGTTGGGTGCGCGGGTAAGAATAGAATTGATTCAAATCGTTGCGTTGAATCTATGTGCCGTGAGCGGCGCGGAAGGCCAGGTTTGTCTGTGACTGAAGTGGTTTCGATCGTTCGTTTGAGCACCCTGGAGTTTCATTCGGCGGTGCGTTCGTTGTCTCCCTCGGTCGCGGTGTTCGACTGCGACGGCACATTGTGGTCAGGCGATGCCGGGTCGGGCTTTATGAACTGGTCGATCGAGACAGGCCTGGTGTCGCGTGAGATGAAGAACTGGATCGACGAGCGATACCGGCGGTATCTGCAGCGGGAGGTCTCCGAGGTGGCGATCTGCGGGGAGATGGTGCGGATGTATCAGGGGCTGCGCGAGGAGGAGATGCGCCGGGCGGCAAAGAAGTTCTTTGAAGCCGAGATCGAGCAGAACATCTTTCCCGAGATGAAAGAACTGGTGGAGGAGCTTCGCGGCAGGGGCGCGGATATCTGGGCGGTGAGTTCGACCAACGACTGGGTGATCGAGGAGGGCGTGCGGCGGTTCGGGATTCCGGCGGATCGGGTGCTTTGCGCGCGGGTGCAGGTGAAGGATGGCGTGGTGACAGATAAGATTCTGGACGTGCCGACGGGTGAGGGGAAGGTGGAGTCGCTGGCGCGGGCAGGGATTACAGTACCGGATGCGGTCTTCGGCAACTCGGTTCATGACGCGGCGATGCTGGCGATTGCGCGGCGGCCGTTCCCCGTGAATCCTACGGCGGAGCTGGCCAGGCGAAGCGCGCACGAGGGCTGGGCGGTCTACTACCCGGACGCGGTTCGTCCGGAGTAGGCGGGCGGCCCAACCCTACGGAACGGCTGCTACGTCTAAACTGGGAGACAGGTGAGACAGCCGATACGAAAACTCGATGAACACGCTGCAGCCTCCCCATTGAAGCCGATTCGACTGGTGGCCGCGGCGCTGATTCTGCGGGGCGCACCGAGTGCCGATGGGGGTGGAATTGAGGTGCTGATCTGTCAACGCAAGGCAGACCAGCCGATGAGTTTGAAATGGGAGTTTCCCGGTGGCAAGATCGAGGCCGGCGAGAGCTCGGAAGAAGCTCTGGTGCGGGAGCTGAATGAAGAGCTCGGCATCACGGCGGTGGTGGGGCCGCGGGTGACCCGGGTGAGGCACAAGTACAGGAACGGTGGGGCGGTCGACCTCCAGTTTTTCGTGGTTCGGGAGTTTCGTGGAGAGTTGGAGAACAGGATCTTCAACGATATGCGTTGGGTCTCTCTGGCGGAGCTTCCAGGGTACGATTTTCTGGCGGCGGATCTTGGTTTGATTCGCGATCTCTCTGAAGGCAAGCTGCTGTAAGCTTCGACGTTTCACGCTTTGGTTGGAGCAGACGTTTGCGGAGTGTACGAGCAATGCAGACGCTATCGAATCGACTGGGCGGACGGGCTCAATCAGCCCTGTGATCTGAAAAGTAAAGCGGTTCGCTTCGCGAATGCCCACCACAACGGCGATGAGACCGTCGCGAAGATGGGGCATCCGGATCTCCGGCTTCCCGAACCGCCGTTACGCATCACCTGCATCTTGCTGCCTACTCCTCGTGAGCGAGTCTTTCGCCGTGTGGGCCTACCTGGATCTCTCCCTTCTTCGAACCCTTCAGCGTTGCCGCCTCATAGGCGACAAGTTTGTCTTTCTTTTTGAGCGACTCGACCTTTGTGATCTTCGCGCCTGCAGCTTTGGCAGCGAGAGAGCTTTGGACTTCAGGCGGAAGAGAGTCGGGAGCTACTTGTTCCTCAACCTCCAGAAGTGTGCCGTCAGTTGCGATCTCGATGTCCTTGCTGTGTCCGTTCGACATCATCTCGACTTCGTACTGTGTTCCTCCATTCTCGTGGTCGAGGGAGAACCCTTTGATGGTCGATCCCTGGGACTGCTCCTGGACGGTTTTTTCAACCGCCGGTGGAAGCCTCGACCTGTCGATCTTCCTCTCGGCGGATGCTGCAGCGGTCATGACCAATACAGTTGCGGTAAGAACTGCGACGGTACGAGTTGCCATGATGTTCTCCAATCTCGCGTGGCCAGCACGCTGATTCGATGATGCGCTCCCTACCCTTAAGCCGCGCTGAAGACTCGATTGGGGGATCGAAGGAACTTTGCGAAGGCCGCTGATTGCCGCTGACAGGTTGCTAGTTGCCTCAGCCGAGGGAGCTTCCGGCGTGAAGAGTATTCCAGACAAGCCACAGAGAGAGCGCGATGACGATGAGCGCGGTCACCCAGGCGATGACGTTCAAATAGCGGTTGTTGGTGTATTTGCCCATGAGTTCCTGCTTGTTGATGAGCTTCAGCATGAAGATCAAAATGACGGGCAGGAGAATGCCATTCAGCACCTGAGACAGGATGGGGAAGGTGACCAGAGGAAACTTCGGGATGAGGACAACAGCAGCGCCGGCGAAGAGCAGGAGGCTGTAGAGCCAGTAGAAGAACTTCGCTTCGCCGAAGCTCTTGTCGAGGCCGCTTTCCACGCCGAGGCCTTCGCAGACTACGTAGGCGGTTGACAGCGGAAGGATGGATGCTGCGAAGAGCGACGCGTTGAACAGGCCCGCGGCGAAGAGGATGAAGGCGTATTGGCCTGCGAGCGGCTTCATGGCGCCAGCGGCGTCGGACGGGTTGGCGATGTTCCGGATGCCATGGGTATACAGAGTGGCGGCGCAGGCGACCACGATGAACCAGGCGACGACGTCGGTGAAGACAGAGCCTACGATAACGTCGAGGCGCGAGGCCTTGTACTTGCGGATGGTGACGCCTTTTTCGACGATGGACGATTGCAGGTAGAACTGCATCCAGGGAGTGATGGTGGTTCCGATGACCGCGATGGTCATGTAGACGTAGCCCTTGTCGCTCCACGCAGACCGGGGCGGCAGCTTGATGGTCTCGACGATGGCGAGATGCCAGTCGGGCCCGCTGAGCACGCCGGTGATGATGTAGGCGATGTAGAAGACGCTGGCGACGAGGAAGACCTTTTCGACGCTCTTATAGTCTCCCTTGATGACGAGCAGCCAGACGATGAAGGCGCAGATGGGCACGCTGAGGTATTTGCTGACGTGAAAGAGCTCCATACTGCCGGCGATGCCTGAGAACTCTGTCACCACGTTCGTAAAGTTGACGACGACGAGCAGCACCATCACGACGAACGTGATGCGGAGGCCGAACTCTTCGCGGATGAGATCACTGAGCCCTTTGCCGGTGACGACGCCCATGCGGGCGCACATCTCCTGTACGACGATCAGCGCGAGGGTGATGGGGATCATCGTCCAGAGCAGCGAATAGCCGTACTGCGCGCCGGCCTGGGAGTAGGTGAGGATGCCGCCCGCGTCGTTGTCGACGTTGGCCGTGATGAAGCCCGGGCCGAGCACGGCGAAGATCAGGATAAGGCGTGTTCTCCAGGTGCGCCAGGAGGTCATTTTTCTGGGTCCTTTGTATTGGCAGGAGAACACTGCGGCTCGCCATCTCTAGGCTAACCCATCTCTTCGATTTACTTTTCACCCGGCGCGGCTTGGGCCGGGTACCCAGATGGGTTACTTCGCGGAGGGAAGAAGCTGACCGGCCTCGGCCTGGACGATCTGGTAAAACATCCGCGACGGCGCATCGAGGGCGGGGTTTTCCGCGGTTTCAACGTTGGCCCGAACATGCTCAGCACGTTTTGAGGAGAACAGGATGATGCTGGCAGGATTCATCACCAGAGCTGCCTTCAGCATAAGGCGAGCGAGCTGGTTTGCATCCGTGAGGTCTGTGTTCACTGCCTCTGACCAGCGCTGGCGGATGGCCGCGTTCGTGAGCAGTGCGGCGTGGAGCGTGCGGAAATCTTCGGTCAGCGTGCGGTGATGGATGCGGAAGGCGTTCGAAGGCGGCACAGGCTTGCTCAGGACCGACCATTCCTGCTGCAGGACGCGGCAATAGGCGGGACGGTGCGCGAGGAGGGCGGGAATCTTCTCCGCCTCGCTCCCGATGCCGAAGGCACCGATGGTTCCTCGTGCGACTTGACCTTCGAGGAAGCGGAGCAGACTCTCGTCCTGGAGATCGGAGGCGGTGACCTCGTGGAGCAGCCACAGGTCGATGCGATCGGTGCGCAGCGCGGCCAGGCTGCGTTCAAGCGATGCGCGGGCCTCGACGGCAGTAAAGGCGGGGCGAACCTGGCGATGGGTTGCGGCCGCATTCGCCAGCTTTGCAGCGCGATCTTTGAGTGCCGGAAGGTTCTGCAGGAGTGGACCGGCGACCTGTCTGGCCACGCGGAGAAGATTGGAGTTCCTGGCCGGAGGAATGCCGTACTTCGTCGCAACCGTCACGTCATGGTGACGTTGGAGGAACTCGCCAAGGCAGCCCTCCGCTTCGCCATAGCCATACATCGGCGCGACGTCGAAGTGCCGGATGCCGGCGTCGTAGGCGAACTCCAGCAGCCGGAGAGACTCGCGCCGGCCCATCGCGCCCATGGTTCTGGAGCAGCCGAAGCCGAGCCGCGTCGTGTGCCGGTTGGTGTCTGCCAGCAAAAGAGTTTGCATGGTGTTATCTGAGTGTACGTTGCATCATCTTCCGGGCCGCCGCCGCATTCTGTCGGTTACCTTGCGTGAAAAGCATCTCGTTTGCCCGCGAATTGCCGCCGCATGTCAGCAAATCAGCATCTCATCCCCATGGCCTCTGCTGACCCGACCGTGCTGAACAAGCAGAGCGGATCAGGTAGCCGCGTGCTCCTGGTGATTGTGGCTATCGTCGTACTCTCGATTGCAGCCTTCCTGATTTTGCGTCCCAACCCGAGCGGCAGCGGAGGTCAAAATCGTCGTCCCAGCGCCCCGGCTTCTTCCTCAAAGTGATCTTAGACGTCGAGATGAAGGTAATCACCGTCTAGAACCACACGTGGATGAGTTGCGCGACCGCCAGTGCGAACAGGCCCGCAGCGACGTCGTCCAGCATGATGCCGGTGCCTCCGTGCAGTCTCTCCAACTGACGCGCCGGCGGAGGCTTGGTGATATCGAAGAATCGAAATAGCAGCAGGGACAGAGCGGCGTGCCGCCAATCCACGGGAATAGCAATCAGCGCAATCAACTGTCCGGCAACCTCATCGATGACCACATGACCGGGATCTTCGCGGCCCGACTCCCGTGCGACGATCGTCGCTGCCGGTATTCCGATGAGCGTTACAAGGACTGCCGCAACGATCGTTCCAATGGCGAACGCCACAGGCGCGGGATGGAGCAGATGCGCCGCAAGATACCACAGCAGCACCGCCGCGACGCTGCCGTAGGTGCCGGGTCCGGGCTTCAGCAGGCCCGCTCCGAAGAAGGTGCCGACGGCCCAGGCCCACGGCGTCTTCCTCTCCGAGGCCGCATGAAGCTGCACGTTCGAGTTCGCCACTAGTTCACGTCGTCATCGTTCTGGCGATTGCCTTTGTTGGAGCGCGCCAGTTCCTCAAGCAGGTCCGGATCCTGAATCGGCGTGGAGATCTTATAGCCTCCGCTGGCCCATTTGCCCAGGTCCAGAATGCGGCAGCGATCCGAGCAGAAAGGGAAGTCCTGGCTCTTTGGCAGGACGAGGGCGCGGCAGGTGGGGCAGCGGATTGTTTTGATCTTGGCCATGGCGTCACGACTGTGGGGGTCTCTAATCGGCATGTGCGAGGAAGTCGCTGAGAGCGCGCTGTACCAGGGAATTGAGTTTGAGGTCGTGCTCGTCCGCGTAGAGAGCCGCCCGCTGGTGAAGGTCGGCGCTAACACGCACGTTGAAGCTGCCTTTGAATGGTGCATTGGGCGCTTTGCCCGTTTCTTCGCAGAAACGTAGATACTCGTCGACAGCGTCACGGAAGTTCTTTTCCAGGGACTTCACGGTGGTCCCTCCGAAGCTGATCGTGTCTCGAATCCCAAGAAGACGGCCATGAAGCATCTTGTCTTCCGCGCTGTAGAGCACAGACCCCGTATATCCCCGATGTTGCAGCGTTTGGCTCAATTCAGTTGACCTTCCTTCGTGAGGTGATGAAGCACGTCCCGTACCTGATACTGCTTTAAGACTTTGGACGGATGCGGCTCATGAATGAACAACGTCGATCCCGTTGCGCTGTGTACAAATTTGCGCCCTGAGCCACCAGCTTTCTGAAGGTCGTAGGAAAGACCTTTCATCAGAGTGGCGAGTTCCGGCCAGGTGAAATCTATAGGCTTCGAGAGCAGCCGTTTCAGAATTTCTTGCTGCTTCGACATCCACAGATCGCCCACTTACAACGTTTCTGTAACTGATTATAGTTACAGCAGGGGACCATTGACAAGCAGTCGGGTCAGAAGGGTACGGTGAATCTCACCGATGATGAACTGCTTATCCATTGTTGAAAAGGCTACGAAAGCAGGTGCTACTCCACAATCCTTGCAACCACGTCGTAGTCGTGCGATTCGGTAATCTCAGCGCGGTAGAACGTCCCCGGAACCAGCGTCTCGTGCGGGCCGAAGTCGTTGATCAACACCTTGCCGTCAATCTCGGGCGCGTGCAGCGCGCTTCGTCCCTCCCACAGCAGTTCGGTCTCCTCGGACTCTCCTTCGACCAGCAGGTCGATCTCGCGACCCACCCACGCCGCCTTGGCCTCGGTACTGATCCTCTGCTGCAGCTTCATCAGCCTGCGCCGGCGACCCTGAATGGTCCGGCCCGGAACCTTCAACTCATCCGCAAGCTCGAAGGCGGCTGCGCCTTCCTCGTCCGAGTAGGTGAACACACCCAGCCAGTCGATCTTCGCCGCCTTGACGAACGCCTCAAGCTCCTTATAGTCGGGCTCGGTCTCACCTGGAAAGCCCACGATGAACGACGTGCGGATCACGATGCCGGGAACGATGCGCCGGGCCTTCTCAATCAGTTCAAGAAAGATCGCCGCATTGCCGCCGCGCTTCATCCGCTTCAGCACAGACGCGCTGGCATGTTGCAGCGGCACGTCGAGATACTTCGCGATAGTGTCGTGCCTGGCCATGGTCTCGAGCAGCCCCGTCGTCACCTTGTTCGGATAGGTGTAGAGGAATCGCAGCCAGCGCAGCCCTGGTAGCACGGCGAGCGCATCGAGCAGCGTCGCAAGACCGTCCGTGAACCCAAGGTCTTCGCCGTAGCAGGTGGTGTCCTGCCCGATCAGCGTAATCTCGCGAACGCCCTGCTGAATCAGATTCTCCGCCTCGGCGATGATCGACGACATGCGCCGCGAGCGGAACTTGCCACGCAACTGCGGAATGATGCAGAAGCTGCAAGGGTGATCGCAACCCTCGGCGATCTTGAGGTACGCGCTCGCCCGCGGCGTTGTGAGAATGCGCGGCGTCGCATCGTTGTAGAGGTACTCGGGCAGCGCAGCGGTCGCGCCGCCCCACGCCTCGCGCGAGAAACGGCCTTGCTGCTGGCGCAGATCGCCCTCGGCCCGCGACGTCGTTCCCGCATCGATCCCCACTGGCAGAGTTCCATCGCTGGGCGGCAAAGCAGCGCTATCAAGAGACTGGACGATGCGAAGCTGCGGAGCGATCTCGCGGCCATGCTCAGGATCGGCAAGCGGACGCGAGTGCTGCGAGACCGCGCTGGCGGCACGATCGATCAACTGCGCAGCGTCTGTCTCGTGCCTGCCCTGCGGAAGAATGTTGAATGGCGAATCGCCGTGTACGTGCCCGCTTGGAGTCAGCCCAGCGGCAGCGAGTATTCCTTCCAGCTCGCCGGTCCCCACCACCGCATCGACCTCCGGGATGTTCTTGCGGATCTCGTCGCGGTAGCGCTCCACCAGGCACCCCGCAACCACGATGCGCTGCGCCTTGCCGCCGTTCTGCCGCTTGTGCTGCACCATCTCGAGGATCGTATTCACCGACTCCTGCTTGGCCGAATCAATGAAACTGCATGTATTGATGACGATGATCTCGGCGTCTTCCGCGCGTGGCGTCAACTCGGCCCCGTTGTGATGGAGCATGCCCATCATCACCTCGGAATCGACCAGGTTCTTCGGGCAGCCGAGCGAGACAAAGCCCACCTTCGGCCGAGGCCTGGCGGAGATCTCAAGGGTTGCGTCATCGAAAATTACGGGCAAAGTCACAGTCTTCCATTCTATCAATTCTGGGCGTTTGCGCCGTCGGATCGGTTGAGCTGCGGGTGGAGAAACTGCATCGTTACGGACGCAAGCGAAGACCGCAATCCAGTGCTAAAATGGTTCCTGTGCCGGGTCCTACGCGACGTAATCCCGCGAACCCCGCCAGGTCCGGAAGGAAGCAACGGTAACGGGTCATTACGGGCGCAGTAGGCCGCCCGGTGCACTAACCTCCCTCCCTCGAAGTCACCAATTTGAAACTCTTCCATCGCACCGCACGTATCTCGCGATAGCTCCATCAGCGGCGGCGTGACATGCAGGCCCTTCTCAGAGAGAATGGTGTCCGACAGGGTATCTTCGTTCCGCTCTGATCGATCTTCTCCACGCTGCAAGGAGAAATGAGGTGACCTATTGAGTTTGACGTTGAGGCCGCAGATGCAGGTGCGCGCAAAGATCAGTTGCCTCGGAGCCTACGTTCCGCCCAAGCTGTTGACCAACGCCGACCTCGAAAAGATGGTTGCCACCAACGATCAGTGGATCACCGAGCGCACCGGAATCCGCGAGCGTCACATCGTCGAGCCCGGCGTAGCCACCAGCGATCTTGCTGTCGAGGCCGCGAAGCGTTGTCTTGAAAAGCGCGGCATCGAGGCCAGCGAAATTGAAGTCATCATCGTCGCCACCGTCACTCCAGACATGTTCTTCCCCGCGACCGCATGTCTTGTGCAGCACAAGCTTGGCGCGCACGGCGCCTGGGGCTTCGATCTCTCCGCCGCGTGCTCCGGCTTCCCCTACGCGCTGCAGGTCGGCGCGAAGCTGGTTGAAAGCGGAATGCACAAGAAGGTCATGGTCATCGGCGCCGACGTCATGAGTTCGATCATCGACTACACCGACCGCGCCACCTGCGTCATCTTCGGCGACGGCGCGGGCGCTGTTCTGCTCGAACCGTGCGAAGATGGCGAGATCGGCCTGATCGACTACTGGCACGAGATCGACGGATCGGGCGCATCCGCCTTGAACATGCCCGGCGGCGGCAGCCTGCATCCGCCCACCGCCGAAACCGTCGCCGCGAAGATGCACTACGTCCATCAGGATGGTCAGGCGGTCTACAAATTCGCCGTACGCAAGATGGCCGAAGCCGCCGAGACCGTACTCGCCCGCAACGGCATCGAGGGCAAAGACCTCGGCTGCTTCATCCCCCATCAGGCCAACAAGCGCATCATCCTCTCCACCGCCGAGCGCCTTGGTATGCCGGAGTCCTCGGTCGTCATCAACATCGATCGCTACGGCAACACCACCGCAGCCACCATACCGATGGCCATGCAGACCGCGCTCGAAGAGAACCGCCTCAAAAAGGGCGACCTTGTCCTGCTGGCCAGTGTCGGCGCCGGATTCACCGTAGGCGCCACGTTACTCCGCTGGGAGTTCTAAGTCCCATCTGCTGTCCGAACGAGGCTCCCCCAGAGCATTTTCAACGCAAGTCTTAATCAAAACTTCGGGAACAAAACTTCGGATGCCCTATCCTTTGTGCGTCGTTTGTACAAAGGATGGGGAGACCGCGACTCCCCCCAGCCGTCTAGTCCCTCACCGAAAATGCTCTAAGCAGCCGTACTCGTGCCGCCCGCAACCGCCGCCTGCTTCGAACCCACCGTCTTCGAAGTCTTGTACAGCTTCCAGAACGCAATCCCGCAGCTCACCAGGATCAGCGTCCACAGCACGATGAGCACTGGCGTCGCGTACTTCGCCGAAAGCTTGTTCCACAGCGAAAGAATGTGTCGGCCGTAATGAATCCCCAGCCACGCTGCCACGGCGTGCCGGGCGCAGCGGCTGAGGGTAAACGTCCAGAGAAACTTCTTGCGTGACATATTCAGCGCGCCCGCCGCCAGTACAAACGGACTCAGCGGCATCGGTGGAGGGAGCACCGCAGGGAGCGCGACCGAGAGAACCGCATGGTTCTCCATCCAGGCACACACCCGCTTTAAGATGCGTGCCGGCACATGCTTCTCCAGAAACGCCATCCCGCCCGCATGACCCACCTGGTAGCTGAAATAGCCCCCCAGCGCTGAACCTGCGGTAGCGAACAAGATCAGCAGAATCCAGCTTACGTGCTGTGCCGCCATCACGATCACCATGATGTCGGTGATCCCCGGCAGCGGCAGCGGCACAAACGAACTGTCCACAATCGAAACCAGAAAGACGCCGAACAGCCCGAAGCTGAACAGCAGATGCAGCAGTGGGCTGCGCGCATGACGATGCGCCGAAGCCCCAGCCTCCGGCGCGAGCCGCACCAGATAGTTCGTCACCGCGTTGGCGCCTGCAATCAGCTTCATATATTGGATAAGACGCGGAAGCGTGTTCCGAAGTCGCCAGATTCTCTCACATCCCTGAAAAACATCGCTCGCAAAGTGGATCTAGAGAAAACGCAGCCGCTCAAGCGGCGGCAGTATGTCGAGTTCAGTTGCATACTCCCGAAACGTCTCCACCGCGCGGATGCAGTCGCTGTCGAGTATGTAATGAATATTCCGCGTCAAGTAGGAGCGGATGATATCGGGCGGGATCGCGATCCGCGGCGTCCACTCGCCGACGATCTCTTCGATATGCTGCAGCCCCTGATCGCGCGAGTGCTGCAGATCGTGGATCAATCGCTCCGCCGTCACCGGGCCCGCGCCCAGCGCCTCAGCACGGACCGCCCACACTGCAGCGACCCACGGCAGTCCCGTAAGACCGTGCCACTCCGCAGCAAGGTCGCGCCACTCGCAACGCCCCACAGCGTATTCAATCTCCTCCCGCCGTTCGAGCGCCAGCAGCGCCGGATCGCCGATCAGAATGCAGGCATCTGCTCCATGGAGCATCGCAATCGGATCGGCCGCGGCCGGCAAAAACTCCGGACGATTTCCGGCGAACTTGCGAAACAGAATCTCCGCATATGCAAGCGAACTGCGCGACGCCGTATCCGCTGCCACTGTGCGAACCGTCTCCAGCCGAAACCCACCCTTCACAATCAGCTGAATCGACCGCACCTCATGCAGCGACGCGATCGCGCATCCCGGCACAATGGCCAGCTCCGGCGTCAGCGCCGCGATCGGAATCAGTCCCAGATCCGCCTGCCCTGCCAACAGCTCTGCCGCGCACTGCGAAGGCTGCGTAGAGTGCAGGCTGTAGCGCGTCGCAAGCACATCGGCGAGCGGTGCATGTTCAAAGTCCCACATCAGAGGAGCGGGATTCAAAAAATCGATGGCGGCGACGCGAAGCATGGAAGAGGAAGATTCAGCGCTCAAAGGTCTAGTCTATTGGATGTCATCGAGGGACGTGCGATGCAGCAGGCCGTAATCGGCTTTCATCAGGACGAACAAATGCATTGGGTCGTCACACTTGCCTGCGGCCATACCCAGCATGTGCGCCATGATCCGCCGTGGACCATTCGCGAATGGGTGATCAGCGAGGCCGAACGGGCGAAGCGGATCGGCGCCTCGATGCAATGCAAACTCTGCGACGAGAGCCATGAAGCTGAGAACGCATCCGGGTGATTGACAGAGATGCCGCGCGTGGTACTCTCCAACCGATAGTTTCTGATCAGGCACACCCGATCCATTCGGAGCCAGGCTTTTCGGAGGAAGATGAGCACGACCATCGGCGCAGAGCACTTTGCCATCGAACGTTTGGAACACGCCCGAACCGCGTGGGTCGCCTTGACCCTGACCCCCGGCATGGGCGCCACGCGCATCTGGAAGGCTATGAATCGCCTCGATGCGGCCGAGCATCTCTTTGAAGCTTCGCTCACCGAACTCGAATCCCTCGGCATGCCCGCGCACTCCGCGCAATTCATCTTCGAAGGCAAAGCTCGCGCCGCCGCTGAAGACCAGATGCGCCGCACGCTTGAGGCTGGCGCTGCGATCCTCACTCCACAAGACCCCGCCTATCCCGAACGTCTTCGCGAGATCTACGACCCTCCCGCCGTCCTCTGGATTCGCGGCAATGCAGACCTCCTCGCCCGGCCCGGCATCGCCGTCGTCGGCACCCGTCACCCCACGCCCTACGGAGCCGGCATGGCAGAACTCCTCTCCCGCGATCTCGCCAACCGGCGCCTCGTCATTCTCAGCGGCATGGCGCGCGGCGTCGACACCGCCGCCCACAAGGGAGCGATCGACGCCGGGGGCAAGACCGTCGCCGTCTGGGGCACCGGCATCGACGTCATCTATCCCAAGGAGAACAAAAAACTCGCCGAAAGCATCGTCGCCACCGGCGGCGCCATCCTCAGCGAGTATCCTCTCGGCACCTTCCCCGCGCCGCAGAACTTTCCCATCCGCAATCGCATCCTGAGCGGCATGAGCATCGGCGTGCTGGTCATCGAGGCGGCGGAACACAGCGGCACCCGCATCACCGCGCGCTGCGCCATGGAGCAGAACCGCGACGTCTACGCCGTCCCTGGAAACGTCACCAACAAGAACGCCTGGGGGCCGAACACCCTCATCAAACAAGGAGCCAAGCTCACCGCCACCTGGGAAGACATCTGGGAGGACCTCCCCTCACAGGTCCGGCAGCAACTGGAGGACGAGCTTAGCGCCGCGACCGGGGAGAATGAATCCAGGCCGGGAGGCACCGCATCTTTATTTAATGACGCGCCGATGCCGCAGCACGAACGCATCGTCTTCGACCGTCTGCGACACGACGAATCCTTGCAACTTGATGAGCTGATCGAGCAGTTGGAGCCAAAGCTGAACTCGGCAGAGATATTCACAGCGCTCTTTGAACTCGAGATTGCAGGACGCGTGCGACAGTTGCCCGGAAAAAATTATGTGAGGACTTTTTAGCTCACGTTGCGCAAACGCGATCACGCCGGCCACAGCCGGTCTTTGGAAGTTTGCGTAAGGCAAGGCCCTGGTTCGACTTCGCGGGATAGACTCAAAGTCCCTTTTTCCGCGGAAATCAGGATGCCGCCAGTGACATTTTGCCCTCGGCTCCGTCACTCCAGCCATGCCCGCAGGATGACGCATCCGGGAAACCGTGTTAGGTTCGCATTGGAACAGGGAAGTTGTTGGAACGTTCCGCCTCGGCAAAACGTTCTGTATAGATGAAGGGAAGAAATGGCTAAATCGCTTGTGATCGTCGAATCGCCCGCCAAGGCAAAGACGATCAATAAATATCTCGGCAGTGACTACATCGTGGAGGCCTCCATCGGCCACATCATGGACCTGCCAAAGAACGACATCGGCGTCGAGCTCGAGAGACGCACCTTCGAGCCGACCCTCATCGTCTCGCCGGGTAAAGAGAAGGTCGTCGAACGCCTCAAGAAGCTCGCCGCAAAGGCCGACATGGTCTATCTCGCGCCCGACCCCGACCGCGAAGGCGAGGCGATCGCGGCCCACCTGTCCATCCAGCTAATGCCGATGGTCAAAGATAAGTCGAAGATCCGACGCGTCACCTTTAATGAGATCACCAAGAAGGCGGTGCAGGCCGCATTCCTCCACGCCCGCGACGTGGACGAAAACCTCGTCGATGCGCAGCAGACCCGCCGCGTGCTCGATCGCCTCGTCGGCTATCAGATCTCTCCGCTCCTCTGGGACAAGGTCCGCCGCGGTCTCTCCGCCGGACGCGTGCAGACCGTCGCGCTGCGTCTCATCGTCGAGCGCGAGAGCGAGATCAACGCCTTCGAACCGGTCGAGTACTGGACCATCGACGCCGACCTCAGCGCAGGCAAAGCCGCGCAACAATTTACCGCCCGCATGGTCGGCGTCGACGGCAAACCCATCCGCGTGGCCAACGGCGTAGATAAGGATGGCAAGGAGCAGTTCCTCTCAAACGCGCTGCCGGACAAGGAAGCTGTCGACGAAGTCATCGCTCAGTTGGATTCCGCAAAGTGGTCCATCCGCGGCGTTGAGAAGAAGGAGCGTAAGCGCAACCCGCAGGCCCCCTACACCACCAGCAAGCTCCAGCAGGACGCCTCCAGCCGCCTCGGCTTCAATGTGCGCCGCACGATGGGCGTCGCCCAGCGCCTCTACGAAGGCGTCGAGATCGGCAGCGAAGGCACCGTAGGCCTCATCACCTACATGCGTACCGACTCCACTCGCGTCAGTGCCGACGCCATTCAGGACGCTCGCGAATTCATCGGCAAACTCGGCTCGCCCTACCTTCCCGCCAGGCCGAACGAATACGTCGGCAAGAAGCAGGCTCAAGCCCAGGATGCCCACGAAGCCATCCGCCCCACCAGCGTCAAGTACACGCCGGAGTCCATCCGCAAATATCTCTCCGAGGAGCAGTTTCGTCTCTACCGGCTCATCTGGCAGCGCTTCGTCTCCAGCCAGATGACCCCCGCCATCTTCGATCAGACCACCGTGGACGTAGCCGCGAAGGCGAAGAATACGTATGACTTTCGCGTCAGTGGCAGCGTGCTCAAGTTTGACGGCTTCCTCAAGTTCGAAGAAGAAGATAAGCGTGTCCGCCAGATCGCAAAGGACAAGACCAGTAGGGAAGAGCAGGCTGCCGCGGAAAAACTCGCCCTGCAGACAGCCAGGCAGGAAGAGGATGCTTCGAGCGGCGAAGCCAATGACGGATCAAGCGAGAGCCGACTTCCGGAGTTGAACGAAGGCCAGCCGCTTGACCTCCATCGCCTCGACCCGCAGCAAAAGGCCACCGAGCCGCCGCCACGCTACAACGAAGCCTCACTCGTCAAGGTTCTCGAGGAGCGCGGCATTGGTCGCCCCTCCACCTACGCCTCCATCATCAACACCATTCAGGACCGCGACTACGTCAAGAAGATCGGCTCGAAGTTCGTGCCCACCGAGATCGGCACCGTCGTCACCAAGCTGCTCGTCAAAAACTTCCCCTACATCTTTGACCCGCAGTACACCGCCAACCTCGAAGTCGAGCTCGACGCCGTAGAAGACGGTCAGGAGCGCTGGACCGACCTGCTCAACGGCTTCTACGACCACTTCGAAAAAGAGCTCAGCGTAGCCGGCGCCAACATGGAAGACATCAAGCGCATGGAGGAGAAGACAACAGAGATCTGCGACAACTGCGGCAGCCCGCTCATCCTCAAGTGGGGCAAGTTCGGCAGCTTCTACTCCTGCTCGAACTTCACAAAGGTCAAACCCATCATCATTGCCGCCGGCCCCTGGAAGAAAGACCCCAAAGCCGTCACCAAAAAGGTCACCGCCGCCTTCGCCTTTCCGCTCATTGTCAAAGCGACCACAGAAGACGTCACCGAATACTCCAAAGAAGTTGGTGATGCCAAAGAGATGGCCGCCGCGATCGCCCAGGCCGCCGAGCAGGGCAGGAAAGTCACCGTAGAGCCCATAAGCTGCGACTTCACCAAGGAGAACTTCGCCGCCAAGCCCGACCTCAGCGCCCCCGGGGCCGATGAAGTCGCCGAAGAGGAGTTCTGCGACAACTGCGGTCGCGTCATGGTCCTGCGCAACGGCCCCTGGGGACCCTTCATGGCCTGCCCCGGATACAACGAAGATCCCCCCTGCAAGACCATCCGCAAGCTCAACCAGAAGGTCCAGCAAAAACCTCCGGTTCAGCTCGAAGAGGCCTGCCCCAAATGCGGCAAACCTCTGCTTCTCCGCAACGGCCAGTACGGCGAGTTCATCAGTTGCAGCGGCTATCCGAAATGCAAGTACATCAAGCAGGATCTGCTCGACGTCAAATGCCCCAAAGACGGAGGCGACATCGCCGTCCGCAAGACCAAGCGCGGCGACATCTTCTACGGCTGCGTCAACTACCCCAAGTGCGACTTCGCCTCCAATCTAAAGCTGGTCAACCAGACCTGCCCCAGCTGCGACAGCGCCTACCTCCTCGAAGTGGTCAACGACAAGGGCACCTTCCTCGTCTGCCCCAACAATCACGAAGACCTGCCCAAACGCCGCAAAAAGAAGGGCGCGCCCGAAGAGGCTCCCACCACCCAGCCCTGCACCTACCAGAAGAAGATCGCCGGCCCCACGCCCGCCCCGGTCGTAGAACGGCCTGACCCCGAGAAGACCCGTCCCGTAGTAGAGAGCGTCGCTTAGAGCATTTTTGACCCAAACCAGCAAACTTCGGGTGCCCCATCCTTTGTGCGCCTTTGCACAAAGGGTGGGAGACCGCGACGTATCCCCGGCCGTCCACTCCCTCACCGCAGATGCTCTAGAGTCAACGACTTGAGTGCCGCCGTCAAAAAGTTCCTTGCGAAAATGGGACAAATTCACGTGTCAAGCCCTGAAATCCTCTAAGCCAATAGCAATCAATAACTTACGAGTGGCGTAGTAGTTTCCCCCGTTTCCGTATAATTAAGAAAGCAGTTCCCAGAATCATCCGGAGTGGACGCCCCTGTCGGTCCGGCCCGTAACCCACCTGGAATCTATATTTTCAGGGTTAAACTCCCTGCATTCTATATTTTACAGGGCGGTTTTTTCGTAAGTGGCGGAGATCAAAAGACTTGCGCCGCAGGGGTGGGGAGGGGGAGGGGGGGCTGCACCCCGGTTAGAAAAATACTGCATAGGCTTCACCCTCTTCTCCGTTTGCCGTAGAATCGCTCCGGCCGCAATCGCCGGGTCGGCGCGCAGCCAGGCAGCGGAGATCCGCCAACAGAAGAGGAGAGTCGCCATGAAGATGAACGTCCATCTGAACTTCCAGGGAAACTGCTCAGAAGCGTTTGATTTCTACAAGAATGTCTTCCAGGCCAAAGAGTCCTTCGCCATGAAGTACAGCGAAGCGCCCGCAGGGATGCCTGTGCCGCCGGACTGGAAAGACAAGATTCTGCATACCTCGATTCCGCTCGGCGGCGGCCTGCTCATGGGCTGCGATGCACCCCCGGGAACCTCTGCACAGCTCGGCGGCTTTCAAGTCTGCGTAGAGTCGACCGACGAGGCCGAGGTGAAGCGCATCTATGAAGCGCTGAAAGAAGGCGGCAGCATTCAGATGCCAATGTCGCCGACGTTCTGGTCGCCGATGTTCGGCATGTGTACCGACAAGTTTGGCGTGGCCTGGATGGTGGGGATGCAGGGAGCCTGACAGAGCTGTCTCCGGACCACTGCCCTCTACCCTGACGGACCACGCCCACCTTCCCTATCTGCCCCATTTCTGTTACAAATGAGGTGGAACGATGGGTTTTTATCCCCTCCGGCGGCGGTCCGCGCACGCGGCGCAGTTGCTGTAACTTGTTCAAAAGAATGCAGGTAGTGGATTATGGCGAAGGCAGTTTGGAACGGCCAGACACTGGCCGAAAGTGAAACCTACGAGACCGTTGAAGGGAACATCTACTTCCCCGAAGAGACGGTAAAACGTGAATTCCTCCGTCCCAGTTCGACCACCTCAAGCTGCCCCTGGAAGGGGCTGGCCCGCTACTATTCCGTCGTAGTCGATGGTCAGGACAACCCCGACGCCGCCTGGTACTACCCCGACCCTAAGCCCGCAGCCCGCAACGTCAAGCACCATATCGCCTTCTGGCGCGGCGTAGAGATCACCAAGTAGCCTCTCAGTAAGCCTCCGCCCGGTCCAGCGGCAGCCGCACCTGAAAACAGGTCTGTCCCGGCTTCGACTCTACGGTCACGAATCCGGAGTGTTTGCTCACGATCCGCTGCGCCGTATCCAGACCCAGTCCCAGCCCTCGTCCCGGAGCCTTGGTCGTAAAGAACGGCTCAAAAATCCGCGATCGGATGCCAACATCGATTCCCGGACCCGTATCCCAAACCTCTACCAGCGCCAGAGACCCGCTCAGACTCGTCTTCAGGTGCAGCGTCCCGCAGTCGTTCATCGCGTCGAGTGCGTTTTCAATCAACGAAGTCCATACCTGGTTCAGCTCGCCTCCGTAGGCGCTCACCGGCGGTAGAGCCGGATCGAACTCCAGTTCCACCTTGACATGCTGTAGCCGTGAGTTGAACATCTGCAGCGTATTCTCGAGCGACTGCGCCAGATCCACATCCTGCACCGGCGCCTGGTCCATGTACGAGTAGTCCTTGATTGCACTGATCAGATCGAAGATCCGCACCGTCGAATCCACCACAGTCTCGGCCATCCGCTCCACCCGCAGGGACCCTGCCACCGTGGCAACCGCCACCGGCAGCACCTCCGCCGGCATCAACTCCGCCAGTTCGTCCAGCACATCCAGCCCCAGGTTGGTCTCGGACAGCGCCGGCGCAATCGTCCACGGCTCCGGAATGTCATGCTGGGTCAGCCACCGCACCAGCATCTCCTCGCGATCCACCGTCGCCAGCGGGCTGTGCGGCGCCTGCGGCACGCTCGTATACGCAACCATCCGCGCCCGCGCGCGCTGCACCCAGTCCTTGTAACTCGCCGTCTGCTCCTCGGTCAGGAACAGCTTGCCTAGCCGAAACTTCTGGTCCCCGTAGGACCGCAGCTCGCGAAACAGTCCCGACGCCGAGCGCTGCGCCGCCGATGCCGGGTTGTTCAGCTCATGCGCCAGATTGGCCGCCAGCTTGCCCAGCGCGTTCAGTTTTTCAGCCTGCTGCTCCATCCGCGTCACTTCACGCACACGGTCCAGCAGCAGCGACACGCACCGCTGCGCCATCGACGGAATCTCCCGCAGCATCTCCGGAAACAGCGCCTTATCGATATAGAGCGCCCACACCGGGCCCACGGCATACCCATCGCCGCCGTACCGCTTCATGCGAGAGAAAGGCAGCAGTCCGCTCACCTGGCCTGCACGGCCAATGAACAACGCAATCGGCCCGGCATTCCGCCGTCTCACTTGTATCTCACCCGACAGGATGATGTTCATCGCCACTGCCGGCTCGTTCTCGCAGAACAGCAACGCGCGATCCTCGCCCTTGCGCTCGGTGCTATGCGTAGCCAGCCATGCATACTCCTGGTCGGTCAGCCCATCAAGCACAGCTACCGTCCGCAGCGCCGCGATAATCTCAGCCTCGGGAGTCGGCCGTTCCGGTACCGCCGCCATCACCATCGGCTCCGCCGTATGGGGAGCGCCGGCGGGCATCACGTCTTCATAGCTATCCAGTGTGGCCATCCCGAGCCTCCTTTTGCCGCATCGGCATCGCGTCGATCACCTTCATCAGTCTCTCCATTGTTACAGGAGTCTGCGATCGAAGTTTTTCACCGCCGTCCTTACCAATCAAAATCACGACAAATTCACCTTCGGCTACATGAAACCGCCGCCGCGCCGCCGCTTCTTCCCCCGGCTCTAACGTCACGACTTCCTCTGCCGGAAACATCGTCCACGCCGCCGGCTCGTCCTCTCCAGATCGAACCGGAGCCACGACTACCTGCCTTTCCTTCAGCTCTCCAACATGCTCTGCGAGGAGCTTCACCTGCGCTACGACCTGTTCGCTCTGCGGCGCACCAAACACGAGCAGCGGCCGGTAATCATGCCGCAGCGAGGCCAGCGTGTTGCGGCTTTGGGAAACTCCCAAAGAAAGCGCCGGAATGACGGCAAGTGCAACTGCGCAAGGGAAGAGCATCATCATGATGTGAGGAAGGCTTTCAACTCATAAGATGCCACACCTTCCGTTTGGAACCGGCGGTGCCCGCAATTTCTATCCAGCGGCTTTCGATCCTGTAAACCTATCGCTCTCGTTCCTGCTTGTTACGCAAATCACGAACGTTAGTTCCACGCTCACCGGCCCACCCTTCACCGTATTGCGAAGGGCAGGCCGAACCTGGGTGCCCACATCTCGACTGTGAAATGTGAGATGGATACACAGCGCCAGCAGAAGAACGGGAATGTCAGCCTAAGCCTTCACCACCGCACCATCCTTCACCACGACCGGGTCAAGGAACGGCATCGACTTCCTCAACTCCGCTCCCACCTTCTCAATCTGGAGCGCCGCCTCCGCCTTGCGAATCCGCGAAAACTCATGCCGGCCCGTCTCGTTCTCCTCGATGAACTTCTTCGCAAAGCTGCCGTCCTGAATATCGTTCAGCAGCCCCTTCATCGCCTTCTTCACGTCGGCAGTAACGATCCGCGGCCCGGCCACATAGTCGCCCCATTCGGCGGTGTCCGAGATCGAGTGCCGCATATACTCCAGCCCCCCGCGATACAGCAGGTCCACAATCAGCTTCAGCTCATGCAGCACCTCGAAGTACGCCAGCTCAGGCTGATACCCCGCCTCCACCAGCGTCTCGAATCCAGCCTTCACCAGCGCGCTCGTTCCGCCACACAACACCGCCTGCTCGCCAAACAGGTCTGTCTCCGTCTCCTCGGTAAACGTCGTCTCCAGCACCCCGGCCCGTGTGCAGCCGATCCCCTTGGCATAGCTCAACGCCAGCGCCAGAGCATGTCCGCTCGCATCCTGCTCCACCGCCACCAGTCCCGGAATCCCCCCGCCCTCGGTAAACACCTCGCGCACCCGATGCCCCGGCCCCTTCGGCGCGACCAGCGAGACATCGACGGTCTTCGGCGGCGTAATCGTGCGAAAGCGAATATTAAACCCATGCGCAAACATCAGCGTGACATCCGGCTTCATGTTCGGCGCAATCTCCGCGTGATACACCTTCGCCGCGGTCTGATCCGGCGTCAGGTTCATGATCACGTCTGCCCACTTCGAAACTTCTGCGACCGTTCCCACCTCCAGCCCAGCCTTCCGCGCCCTCTCCGCATTCGGCGAGTCCGCGCGCAGGCCCACCCGCACCTCCACGCCCGAGTCCTTCAGGTTCAGCGCATGAGCATGGCCCTGCGAGCCATAGCCAATCACGGCGACTTTCTTCGCCTGGATAAGAGAGAGATCTGCATCTGCGTCGTGGTATGCCTTTGCCATTTGTCTGTTCTTCTTCCTTTGAGTTGATTTTACAAGTCTATGCGCGCTCGCAACGATGTCGAATTACTTCGAGAATGCTCGTCTGTAAATTCCTCATTACGGCATCGGACCAGAAACCCGCATATCCGTTGAAGTCGGTGGAAAGGCGTTGATGGCTCGTCAGATGAAGAAGCGTATCGCCATTAGGTAGCACTTGCAGCCGATACTCCCCATCAAGCACATCAAAATAAAGCCCTCCGATAGTGACATGCTCGTCGAGGGTAGTCGGTGGAATGTGCGCCGTGTCGGCCCGGATTCCAAATGCTAGCCTTCGCTCTGACTCCCATGCAGTCACGGTCTCAAGAAAGAGCAATCCATGCTCAAAGCTCGCGTGGCGAATGCCGCCTACCCCTTCGTAAGACAGCGTTGCTTCGACGGGACGAGGAAAACCAATGCGCTGCGCCCATGTCGTCCGCATTTCAGAAGGGGAGATCGCCGAAACCCGCTCAACGCTTCGCCATACAGTCAACGCTGATGAATGAATTCGAATCTCGCTTTCCACAGTGCGAATTTGTGTGGGAGTGGGAAGGTGGGTCTCTGCAGGCGCCAGCAGAAAAGGGAGTAGTGCAAGGCAGGCAATAGCATTGCCCTTTACCGCAAATCGGCGGGCGACTAAGCCGCCAAGCAGACCACCGACTGACGAAAAGAAGAGCAGGATTGGCATGGCGAACACGATGCATATCGAGCCCTCTATGCGAAAGAGCGCCGTGATCGCCGCTGTGGTGAGGATCGCGAGCCAGGGCGCAACGAACCAACTCCATATCCCGCGCAACTCGGCGCGCTCGGCGATGTAGACGACCAGGAAGCCGATGAACAAAGGACCAGCCGCAAGAAAGGAGAGGGTCATGGTTCCATTTGCGTGCTCCTTGATAAACGGAGGTATGTCCGAGGCAAAGCGTAGAAGGATGCCGTACAAGACTCCAAGGGCAGCCCCGCTGAAAAGCGAGAGTTTCACTGGCCATGGCTTCCGTCCGGAACCAGGCGGCGCGTCGGCAGGAATGGTCGGAGTATCAGACATCACTCCTCCTCCTCATGCACATCCTCAAACTGATTCGGCAGCAAATCCGTACCCGGCTTCTCGTCAAACTGCGCCCCCTCACCGTCCGCATCCGACGAAGTCCCCAGCGCCTTCAAGACCCGGCTGGTATGGTGCCCGCGCCGCATTGCCATCCGGCCCGTCCGCGAAACCTCCAGAATCGTATATCCCGACTCCGTCATCACCTGAATCAACCCTTCGATCTTGCTCGAACTCCCCGTCATCTCCAGCATCACCGACTCCGGCGCCAGATCGACCACCCGCGCCCGAAACACATTCGCCAGCTCGAAGATCTGCGACCGCGAGTTCTGCCCCAGCGGATGCGACGGCCCCGCTGCCACCTTGATCAGACAAAGCTCGCGAATCACCGCCTCGCTCCGCCCTACCTCATCCACATCGATCGTGATCTCAAGCTTATAAAGCGAAGCCCGAATCCGATGCGCCGCATGATCCGGCGCCTCACACACAATCGTCATCCGCGAAACATCCGCCCGCTCACTCTCGCCCACCGTCAGCGAGACAATGTTGATATTCAACCGCCGGAACAATGAGGCGACCCGCGTCAACACGCCAGGCTTATCCGAAACATGAGCTACAAAGGTGTGGAGCATGTCGTACCTTCCCTATTAATCGTCATCCTGGAGCGAAGCGAAGGATCCCCGCATTTTGCTTTTCCACTAACGTCGATGCCACCCTTCACTGACTCTGCGGCCTCTCATCCGAGTGCGGCAGATTGCTCGCCGGCGGATGCGGGTAGGTCGGCACATACGTCTTGGGAATCTCATACAGGATCAACTCCCCCGGCTTGGCCCTGGCCTGCCCATCGCTGCAAAGGTTCCCCGTCGTAACGCCATCCCGGCGGATGGACGCAATCGAGTAGTTCGTATAAAGCTCGCCGCGCGGCCGGCAGTCCGCATACATGTTCGAGAGAATTCGAATCAGCGTCGCCCTTCCCGTCTCTACCTCGATGACGCCCCTCTTATCGGCAGGCATCGCCACCGATCCGATCTGGTCCACGCGCAGCGCCACATTCAAGCTCTCATCGGTCACCGGCTTTCCCGTCTGCGCATTGATGATTCGAATCCTCACCACCGGACCATGCGTCTGAGCGAAGCCCGTACCCAGTGTGACCACAGTCACTGCACCTCGTAGCAAGAGGGTAGCTGCCGCTCTCAACCTATGGATCATTGGAACCTCCTCTTCTGCAAACAAAACGGCTCAAGACGCACTCAAATGCACTCCAAACGACATCCGTTTGCAACCAAAAGCCTTCAGTCTCAACTCCGCGTTGCTCGTCTGCGTTCAAATTGTTCCACGTGGAACAATTACTCTCGAGCCCGCGTCAAATTGTTCCACGTGGAACAATTAATCCTCCGAGGTCTCCAGCAGCGGGTCTTTTGCCGGCCGCCGAACCATCTCGTGGAGCGCCGCACCAGGTGCGATCATTGGGTACACGCCATCCTCTTTCTCCACTATAAAGTTGATAAGAAAGGGTTTACCGCTCGTCCGTGCCCGCGTGACTGTGGGGATCACATCCTTCCGTTCCCGCACATGCGCGCCATCGATCCCATGTGCGCCGGCCAGCTTCACGAAGTCCGGCGAAAGGATCGGCGATGCCGCATAATTCTTCTCATAAAACGCCTCCTGCCACTGCCGCACCATCCCCAGAAAGCCGTTGTTGATCACTGCAATATTGATCGCAAGTCCTTCTTGCACAACAGTTGAGAGCTCCGCAGCCGTCATTTGGAATCCGCCGTCCCCCGCCACCACCCAGACATCCTTCTCCGGGCAGGCCACCTTCGCCCCAATGGCCGCCGGCAGGGCAAACCCCATCGTGCCCAGACCCCCGGAGGTCACCAGCGAGCGCGGCGTATCGTGCTTATAATATTGGGCTTCCCACATCTGATGCTGCCCCACATCTGTAACGATGATCGTTTCACTCTCGCGCCCGGCCGCGTAGGCCTCCCGCCAGATATCGTTCATCACATGCGCCGCATAGAGGTGGCCGTTGTCCGGAAGATTGATGATATCCAGCACCGCCGCATCGCCCTTCATGGCATTGATTTCGTTGATCCAACTCGTGTCGGTTGTGTCCGCGAGCAGAGGCAGCAGAAGCTCCAGCGTCTCTCGCAGGTCTCCGATCAGCGCCACGTCTACTTTGACGTTCTTGTTGATCTCAGACGGGTCGATCTCGATGTGGATCTTCTTCGCATTCTGCGCGTAGCTGGCCAGATTGCCGGTCACGCGATCGTCGAAGCGCATGCCGAAGGCGAGTAGAAGATCGGCCTGCTGGATAGCGTGATTCACCCAGGATTCGCCGTGCATCCCCATCATCCCCAGCGAGAGTGGATGATGCGTTGGAAACGACCCCAGCCCAAGCAACGTACACGCGACCGGAATCTGCTGCCGTTCCGCAAACGCAAGCACCTGCGCCTCCGCGCCCGAATGCGTGATGCCGTGACCGGCGAGGATCAGCGGCCGCTTGGCTTTTTGAATCAGGTCGATCGCCTGCCGGATCGATGACGACTCCGCCCGCAGCATGGGATGGGGACGGTACGCCGCGGGCGCCGCAGCCTCGAAGCTGAAGGAGGCAGTCCCTTGCTGGGCGTCCTTGGTAATGTCCACCAGCACCGGCCCCGGCCGCCCCGAACGCGCGATCTGAAACGCCTGCCGCACCGTCCACGCGATATCTTCGGCGCGAGTCACCAGGAAGTTGTGCTTTGTGATGGGCAGCGTGATGCCCGTGATGTCAACCTCTTGAAAGGCATCGCTTCCCAGCACCTTCGAGGACACCTGCCCGGTGATGCAGACGATCGGAATTGAATCCAGCATCGCCGTCGCGATCCCCGTCACCAGATTCGTAGCGCCCGGCCCGCTGGTCGCCATGCACACGCCCACCTTTCCCGAAGCCCGCGCATACCCATCCGCCATGTGCGAAGCCCCCTGCTCATGCCGCACCAGAATGTGATGAATAGGAAACTTGCGCAGCGCGTCATAGATCGGCAGGATGGCGCCGCCTGGGTAGCCGAAAACCTTGTCCACACCCTCGCCTGCGAGGGAAGCCCAGAGTATTTCGGCTCCCGTGAGTGTGGTGGTCGGGACTTCCTTGTTTATCGCCATAGTTACCTCCTGAAACTTGCATGATTGCGAATCCTTAAACCTTTGACACGAGATCGCCTAGGTCGTCACCGCTCCGGCACTCGCGCTGGCTACGGAGTTGGCATATTTGGCAAAGACGCCGCGTTTGAAGCGGGGTTCGGGGGCCTTCCATGTGGCGAGGCGTTTGGCGATTTCGGCTTCAGGGACGTTGAGGGTGAGTTTGCGGTTGGGGATGTCGAAGGTGATGGTGTCGCCTTCGTGGACTGCGGCGATAGGACCGCCGAGTTGAGCTTCGGGGGCGACGTGGCCGGCCATCAGGCCGCGGGTTGCGCCGGAGAAGCGGCCGTCGGTGAGCAGCGCCACGGTCTCGGAGAGTTCGGGGATGCCTTTGATGGCGGCGGTGACGGCGAGCATCTCCCTCATGCCGGGGCCGCCGCGTGGGCCTTCGTAGCGGATGACGAGGACATCGTTGGGGTTGATCTTTCCAGCCTCGACAGCGGCGTGGCAGTCGTCCTCGGAGTCGAAGACGCGTGCGGTGCCGGTGTGGTGGATGCGCTCGTGCCCGGCGACCTTGATGACGCAGCCCTCGGGGGCGAGGTTGCCCTTCATGATGACGAGCCCGCCGGTGGGTTTCAACGCAGTGTCCCAGGTGTGAATGACGGGCTGGTTGGGCGTCTCGACGGCGAGTGCGGCCTCTTCGGCGAGGGTCTTGCCGGAGACCGTGATGCTGTCGCCCTTGAGGAGGCCCTTCTCGATCAGACGTTGTGCAAGAAGGCGGGAGCCGCCGGCGTCCTGATAGTCCGTGGCTGCGTACTTGCCGCCGGGGGAGAGATCGCAGATGAACGGCGTCTGTTCGGAGATGCGATCGAAGTCTTCCATGGTGAGCGGGATATCGAACTCGTGCGCGATGGCGATGAGGTGGAGAACTGCGTTGGTGCTGCCCCCGGAGGCGCAGACCGCGGCGATGGCGTTGTCGATGGACTGGCGGGTGACGATCTTGCGCGGGGTGATGCCAGCGCGGGCGAGTTCCATCACCATGCGGCCAGCCTGACGGGAGGCTTCGTGCTTCTCGGGCGACATGGCGGGAACGCCCGAGATCATCATGGGCGACATGCCGAGAAACTCTCCGGCCATGGCCATGGTGTTGGCGGTGAACTGGCCGCCGCAGGCTCCGGGACCGGGACAGGCAGCGGCTTCGAGCGCTTCGAGCTGGGCGTCATTGATCTTGCCAGCCGCGTGCGAGCCCATGCCCTCGAAGACGGAGAGAATGGTGATTTCCTTTGTGGTGCCGTCGGGCTGCTTGAGGTGGCCGGGGGCGATGCTGCCGCCGTAGAGCATGAGGCCGGGGATATCGAGGCGGGCGAGCGCCATGATGGCGGCGGGCATGTTCTTGTCGCAGCCGGCGATGCAGACGATGCCGTCGAAGCTATTGCCTCTCGCCACGAGCTCGATGGAGTCGGCGATGACCTCACGCGAGATCAGCGAGGCCTTCATGCCCTGCGTGCCCATGGTGATGCCGTCGTGGATGGTGACGGTGTTGAACTCCATCGGAGTGCCACCGGCCTCACGAACACCCTGTTTGACGGCCTCGGCGACCTGGCGGAGATGGAAGTTGCAGGGGCCGATCTCGGTCCAGGTGTTGGCGATGCCGATGATGGGCTTGTGCAGATCTTCCTTGGTGAAGCCGACGCTGCGAAAGTACGAGCGCGCCGCGGCGCGGGATGGACCTTCCGTGAGTGCGATGGAATTCTTCTTTGGATTGATTTCGCGATTCACTTACTTACCTTTCAAATTCAGAGGAGATGTGGGTGAAGGTTCTGATTCGAGATCTGGCTCTGCTGCTTGGTCCTTCCCTGCGTCCGACCAGCCCGCTCGCCAACTGACAGAAGTCCAGTCTGAAAAGATCGTAAGCGGCTCTCCCTGCATACGTTCTCTATAGCCTCTTTCGTATTCTTCGGGGTCGAGCGGCTGCGGATTAGCTTGACGCATTTAGTTACCCTCAGGTCGGCTATGCCTCTTGGGTGGCGCGAGGCTTCAGCCAGAACTCAGCGTCATGTTTGGATTCGTAGGCGTCCAGTTCGGACTCGTGGCGGAGGGTGAGGCCAATGTCGTCGAGGCCGTTCAGGAGGCAGTATTTGCGGAACGGGTCGATGTCGAAGTGTGCGGTGAAGCCTTCGTCGTCGCTGACGGTCTGGGCTTCGAGATTGATGGTGATCCTGCGTGCGGGATCTTCAGTAGAGCGGTTCATCAGCGTTTGCACGTCAGCATCTGAGAGACGAACGAGGATCATTCCGTTCTTTCCGGCGTTGGAAAAGAAGATATCGGCGAAGCTGGGCGCGATGACGGCGAGGAAGCCGTAGTCGGTGAGCGCCCAGGCGGCATGCTCGCGTGAACTGCCGCAGCCGAAGTTCTTCCCGGCGATCAGTATCTTTGCGCCCTGATGGGCATGGTCGTTGAGAACGAATTCTGGATCAGGCTTTCCGGCATTTGCGCCCTCCTGAATGCGTCTCCAGTCGTAGAAGAGAAACTCGCCGTAGCCGGTTCGCTCGATGCGCTTGAGGAACTGCTTGGGGATGATCTGGTCGGTGTCGACGTTGGGACGATCGAGTGGGGCAGCATGTGAGGTGAGTAGGTTGATGGGCTGCATTATTTCGCCTCCTGCATGGTCTGATCGTTGAACTGCCATGTGCGGATGTCGGTGAAGTGTCCAGTAATGGCGGCGGCGGCGGCCATCGCGGGACTCACCAGATGGGTGCGGCCGCCGCGGCCCTGACGGCCTTCAAAGTTGCGATTACTGGTGCTGGCACAGCGTTCACCGGGAGCGAGGATGTCGGGGTTCATGCCGAGGCACATGCTGCAACCCGGCTCTCGCCAGTCAAAGCCCGCTTCGGTGAACACTTTATCGAGGCCCTCCCGTTCAGCCTGCGCCTTCACCGATTGCGATCCGGGTACCACCATCGCGCGGACGGTCGTTGCGACGTGATAGCCGCGAACGACAGACGCGGCTGCACGAAGATCTTCGATGCGGGCGTTGGTGCAGGAGCCGAGAAAGACGCGATCGATCTTGATCTCTTCGATGGGTTCGCCTGCGCGCAGCCCCATGTATTCGAGCGCTCGCTCAAAGGCTTTTCGATCCGCTTCGGTGGCTGCGGGGTCGGGCAGTGGCACTGTGTCTTTGACGCCTGTGACCATGCCGGGGCTCGTGCCCCAGGAGACCGTAGGGGTGATGTCGGCGGCGTCGATTGTAAGCTCACGGTCGAAGGTTGCTCCTTCGTCGGTTACAAATTGTGACCAGTGCGCTATCGCAGTCTCCCAGGCTTTGTTTTCGGGAGAGAAGCGCCTTCCTTTGAGATAGTCGAAGGTCGTGACGTCGGGTGCGATCATTCCCGCGCGGGCGCCGGCCTCGATGCTCATGTTGCAGACGGTCATGCGGCCTTCCATCGAAAGCGAACGGATGGCGGAGCCTGCGTACTCGACGACGTGCCCTGTCGCTCCCGCCGTGCCGATCTCGCCGATGATGTGCAGCACAATATCTTTTGCCGTGACGCCGCCTGGCAGAGTTCCCTCGATGTTGATGCGGAATGTCTTTGGCTTATCCTGCGGCAGGGTTTGCGTGGCCATCACGTGTTCGACCTCGCTGGTGCCGATGCCGAAGGCGAGCGCTCCGAAGGCGCCATGAGTGCTCGTGTGCGAGTCGCCGCAGACGATGGTCATGCCGGGCTTGGTGAGGCCAAGCTCTGGTCCGATGATGTGAACGATGCCCTGGCTTGGCGACTGCACATCGAAGAGCTCGACGCCGAAGTCGGCGCAGTTTTTTCGCAGCGCCTCGACCTGCTTCGATGCGATCTGGTCGACGATGTGGAGGCGGTCTTCCACGCTGCTTGTCGGAACATTGTGATCCACCGTGGCGACGGTGCGGTCTGGGCGGCGGAGTTTGCGGCCGGCGAGGCGCAGACCTTCGAACGCCTGCGGGCTAGTGACCTCATGAACAAGATGGAGGTCGATGTAGAGAATACTCGGCTCGCCTGCCGGTTCGGCCACGACATGCTGCTGCCATACTTTTTCGAAGAGAGTCTTCGGTGCTGGATTCATGGTTGCGCCTTTTGCTCGGTTTGTGACTTCGTGATTGTGTTTGCGCCTATTGCGACTGGAGGAATCTGGTGCGGAGTGCCATCGGGATCGACCAGAATAGCGCTGGCAATGTGTTGCAGGACCTTGCTGCCGGTGGGAGGCTCGGCGGTCCACCGGCCCACGCTGTGAACGAGAGCCGCGGGGATGTGATCGGGGTCGAGAGGATGATTGCCGAAGACCCACATCGTGTATTCAGCGCCCGGCTCGCTGGGAGTCTTGCTCTCTTTCACCCAGTCGATCGCCGCGAAGACGATGAGCGGGTGAGGAAGGCCAAGATCGACCCAAAGCAGACCTCGCGACGGGCAGAAGCGGAAGACGCATCCGGTGATGGAGAGATACCGATTGTCGTCTGCGAGGACCTTGTCGGGCACAGACAGAAAATCGAGCGCCGTCTCGGACAGAGGTTTGTAGCCGCTCTTCGGATTTCCCCAGAAGGTCTGCGGAGCAGTGAGGTACTGCGCCAGAAACGGGCGAAACCTGGGGTCGAGTACCAGTTGATTCTCGCGGCCGTCCGCGGGGGGCGGGCTGTATTGCCAAAGCCACTCCACATTTTCCCTGGGCTGTTTGTCTTTTTTGATTGCAGGGGAGGATCGCGCAGCCGTGGGACTGAGCGCGAGGAGACAAGCGACGAGTTGGAGACGGAGAGTCACAAAGATTAGTTGCGCGAGGCTGAATTTCTTGCATTGAAAAGCATGATCAAGTTGACGAGCGTGAACATCAAGATGCCTGCGATCACGACAACTACTGCCGGGGCACCTCTCCAGAGCTTGTACACAAGTGCGACGGCGACCGCACAGTTCATGAGAATCGCCCTTGGTTCGCAGATTCACGGGTTGACTCATACGGCGTGCATTGCCTGGCGCCGATCGATCGATTCGGCCAGCGCCTGATGAACGAGCTTGCCCATCTCCTGCGTGCTGACCGGAGTCTGACCGGGCTGCTGACCGCGTGCGATGTCTGCGGTTCGGTAACCCGAATCGAGAACCGTATGGACTGCCTGCTCAACTGCTTTCGCGTCCTGCTCCAGGTTGGCGGAGTGGCGCAGGACCATCGCGGCTGTGAGAATTGCGCCGAGGGGGTTCGCTTTTCCGGTACCTGCAATATCTGGCGCTGAGCCGTGCACCGGTTCGAACAAGTTGACAGCACCGCCAATTGTTGCGGACGGCAGCATCCCAAGCGAACCCGTAATCACGCCGGCCTCGTCGGAGAGAATATCGCCGAAGAGATTTTCGGTGAGCACGACGTCGAAGTGGCGAGGGATGTTCATGATGTGCATGGCCATGGAGTCGACGAGTTGATGCTCGAGCGTGACGGATGGATAATCCGCCGCGACTTCCGTTACCGTCGCTCGCCAGAGCTGCGACACCTCGAGCACGTTTGCCTTGTCGACTGAGGTAACCTTCTGACGACGCTTCGCAGCTAGCTCAAAGGCGACGCGGGCGACGCGAACGACCTCGTCGCGGGTATAGCGCATCGTGTTGATGGCTTCATTGGACTCGCGATTCCACCAGCGTGGCGCACCGAAGTACAGCCCGCCGAGTAGCTCACGCACAAAGAGAATGTCCGCATCCTTGATGACCTCGGGACGCAGAGGCGAGCTTTCGGCAAGCGCAGCATACGCTATAGAGGGTCGCAGATTTGCGAAACCCCCGAGAGCCTGTCGAATCTGCAGCAGGCCCGCTTCCGGCCGCTTGTCGGGTGGCAGCGCGCTGAATTTGGGATCGCCGACTGCTCCTAAAAGAACTGCGTCGCATTCGAGAGCGGAATCCAGCGTAGCCGTTGGGAGCGGAGAACCAGTTTCGGTGATGGCAACGCCGCCGATAAGGCCAGGAACGAAGGTGAAGTCGTGGCCGCCGAGTTCGGCTACCGCGCGCAGGATGTTGACGGCTTCCTGTGTAACCTCTGGGCCGATACCGTCGCCGGCGAGAACTGCAATCTTGAGCCGCATGAATCTGTTTCCTCTGAAGTTTGACGTTAGTGCGTCGTCACGGGAGATTTGTCAGGCTGCAACAGACTGAGCAGATCCTGGTCGTAGATGGACTTTTTGCGGTCGGCCAACTCGGTGAACCGTTGATAGACATCGTCGAGCTGATCGCGTGTGAGCGTATGTCCAAGCTTCTCCATACGGTCCGCGAGGGCACGGCGGCCACTGTGCTTGCCGAGCACCAGATTTGTGTTAGCGACGCCGACCGAGGCCGGGGTCATGATCTCGTAGGTGAGGGGATTAGCCATCATTCCATGCTGGTGAATGCCGGATTCGTGGGCGAACGCATTGGCTCCGACGACCGCCTTGTTCGGCGAACATCCGAAGCTGATGAACTCGGAGAGCAGCTTGCTGGTGGGATAGAGTTGGTCCATCTTGATGTTATTGGTGAAGGGAAACTGGTCTCGACGAACCATCAGCGCCGCAGCGATTTCTTCCAGTGCGGCGTTACCAGCCCGCTCGCCTATACCGTTGATGGCGCACTCGACCTGCCTTGCGCCGCCCTGAATTCCGGCGAGGGAGTTCGCGACAGCCATCCCAAGATCGTCGTGGCAATGGGTGGACAGGATGACGTTCTCGATACCCGGGACGCGCGCGATCACGGTGGAGAAGATCGCCTGATACTCGGCCGGGGTCGTGTATCCCACGGTGTCGGGGATGTTGATGGTATTGGCGCCGGCTTGGACGGCGACCGTGATCATCTCGATCAGAAACTGCGGGTCGGTGCGAGTACCGTCCTCGGTAGAAAATTCCACATCGTCGACGAAGCTGCGGGCGAGACGAACGGCCTCGGCTGTCTGCTCGAGCGCCTGTGCGCGGGAGATCTTCAGCTTGGCTTCCAGATGAAGATCCGAGGATGCCAGGAAGACATGAATGCGATTGCTGAGAGCGGGCTCTACGGCGCGGGCGGCTGCTTCTATGTCTTCGCGCTTGCACCGGGCGAGGGAAGCGATGCGGGTTCCCTTGACCTCGCGCGCAATGGTATGGACGGCGTCGAAGTCTCCCTTGGAGGCGATCGCAAATCCGGCCTCGAGAACATCCACGCCCAATGCCGCAAGCTGATGCGCCATGCGCAATTTCTCGTCATGATGCATGGTGCAGCCCGGAGACTGCTCTCCGTCGCGAAGGGTCGTATCGAAGAAGACGATGCGGTTGGATTGGGCCATGGATTCAAACTCTCTGTCTGGACTCCATCATAATGCACACTTATGATAGTCCTTGTACTTATCACAAATTCTAATTGCGTCATTCGAGATTCATATCGCGTGTGCCGTGAGGAGGTGAGTCTTGGACCTCGTGCAGATGGAAACGTTTTTGGCGGTGGCGGAGGAGCGAAGTTTTTCACGCGCAGCGGCACGGCTCCATCGTACTCAGCCAGCGGTCAGTCAGGCAATCGCCAAACTGGAATCGGAGTTGGGAGAGGTTCTGTTTGAGCGTTCTTCCCGGGACGGCACGCTCACGGATGCGGGCGAAATATTGCGAGAGTATGCCGCCAAACTACTGAATCTACGAGGTGATGCGACCGAAGCCCTGGCGGAGCTTCGTGAACTTCACAGTGGCAGGTTGAACCTTGCCGCGAATGAGTACACATGCCTCTACCTTCTTCCGCTCCTTGACGAATTCCGGCGGCAGAATCCCCGCATCAAGATCACAGTGCAACGGGCGCTTGCCAGCCGAATTCCGGACGAGGTGCTGATGCACTCAGTCGATCTGGGCGTGTTGTCGTTTCGACCGGACGACACGCAGGTAAAGTCGATGGTTGTTTACCGAGACGAGCTGGCGTTTGTGGTGAATCCCCGGCACGAACTGGCGGGGGCGGGTAAGGTGTCGATTCGGCAGCTTGGAGCGCAGAACTTTATCGCGCACAATATTCCCTCGCCGCAACGCCAGAAGGTGATCCAGACCTTCAAGAGGCACAAGACCCCGTTGCAGATGGGCGTGCAGTTGCCATCGCTGGAGGCTATCAAGCGATTTGTCGAAATGGGCAACGGCGTAGCGCTGGTTCCGGGACTTACAGTGCGTCCCGAACTGGACCGCGGCGCGCTCGTGCGAGTGCAGGTTCCGGAGCTCCAGATGGAGCGCAAGCTGCGTCTCGTGCATCGGCGCCAGGCGACGCTATCGCACGCGGCGCGAGCCTTTCTGAAGGTTGTTGAAGCGTACGCGGAAGCACATGGCGACCCGTTTTGTTTTCTGCCTGAGCGCGGGATTTAGTCTTCGCCTCGCTGCGGCGAAGACGAGAGCCTCTTCGAAAGCCAGAACTGCAGGCTGATTGTCGTGAAAGAAGAACAGCTCCGTACGGACAGACGGCGTTCCTCAACACCTCGCGCTCCCGGACCGATATAGCAGATCGTCAAAGACGAACGGAAGAGAATCTCGAAGAACGCAGGGACGTCACCCTTCTTCTATGCTCGTCCGCCTGAAGGCTTAGGTACGGTTACAATGGAGGACAGTGGTTACGGCGCTCCGTACTCTTCACATGTGCTTATCCGAGACGCGTGGGACGTTACAGGAGAATTCGAAGGGATCTTGCGAAGAATGAAGAAGAAGATGTTGTTGTTGAGTGCACTGATGTTGTCTGCGGCAGTCAGTCAAGCGCAGGAGAGCCGCCAGGATTTCAGCATTAGTGCCACGGCGCCGTTCGCCCCTGAGGTAACAGGAAACAGCGTACAGAAGAACTCGAGCATGACTCTTGGTCTGTTGGCCAGCTATCGGTATATGCTCACTCCGAAGAGCGCCCTTGAAGCCAACTACAGTTATGCGCAGAACACGCAGTACTACCAAGTCTACGGCAAAGCGTACGGCGGCATTCATATTCTGCAGCAGGAAGCGACCGTGGCGTATGTCTTCAATCTGAACTTCAAGAACTACAATCCGTTTCTTGAAGCCGGGCCGGGCGCAATCATCTTCTCGCCTCTAAAAGACAACGGAACTACCAATCTGGATGCGAAGCAGGTGACTGGGATCGGCGGACTCTTTGGCGGCGGTGTGGCGTATGAGCTAAGCCCAAGCTTCGATATCCGCGCGGAGTATCGCGCATTTGTGGTGAAGACCCCTGACTTTGGTGTACCGGGAAACATCTTCAAGACGAACCGATACGAGCTGATTTCGACACCGGCCATCGGGATTGCATACCACTTCTAATGACATCGAGGTGCAGGTAATGAGCCGACTTCCGCCGAGGCGAAGCGGCTCGAGCCACTCGAAGCGTGACAAAACCGATCGATGTCGCTGGTGTCAATCTGAACTTTGCGGGTTTGAGGTTTCTGTCGTGGCTGCGGTGGCGTGCTTCCAACTCATCTCAATGAAAGACGTAAGCAACGCCAACCGTTATCGCAGAAGGACTCAATCCATTCGGGGCAAAGCCGGGCCATTTCTGTAGCTGGAAATCGATCGCACGGACATTGATATGGTGTGTGGCTCGAACGTCGAGTCCTCCCCCGATTGCGTAAGCTGCGTAGGTTGAGGTTGATGCGGTGGCGAAGCTGGGGGGCTTAAACTCTATCTCGCCGATCCCGAAGAGAAATTTCCCGTATACGTTGAGGCGTTGATGGCGATAGGTGTAGCGGGGCCCTATCAGATACGTATTCTCTCCTACGCCGTTTGGAGTGATCATACTTGCGAAGTGAACGTCAGCCTCTACCCCGAGATGACGGCTGAAATCGTAGTCCCCATAGACTGCGAGTCCTTTGGCAGTCTCTGTCGTATAGTCAGGCGCCACGAATGTTCCGCCCACGCCGACCTGAATCCTTCCTCCGAGACGCGAGGCGGTGGGAATCGCTTGAGAGTGGGACCATGTCGCCATGCCGAGCACACAGGCGAAATAGACGAAACCGATGTGCCGCTTCAACGAAGTGCCTCCTTGGCAAGAACGACCGATTTGTTCCGTCTTGAGAAACTGTGCCGAGACCGAGAGAACATAAGACAAACTGCGCCGCAGTATTTGTACATCATCTGATTCGTTAATTCTGCTGTGGCGGTGTTGACGGAGTGGATGCGGGGTTCGAAGCAGCCGCAGCCGGCGCCGCCGTGTTGTTTGCAGGGGCGGCTGTGTTGTCCGCCGGAGCATTGTTAGCTGCAGGCGCGGGGGCGGCCTCCGCGGGTGCCTTGTAGTAGCTCAACTTCAGGTACACCGGTTCCACCTCAAAAGGCATCTTGTCGGCGGGAGAGAGAAGCGGTTCGAAGGCCGCGTGGAGTACGAAGAGTTGATCCGTCCAAGGATCGAAACGAAGGAAGCTGGACAGCGGCATGGCGGCCTGCTGCTTCAAATCCTTCATGTCGAGCTTAGGTCCCTTGGCCATCATCGCCTGCATCCAGAATGTTTGATCCGCGTCGCTCTTGACGAGACCATCTCCGATCATCGGCTCGTTCAGGGCCTTCAGGCTCTTGACCCGCTGTTGCAGTTGCTGCAGATAAAGGCCGAAGTACTGCTGGCCGCCTTCAAGTTCCTTCGCATTCAGCAGTTCCATTGCTTTTTTAGCTGCTGCCGCGTTGTCGGCATCGGTGTGGTGCATGGGGATCCGGTCGAAGACCGAAGTAGTGGGAAATAGCAGCCGGTCGTTGAACGCGTACTTGGTGTCCAGCCTGTGCGCGAGAATGATATGGGCGATCTGAAATGCCAGGATAGCGTTCAGGTTTCCCATTTGCTGTGCGCCGTCCTGCGTCACCACGCCGGTCGTGTCCAGCAGGCTCTTCGAGATCACGATGGTGTTGCCGATCGCGAGCGATTCGAGCGGCTCTGTCAATAGTGTGCGGCAACGAATCGGTCTGGAGAGGGTGATGTTGTTGTACGCGAGAATATTTCCCGCCAGGGCTTCAAGCGTCTTGTCGAACTCGCTTGGCGCGTCGAGAAGGCCAGCCTGGAAGAGGCGCTCAACCACATTGTCCTCTGCCTGCTGCACCCAGGCGCGCTGTGCGCCGAGCGGGCTTACATCCTGGGCATCGTTGCTGACATCGGTAGCGCCCACCACGTCCATGGAGGTGTTTTCCGACTCTGGTGGCGGGACCTTGAGCACGTAACCCCAGATGTAATTGACCGCTTTAAACTTGAGGGTCCTTGAGGTGCTGTTCGGATCACTTTCCTCTACGTAAAAAGAGGTGGGAAGCCAAAGGTCGGGCTGCACATTGGTGCGCCAGCTATCGAAGTGGTAAAACTCCTTCTGGTCTTCCTGTGAGCCTGCAAAATCGCCGTTGAAACGGACCACGTTCCCGTTTCGGGTTTCGATCCAGATACGGCCAAAGAAGCGGCCGAAGTCCTTCTTGCCCTCGATCGGAGTCACATCAAAGACGGCGGTTGGGGTATTGCCGAGGAAGTCGTTGCGGACATAGCCGAAGGTATAGTGCTGACGATCGAAGCTGTTGGAGTCCATGAGCATCATCTGGACGAATCCGGCTTCGTGGAAGGTAAGGTGCAGACTGCCGCCCAGACTGGTCAGGTAGGAAGCGGAGTGTTTGAAGAAGCCCAGTTTGCCGCCGTTGTCGGTTCCTTGCGAGGTCTGCTTATTAACGGCATAGGTCTGATCGTTGATGACTTTTTTGAAGTCGACGCGGCCGAGAAAGTGCTGGTCGGACTCCGGGACCTGGCCGAGCACCGGATCGGGCTTCATATTCTGGATATACGTTTCGACGATGGGAGCGCGAAGTTGAACCGTCTTGATGACAACCTTCTCGCGGGCGATGGCCTTATCAATTAACGCGTTCTGCGCCGGTGTCGGCTTGCGGTCGGACGAGAGGTCGCTTTCGTTCTTCTTCTTCTTTCCAACATGGAGAATGCTTGCCCCCGCCTGCATGGGCAGCGTTGCTGCGACGAAGAGTGCCAGTAGCAGACCGGCGGTAGACTGTTTCCCGAAAATCATAATGTGCGGCTCCTGCGGCGACCCTCGAGTCAGCCTAGTGTTGAACTTGATGCTATTGCATTGGAGGACGATGAACCAATGATAGTTTTCCTATCCTGCAAGCTGAAATGCGACGTTGACCACACCTTCCCAGTCGACGGGACGCCCTGACGCATCGGTCGCGGGTTGAAAACGGGTTGCCTCCACGGCATGGACGGCTGACTCTCCGAGTCCGTGTCCGAGATCGCTGGTGACTCCAAGGACTTGCACGGCACCGGCAGACGACACGCGGAGACGTACGGACACGACACCTTCGATATGGAGCCGGATTGCCTCAGCAGTGTACTCCGGCTTGGGTTTGAAGAGAACTTTGGGTCCCGTCTTGCTGATTGGGGATCGTGCTTCCGCCGGCTTAGGCATCGGCGGGGGCTCGTTCTGTCCAAGGTTGACGACGCCCGGAGTATGCCCTCTCGAGTTCAGTGGACCGGTCCCTCCCGTTACTCCAAGTTTTACGCCGACAACTGCATTCTCACGAGACTTCATGTTCTGACTGCCGGGTGAGCCGGAACCAAGGTTGACAACCTTCGATGTTGCTCCCATTCCATTATTGGAGGCAGGCATGCCTGCCATTCCGCGATTACCCAGGTTCACTGCACTTGTCGTCGGTCGATTCGAAGGGGCAATGGGATTGTTCTGCGATCCGAGTGCGACGGCCGTGGGATGCGGCGAGTTATTCACCACAGATGCTGGACGTGCCTGTGCAAGATTCACCACCTTCGGCGCTGGAGGAGGTTCGACCAGCTTTGGAGGGGCGGGAACGATCACCGGCATCTGTTGCGCCATTTTGATCTGCGGCGGCTTGGGAACGTCCGGCAACTTTATTATTTCCGGCAATTTAATCTTCGGCGGATCGATCTTGACCACGGGCGGCGTTGGCAACTTTGGTACGGGCTTCAGTTTGATCGGCGGCGGGTCGGGCTTTTTGAGCGGAATCGGCTCATCGAGATGGGTCAACCTTATATGGTTGTCCATCGTCTTTTTCGCCGCGGCGCCGATAATAATCGCGCACAGGGCGAGCACAATGTTGAGCGTGATTGAGGTGAAGAGCGAAGCTTTGCTCTGGCTGCCGTCGTTCAGGACGCCGAAGTGTGCGAATTGCATGTTCTGCGGTGTTGGATCTTCACTGCGAAGCGGCTTAGCCATATCGAATCCTTGATGTGTCTCCTGCTGGGAGACGGGGAGTGTAAGTCCGTACCTGGAATAAGCCGGGAACGGTACTGGGGAGATCAGCTCCCATGCTCTTCCTAGAGCATGGCGTGAATCGATCGGATGTTAGTCGATCCGATTGGGTACAGTGGTACGACTCACCGGGGGGCTTGAAAGTTGCGCGCTCCAACGACGAGGCGCGCAAGCTATAGGAAAATGGTTGAAGCAGGCATCGGATATCGAGAAACCACTTCGGTTCATGAGCCGATGCTTTGCTCATTCACTACTGCAAGTATATTGCCGTATCGGTAAGTTATTGACACTGGTACTTTTGTTGTACCGATTCAGAAGAGCCAAGTTGTACAGCTTCAGAGCACCACGGAGACAGGATGAAGATTCTCATTACGGGCGGAGCCGGGTACATCGGGGGCACGGTTGCTCGACTTCTGCTGGCCCGTGGCCACGAGGTTACTGTGTATGACAACCTTTGCCATAGCAAGCGTTTAGCTGTACCCGAGGGCTCCACGTTCGTTGAGGGAGATATCGCGGACCGGGCCCTAATGGAGGCAACGCTGCGTCAGACGCGGTTCGACGGCGTGATGCATTTCGCGGCTCTGATTGAAGCCGGCGAGAGCATGAAGTATCCGGAGATTTATTTTCGGAATAATACAGCCTCTACTCTTGCACTCTTCGAGGCCATGCTCGCTACTGGTCACGACAGGCTGGTGTTCAGTTCGACGGCCGCCTGCTATGGCGAACCCGACGAAGTCCCCATTCCTGAAAGCGCGAAATTGCTCCCGACGAATCCGTATGGCGAAAGCAAGTTGCTTGTGGAACAGATGCTCGCATGGATCAATCGTGTGGGCAGGTTGAAATATGCAAGTTTGAGGTACTTCAATGTGGCAGGTGCTATTGAAGGCTACGGAGAGGCGCATGAGCCTGAGTCCCATCTTATTCCGCTCATTCTCGACGTTGCAATGCGACGCCGCGCGAGCATCAAGATCTATGGCCGCGACTACGCTACTAAAGACGGCACCTGCGTCCGTGACTACATCCATGTGCACGATCTTGCCAACGCTCACCTGCTTGCATTAGATGCATTATCCGAGGAGCGGAGCCGCCTGATCTACAACATTGGAAACGGAAAAGGATTCACGGTACTGGAGGTGATCGACTCGGTGCGTCGAGTCACCGGACAAAGCATACCGGTTGAGGAGTGCGATCGGCGGCCGGGAGACCCAGCCGTATTGGTTGCCAGTTCGGAGAAGATCAAAGCCGAACTCGGGTGGAAGCCGCAGTTTGCGGACATCGATGCGATCATCGCAAGCGCGTGGGAGTGGCATCAGAAGCGCTACGCCTAAACCAAAAGCGGCAAATCGTGGTGGCGGATGATCTCGCACACTCGCTTTCTGTCGTCACTCAACCGATAGAACGGAGATCTCATTGATCGAGAGCATGTTTCATCTGCATCTTCCAGTGCTGGAGAAAATTCTCCGGCCGATGATCGTCTATTTGTCTCTCATTGTCTTCCTACGCCTCTTCGGAAAGAGGGAACTGGCCCAGTTGAACCCGTTCGACCTCGTGGTCCTGCTGAGCCTTTCGAACACCGTGCAGAATGCGATGATCGGTGATGACAACTCCGTCTCGGGTGGCATCATCGGAGCGTTCTCGCTGCTCACTATCAACTGGCTCCTCACGCGCATCTTGTTTCGCCTGCCGAAGCTGAACGATACCTTTGAAGGCACCGAGACAGTTTTGGTGCGCCACGGCGTCGTGGATTGGAACGCGGCGAAAAGGGAAGCGCTCACTGAGATTGAACTGCGCTCGGTCCTGCACCGCCAGGGATACAACGACTTCAACGAAGTAGAGAGATGTGTTCTGGAGCCTAACGGAAACTTCTATATCGAAGGGATCAAGGCCATGAGCGACGATTCGCAGCGGGCCGAGATCCGGAGAGCAGTAGAGGAACTTACCATCGAGGTGAGGCAGCTTCGCGCTGAACTGGCGGCGCGATAAACAATGTTGGCGTAAGGGCCCCTAACGATCATGCTCGATACTAGTTCTCTGCGGCGTTCTTCCGAAGGACTTTGACGTATCGCTCGGGCGGATCGGCGAGTTGCGATTCCCGGACCGCGGCACGATAACCACCCATGTAGATGGAATACATCACGGCGAGCGCGCAGCCGACGCCAAATCCGAACCCCAAGAAAAATCCAATCACAGCCGGCCAGTAAGAGTTCACGATATCTGGAGTCTACAGCGGCCCTATAACAACATCTGGTAGATTGGTTCGTTCCATGAAGCATCCTGCTGACCGTGTGTTCAGTCTCAACTCTTGAGACAAGGGGTTCAGCGTATGGTCTGCATCGAATCGCAAGTGGAAACGTTTGCGCAGGACCGAAGCGCTATATCAGGGGGAGAGACGATGAATAAGCTGCAACGCTGGTGGATTGCCCTTGCCGGAGTTCTGCTCCAGATTGCCCTTGGAGCTGTGTACGCATGGAGCGTGTTCCGGATCCCTCTGGCGCACCTGTTTCACGCCACCATATCCCAGGTCACCCTTACCTTCACCATCGCTATCATGGCTCTTGGGTTTGCTTCGTTCTTCGGTGGCCTGTGGCTGAAGCGCGTCGGACCGCGAGTCGTCGCGATCACCGGCGGCATCCTGTACGGCTGCGGGGTCTTTCTCGCCAGCTTCTCTCACGGTCTCTGGTGGCTCTATCTCTCCTATGGCGTGATTGGCGGGATTGGACTTGGCTTCGGTTACATCGTTCCGATCGCCGTGCTGTTGAAGTGGTTTCCGGATCGCCGCGGGCTGATGACCGGGATTGCCGTCGGCGGATTCGGGGCCGGCGCGCTGGTCACTGCACCTATCGCCACACGTTTGATTCAAAGCACCGGTGTGCTCAGGACTTTTTCGTATCTGGGCATCGCGTACCTCGTGGTCAGCGTTCTCGCTGGGTCCTTCATGAAGAATCCTCCCGAGGGATGGCAGCCCGAAGGCTGGACGCCAAGCCAAAAGCAACTGGTACAAAGCAGCGCCAAGGCCTTTACGCTGGGTGACGCTCTGAGCACGTGGCAATGGTGGGCCTTGTGGCTTCTGCTGTTCCTCAATACATCTGCCGGTATCTCTGTCATCTCGCAGGAAGCTCCCATGTTTCAGGAACTCGGCAAGCTTACCGCGATTGTGGCTGCCGGAATGGTTGGCGTCGTCAGCATCGGGAACGCGCTGGGGCGAGTGTTCTGGGCCTGGGTCTCGGACGCACTCGGCCGCCGCATGACGTTCGCAGTCATGTTCATCCTGCAGATCGCCCTGTTCTGGTTTCTCCCGAACCTGCATACGGTCGCGGCCATCACAACTGTAGCCTTCGTCATCCTGATGTGCTACGGCGGAGGGTTCGGTACGATGCCGGCTTTCGCGGCGGATTACTTCGGCTCCGCGAACGCCGGCTCGATTTATGGTCTGATGCTGACCGCATGGGGCTTTGCCAGCGCCTTTGGCCCTTTGCTGATCGCGCACATGCGTCAGATCAGTGGAGGGTATGCAAGTGGTCTCCACGTCATCGCACTTGTGATGCTGGTGTCCGTCGTTCTGCCGCTGCTTGTCAGACCTCCGGCTCCGGTTCGCCCGGCGAACGCCTCCTAGCCAGGATCGTGCTTCCTCCTGGATGCGATGCGGTCGCCGGTTGCCCAGCCGAGTTGTATAGGGTACCTTCGATCTGCTAGGCAAGCCACGGAGGCAGGCAACATTGGAACAAAGCACGAACCTCGATTCCAGTCTCAGGGAGAACCGCACCTTTCCCCCTCCCGCTGAGTTTTCGGCGAAGGCGCACATCAAGAGCCTCGAGCAGTATGAGGCGATGTATCAACGCAGCGTGGAGCACCCAGACGAGTTCTGGGCCGAAGCAGCAGGAGAACTGGAGTGGTTTGCACCCTGGACCAAAGTGACCGAAGGCGAAGCCGCACACGCGAAATGGTTCGTCGGCGGCAAGCTCAACCTCTCGCACAACTGTGTGGACCGTCATGCGCTCGGCTCTCGCAGGGATAAGGTAGCTCTGCTCTGGGAGGGCGAGCCCGGCGAAGTTCGAAGACTGACCTACGGCGAGCTGCACCAGCAGGTGCAACGCTTCGGGAATGTCCTCAAGAGCATTGGCGTCAAGCGCGGCGACCGTGTTGCCATCTACATGGGCATGTGCCCTGAACTGGCCATCGCACTGCTCGCCTGCGCGCGAATCGGCGCGGTCCACTCTGTCATCTTCGGTGGATTCGCCGCCCAGGCCATCTCGGATCGAGTCAACGACTCCGGCTGTGTCGCCGTTCTTACCCAGGACACAAGCTATCGTCGCGGCGCCGAAGTTCCCTTGAAGGCGACGGTGGACGAGGCACTCGCAAAGTGTTTGACCGTGAAGCACGTCATCGTCTTCCGCCGCTCCGGCACGCCCGTGCATATGGCGGCCGGCCGCGACCTCTGGTGGCACGAGGCGATGCAGCAGGCTGCGCCAGTGTGTCCCGCTGAATGGATGGACGCCGAAGATCCGCTCTACCTCCTCTATACCTCCGGCACGACCGGCAAACCGAAGGGCCTTGTCCACACCACCGGCGGCTACTCCGTCCAGACCTATCTCACCAGCAAATACGTCTTCGACCTGCGCGAGGAGGACGTCTTCTGGTGCACCGCCGATATCGGTTGGGTGACCGGCCACAGCTACGTCGTCTACGGCCCGCTGCAGAACGGCGCCAGGGTCGTTATGTACGAGGGAGCGCCGAACTGGCCGGAGAACGACCGCTTCTGGAAGATCGTCGACGACCATAAAGTCACGATCTTCTATACAGCGCCTACTGCCATCCGCGCCTTCATCAAATGGGGAGACTCCTGGGTCAGCAAGTACTCGCTGGCCTCGCTGCGCCTGCTCGGCACCGTAGGCGAGCCCATCAATCCTGAGTCGTGGATGTGGTATCACCGCATGATCGGCAAAGAACGCTGCCCCATCGTCGACACCTACTGGCAGACCGAGACCGGCGCCATCCTCATCGCGCCGATTCCCGGCGCCGTTTCAGCAAAACCCGGTTCCGCGACCCGGCCCTTCTTTGGAATTGTGCCCGAAGTAGTTACAAAAGAAGGCTACCCCGTTTCGGACGGGAAAGGGGGCCTGCTTGTGGTCCGAAAACCCTGGCCGTCGATGGCTCGGACTATCTATGGCGATCAGGCACGCTATGAAGCCTCCTACTGGAGCGAAGTTCCGGGCAGCTACTTCACCGGCGACGGCGCTCGCCGCGATGCCGACGGCTACTTCTGGCTGATGGGTCGCGTCGATGACGTCATCAATGTCAGCGGCCACCGCCTCGGCACCATGGAGGTCGAATCCGCTCTGGTTGCGCATCCGAAGGTCGCTGAAGCCGCTGCCGTGGGACGACCGCACGAGATGAAGGGGCAGGCCATCGCCGTCTTCGTGACGCTCGAGGGAGGCCATGACCCAAGCGAAGAGTTGCGCCAGGAGTTGCGCCAATGGGTTGCCAGGGAGATCGGCGCACTCGCTCGGCCCGATGACCTGACATTTACGCAGGCTCTGCCCAAGACGCGCAGCGGTAAGATTATGCGGCGCCTTCTCCGAGAGCTCGCAACTACCGGAGAAGTGAAAGGCGATACAACCACGCTTGAAGACTTTACCGTGATTGCAAAACTACGCGAGGGTGAAGAGTAGGTGCGTTTGAAATCGCCGCGGTCCTCTCCACCGGAGGACCAGCGAGGAGATTGAGCGCGCTAGTACCGGCTTCGCTATAGCAGATTGGTGCTGGGCTTGGTCGGCAGGGTAAAGTGAACGGTGGTTCCCTCGTCCGGCTTGCTGGTGGCCCAGATGCGGCCTCCGTGCTGAGTGACAATGCTCCGGCATAGCGCCAGGCCGAGGCCGGTGCCACCCTTGGCGCGCGAATCGGAGCCGTCGCCTTGCTGAAAGCGGTCGAAGATGTGTTCCAGCTTGTCCGCAGGGATGCCGCGTCCCTGATCGCTTACTTCGATCAGCGCCTCATCGCCGTCCAGATTGCGCGCCGTGAGACGGATCTCGCTGCCGGGCTGCGAAAATTTGATCGCGTTGGAGATGAGGTTGTTCAGCGTCTGCAGGATTCGATCCGGGTCGGCCCAGACGTTCACGCCGTCCGCTGCGAAGAAGATGCGGATGTTCGGCTTCGGTGTCCGACCCTGCTGAACTCCAGCCGCTCGCCGCAGCAGGTCTTCGGCGCTGCACATGGTCGAGTGCAACTCGGTCTTGCCGCTGCTAATGCGCTCGAGATCGAGAATATCGTTCACCAGCCGCACGAGCCTGTCGGAGTTGCTGATCGCGATTTCAAGCATCTGCTGGGTCTTCTCCGGTCGATTTGCCAGCGCGCCCCCCGACAGCAAGCCCAGTGCGCCGCGCAGCGAGGTCAACGGAGTCCGCAACTCGTGCGAGACCGTCGAGATGAACTCGTCCTTCATGCGGTCCAAAGCCCTGCGCTCGGTTGTGTCGGTGAACGCAACCACGACGCCCACCGTCTTGGGGTCACCGGATTCAGAGTGTAAATCGATCTGCGGGCGTGCCACGTATTCAACTGGAAAGCTGGTGCCGTCCTTGCGCCAGAACACCTCATTCGAGATGCGAACCGTGGCAAAATTCGTCAGTGTCTTGCGAATCGGGGAATCGGCGGCTACATATGGGGTGCCGTCAGCTTTGGTGTGATGGATGAGTTGATGCATGTTGCGGCCGAGCATCTCCTCCTGTTTATATCCAACCATCTGCGCGGCGGCGGAGTTCACCACTGTCACCTTGCCTTCGAGATCGATGCCGTAGATTCCGTCGCCGACCGACTCCAGGATCGAATCCGACTGCCTGGTCAACATTCGGAGACGTCCCTCGGCGCGCACCTGCTCGCTGATGTCCACGCCGAAGCCCAGCACATAGGGCGCGCGTCCGGGTACTACGATCAACTTGTTCCGGTACGCGACGACGCGCAACTCGCCATCGGCATGCTCAAGATGCAGCAGACCCTGCGCCTCCCCGGTATCCGCAATCCTCTTGAGATAGGCTGGCATCGCGGCTTTACGATCCGGCATGATGAATTCGGAGAGATTGTGGCCCATCATCTCATCGAGTGTTCGTCCCAGCGTCTCCGCGCCGTGATGGTTGATCGAAAGAATGTTGCCGCGCAGGTCGTGGGTGCAGACCATACCGAGCGATCCTTCCACCAACTGCCGGTAGCGCGCCTCACTTTCCCGCAGGGTCGCCTCTGCGGCGCGCTGGGTGGTCACGTCGATGCCTGTCGCAATGATGAACGCGACTTCGCCCTGCATGTCGAGCAGCGCCGTAGCGGACCACGCAATACGCCGTAGGCTTCCGTCACGATTGAGCCACTGATTTTCAAACGCGGCAGGGAACTGACCGGACCGCAGCCGCTCGAAGGTTTCGATCGCTTCAGGGATCTCCTGCCGTGGAATCAGTTTGTCCCACGCGTACCGGCCGACGAGGGCAGAGAAGTCATACCCTGACGTCGTCTCGCAGGCACGGTTGAACCGCACGATGCGTCCCGCCGGATCGAACACTGCCACCAGAGCACCGACCGTATCGAGCACTGCTGAGACGAAGTTTCTTTCGACTGTCAACGCTGACTCAACTCGTTGCCGCGAGCGCGCGGCACGGTCCATCTGGCGAATCCTGCCGTTCAACTCCAGACGTGTAATCACCTGGCGGCTGAGCACACTCAGCGCCGAGGATTGTGCTTCCGTCAGCATACGTGGATGGCGGTCCAGCACAAGCAGCGAACCGATGCTCACCCCTCCGGGCGTGGTCAGCGGAGCGCCTGCGTAGAAGCGGTACGATTGTCCTTCGATCGAGAAGCCGTCGGGAGCATAATCCGGGTCGATGCGCGCATCGGGGATTTCATATAAAGTGTCGCCCAGAATGGTCGTCTCACACGGCAGGCTGCCAAGGGAAAGCTCAGTGGCTTCCAGACCAAATCTGCTGTGTAACCAGATCCGGTCCGAGCCGATCAGAGAGATTGCCGCCACCGACGTCTCGCAGATCTGCGCCGCCAGCCGAGTCAAATCGTCGAGTACCGCATCAGGCGCAGCATTCAACACCTCATATTGATTGAGGGCTTCGATCCGAAGAGCTTCGTCTTTGACCAGAAGGGCGTTCATTTCACGTTTTCATACTAAGGATGTGCAAAGAATTGCGCACTCCTACTTTTGTGGCATCAATAAGTTACGGCTTTGGCAAGGCGCAGCATTCTGTTGCCGCTGGGGGCCCATCGGCGCTTGCATCGAGCGCTACCTTCCAATTGCCGTCAGGCATCTTCTTCCACACCGTCATGTAGCGGCCAGAGATCACTACGGGCTGTCCGTTCTTGTCCTGCGAGCGTCCCTCATAACGCCCCCACGTAAACCCCATATCATTCGAAGGGCCCATCTGCGCTCCCTGAGGTGTCCATGTCAGCTGATAGACTTTCGGGTCCCAAACTGCGTTAGCAGCGATAGCTGCCCGTCCAAAGACGGCCGGTTTGCCGTTGTTCAACGTTACGCCGTCATCCGAAAACCAGCTTGCAAACGTCTTGCCCCCACCCGCGGAGACAGCCTGTGAGAATTTGGCATCCAGTTCCAGCAGCAAGAGAGCGCCAGGGCTAACCGTGGGCTGACCGAGTGGGCTGGAGATAGCATTCGGGCCTTTGGAGAGGGCATCATACCCAGGCGCGGCACCCCCACCCCCAAGGCCTCCCTGGGCGAACACAGGCACAGAAGAAAGAAGAGCAATGAGACTGCAAAAGACAAATTTGTGGACTTTGCGGCGATGCATGCTGTGTATGCTATCAGCGCCCCGGGCGACCCGCGTGGCATGTGGAAATTCCTGGAAGGCTGATATTCTTCGCACTTGATGTTAAAGATGAACTTTGACCGGATATTGTTGCTCGCTGCGGCGATTTTACTGGCTACCGGCGCAGGGCTGGGCTTCTATCCCGGAGCCGCCTTCACTGCGTCCGCGATCGTCCTGCGGACCGCTGCCATCCTGTCGCTTGCGCTGCTCGCACTTCGGCGGCGCTCGCTTACTGCCTGGATATTCCTCGCCATGATTGCGGGTGCGGAGTTGGGCTTCGATGCCCCGGCATTAGCTGTCAGTCTTCGCGTCTTCAGCGACATCTTTCTCCGGTTGATCAAGGCGATCGTCGCGCCTCTCATCTTCGCTACCCTGGTCACCGGCATCGCCGGCCATGGTGACCTCAAAGGCGTCGGCCGCATCGGTATCAAGAGCCTGGTCTACTTCGAGATCGTTACCACATTCGCGCTTGCGATCGGCTTGATAGCGATCAACCTAAGCAAAGCGGGCGTCGGCCTCTCGCTTGTCTCCTCGGCCAATGCGATACAAGCGATCGGGTCCCCGCCCCCTACACACTGGCAGGACTTTCTCCTCCACATCTTCCCGGAGAACATCGCCAAATCTGTCGCCGAGGGTCAGATTCTTCAAGTTGCAGTCTTCGCGGTCTTTTTCGGCGTCGCGTTGGCATCCCTCGACGAGAGCAAACGCGCTCCGATTCTTCATTGGTTTGAAGGCCTCAGCGACGTGATGTTCAAGTTCACCAATGTTGTCATGTACTTCGCGCCGATCGGAGTCGGCGCTGCGATGGCCTTCACCGTCGGGCAGATGGGACTTGGAGTGCTGGTCAATCTTGGGAAACTTCTGCTGACTCTCTACGGTGCCCTGGTGGGGTTTGGTGTCCTGGTGTTGCTTCCGGCAGCACTGTTGTTCCGGGTGCCGGTGCGGCGGTTCCTCGCTGCTGTGGCCGAACCCGCGACGATCGCCTTCGCCACCTCGACCAGCGAAGCCGCGCTGCCTCGTGCCATGGAGGCGATGGAGGCACTTGGCGTACCGCGCCGAATCGTTGCTTTTGTGATTCCAGCGGGCTACAGCTTCAATCTGGATGGCTCAACGCTTTATCTTGCCGTTGCCAGCATCTTCGTCGCCCAGGCGGCGGGAGTTCACCTTCCAATCGGCCAGCAACTGGTCATGATGTTCACCCTCATGCTCACGAGCAAAGGCGTTGCGGGAGTTCCCCGTGCCACACTGGTCATCCTGCTGGCCACGGCAGCGACGTTTCACCTGCCCACCGAACCTATATTTGTAATCCTTGGCATCGATGCCCTGGCCGACATGGCCCGCACCACCATCAACGTCGTCGGTAATTGCCTTGCCAGCGTGATTGTCGCAAAATGGGAGGGAGAATTCGGCACGGAGGTCGCTTCTCCAATCGAGCTGGTGTCGATCGCCGAATAGACTTCTGTCGTTCTACGGAGATGCGCGAATGACCTACCCATGGTTCACGTTTCGCGCTTCGCTCGCGTAACGGTTTGAATTACATGGCCGGAGGATGATGGGGGTCGATCTGCCCGGGCGAGTCCGACTTGCTCTTCGCCACCCCACCCGGGTTCACCGAATCCCTTAGCTCTTTCGACGGCTTGAAGAAAGGAACTCGTTTTGCGGGCACATCCACCTTGGCACCGGTCTTGGGGTTTCGGCCCGTCCGGGCGTTACGCTGCCTGGTACGGAAGCTGCCAAATCCACGGATCTCAATTTTGTCGCCCGTCTTCAACGCTCCAATGACGGCGTCGAAGAGCGTGTCCACGATGACCTCGCCGTCGCGGCGAGTCAGATCGCCAAGGGCGGTCACTTTATCTACGAGGTCGGCTTTGGTCATGGGAGCGGTGTCCTTTCGTACTTGGGAGGGCTATCGGGCCCGGAGCGGGAAACTCCGTTCTTGTTGATTGTAGATGGGATGATCGTAAAAGGGTAAGCCGTTGTACCCGGTCCAACGAATTCCTCCGCATCGCCTGTTTGGATGCACAAAACTGCCGCGAGGACGGAATCTATGAACAAAATGAGTACTTCTTCCCGGCCTCACCTTGTCCTTTATGGCGCTTTTTTTCAAGCAAACCCTGATCTGCGGTGGCTTACTTCCACAAGAAGTAGAAGCCGGGGGACGGATTCAGCAGTTGGCCCGGATTGGAAAACAGATCTTCGCCGTTTCCTGCGAGCAGGGATAAAAGCCCCCGTTTGTCTTTCGACGGGCGTATCACGTCTGGTTCTCCCGAAATCCCAGCCTGCCTCGCTGTATCCAGGAGTGCCTCCCGATAGTCTCCGACCTTATCGATCAGGCCCAGCGGGAGCGACTGTTCGCCGGTCCACACCTGACCGGTCGCCAACGGTTTGATCTTATCCTCGCTGCTATGCCGCCCGGTCGCTACGTCGTGGATAAACTGTCCATACATATTGTCCACAAGGGATTGAAAGTAGGCCTGTTCCTTCGGCGTCAGATCGCGGCTCGGATCGCCCGCGTCTTTCAACTCGCCAGCATGGATCACCACATTCTTGAGCTTTGCCCAGCGCAGCAGGTCGCCGTAGTTGGTCCATTCCATGATGACCCCGATGGACCCAACCACTGAGGCGTCATTGGCGTAGATCCGATCACATGCGCTCGCGATATAGTAGGCGCCGGATGCCCCGACCGACTCGATCGAGGCTACGACTGGCTTGTGTTTCTCCTGTCGCACACGCTGCACCTCGTGATAGATCTCCTGGGATGCTGCCGCGCCTCCCCCTGGGGAGTTGATATGCAGCAGGATCGCCTTGACCGATGTGTCGTCCCCGAACCTGCGCAACTGGTCATCGATGGCGTCGGGAGAGAGAATCGCGCCGGTTACGTCGATCACCGCGATCTTGCTGGAGCCAAGCGACAGTCCGGGTGAAGCGCTGCCTCCCATGGATCGCATCGTGATCCAGACCATCGCCGTCACGAGAAGAAACACAGACGCCAAGGATCCGGCAATGATTGCGAGATAAAACCAGGCAGAGCGGCGCGGAGGAGGAGGACGGAAGGCCTGTCCCAGCTGGTAAGGAGGGAGGGTGCCCTGAGGAATGAAGGGCGGCGGGGGAGGGCTTACGTGATCTTCCGGCATGGTGGGAGTTTAGCAGGGAGCCGTCCGCCTGGTGTGTCTTCGTCGTCCTGCTCTGAAGACTGATGTCTTCTGATTTGCGCGTTTCGATCGGCTATGTGGCAAATTCTTGCAAACTAATAAGCGTCCAATGCATCAAAGTTACAATATGATGAAGGTGTAAGCCCTCCCATGCAACTCACCATTTATCCTGGAAAGTAGAAGAAAGCTTGGCGAATTGTATGGCGCATCCGCAGATCAGCATCGTCATCCCCGCGTATAACGAGAGTGCCCGGATCGAGAATGCTCTGGATCGCGTTCTCTCCTGCGTCTCCCAACAGAGCTGGGACGCCGAGGTACTGGTCGTCGACGATGGATCGACTGACGATACCGCCGCGATCGTCCAGCGCTGGATGACCCAGCACCCTCGCCTGAATCTAATCCAGAATCCCGGCAATCGCGGAAAGGGCTACTCCGTCCGCAACGGACTCCTGCAGTCTGCGGGCGAGATTGTCATGTTCACCGACGCCGACCTGTCCGCTCCGATGGAAGAAGCGCAGCGGCTGCTCGACGCGATCGCCGGCGGAGCGGATGTCGCCATCGGTTCGCGGTGGATGGACCGCACCCGGCAGACCACCCATCAGCCCCTCTATCGTCAGTTCTTCGGACGTTGCTTCAACTGGGTCACGCGCACGGTCATCGGCCTTCCCTTCAAAGACACCCAGTGCGGCTTCAAGGCCTTCAGGCGCCCTGCTGCCCAGGTCATCTTCCGACTCCAGACCATCGAGCGCTGGGGATTCGATCCCGAGATCCTTTTCATCGCCCGCAAGCTTCGCTACGTGGTCCGGGAGGTTCCGGTCACCTGGGGCCATGACGAACGGAGCCGCATGTCGTATCTCAAAGACGGCTTGAAGATGCTACAAGACATGGCACGCATCCGGGTGAATTCGATTGCCGGGCGTTACGACAAGGCTATTGCCGCGATGAAGGACACCAGCGCCATGGTGACCCCGCAGGTAGATAAGAAAGTCGAAGCTCGCGCCGAAGCCCGATAGGGAAGATCTGATTAAGTGCAGGCGCTACTTTATGAGCGAGATCGCCAGGCAAGAAGAGGACAAGAACAAAAGCGAAATGCGGGAGGTTGTTCCCTTCGACGCGCGATAAGACCGCGCGGCTGCGATCGAAATCGCGACTCACAATGGGCACGGCACGTCGAACGAACTCTCAAATGGCTTCCTAAGGTTTTGTGACATCGATCATGTTGTCGTCGGGGATCCGGTCGATGAGTTTGTTGATTGGGTCGATGCCGGCGCGGGTAGGAAGCTGGTCGACTACGATTTCGAAGGTCTGGTTGGGCTGCGTAATCTTTTCCTTTTTCAAGTAGAGAGGTTTTTCGTGGTCCTTCTTGCCTGAGAAGACGCCGATGTCGATGTAGTCGGCGAGAGGCATGGGGGTCTCGCGGCCGGAGCCGTCGGATTTTATCTTTCTGGCCTGCACGGCGAGGGTGACCTTGTACTTTTTGTCGGGCGTCTGGACGTAGGTGGCGGTCAGGGCCTTGTTGTCGTAGAGAACGATGTTCTCGAAGGCATCATCGATGAAGTACTGGTATTGGGGCGGCGTCTGGGCGCGGAGTGCTTCGACGAGCTGGCGGGTGTCGGGATACGGGCCGGCCTGGGAGTCGTTCGCGTTGGCGTAGCGATACTGCATGAGGAAGTTGTGCAGCGCGAGGTTGAGCTTGTCTTCGCCGATGTAGTCGGAGAGAGCGTAGAAGACGAGCGATCCCTTCTGGTACCAGACGTAGGGCTCGTTCTGCACGAGGTCGAGCGGGTTCTCGTGACGTGTCTCGCCGGAGCGGCCGCGGAGATAACCGTCGAGCTCGTGAGAGAGAAACTTGTGCATGTTGTCGGCGCCGTACTTCTTCTCGCTGACGCGGAGTGCGGAGTATTCCGCGAGCGCCTCAGACATCATGTTGGAGCCTTCGACGCGGCCGCCGATGAGCTGATGCGCCCACCACTGATGCGCGAGTTCGTGCGCGGTGACGAAGTAGGCGAAGTCGATGTCCTCGGGCTTCTCGACTCGGCCGATGAAGCCTATGCCCTCGGAGAACGGAATGGTGTTGGGGAAGGACTGCGCGAAGGTGCGGTAGCGGGGATATTCCAGGATGCGGTACTGGCGGAACTGGAAGGGGCTGAAGTTTTTCTCGTAGTAGGCGAGGCCGGCCTTGGAGGCGTCGATCATGTCATCGACATCCCGGTCATGGACCGGAAGATGATAGACCTCGATGTTGATCGGGTTGTCTACGCCCTGGTAGGTGACACGTTTGACGTCGTAACGGGCGGAGATGTAGCTGAAGAAGTCGAGCGTCTTGACCTGGCCCATATCGTAGGTGAAGTAGTGACGGCCGTTCTGATGCCAATCCTTTTGGAGGTAGCCGGGGGCGATGGCGATCTGCGGTTTGCCTTCGGAGTCGGAGTCTGAGGTGCTGACGGTGGTGCGGAAGCTGATCCAGTCGGATTGCGGCGTGAAGAGATTGGTGACCGTGCCGTAGGGATCTCCGCGATGGGGGAGCAATTCCTGCTCGGGGAGATGCTCTTCGCGGCGGCGCCGCGGGTCGTCGAGCTCGATGTTGGTGTTGTAGCCGATGGTGGGGAAGTAACTGTCGTCGAAGAAGGTGCCGGAGTAGGCGAGTTCGGGGCGCTCGTTGCCATCCTTGAAGCCGCGGCTGGTGTAGCCGGTGTGGAAGGTCATGTTGAGTTTATCGCCGGGAGCGAGCGGCGTATCCAGCTGGTAGACGGTGTAGATGGCGCGGGGACCGCTGAAGACGATGTGGAAGCTCCGGTCAAAGGCGACGTCCGAGACGGACTGCTGCTGGTTGGAGATGTGGATTTGCGCTATGGGGGTGGGGGTTTTGTTCTGAAGGACAAAGTGTCCGGTGCCGGAGAAGGACCGGCGCTCGGGGAAGATGTCGATGTTGGCGTCGACGGCGATGACCTTCGGCTGCGGGATGCGCTCGTACTTCTTGTAGTCGCGCTCGTATTGCGCTTGAATGTCGCGGCGCGCTTTGGCGTTGAGATATTCGTTAAGGACATGGGCGTTGTAGAAGAACCAGCCGCCGCTCGCGATGGCGATGAGGAGGAAGAGGATGCCGGCAGGAAGCAGGCGGGGGGCGCGCTGGGAGGCGAGCTTGAGGCGGGCGCGCCAGGAATCCTCCGCGCCGCGGCGGGCGAGTGCGATCGAGAGCACCCCAAGAACACTGGCGATGGAGAGCCAGTAGAGCAGGGACCAGAACAGGCCAGGGACGAAGTGGCCGTAGCCGTTCATGTCGGAGTAGGTATAGGGAGTCTGGTTGCCGATGAGGTAGAGCGTGTTCTCCCAGCCGAAGCTGGAGAGGATGGGTACCATGACGAAGATGAGGATGACGATGCCGTGGCCTAGGAATTTATTGGATACGACGGTCTGGACGAAGAGGGCAATGAGAACGAAGATGAGGACCTGGGGAAAGGTGATGAAGTAGAGTTCTTTGACGTACTGAAGGAGCTCGTAGTGGTAGTAGCCGGCGATGGTCTGCATGAGGATGCCGCAGAGACCGGCGACGGTGAGAAGAACGAGTTCGACGAAGCAGAGGGCGAAGAACTTGGAGAGCCAGTTGGTGGTTTCGTTCGTGGGGAGTGCGTCGTGGATGCCGTCGAAGTGGGTGTCGCGCTCGCGCCAGATCAGTTCGGCGGCGTAGAGGGTGGCGACGATGTAGAAGAAGAGTGAGGCTCCGCCTTCGACGGCCTGCAGCATGAGGTAGGTGACGGGCCAGACGTTGGCACCGTTGACGCGACCGGCGAAGTGGCCGTTGTTGATGGCGAGCGCGGCCATCAGGAGGAGAATTCCCCAGAAGGGAATCTCGCGAACGATGTTCGAGACGCGAATGCGCGTAAGCGAAAGAAGCTGTGCGAGGGAGGTGCCCGGACCGAAGACCTGATGGATGCGAGGCAGCGCGACGGCGACCAGACTGCGGCGGGGTTTGGTCGCGAGGATCTCCTGCTCGCGCTGGAGATTGGCGCGTTTGGTGCTGGAGGAGGCGGTGAGGGCCTCGACTGACATGGGAAAAAACTTCCAGACGGCGAGCAGGCTGAGCAGGCCGAGGGAAGACCAGAGCAGACGATTGTATAGGAAGACTCCGCCGGCGGCGTGGATGGACCAGGAGTAGAGGAGGGTGTTTTTTTCGACGACGGTCCAGTAGCGGGTGATGGCGTCGTTATAGAGGAAGCCGACGGGGTCGAGGATGCCGGACCAGAAGTGCTCGAGCGAGCGGGTGGCAGCGAAGGCGTTGACGCCGATGATGTAGAGCATGAAGATGGCCGCGCCCTGTAGATAGACGATGAAGATTCTGCGTGAAAGGGCAGCGACGAGAAAAAACATGGAGCCGAGGAAGAAGATCTGCACGACAGCGACGGAAAAGAAGGGCTGCACATACCAGAGCAGATGGTTGGGACCGATGCGGGCGTGATCGGCCCACGGAGCGAAGGTGCCGCACAGGCCGCCGAAGAGCATTCCGGAGAAGGCGAAAACCGTAGTGACGAACGATCCGGCCCAGCGGCCACCGAGATACGCGAACTTGGAGATAGGTTTGGTGAAGAGGATCTGGATGGTGTCGCGCTGGAAGTCGCGCAGGATGGAGGTGCCGAAGATGGCTGCGATGACAATGACGCCGAAGAAGCTGGCGCCGATGTAATTAAACGTGTTGGCCCACGGGCCGTTGAGGAGGATCTTGCCGTTGGAGTTGCCGATTGGACCGAAGCTTTCGCTCGCGATCGAGAGGAATTCGAAGGCAAACCAGAGCGCGAAGTATACGTAGGTGGAGACGCTCTTGGCGCGGAACTTGAGTTCGAAGGTGAAGAACTCCCAGAACTGGATCATGAAATGTCTCTCCTCGAAATGAGCGGCTCTGCAGTGCCACTTACGGCGATGCACCACGTAGTGCCGGACGGCGTGAACGCTACAGCAGCAAAGAACGGGTGACAGCGGTTCGCAGAAGCGAACGCGTTTGCATGGATCAGTTTTTCGCGTGGCGCGAGAGATTGAGGAAGTAGACGTCTTCGAGATCGGAGTCGATAGGCCGGAAGCCTTCGCCGGGTGAGGAGTCGGCGTAGACACGGACCTCGTGGAGACCGCCTACGAGGTGGGTAGAGATCACATGGAGCGAGGTTTCCAGGGAGCGTAGTTCCTCGTCGGTGGAGACGACCTTGGAGTAGATCTTCCCGCGAAGCCCTTCGAGAGCTTCGGCGGGAGAGCCTTCGAGGAGAACCTCGCCGGCGGCGATGATCGCCATGCGCGGGCACAGTTCACGGACGTCCTCAACGATGTGGGTCGAGAGGATGACGGTGACGTTAGCGCCGATGGAGCTGAGCAGGTTAAGGAAGCGGTTGCGCTCTGCTGGGTCGAGGCCGGCGGTGGGTTCGTCGACGATGATGAGCCTGGGATTGGCAAGCAGAGCCTGAGCGATGCCGAAACGCTGCTTCATCCCGCCAGAGTAGGTGGAGAGCGCCTTCTTCCGGACCGTCCACAGGTTGGTCTGATTCAGCAGCGCGTCGACCATCTCGTTGCGTTCGGCCTTGCTGGCGATACCCTTCATGATGGCGAGGTGGTGGAGCATATCAAGGGCGGACATCTTCGGATAGACACCGAACTCCTGCGGGAGATAGCCAAGGAGTTTGCGAACGGCGGTCTTGTCTTTCAGCACGTCGATGCCGTCGAGATCGACGCTGCCGGAGTCCGGATCCTGCAGCGTGGCGACGGTGCGCATGAGGGAGGATTTTCCTGCGCCGTTCGGTCCGAGCAGACCGAACATCTCGTTTCCGATGGAGAGAGAGAGATTCCTGAGTGCCTTGACTCCGTTGGGATAGGTCTTTGAAAGTCCAGTGATCGTGAGTGCCAAGAGCGGTATCCTCCGAGGTGGGCTATGCCAGATTCGTGCGGTACCGCACTGTATCACGGCGTCCATAGCAAGCCATAACAGTATTTGTCCCACGTGAGGCGCAGGGGGAAGCTTCGCCGGGAATCATGATCTGTTCGCAAGACCGCAGCAATGGCGCTCATTCCTGCCCTGAACCTCTTCAACCCTGGGTTACCAATAGTTCCGTCGAGTCGACGTGAAGCTGGGGAGCACCCTTCGCTGCGCCGGGGTGCTCGTGAAACAATAGAGATTCCGCCACCCCGGCGTGTAAGAGGTACTCCGGTTTGCTTCGATCTGCATTCATCGCGCTCTCTCAAAACAAGACTCTGCGCGCCTTTTCCGAACGCTCCACCATTGGTCGAAGGCTCTCCGGCCGCTTTGTCGCGGGCATGTCGGTCGAGGAAGCCCTGGCCGCCTGCGAACGTATCAACCGGGAGGGAATTGCCGCCAGCCTGGACTCTCTTGGCGAGAGTGTGACGACGGAGGCTGAAGCGAGGAGTTCCGCGGCGGTTTACCATCGCGTTCTCGACGATATCGGAGCGCGCAAACTCGACGCGAACGTCAGCATAAAGTTGTCCCAGACGGGCATGGACTTCGATCCTGAGCTAGCCGAACGCATTGTTGCCGAGATCGTTGAGCACGCCGCCCGGACTCACTCGTTCGTCCGAATCGACATGGAGGGTTCCCCTTACACGGAGGCCACCATCGAGATCACCGAGCGCCTGGCCGCACGTTATCCAGGGAGCGTTGGCACCGTCCTGCAGGCCTACCTCTTCCGCACCGAGTCCGACACAGAGCGTCTGCTGGAGCAGGGAATTCGCATCCGTCTCTGCAAGGGCGCCTATAAGGAAGGTCCCGCGATCGCGTTCGCGGCGAAATCCGATGTCGATGCCAACTACGTCAAAATCATGAAGCGTATGGTCAGCTTCTCAAACAAGGGCAAAGGTGTCTTTTGCGGCATGGCGACCCATGATGAAGCGATCATCGACCAGATGCGAGCCTTCGTGCGTACAAACAGCATCGACAAACGCGCTTTCGAGTTTCAGATGCTCTACGGAATCCGCCGCGATCTTCAGCGGAGGCTTGTCGCGGAGGGGTTCGGTGTCCGGGTGTACATCCCCTTCGGCCCCGAGTGGTACCCCTACTTCATGCGGCGCCTGGCTGAACGACCCGCAAACGTGCTCTTCCTTGCTAAGAATTTCTTCAAGAACTAGGTCGTCGCAACACCCAAATTGCTGTTGAGGTCCGCGCGCTACAGCTTCTTCCGCAGATACTCGAATCCCACATAGCCGATCATCGCGGACATGATCGCGATCACGGAGTTGGTGGGAGTCACGATATCGCGAAGAGCGGACGTAAAACTCCTGCCGCGCCCGTTGGTGGAGGTGAAATCTCCCATCAGTAGATTCGAGTAGAAGAGAAAGATGATGAACGCGATCTCAATCACAGCTCTCCAGACAGGAGCGAGCCTGCTGGGCTCTTGGGGGCGGCGCGGCATGAAGCAAGTCTACAAGATTGAGAAGAGTGTCATGACCGAAGGGAGAACAGAGGCGGGATACGCATCCAGGCCTTGACGAAGTCATTACTTGCCGTAGGAGGGCCCGTCCCTCCGAGGGGGCAGCGGCAGGTAAGGCTCGACGGCAAGCAGGCTGGAGAGCGCATTTCGCTCCCGCTCGGAGAACTCACCGTGAAAACGATCCGATTGCAGGATGGTCTGGCGCTGCGGCTCCGGCATCTCGCGAAGGTCTCGAAAGGCGCGGGCTACCATACGCCGGCGATCCTGGGGCAGACTGCCGAGCTGCTGCATGGCTCCTCGCACCTGCTGCCGCTGCGGCAAGGTGAGGCGTTCCATCGCCTCTGTGCGATCGATCACCCGTTGGCGCTTTTCGGCCGGCATGTTGTTGAGTTGAGTCAGCCGGTCCAGCATCCTCTGCTGGGTCTGCGGCGGCAGATCGCGAAACCCTGGCTCGTTCTGCAGAGCGCGCTGCTGATCGGGCAGCGAGAGGTTACTGTGACGCTCCATCCACTGGGCAAGATGCTCCTGATTACGCCTGGGGCCCGGCCCCGCGATTGGGCCACTATGTTGCTGGATTCGCATGGGCCCGACGGAAACTGCCCCACACATGAACGCAGGTTGGGCGGCGACCATCGCGGCACCTGCGGTGAGAAGCAGGACAAGGAGGGCCGGTGGGAGTGCGCGCCGGAATGTGACTCGATCGGTCATGAATTTCAGCGAGGGCAGCCGGTGAATATAGAGTGGCGAAGTTCTTATTTCGGTGGAGCGGCTTTCTGACCCGGTTTACCTCCCTAGCACGCGGTTCTGAAGCATCAGGCAAACTAGCTGCTTGGCGGAGCCGCTGCGTCGTTGCCCGAACTGTCGGGTAGCAGGAGCTGATCCATTGTCTGAATCGCCTGATCGTTTTTATCCAGGATCTGAAGGTCTTGCACCGTGGCGGACACCTGTGGATGAGTGGGCGACACGGTGGACAAGTCGAGGATCGCTCCGCCGCCAACCAGCAGAAGCAGCGCCAGGCCTCCTGCAAGCGCAGGGCGCATCTGTCGGCCGGTGTTGAACAGTAGACGCGATCTCATTCGCTCAAACCACCCCGCCGGCGCGAGAGCCTGTTCTTCGCGCAGGCGCACAGCAAGCTTCTGGTCGAAATAGGCAGATGGCTCCGGCGCGTGCCATGCGTCAAGTAGAGCGTATGTTGCCTCGATCGACTTGAATTCCATCGCGCAGCCGGGGCAGGCTTCAAGGTGGGCCCGCATTGCAGCATAAGCGGGAGCGTCCGGATCGGAGAGAAGATCGAGGAGAGCGGATTGAACATCTCTACAAAGCATTGTGACCCTTCCAATAGCTAACTTCGTGGCGTCGAGCGATACCGCGCGTTTCAATTAGATGAAGCTCTTTAACTTCTCGCGCAACGTTTGATAAGCGCGGAAAAGAAGCGACTTTGTGGCCGATTCGCTGAGCTTGAGAACTTCGCCAATCTGTTTATAATCCATGCCTTCGTATTTGTGCATAAGTACAGCCATTCGCTGCCGTTCCGGAAGCGCGAGGACATGCTGCCGAATGGCATTGAGGCGCTCCTGCCGGAGAAGTCTTTCTTCTACGTCTGGTGTCATGTCAGCAACATCGGGCGTCGTGCCGGTTTCGGCATCGGGATCGTCCAGATAGACGGTCGAAGCGGCGCGCTCGTAGCGGGTGTCGCGCGCATGATTGACACCCAGATTCGTTGCGATACGGTAGAGCCACGTGCTGAACTTTGCCTCTGCCCGATAGGTTTCCCGAGAGCGATAGACCCGAAGGAAGACTTCCTGAGCCAGCTCTTCTGCAACGGCATGGTTATGGACCATGCGATACATGAAGTGAATGATCGGTTTTCGATACTTTTGGACCAGGTAATCGAAACCGGCCATATTGCCGGCCCGCAACTCCAGCATGATCGCCGCGTCATCCATCTGGCTGAAATCGCCTGCCATGTTGTGGTGTGCTTCGACCGCCGGGAGGCCTTCGAGCAGGGCCGGGTTGATTGCCATCGTAGCCATATCGACGATAACCCCATCTTCGTCGCTGGGTTGCGGTCCCCGTCCAACTTCTGCGGAAATGGGCTCCGAATCGGCGGTCAAAGGCGGCGATTCGGGGCCATAATGACCGGAATTGGACGGATTATCAAGCATCCTGCGTACGCAATTGTACAGCGAAGCAAATGGGCGTCCGCGTTGGAAACGGGGTCTTAGGCGGAGATGGCAGAGGGGTCTTATACGGAGATGGCGGAAAGTCTGTCGAGATGCTATCTTGAACCGAGCGAGCGTGAAAAGGGGTCACTCCGGCCCTTGTTCGGGGCGCATAACTCAGCGGTAGAGTGCCACCTTCACACGGTGGAAGTCGTAGGTTCGAATCCTGCTGTGCCCACCAATCCTTTCAACAACTTAGGCGGTATGACGGTCGTAGCATTTGCGGCTTTTTGTGGCATTTCGTCAGAAGACTGATTTTTTCCTCCTTTCATCAGCATTGCGTACACCGATCCGACCATCTCCTGAACGCTCTCCGGCAACTCCTGCATATACTCGTGAGCCGTTGTGTCAGGCCGTGAGTGTCGCAGGTGTGCCTGGATGTCCTTCACCGATCCCATCTTCTGCGCCTGTGTCGCCATCGTCCGTCGCATGACCTGAAAGTTCAGCTTCGGAATGCCCAGCGACTCCGCCAGCGGCTTGAGGACACGGAAGCGGTAGTTGTCCGCATCCATGAATCCGCCGTCGGCGTTTTGGAAGATGAATTCTTCCGGAGACGCCTTGCGGTGTTCCGGCTTCGTGCAGAAGGCGCTCTTGCAGGAGGTCTTCTTGCACTCCATCTTCCAGCGCAACAGCTCGTCCGCCAGACCATCCGGCAGGTGAACTTTGGTGAGGCTGCCTGGTGTCTTGCCGAACGGTCGGAGCGTGCTGCGATAGACAGTCTCGGTCAGGGTTAGCGTGTTCTGGTCATCGAAGGATCTCCACCTGAGTGCAAACAACTCGCTCGGGCGAAGCGCCTCCGTCATATCGAGCATGAGGAGCAGACGATCCCGCCTGCCTGCACTGGCCAGGATCAGCCAAAGCTGTTCCCAGTTCAGCACCTGCTTGTCCTTGGGCCGGAGGTTCTTCGGAATCCGAAGCTTCCGGCTTGGATCTTTTGTCAGGTACTCCTGCTCGATGGCCTCATCGAAGATCGACTTCAGATACGACCTTGCTTGCTTCACACGATCCTGCGAGTACCGCTCCGCAAGACTGTTCAGGTGCGTCTGCAACATGAACTTGTCGAACGAATCGAGCGGATACGCTCCGAATCGATTTACGAGGTCGAGCTGAATCTGCGACATCTTCTCTTTCGCCGTTTCAGGTCGCCAATCTCCCTTGCGAAGCGGAAAGTAGCGATTGAGCACAAACCATGCGAAGGTGACGGAACTGTCTTTGAGGACCCGGCCTCCGAGGTTCTGACCAGTCCGTTTGGTGACTTCGGCTCGTAATGCTTCTCGCGCCTGGAGCTTCGTCATTTTCGTTTTGAGGGCGAGCTTGACGCAGACTTTCTTGACTCGCTCCTCGCCTGTATCAGGATCAAGGACCGTCTGGCGGAAGTAACCAAACCACTGCTTTCCGCGCAGCGAGACCCAGCCTGTCTGGTGCGATTTACTCATGATTCCTCTGTTTCCGCGGGGAGACAGTGGGCACTCTCATTGTATCGAGCGCGCTCAGCCGGTGCGCCTGTGCAGTTTGCTTATTTGCTCGTGGTCGGAGATGAAAAGCTCGATACCACTTGCGCGGTATCGCAGCGTTCCGTCGCCCATGCGAATGACTGGAAGAAGAGGTTTTTTGCGGGAGGAATGATCCCAGACCCAATCAGTGCTCACGTTCAAGCGACGCGCCACGTCTTCTGCTGTAAGGAGTGGCTCGACCAAAACCGATCGGACGGGTGGCTTTCGCGGCACCTGTGAGTCTGGGGCGGAGTCAGCTAAATGAAGATTTCGGTTTCCCATGGACACCTCGCATGTTCGTTGCGTCCAGATTGCGGCGAGAGCGGACCAGAGTCCAATACTTCTCATCAATACGACTCAAAGTTTTTTGCATAGCTAGCCTGGAGGGGTAGATACCTTTTGGTTCCTAGTTACCGCCATGAGCGCCTAGCAACCAAAACGTAACTAATTGAGGTATGTGGTTCTTAGTTGAACGATTGGAGACGCAACATCAACGCTGATCCTAAGTGAATATGGAATCTTGACATTCTTGCCAGCGGAGCTAACGGCCATGTCAGATATCGTTGAGTTTCGTCATCTGGAATACCTGGTTGCGATTGCGGAACGCAGGAACTTCAGCAAAGCGGCCGCACACGTTCTGCGGTCGCAACCTGCTGTCAGTCACCAGATCAAGATGGTTGAAGACGACATTGGCTATCCTCTCCTGGTCCGCGATGGACGCAACGGAGTTTATCCCACGCCTGCCGGTGAGTTCGTTCTTGTGTGGGCGAGACTCGTCCTCGCGGCAAAGAGAGAGACATTCCGCATGGCGAGAGCCATCCACGACGGAACTGTTCCGCCGCTTCGCTTAGGCTTTTCTTCCTTTGTGAATGAATTCCTTCTCGACAACTTTCGGATCGTGTATCAGCGGATGTTTCCAGAGTGCGAGATCCGTCTATCGAGCGGGGATACCAAGCATATTCTGGAACGTCTGGAAAGCGGCTCACTCGACTGCGCACTGCTCCCTCTGCCCGTAGACAAAGACATCTGGAAAGTGCGCCAGGTTGCGCACTCACCACTTGTCATCTGCATGCGTTCAGATGATCCCCTCAGTAGCCAGGCTCAGGTACCGTCTGCCATCCTTTCGACCTCACCCGGCAAGTATCAAGTTCTGTGGCAGGTCGATGGCTTCGACTTTGCGCAGCAGGAAGAAGTCCTCAAGCGGCTCGTCCTCACCTTTGGCGGCGACCCCGCTTGCACCGATTGCAACCGGGTGCTTCGCATCCCCGGCTTCCTCAATCGCAAGTATTCTCTCGCGTACTCCGTTGCGGTCGAATACCTCTCGAATGCGGTGGTGCATTCCAGGGACTTCCGCTTGCCGGATTCTTTAGCATTTTCCACGCGGCCGCTTCGCGGGATCGCGCGGCATGGCAGCCCTCGTAAGGACAGCCACTCGGAGCTCGATTGGGCGTGGGCCTGTGAGCAGATCGCCCAGGGAATGGATGTCGCTGAGCTGACACGCGAGCTGGCTTCGCGCCGCTCGGATAAGCCGAATCCTCTCTACTATGCACAGCGAACCATAGACATCGCTTCCGCTCGTCAATGGTTTCTCGTGGGCGCTCCCATCGACGACGTCATCACGATGCTCATCGATCGTCGCCGCTTTGAGCTTCCCGCTGCACTTTGCTCCGCCCGTGCACGGGAGATTGCAGCCACCGCACAGCGGATGGTCGCGCGCCGAAAGTTTGCCTGAATCCACCACCCAAAGGAGAACTCCAATGCCATTACTCGAAGTCATCCAAACTCGTCAGGTCAGCGCTTCTATCAAGCTGACTGATTCAACCGCTGCGCAGGTCGATCAGTACGCCGCTTTCATCCACGCATCCGCAGATGACGTGGTGGAGCAGGCGCTCGCGTATGTCTTCTCGAAAGATCGGGACTTCCAAGACTTCCTGAAGACGCCGCAAGCCAAGCAGGCTTCGTCCACGCTTCGCATCCGTCGAGCGCCAGCTACCGATGCAGCAGAGCCGTCCGTAAACAAGCCGGTATCCGCAGCATCATCGCCAGCACAACCAGCAGCATTTGTGGCGGGATCGAAGGCATGATCCCGCTTCTAAAGCAGTGGCAGAGCCACTACGGTGCTGCGCACCGGAAGAATGTTGACACTCCACCCCTACGAGGGTCGTGCAGGTATACCAACGTAAACCTGCTGAAATCGCGAGGCTTACGTTAGAGCCGGTATACGCAGGTATACCGGCTCGGAGATAGAAACGATGTCCCTGTTAGGAACAGATAAGAGCCGGAAGAAGGCAGGAAGTAAGACCGTCTTCCGGAACACAACGCGATGCCTCAAGCTCACGGAGCATGAGGCTCGGCTGCTAGACGAGGTGACTACCGCAAAGGGTGTCGCACGTAGCGAATGGATGCGAGAGGTGATCCTGCGAGAGCTTCGTGCAACGCCCGCGACCAGCTCGTCTCTCGCCGAAATCCTTGGCGTCCGGCTGTTGCTGGTGAATGTTCTGCGTCCTCTCGCTGCCGGGCAGCGGGTCGCGCCCGGGGCATTCGACAACCTGCTCGATGAGATTGGCAGCGCAAAACACGAACTGGCCGAAAGACTTATAGCGGAAGGAAAGAGGTAGACACAATGGGCAAGAATACATGGGGGCGGGATGAAACTGTCATCTGGCCGCAGCACATCCCGGTCTATACATACAGCGCCATCGTCGCGGCGATCATGGTGACGGGCGTCATACTCTTAAGCTGGCTTCACTTCGCCAACACTCCGCTGCAACGCTTTTACACTCCCATTTATGCACGCGCCTCCGCGTTCGGAGCCTTCAGCCGGACACACCGGAGTACCTATCGCGTGCTCTTCATCGGAGGGCATGGACTCGCGCCGCGTCCAGCGATGGAACACGACGTTGTTGCAGGTCAAACAATGGAGCCGGACGGAAGTACGCTTCCCCTTGCACTCTCAGAAGTAGTCCAGCAACACGGGTACACTCTCCTCTTCCGTGGACCCGTCCGGAGCTATGTTGACGCCCGGCTCAGTGCTTATATGAGGACGTTTCTGTTCGATGGAACGGGCCTGTTGCACCGTTACAAGTGGCCTGCACTGGGAGGCGTTGGGATCTTCCTCATCATGCTTCCGTTTGCCGTCATGAAGGATGTGAAGCGGCAGAAGCAGTTGAAGTATGGGCGTCGTCTCAAAGGCCCGGAGATGCTCACGCCACGGGAGTTCAACGCCGTCGTCAAAGGTGACGGAATCGGTTTCACGACCGATGGGATGCGCAAGATGATTCGGATACCGATTGCTGCAGAAGCTCAACACATCCAGATCATCGGCGACACTGGCGCTGGCAAAAGCGCGCTCATCTTTCAACTACTCCGGCAGATTCGTGGCCGTGGAGAATCAGCCATCGTCTACGACCCGGCGCGTGAGTACGTAAAGCGTTTCTACGATCCTGCGCGTGGCGATGTCATCCTCAATCCCCTGGACAAGCGGTGCCCCTACTGGGGGCCGGCGGAGGAGCTGCGTACCCGCTCCGAAGCGAAGGCTCTGGCGGTTTCGCTCTTCCAGGCACCGCAGGACAAGAAGGGTGAGTTCTTCATCGAATCGCCACAGAAGATATTCGCCTTCCTGATGGCGTATGGACCCACGCCCGACGAACTTGTGAAGTGGATGTCCGATCCGAAGGAGATCGACCGACGGCTTCAGGGAACGGAACATGCCCACCTGATCGACCCAGAGGCGCATAACCAGCGAGCGGGTGTTCTTGGCTCGCTCGGATTGGTCGCGGACGGCCTTCGTCTCCTTCCAAAGCGGAGCGAGGCCAACGGATCATGGACTGCTACGGAGTGGGCGGAGAAGCGGCAGGGATGGATATTCCTTACCTCGCTCCCGGCTGAGCGGGAGGCTCTGCGGCCCCTTCAGAGCTTGTGGATCGACTGGCTGGTTTTGCGGCTGCTGAACGAGCCCACCGAGGACCAGAAAAAGGTCTGGTTTGTGATCGACGAGCTGGCGAGCTTGCAGAAGCTCCCGCAACTCCATACTGCCATTACGGAGAACCGCAAGAGCCGGAATCCCGTTGTCCTCGGCTTCCAGGGCAAAGCCCAGCTTGAGCACATCTACGGCCATGTAGCGGAGGTGATGCTATCCCAGCCTGCCACGAATGTCTGGCTGAAGACGAAGGAGCCGAACGCCGGCGAATGGGTCAGCAAGTTTATCGGGAAGGTGGAGATCGAACGGCTAAGGGAGACACACTTCGATGGGACAAGGGCAGGCCGGAACTTTACCTTGGACCGCCAAGTTGAGCCGTTGGTTCTGGAGTCGGAGATCTCCGGTCTTCGCAATCTGCACGCCTACATGAAGTACGAAAACTACGTCACCCGGTTCTCGTTTCCGTACCTGGAACTGCCAGAGGTTGCCAACGATTTTGAACTGCGACATCGCCCGGATGAAAAGCTCCCCTATAACCCGAAGGAGCTTGCCGGACGAGAGGCAGACGCATCCGCTTCCAAGTTGGAGCAGGTGCCGGAGCATTCGGTTCCCACTCCAGTCCAACAAGCTCCGAAGACGACCGAGGCGGAACCGGAGATCGCTCTTCCTGTCGTAACGCATCACCCGCAGAACCTCATTATGCGGGGGTAGGGAACCACTATGCTCACCATCTCAAAGCCGCTTTCGCCTAGCCAAGCGCGGACGTACCACGCCAAGGAGTTCACTGCGGCTGAACAGAACTACTGGAAGCAGGGAGAAACCATCCAAGGCGAGTGGCATGGAAAACTATCGGAAAAGTTCGGCCTCTCCGGGGCCGTTGGCGCGGAGGAGTTTGCTCGGCTTTCGGAGGGCCAACACCCGCAGACGGGTGAGCAGTTGGTACGGCATCGCAAGGTTCACGAATACGAATCCGACTCGGGAAAGACCGTTGCGCCTGTGGAGCACCGCGCCGGATGGGACGCCACGTTCTCAGCTCCTAAATCAGTCTCCCTGGCCGCTCTGGTCGGCGGCGACGACAGGGTGCGTGAAGCTCATCGGGCAGCCGTGACAGTTGCGCTTGACGAGTTGGAGCGGTACACGCAAGCTCGTCTCGGAGGGAACCGTGTTGCCGAGACCACCGGACAGTTCGTGGTTGCGAAATTCGAGCACGATACCGCCCGCCCGGTGGACGGGTATGCAGCTCCGCAGCTCCATACCCACGCTGTGGTGTTCAACATGACGGAACGCGAGAACGGAACGATACGCGCTCTGCAACCGCAGGGATTCTTCGATAGCCAGCAGTTCGCTACCGCTGTCTATCAATCAGAATTGACCTTTCGCTTGCGTGCTCACGGCTACGAGATTGAGCCTGGAAGAAGCGGCGCTCCGGAGATCAAGGGATTCACGCAGGAGTATCTTGATGCCTCTAGCCCTCGCCGTCAGCAGATCGTAGAAGCCGTTGCACGCAGCGGATTCAGCGGCCCGGAAGCCGCGCAGATCGCCGCCCACAATACTCGGGACGGCAAGCAAATCCTCTCTCCTGCCGAGGTGATGGCAGCCCATCAGCAGATTGCCGCTGAGTTCGGCGATGAGGCTGATAAAGTCGTCGCCAAAGCGCAGGAGTGCCACCAGACTCTTACACCAGAAAAGATACCTGACGAGCGCCGCCAACAAGCGCAGGCTGCTGTCACCTTTGCCCGCGACCGCAGCTTTGAGCGTGAAGCTGTCACGGATGAGCGCGCAATCTTTGTGGATGCTATGCGCCGGGGCATGGGGCAGACGACCTACCCGGAGGTCCGCGCCAACTTCGAGGCGCGTGTCGCCTCTGGCGAGTTCCGTACTGTGGCCGGAGAGAAGCATGATACAGGCCGCCAGTTCACTACTACCGAAACCATCAGGGCCGAAAAAGAGATCGTCCAGAAGGTATTGAACGGTCAGGGCCGCAGCCCTCAGATCATGCTTATTCAAGAGGCACTCCCACTGACCGAGTCCCGAACTCACCTCAATCGGGCGCAGCGGCAGGCGGTCGAACAGGTACTTACGTCGCATGACCAGGTGCAAGGATTGCATGGCAGCGCTGGGGTCGGAAAATCGACCATGCTATCCGTGGTGCGGGAAGGGGCCGAACAGAAAGGGTATTCAGTGGAGGGTTTTGCTCCAACCTCCCGTGCGGCGCAGCAGCTCCGCGATGTTGGCGTAGCCGCCGATACTCTGCAAGGTTTCCTTGCCCGCAGCCGGAATCACGATCCAACCCAAAAGCATCTTTACATGGTCGATGAATCCTCGCTGGCGTCTACCAAGCAGATGCGGGATTTTCTTGAAAAGATCGGCCCTCAGGACAAAGTCTTGCTCATTGGAGACACCCGCCAGCATCAGGGTGTCGATGCCGGCAAACCCTTCGAGCAGTTGCAGCAGGCGGGGATGAAGACCGCTCAGCTTGACCAAATTGTTCGGCAGAAAGACCCTGAACTGCTCAAAGCGGTGGAGCATCTGTCGAAAAACGAGACCAAGATTGGCGTTCAGATGCTTCAGCAGCAAGGCCGCGTTACGGAAATCGTAGACGCGGAAAAACGCATCGAGGCTATAGCTAAGAGCTACGCCGCCCGTCCCGAAAACACCATCATTGTCTCCCCCGACAATGCCTCGCGCCGCCAGATCAACCAGGCCGTGCGCCGCGAGTTGCAGGCGCTCGGAACCTTGGAGAAGGACAACCACTCGATGCGTGTGCTCGCACCGCGCTCCGATATGACCGGCGCGGATCGGGCATGGGTCGCCCGCTATCAGGCCGGAGATGTCCTGCACTACATCCGTGGGAGCAAGGATCTTGGCATCGAGCGTGGTAGCTATGCAGCGGTCGTGGCGACAAATCCAAACGAAAATCTATTAACCGTGCGTAGACAGGACGGCCAGCAGATCACCTATGACCCAGCACGGTTGCGTGGCATCAGCGCCTACCGCGAGATCGAGCGAGAGTTCGCAATCGGCGACAGGCTCCAATGGACGGCTCCGTCGAAAGACCTGGGCGTTGCCAATCGCGATCTCGGCACGGTCCAGCAAATCGACCCGAACGGAACTATGACAGTCCGCATGGACGGCGATAAAGACAAACTTGTCTCGTTTGATCCACGCGAGATGCGGCACTTCGACCACGGCTATGCCGTGACCTCACACAGCTCCCAGGGTCTAACGGCAGAGCGTGTTCTTGTGAACATGGACACAGAAGTTCACCGCGAACTCATCAACCCGCGCTTTGCGTATGTCTCCGTCTCGCGCGCGTCGCACGACGCGCAGATTTACACGAACAATGCGATATCGCTCGCTGAAAGCCTCAGCCACGATGTCACCAAGGCCTCGGCGATTGACTTCGGTAACGGGAACAGCCCAATCCCCACTCCAGGGTTAGAGCAGGTTCCTGCGGCCTTGAAGAAGGCACCCTCCGTAGGACTTGGGCTGGCACTTTAGGCAGAACTGGGCAATGGACTGTTTTCGCCTCGCAACACGAGCGATACTATAAAACAACCTTGACGCAACTTGAGCGATCCTATAGTCTGCTGGCTAGAGGTGTTATATGTCTGCTGCCCATACAGTACCGGCAATGGAACCAGCTCTGTTCAACCCCCAAACGGGTCGCCTGGACGCGGCTCGGATCGCGCATGAATTCAATGTCCCAGTTGCAATCATTGCGGAGGCCATTGGACGGAAGGCCCCAGGCGTCCGCAAGTCTCCCGATGCCAGCAGCTTGCAGGGAGAACTTCGTCGTCTATATCGAATCTGGGTTGCGCTGGTCGAGCTTTATTCCGGCGACAAGACCAACGCCCGCATTTTCCTCAATGCTCCCAACCGGAACCTTGAGAACCACGCCCCCATCGAGTTCATCCAGAATGGCGATCTTGCGCCGCTGGAGCTCTTCGTCGACGCCATGAGCGTCAGGCAACCGGCCTAAAGAGTACCTCTTGTATTCCATCGAGAAAATCATCACTGCGCTGGAGCACGCTCCACTGACTAACCACTCCGAGCCCAGTTTTCGGGTGATCGCCGACCGATGGCGAGACACGCCCCTGTCCGCCATCGGTGCCTTTGAGCGGGGTGGTCGGTATAACGCTCCGCATACCTTCCCGGTCCTCTACACCGCAGATAGTCAGGTGACAGCCTTGCTCGAAACGGAAGCGCTGTTTACGACCGGTGATGGTCAGTTGCGCGGAGCGCCACGCGATCCAGACCTCATCCTTACCCTTGAATGCTTGCTCTTCCGCGTTTTGGATTTGACCGTTTCCGACCTCTACTTGGAACTCGGTACATCCTACGATGAGCTGGTCAGTGCCACACCATCCCGGTTTATCCTGAATGCGCGCAAGAAGCTGACGCCGACGCAGCAGCTCGGCACTGCGTGCTTTCGTAGCGGACGAATCTCCGCCTTGAAAGTTCCCAGTGCACAGAACGCAAAAGGGTATTGTCTCGATGTACTGATCGAATCGCTTGTAGTGGGAGAGCGGGTTGCGATCCTCGACAAAAGCGGACGCCTCAAAGCCGAAGTGAACGGATGGATACCCAAACCCTCTTAAGATGACCCAGGAGTTGTTTGTGCATCTCATCTGCGCGGCTATTGAACAGCCTAAGGAGACTCTGCGCAGGCGGCTAATTTGACGTTATCGGTGAACGGCTTGAGTCGGCC